>Ga0308159_1000206_pt1 | contig 184483 bp, 165 predicted proteins | sample PhyCR1_FD_201040 | JGI IMG/M metagenome (GOLD analysis project Ga0308159, IMG submission 201040) | Phyllosphere microbial communities from UC Gill Tract Community Farm, Albany, California, United States - DLSLC.R1 | ecosystem: Host-associated > Plants > Phyllosphere > Unclassified | place...
GGTCGAAGATGGCCCTGCCATCGTTCGGCAGTATATCGTCGCACACCATGATCTGGTCCGGTTTGGTTAAAAGGGCCGGCTGGTTCAGGTGCAGGATAAAGCTGCCTACGCTAAAGCAGTCCGCAGCATTCTCCACACGTACCCAGATCTCTTCTTTGTCTTTGCCGGCATACGCCTCAGGGCTTGGGACCATCATTAATCCTGCCTGCGCGTCGGCTTTGCTGTTATAGTACGTGATTTCGATACTGTTGCCCAGTAGCGCACGGATGGCGGCCTCGCCCTGGGTAAGGTCGAATTCCGCTACGCCGTCCTGGCCGTTGTTGTCGGTATCGTCACATATTGTAAGGTCGGCCAGGTGCTGTGCCACCTGTGGCGCTTTGACTACCGTTAGGGTGATCGCATATGGTGCCGATTTACAGCCCGTTACCGTATTGGTCGCTACTACATAGATTACCTGCGTGTTCGGTACGATGTTGATGTAGTCTTTAATGTTGCTTATCGCATCGTTGCCTGCAAGGGCATTGTCTTTAGTTTCATAGAAGGCAATGGTGATGTCTTTGCCGTTGTTCACCATCCCTGCCGTTAGCGCCTCAAGGTCGAAGTTGCCATACCCCTGCCCGTTGGTGTCGCATACCGTTAGCTCGTCTGCCGTTGGCAATGTAAGCTGTGGCAGTGGTTTTACCTCGATATCCAGGATCACGATCCTGTAACACCCACTGATGGTATTGGCTACTTTTACATAAATGGCCTGTACTGTGCTGGCATTGGTGTACTTCCTTGGTGTGGTAATGGCATTGGTGCCGGCTACAGCATCGGCCTCGTTCAGGTAGAAGCTTACCGTTACCCCATTGGCACCGCCGGTGATGGCGGCACTGCGGGTGGTCAGGTCGAAGCTTTCTTTTTCATCACCCAGGTTGTTTTCATCGCAAAGCGTGTAGGTGGTGGTTGGCTGTACTGCTGTTGGCAATGCGTTTACCACAAGTTGCAGCGTTACTACATCATAACAGCCGGTTACGTTATTGGTTACCCTTAAATACACGGTGCCTGTTGTGCTGGTGTGGCTGGCTGGGGTGGCAATGGCATTACTTCCTGCTTCGGCGTCTGCCGGAGTGGTGTAATAGCTTACCGTGAACTGTGCCGGGTCATTCGTCCCTAGTATCTGGGTTTGGTAGCTTGTTAAATCAAAGATGCCGTTACCATCAGCATCGCTTGAGCCATTGTCGCAAATGGCATAGGGGGCTGTGGGTTGGATGGCTACGGGGCGGGGAAGCACATTTAAAGTTATCTCCACTATAAGTAAACAGGTAGTTCCACTTAAACTAACTCTTGCGTAAACAGTTTGGGTATTTTGGTTTCTGTTTCCATATGCCGTAATATCATTAATTGTGTTTGTTCCTTGCTGAGCATCGTTTCTTGTACTGTGAAAAGTTACGGTTGCCCCTGCGCCGTTTTTCGTTAATAATTCCGCCTGAATACCTGAAAGATCAAAAGCAGTATGACCGTCATAATTATCATCGCAAACATTTAATATTGTAGTTACACCTTCTGCCGAAGGGCCATCTGTAATTTGTAAATTAAGCGTTGTATACTGCACGCATCCTGCAACAGAAACAACTCTAACATATACTGTTTGATTAGCCGAAATACTATTGTAAGGCGACTGTAAAGCGGTAGCTACATCGCCTGTTTGTGCATCTGCCTGAGTAATATAAAAATACACTCTAAGCGTAGCATTATTATTTGTTATTTGCTGTACCGCTGCTTGTAAATTAAACGGTGCACTGTTAGGATTAACGCCATCGGCACAGGCAAATAACGGATTGGAAGTTGTAATTATGGGCAACGGATTAACTATTAACTGAAATGTAGTTACATTAAAACAGCCCAAACTATCCTGCGACCTTAAATATATTGTAGCACTACCCGACTGATACGTTTGAGGAGTAGCAATTGCATTGGTTCCACTATTAGCATCGGCCAATGAAGCATGATAACTTAGGGTATAACTTTGTCCATTAAGAATATCGGTAGCTTTGGTAGTCAGGTCAAAAATTTCAATACCATCTCCGTTTTCATCGCAAAGAGCATAATTGCTAACGGTACTTGGCACATTAGGCTTTGGTGTAATTGTTAAAGTTAATGTTGTTATTGAATAACATACACTATTGTTTACATCGACTACACGAATATAAATTTCCTGGCTATTACGTATCGTATTTGTAAAAGCAGAAGCCGTTGTAATAGCATTGGCACCTGCTTTAGCATCATTTTTATTAATATAAAATGACACCTGTAAATTAGTATCGCCCTGTGTAACCTGTGGTGTAACAGATGTTAGGTCGAATTGCTCTAATCCATCAAAATTTTGATCGCAGGTAACCAAACCATCCGGTTTTGCGATTAAAGGAGAAACTGCCGTAATAAGATTTAGTGTTGTAAACGACGCGCATGAAGACGTTTCTGATGGGACTACCCGCACATACACTATTTGGTTAGCCGATGTACTTTGATAATTTGATGGTAATGGATTTACATTATTTTCGGCATCTGCCTGAGAAATATGATAGCTAATTACATAACCAGAATTTCCGTTAGATATTACCGCGTTGTTACTTGGTAAATTAAAGATTCCAGATCCTGTAATGCCATCGGCACAAACAGTCATTGCAGGTGGATTACTAATTACCGGCGGTGTGGTTACAGCAATACTTCCATTAGTATTTAAAGTAGTAGTACAAAAAGGAGCAACAGTACTGGCAACGCTTATTATTGTAAAGTTTGCTGTGGCTTGTAAATCAGGAATGGTGATGGTATTTTTGCCCGAAGCATCTAAAACAATACTTTGATTTCCGGGTGTGCCCTGAATATTATATTGCACGGTAGCATTAGGAGTTCCAGTTAAAGTTATCGCTCCATTCCTGCCTGCACAAACCGATGAATTTGTTGTAAATTGTAGTGTTGGTAATGAATTTACTGTGACTGTTGCCGAACTATTTAACGTTTGACTACATAATGTAACGCCTGCCGAATTTACAATGGCAACATTTGTTAAAGTATAAGTTGTATTTTGATTAAAAGTGCGGGTAATAGTATAAATACCCGATGCATTTAATATTGCCTGCTGGCTGGCACCGCCATTAATTGTATAATTAAATACTGCGCCGGGAGTGCCCGTAAATGTAACGGTTGCGTTTTGGCCTTCGCAAACAGTTGTGGGTGAATCCACTACAGATACTGTAGGTATTGGGTATACCTTCAAATTAAAATCGGTAATAGAGCTGCACCCTGTAGTGTTGTTTACCACCTTGGCAAATATTTGCTGTGGGTTTGAGGTGTTAGAAATAATATTACCTAACGGAGAAATACCATCAACAGCATTGGCAAGTGTGTTATAATAAGTTATTGTTGTATTAGCAATATCTGGGTTTATCTGGCTTTTTAATGCTTCAAGATCGAAAATACCCACGTTAGGGTTTGTACTGCAACTCCTTATTTCGCCTAATGCATTTGCCACCGGCGGTTCGGCAAAAGCGCCACCATTTTCGGTAGCAGTGCCTATCCACTCTAACTTAAAACCACCATCACCTTCGGGCCGGTCAATAGCAATATAATAAGTTTGCCCTACTGTAACCGTTAACCAGCGTACATAACCATCGCCATCGGCGCCGGGACCTGTTTGTGTATTTTGTTTTGTACCGTTCATACCGGTACGATTACTTGTTAGATTTGCGGTAACAGGATTTGTAGTAGCACAACGTATTGGGCTGCCAAGAGCAGAACATGCCTTGTTGGGGCCGTAAACCCAAAAATCATAATCAACAGCAACATTAGGGTCGTTAGGTATTAAATTAAAGCCTAATGATCCTGCCCTTACAATATTAATTTTAAGCCAGATAGAGTTATGCTCGAAACCGCCACAACCCGAAACTTCCTGTATATTACCAATACCCGTAGCGTTAGATTCGAAAGTACCATTGCCACAAACCGTAATGGCATTAACACAATCATTAGGCTGATTTTGAGCACATAGCTTACCAAAAACCAATAAGAAAAAACATAAACTAATAATCTTTTTCATTTTTTGCAATTATTTTTTTTTTAAAGAAGCAATAGCCGGCCTATAAAAATAAGCCAGCTATTGCATAGGAAACCATAAGTACCCAGAACTAACGATTAACCACTATTTTTTGACAATTAAAAATTCTGAACGCCTGTTTTGGGCATCCTGTTCGGCTGTGCAATTGTCGCCACAGTTTATTTTAGGTTCGCTTTCGCCATAGCCTTTTCCGGTAATGCGGCTGGCATTTATACCTTTAGAAATTACATACTGAACGGTAGACTGTGCCCTTTGTTCCGACAGTTTTTTGTTATACGCATCGCTGCCTTTAGTATCGGTATGTGCTTTTACAAGCAGCACCATTGCAGGCCTGTTGTTTAAAACTTTAACCAGTTTATCTAACTCACGCGCGCCTTCTCTGGTTATGTTGCTTTTGTTATATTCAAAAGTAATGTCTTTTAAAACTACCTGTGTGTCGGTTACTGTAACTTCTTCAGGCACTAATAAGGCATCAACTTTTACCTGGCCTTTTTTAGTTTTTGCAACCGTAAACTGGGCAGCATCATAACCTGATTTTTCCACTAAAAAAGTATACTCGGTATCACAATCAACATCATAACTTACTTCTCCTTTTGCATTACTTTGCTTAGCTGCAATTACGTTTTGTTTAGCATCTAAAATAACAACTTTAGCATCGCTTAAAATTGCACCTGTATTTTTATCTTTTACAACGGCAATAGCTTCTATCCCACAAACCGGAGTTGCCGTATAAATATCATCGGTACCCGCACGGTTGGAAGAGTAAAAACCAACATTTTTAGCCGAATTAAAGCTGAATGAAAAATCATCTTTTTCACTGTTAACCGGTTTACCCAGGTTTACCGCTTCGGTACCTTTGTTAAGGTCGGCTTTAAAAATATCAAATCCGCCAAATCCCTGTCTGGATAACGATGAAAAATACAATACATTATTATCTACAACAAAAGGGAAGTTTTCTTTACCCGGAGTGTTTACTGTTACACCTGCGTTTTGCGGAGTACCATAAGTTCCGTCGGCATTAACAGTAACCTTCCAGATATCTGTATCGCCTAATCCGCCAGGCATGTTCGATGCAAAATATAATGTTTTACCATCGGCACTAAGGCTTGGGCTACCCACAGAATAATCTACACTGTTAAACGGCAATGGCTGAATGTTAGTAAACTTACCATTTACCTTAACTGCTTTGTATAAACCCTGCTGGCTTATTTTATACTTTTTACCTTTTTTAAAATCTTTGTTTCGACCATCGCTGGCAAAGAAAATAGTGTTACCATCGGCGCTTATTGCTATAGGCCCATCATGATACGCCGTATTAAGTTCGCTTACTACCACAGGCTCTGAAAACGTGCCATTCTCATTACGTGTCGACTTATAAACATCGATAAAACTTTGCCCTGCCATATCTTTTTTAGAAGATGCACTGCGTGAACTTACAAAGTACAACGTATTATCGTTAGTTAAAACTGCACCAAAATCACTTTTATCTTTACTGTTAACGTCAGTTGCAGCGCTATCAAACAATTTACTTTTGCCAGCTAAAGCAGGTATGTAATTAGGGTTTGCTTTATGTTCTTTAGCCCTTTCGTCGTTAGGCATTAAAGCGGCAAACTTATCCATTTGCTTATTAGCCTCCTGGTATTTACCCTGCGCTTTTAAAGCGGTTGCATATTTATAATAGGTTTCGGCATCAGCATTTTTTTCGGTGGCTTTCGCATACCATTTAGCTGCCTCATCCATATTAAAAATAGTAAAATAACTATCGGCTAATTGCGTGTACACATACGTGTCGGCCTCTTTTTTATCTAATAATTTTAAATACTCATCAATAGCTTTTGTGTATTGGTAACTTTCGGCAAAGGCATCGGCTTTTTTGGTTGCGTTAGATTGCGAATACCCTTGCAGCGCGATTAACAAACCTACTGTTATATATATTTTTTTCATTGTATAATTACTTTAATAGGTTAGAAAAATCTTGGTGATACCGATACTCGTTTCCTGAAGCTCAAATCGAACAACAACATAACTTCATGCGATGCCGGTGTAGTAACATTTAGGTCAGACATGATATGGTCGTAAGCATACCCAATACGTAATGATGGTGTAATGGCATAGTTTACCATGGCACCAAACGAATCGTCTAATCGATACGTTGCCCCTATTTCAAATTTATCAAAGAATAAAAAGTTTAACGATCCGTCAATAGAACTGCTGGTGCCAAACGATGATTTAAACATGAACGATGGTTTCATTTTAACGGTTTCAGATAAATCGAAAACATAGCCTCCTGTTAAAAAGTAATGCTGAACGTTCGACCCAAATTGCCTTTTTGTTCCATCATCATGAAGGCTTAAATAGGTAGTTTTTAAAAAGCCAGGTACAGAGAAAGCTACATAATACTTATCGGTATAATAAAATAACCCCGACCCGAAATTGAAATACGTATTGCTGGAATTTTCGCGAAAAGCAACGTCATTTTGCTGTGGCAGGTAGCCATTTGCAATATTGCTAAACAACCCTACTTTATGAAAGTTAATACCCGCTTTTAAGCCTAACGCCAGTTTATGTTCGCCACCTAAACTTAAAGTATACGAGAAATCGACATTTACACTTGTAGCATCTACCGGGCCTATTTTATCTGTAATGGCTGATAAGCCCAAACCTACATTTTTACCTACGGGGCTGTGTATATTAAAAGTGCCTGTTCTTGGTGCGCCTTCAAGGTCTACCCATTGTGCCCTGTATAACAATCCGCCAGATACGCCCTCTTTACTACCTGCATAAGCCGGGTTAACCACATTCATATTATACATGTATTGTGTATAATTAGGGTCTTGCTGTGCAGTAGCGTTTACAATAAACAAAAAGGCAACAGCTATGGTATAATATATTTTTTTCATTTAATAATTATTAATGGTGAAGTTTAAATAGCCTGCCTGCTGTATAGCAGGCAGTTATTTAGTTGCCTTATTAGTTATGCTCCCTGTTTATGTAAACCCATCCTGTTACAGCACTGCCTTCGGTTTTGTGGATAGAATAGAAATAAGTACCATCTGGCAGATCGTCATTACCTTTACCCTGGCCATGCCACTGGTTAGTATATGCCCCTTTAAAATGATATAATTCTAAGCCATAGCGGTTAAAGATGGTAATCTCTTTTACTCCCATGGTCGAAAGGTCGAAACTATCATTATCACCATCGCCATTAGGAGAAATACCCCTTGGTATAGAGCAAAGAATGTTATTAACAGTATAATTTACTTCAGATGTACATTCACCAGAGCCTGTAATTACCTTAATTACTATTGGTAATTTTAGGTTAGGGTTGTTAGCATAATATTGAGATACATTAAAATCTGCAGTATTTGTTGCTAATGTTGCCCCACTTTCACTTTTCCAGGTGTAGGTTACATTCTCGTTATGTTCATCATCTTTAGCAGCAGCATGCAGCCATAATTGCTGATTTTTGCAATCTTCTGTAACAACAGCATCAATTTTTTCTAATATAATAAGTGTTGCCACGTTTGTACCGCCCGAATTACATGTTGCAGCATCTGGTGCAACAGTATAAGTAACCGTATAGTTACCCGGTGTACTGCCTGCAACATTAATTTCGCCGGTAGAAGCATTTATCGATAAACCTTCGGTAGATGTAAATACCCCTCCCGTTGTAAAGCCATCTGTTAATTGTGGCTGATCGGTAGTAGCATCACTACAATATGTAGCTGCATACGTAAACCCTGTAACCGGTTCATTTGCCTTATTAGTTATTACTATGGTATTATCGCAATAGCGTGTAATCCAATGGAAAATGTATGTACCTGTTTGTGTAAATCCTGCTATAGTAGTTTTACTAACATTAGGGGTTGCAATTACTGTAGTTGATGGATTACTGTCATCGGCCACCCATGTACCTACACCATTAGCTTCAACCGTTGCAACATTATTGGGGCATGCAAGCGAAAGTGGCTGTGTAATAATGGTATTATCGGCTATAAAATTAGCTTCGTCTAATAAAGCACCTATCTGGTTATCTTTAGTAACAAAAATAAAGCGCGTTACTGCCTGACCTTGTGGTACAACATAGCTACCCGTATTTAATTTCCAGCTTAAATCTGTATTAACCTGTTCTTCCCTTATCATTGTAAATGGACCTTGCGGAGCACCTGCGTAAAGCTGTACCGAAACACCTGCCGAACGTGCCGATGAGGCAAAACTATAATTCATTTTTGTAGTTTCAGAGGTATCAAACTCCTTAAAGATACCTTTAGGGTTTGCCGCATCATAGTCTTCTTCCGGATCAGACAATAACTGAATGCACTGCCCACCAGAATATGGTGCGAAATTAATCGCGTTTAATGCTTCAGAGAAGAATATGGCATCCCAAGTACTAAGGTTTACCCTCCACCCTGGCACTACATATTGTGTAGTAAATGTAGTTACACCAGTAACATTTTGCATTGGCGGTTCTTCAAAACCATAGTTAACCGCGTTTACTTTACATAAATCGGGTGGGGTTGTAATACACACTGCAAATTTTCTGGATGTTTGCTCAGTACCATTAAGTGTTAGGCGCACTTTGTACGTATCGCCCACTACTAATTCGGTCGAGTTCATTGCTGTAATGCTATTATCTACACTACACGTCATCTGTTCTAAAGCGCTGCCGTTAACTTTATATAAAGTTGTGGTAATATTAGGGAACGGTTCTTCGCCCGATGAATAGTAGAAGTTTCCTGTAAAGCCACTAACCTCTATAATATGAACTTTAGATGTTGCGGTAAACTCAAACCAAACATCGCCTTTATTATCTACAGTGCAACCAGTTGCCGCATCGGCAGAAACTGTGCTGTTTATAAACGAGACCTCCGTTGCAGATACATTGCAGTTTTCGGTCTCGTTAACAGGCACTACCAGTGCTGTAGATGCATCGTCGTTTCTCACAAAAATATGCGGACCCGACCAATAACTTGTATTATTAGTATTACAAATGGCACGTACAAAATATTCGAAAGTAGCGGCTGTAGCCGAATTAAAATCTGATGCTACCGGAGTATATGATGGTGTTGAAACCACTTTACCCGATTGCGGAATGGTATTATTACCTACGGGTTGTATAGCAACTTCCCACTGCGTTTCGCTGCCACCTGCCGTCCATGACATTACAGATGTATTGCTTACAGTTAAGTTTTTAGGCTGAGGGCATGCAATATCGCCACAAAGTGCTACACCTGTATACAAAGTGCGTTTAGGAGTACCAAGGCCAAGTTCGCTGGTATACACTATTTCGCCTTCAGAATTTTTAACAGTTACCTGCGCACCCGGATATTGGTCTGGGGCAGAACCTATTGAATTCCAGAATAACGAAAATTCTACACCTGTACATAAAAATACCGTGTAATCTATTGGTTCTGGAGTTGCATTCCACGCACCCGAATAAAATTCCATTTGCTGGATTGTGTTTCCATTCTGAATAAGATCTATAGATCCGCCTACGCCAAACGTAGTATCATTGGTAAGTGTAATAGTATATTCGCAAAGGTTCTCTAAGCTGCAACGGGTTGTAAACTCAAATGGCCCTACCCATGCACTTTGCTGTGTTGTGCTACAAATAGCCCTAACATAATACTCATACTTAGTAGCAGGTACTAAACCTGTAACGCCGTAAGGGTTTGTAGTTGATGTATGTAAATAATCAGGATTAGTAGCCCCAACCGGTGCCGGAGTACCTGCCGGCTGTACCGAAATTTCCCATGAAGTTTCTGTACCATTAGCATCCCATTTAAGGTCGGCTGTGGTATCTGCTATATTTTGGACAGTTAAGTTAGATGGTTCTGCGCAGGCAGGTACATCTTCAATTACAAAATAATCTATAAATAATAACTGCCCCCTGTAGCCCATATCGCTCGGCTCTTTTTGCGGGATGTGGAATGCCACATTAATATCGCCTGTAACACCCGTTGGGAAGTTGATTATTTTTTCTTTTATCTCTACATTGTTTAGAGGTGTAGTATCAGCATCTGTAGTATACAGCATGGTGGTAAAACTTGCCGGCTCTACTCCTGTTGTAGATAATTTTACTTCAAGGTCTTCGGTAAAATCACTGCTGTATACTTTGTAGTAATACCTTAAACGCTGTCCTGCTTTAATAGTAACAGTTGGCGATATTAACCAATCGTCGTTTGCACCATTACTGCCGGTAAACATCCCTGCCATTTGGTTACCTTCATAAGGTTTTACGGTTACATTTAAATTCCACGCGTTAGTGTCATTATTGCTGTTTAATATTCTCCAGCAATTTTCTGAAGTTGAGTTGGTATTAAACGTTTCTGTAAACGGTGCCACAAACGATTCGCATAATGTTGTAAACCTGATTGGGCCTACCCACTCGCTTTTACTTGTACCGCTACAAACAGCCCTTACATAATAATCGTATGATGTATTTGGCGATAAAGTAGTATCGGTATGGTTAGTATCTGTAACAATAGCTCCATTACCTGTTGGCGCGCCGGCACCTGCAGGCTGTACTTTAGCCTCCCACTGTGTTTCCTGGAAACCTTTGCTCCAGGTAAGCTTAGCCGAATTTTTAGTAATGTTGCCTACTACCAATCCGTAAGGGTTAGGGCATGCAGGCGCATCTTCAATAATAACATCATCAATATTTAAAATTGATGATCCTCCTGCTGTAACAAATGCCGGCGGAACCCTAAAGGCAATATATACCGGGCCACTTGCATTAATGTAAACTGATTTTTCGATGTAATCTCTGTTGGTAAACTCCATAAACGGCATGATTACCGAGAAGCTTTCCGGGTTAGTATCTGTTGTAGATATTAAGACTTCTAAACCATATCTCGAAGTTGGATAAGCTATAGAAAAAGCCGCTTTGTACTTAAATTTAAGCGCTTTTGTACCCTGTACATTAATTGCCGGTGAAATTAACCAATCATCATAACTTGCCGTAGGAAAAAAGCGGTTACCCTGGATAGTTGCCGAGTTTGCTGTAGCAGTTATTTGCCATTGTACGCCATCTTCATTAGCATCTAAAACAGACCAGCATGATTTGTGCGATGTTGCAATATCGCCGGGGTTAAAGGTCTCTTTAAAAGGTACTTCAAAAACACTGCACAATGTAACAAATGCTACGGGGCCTACCCAGTTACTTTGCTGCGTAGCCGAGCAATATGCTCTTACATAATATTCGTATTGTGTAGCGCTATTAAGGCCTGGAGCAGTATAAGTATTACCGCTAACTATTACACCTGTATTAGTTGTTGGTACCCCCGTACCGGCAGCCTGTACTACTACCTGCCATTGTGTTTCGGCATCGCCGGCTGTCCAGGTTAAGTTTGCACTGGTTGCAGCTACACTAACAACGGTAGGTTTAATAGGGTCTGAACATGCTGGTTTATCTTCAATAAAAACTTCGTCTATAGATAATCTTGATGATGTTTCATCTGCCGTAGGGCTAACTACCCATGCAATATTAACCGGCCCTGTAATGGTAGTTGGTATGTTTATTATAACCTCTTCCCAACCATCATCCATAGATGCAGCCTGAGAATCGGCTTTTAATATATATGTAAAGTTATTAATACCAATACCGGTAGTAGATAGTTTTACTGCATAATTTGAAGTGCCATAAAGTGATTGATATTTATAGCGTAGCCTTTTCTGCGTCCCTGTTAAATTAACCTGTGGCGAAACTAAAATGTCATTATTGTTTGCCTGGCTGGTATTGGTTCGCAAAGTTGCATAAGCACCCGGTTTATCATAAGATGCTATATATGTCCAGGCAGATCCGTCGTCATTTACATCTATTGCTGACCAGCATACTTCAGGAACCGTTGATGTTGCATTATCAAATGCTGTAGAGTAAGGCGTTGAATAAGCAGCACATTGGGTTGTAAACCTATATGGCTCGCCCCAGTTGCCCGGAGTGCCATTACATACAGATCGTACATATAAATCGTAAGATGTACCTGCAGTTAGGCCACTAATAACATTATTAGTACTTGTTGTAGTAGCTATACCAGCACCTGTAGGTACACCGGCATTAGCCGGCCTTACGGCATATTGCCATGCCGATGCATAATTACCCACGTTATTCCATGAAAAAGATACTCCTGTTTGTTGCAAATTAGTATAAGTATATACCGATGGAGCTGCACAAGCAGAACCATCTATAGTCATTGTAAAGCATATACCAGCAGAAGCATCTAAAATTGATGATACAACAATAACATACGTATGCCCGGCCTGAACCTGTAAGTTAGATATACGTTTCGCAACGTTAGCAGATGTAGTATTAGCACCACCAAGGCAATTTATACCTACGTTAGCACAGCCATCATAAACCAAAACATTAGAATAAGCATTATAACATGTACCGCCTGATAATGCGGTTAAAGAAATTGTAATTAAACCATCGGCTGTAGGTGTGTAATTAAAAAATGCTTTGGCACCATTTAAATAGTTACTGTAGCCATCTGCATTAAGGCAGCCAGAACCTTGTGTTGTATAAACAACATCCGGATTAGCATATAAATTTAAATTGGTAGATATTGTATAGGGCGTACTGGCTAAGCCTGGCACAGTAATAGGATCTGTACACGAAGTACCCACTACACGGGTTTTAAAGGTAAATGGCCCTGCCCATGTACTCGACACTGTAGGAGAACAAATAGTTTTAACATAAGCATCGTAAGATGTATCTGGTGTTAAACCAGTAACATTGTAAGAATTTGTTGTAGTTGCAGTACCCGTAGTTCCTGGAGCTGCGCCGGCAGCCACTACCTGAACTTCAAAATTTGTTGCTGCAGGCTGCGACCAGCCTAAAGTAGCCGAATTTGACGTTACTGCACTGGTAACAAAGCTACCGCCCAATAAAGGGCTACAGGCTGGAGCCGTTTGTAAACTTACGTTATCTATAAACCACGTATCTGCAACTGGATAATCTTCTACCTGATTAGTAACCAGTACAAAAGCTACATAAATATTAATACCCGGAGTAATGCCCGGCGGTATGGCAACCACTTTTTCAACGTAGCCTACAGGCGTGTTTGGGTTTAATTGTTTTTCCGTCCACGATGTAAGTGTGGTTGTAAAACCGCTAACATCAGGCTGGCTGGCTGTAGATAGCCTAATTTGATATGTATTTCCATAATCATCATCATACGATTGTTTTGTAAAAAAGCGTATTTCGCCATTTGCAGGTACGGTAATAAGAGGTGTAATTAAAAAATACTGGGCGCTGTTACCTGCACCAATATCATCATTTGTAGGATCTAAAAAGGCGGCTTTGTTGCTTTGGTACCCATCGGTATCAATGGCCCATTGCACCGTGCCTTTTACCCTTGCCTGTGCCCAGGTGGCCGGTATCCCGTTCTGAAAAGTTTCTGTGGCTAACTGCCCATACCCGGTTAAGGAAATGAGTGAAAAAAGCATAAGCAACAATGCTTTTTTCATGATGCCTTTGGGCGTAAAAAAATAACGTTTCGCTGATGGTGAGGTCAGAAAATCCGTCAATAATAACCTGAAAGTTATTAGTAATTTTTGGCTCATAGTGATTAGTTTTCGGTTAATAGTAAAACAGTTTTGTGTTTTAACAAATATTAACTAAAATATAATACTATACTAATATATATATTGCTTAATTCGGTAATTTTGAAAGCCTAAACTTTAAAATAAAGCCCTAAAAATCAATGTTTTATTTCAAAATGTCATTATTTTTTAAAATTAGAGATACCACGCTCTTTTTTCATATTTTCTACAATACCGTTAAGATTTCTTAACGATTTAAGCGATCGTTTTTGATAGATATACAATAAAACCAACAGCAAAAATATAGCAAGCCCTATAACTGCAATAACCCATGTATAATAGGTTTTTTCATCAGAAATTTTTTTATACTGAATTGATTTCAACTCCTCTATAGACTCGCTTATTGATGTTCTTTCAGACTCTTTAATTTTAAGCTGTACCTGCACATATTTTTTATGAAAAGACTGATATTTTTGCCATTGGTTAACAGCAAGATAATTGTCTGAGAGGCCTTTGTAAATCTCACGGTTAAGTATTAAATCGCCCACATTTTCAGAAATTCCCAATGCCGACTCCAAAATATTAATAGCGCCGTTATAATTACCTTCTAACGTGTAAACTTCTGCCAGCCCCTTTTGGGCAAAAGCCTTTAAACTATTGGCATTGGTACTATCAGCATAGGTTATCGATTCTAAAAAATTTTGTTTGGCAAGAACATAATCACTCATTAGTGTATAACAATTACCCTTGTTATAAGTAGCAATACTTAAAATAGGCTGCACGGGCATGTTTTTTATTTTCCTGCAAACAGCTATACCTTTATTAAAATAGCTAATGGCAATATCGCAGTTTAGTTGCTCTTTAAAAATAAACCCCCTCACTATAAGATTAGTAGCAAGAGCAATTTGTGTAGAATCTTTTACAGGGCTAATTGCGATTAATTTCTCTGCTTCATCAAGGTACTGTATAGCTTTATCATATACCCTAAGCTGCTGGTACTTAATAGCCGTTTTATTTAGTATCCTGATTTGCATACCAATATTGTTAGTTTGCTTTGAAAGTTCGTTAGCCTTTAAAAAAAACTTTAACGCCTTTTGGTAATCCCGTTTAGAAGAATAAGCATCTGATACCATAATCATTGCCCTAACCCTGGAATTTATAGTGTTTTTAACATCATTATATATCCCTAAGCCAGAGGTAATTGCTTTATCAGGATTTTCGTATATATTTAAAGAGTTAACCTTTATAATGCTATCTGCTTGTGTTTCCTTTTGGGCAACAACAGGCAGTGTACTAAACAACAGTACAAGCAGCAAATAAAAATTATTATATAGTTTAAAAGCCATAAATTACATTTGTTTATTATTAACCTCTTTACTTAAAAGGTCGATAAAAGTAGTAGGCGCAATACCTGTAATTGTTTTAAAAACAGTTGCAAAACTACTGTGTGACGAAAATCCGCTCTCATCTGCCAGGTAACTTATTTTATAGTTAAGATAGCCCGGCTCATTCTTTAATTTTTCTATTATATAATTAATACGCAGCTTATTAATGTAGGTATTAAAATTATCCTGATAATGCTTATTTATAATTTCAGATAAATATTTTGAGTTAATATCTAACTGTGCAGATAGCGTTGCCAGCGACATATCTTTACTTATAAACCGTGTAGATGCTTCAAACTTTTTTAGCTTGCCTAGTATATTTTGCTCAGTATCAGTAGGTATAACCATTTTTTTATTTGGCTCTTTTTTTTCTTCAGACTTAAGTTGTAATACGGTGCTAATTTCTAAATAGCTTATAATTTCTTTTAATCGCCTGCGTTTCAACTTATTAATGTAATACAGGCCTGCGCCTGCTATAACTATTAGTAATAAAACAGCTATAGCAACATACTGGTAATGTAATAACCTAGTTTTCTCGTTCTGAAAATTTGCCTCCTCTTCCTCTCCTATGTAGTTGTATACAGAGTTGATGGTTTCGGTATCCTTCTCCTCAATGGTAGTAATAAGGGTAATAAACTTTTTATTATATTTTTGATGTTCCGTTTTATTATTTAACGCTAAATAATTTATTGCCAACTTATTATACACATCTTCAAGCAGGTAATTATTTTGTAATTTTTCTGCCTCCTGTAATGCTATTCCAAGAGTTTTTATGGCTAATGCATACTCTTTATCCTGAAAAAACAGGTTTCCCAACTCGGTTAAAATAGTAACATGTAGTACAATGCTTCTAATTTTTTGTTTATCATAAAGTTGTAAAGCTTTTAAAACACTTTCACGGGCAGGTTTGTATTTTTCAAGACCCCGGTATGCTTTGCCTTTATATAGTGCTATGTATTGCGACTGACTTATATTTACAATACAATTTTTCTCAATACTGTCCAGCATTTTTAAAGCTTTGCTATATTTTTGCTGTTGCAAGTTAACCTTAACTTTATTTATTGCCAGTTTTACCGAAACCGTATTTTTAGTTTTCTTTCCACCAGAAGTATTTATAACCTTTTCGATATCAACAACATAATCATTAAACTGGTTGTATAAATGTAGTGTACCGCAAATTTCGGCTTTAGCCAAAAGTATTTCAGCCTTTAAAGAATCGCTAACAACATTTAAATTTTTATTAGCTTCAAAAATGTATATGCCTGATTTATTATAGTCGCCTTTTGTGCTGTAGCTTTTAGATAAAAGCAGGTTTACCCCGGTAATATTTTCAATATCATCGGCTTTTTTAAGCAGGTGGTTAGCAACTTTAATCGATTCATCGGGGTTTGAAACAGCGAGTTCCTGCGCTTTTTGAATTAAAATAGTTTCGTCATGGTTTTCCTGAGAAAATAGTGGCGCGCTGAAAATGAGGATAATAATTATCTGAAAAATAACTTTTTGCGTTAAAATTTTATCCTTTAAAAACCTCATCAATATTACAATTAAAAAAAGTTGGCCGCGACTATTACAATCACAAATATAACTTTATTACCCATTAATTTATAACACAAACAACTATTAAGTTAACCACACCTACAAAGTAATCTAACAATTTTTTTATTAAGTATATATTATTAAAATCAGGCATGTGATATATTGTGAAAATCAGATAATTTACCATCATTTTTAAAATAATATAACAATTTTAAACCCAAAAAAATAGTTATAAAAAGCATAAAACTTACTAATGCCTGTAACAAAAAACTTACTTATTCGTTTATTAAAATAACTAACAATACTGATTATGAAAAATCAACTTGAAGTTTTATTTTATTTAGATAATAATGATGTGGCCCTAATTGAAGTTGGCCAGCTGCGTGGCTCTAATTTAATGAGTTTATACAACACCTGCTACTGGTTTATATACAATAAAGCGACTAAAACCATTAATCGTTTTAAATTTAAAACAGCGGGTTTAAAACGTAAAGACAAGCGTATAAAGAATGGTTTTTTAAAAAGTAATCCGGTTGCCGTTACCGATAAATACATCATTGAAATTGATGAACAGATACTTGATTTTACCGCACAGCAACCTGATAAACTATCTGAAGATACCAAGGTTACTATCGAAAAGTATATCGCCAATTTGGTGTAGTTTAGTAAGCTTTAAATCTCAGTAAAGCCTATTGTTTCGTATCTTCGTAATACTAAATACGATTTTATGGAAATAGGAATAGATAGCTTTGCAGCAGCACATAATGAGGCAAACGGAACCGTAAACAGTGCTGATGCCCTGGCGCAATTATTAGACAGGATAGAACAAGCCGATAAAAGTGGGCTGCACATATTTGGTATTGGCGAGCACCACCGTGCAGAATTTCTCGATTCGGCACCGGCGGTTATTTTAGCTGCTGCGGCTGCCCGAACCAAACAAATACGGTTAACAAGTGCGGTTACCGTACTTAGCGCGGCAGATCCTGTTCGTGTTTTTCAAAATGCTGCAACACTCGACCTTATTTCCCGTGGCCGTGCCGAAATGGTGGTAGGCCGTGGATCGTTTACAGAATCTTTTCCCCTTTTTGGATTCAATCTTCAGGATTATAACGAATTATTTACTGAGAAATTAGACCTGTTACTCAATATTCGTGATAACGAATATGTGACGTGGAATGGCAAATTTCGCCCTGCGCTTAAAAACCAGCCCGTGTACCCTCGCCCATTGCAAAACCCATTACCTGTTTGGATAGGCGTTGGCGGAACGCCCGAATCGTTTGTGCGTGCAGGTGTATTAGGCCTGCCGCTTATGGTAGCCGTTATAGGTGGCGAAACACACCGTTTCCGTCCGTTAGTCGATTTGTATCGTGAAGCCGGTGCAAGGGCCGGGCATGCGCCTGAAAAATTACAGGTGGGTTTACACTCCTTAGGTTATGTGGGCAATACGAGCGAAGAAGCCGTTGCTGATTTCTATCCTGGTTATGCCGAAACCTTTACACGCATAGGCCGTGAGCGTGGCTGGCCTCCTGTAACGCGTTCTCATTTCGATGCGCAAAACGGCCCACTTGGTGCTTTACTGGTTGGCAGCCCCGAAGAAATTGCTGAGAAAATTAAAAGGCACAGCGAAGCTTTGGGCGGTATTACACGTTTAACCTTCCAGATGGATAATGCCGGTTTATCGCATGAGAAACTTATGCAATCTATTGAGCTAATTGGCAGTAAAGTAATACCGTTAGTTAATAGTTAACTATAATAGCTAATTATCAAATAATCAATATATTGCCAATTTATTAACATAAATCGAAGGATAAGTTGCAGGATAAGTTAAATAAAATTTAATAAGAAAATTACAACACCATCTTTACCGTGTTGTAGCATTTAAGCTATACATAATTTTCTTATAAATGAAATCAAAATTACTGGTTGCCGTAACTGCGGTTATGTTATTATCATTACCTGTTACAGGGTTTTCTCAGGCCCCCGTATTGGGCACAGCGGCAAACTTTGCACTATTCTCTTCAAATGGGGCAGTAAGCAATAACGGTTTGTCGCACCTTACAGGTAATGTAGGCACAAATAACGGCTCGAGTACTGCTTTTGGCAATGTAAACGGAGTAATGCACGATAGCGATGGCGCGAGCCTTATTGCGGCGGCCGATTTACTTACTGCCTACAATCAGCTTGATGCCGCAATACCAACCTGTTTTCCGGCGCCACTTTTAGGCAATGGGCAAACACTTACTGCGGGTATATATTCAATTTCAGAAAGCGCTACGTTAAATGGTACACTTACACTCAATGCTAATAATGATGCTAATGCAGTATTTATTATTCAGGTAGATGGTGCTTTTTCAAGCGCTGCAAATGCTAAAATTGTTTTAGCAAATAACGCCCAGGCGTGTAATGTATATTGGAAGGTTGAAGGTTTGGTAAGTTTGGCTTCGTTAACAGAAATGAAGGGTACTATTGTGGCTAACAACGCTGCGATTGTTTTAAGCGCAGGCGTAGTTTTAGAAGGTAGGGCATTAAGTACTACTGGTGCCGTTACTATAGATGGTGTTACGGTATACACCCCAATAGGTTGTGGCAGTGCTTTGCTAACAGGCCCTTTAGCCCCGGCATTAGCATCGGTAGAATGTTATAGTGTATTTTCTGGTAATGGCGACGTTACTAACACAGGAGTATCACGCCTTGTAGGCGATGTTGGTACTAACGTAGGCCTTACAACAGGTTATGACAACCTTAATGTTACAGGCACTATTCACCCAAAGCCAGATACTTCTACCGCACAATGTGCCGCTGATTTAGGCGATGTATACACTTACCTTAACCTTTTGCCTACCGATATTGAGCTATTAAAACCAGCCGAATTTGGTAACGATTTGGTGCTTACACCGCATACCTATTTGCTTAACGCAGCTACAGTATTAACAGGTAACCTTATACTCGATGCTCAAAATAATGTTAATGCGGTTTTTGTAATTAAAATTAATGGCGCACTGTCTACCGGTACATATAGTAAAGTAGTGTTACTTAATGGTACACAACTTAAAAATGTATATTGGAAAATTGAAGGTGCAGTAGAAATTAACGATTACTCTGAATTTAAAGGAACTATTGTGTGTAACAACGGTGCCATGAATTTAAATACAGGTACAATATTAGATGGCAGGGCACTTACTACCGATGGTGGTATAACAACTACCGCGATTATGGCTACAATGCCGTTAGGTTGTACTGCTACTGCAGGAACAAATGACGCTGTTAACACTGTAGCTTCTTTTTATCCTAACCCTTTTACCAATACAATTACTCTTGTAAATGCATCGGGTACTAAAAGTAATTTACGCATATTTAATATGCTGGGGGAAGTAGTTTTAACGCAAACTATAACAAGTACAAACGCAACGCTAAATGTAAACTTTACATCGGGCATGTACTTTTATAAACTTATAAGCGAAACCGGAAAGGTACAAACAGGTAAACTGTTATGTAAATAATATTTTTAATTAGTGGTAAATCGCCTCTGCCGACTTTCATCGGCAGGGGCTTTTTTATGCCGTTTAGCTATAAGAATAAGCATTAATATTCCATAAATTGTTTATCAGGGTAACACCACAGCCAGCGTTCGCCGGGCTGTGCCGATGCTATTACCGGATGCCCCGTTGCTAAATTGTGTTTACTCATGTGCTGGTTAGGAGAATCATCACAACATAAGGTAATACCGCAGGTTTGACAGGTGCGAAGGTGTACCCAGGTACTATTTGTTTTTATACATTCTTCGCATACGCCGCCATCGCCAATAGTAACTTGGGTAATCGCATTTAGGTGGTCGCAAAATTGATTGTTTTCCATTTATATATTATTTTGAAATATTATAATTCTGCCAGGTATTTATGCACCATAGTTACTGCCATAGCGCCTTCGCCTACTGCCGATGCTACCCGCTTAACCGAATTTAACCGTACATCGCCCGCGGCAAAAGAGCCCGGCATACTGGTTTCTAAATGGTATGGCTGGCGTTGCAACGGCCAGCATTCCGGGAAACCGGTGCGCCCCATAAGGTCGCTGCCAGTAACTAAATATCCATATTTATCGCGAATAATAGATGTTTCCGAAGCCCATTCTGTATTCGGTTTACCACCTATACAAATAAATAACTTACTGGTAGTATACCAGGTTTCCTCTTCTGTAACCGAATTGTAAATACGAATGCGTTGCAAAATGTTATCGCCTTCCAGTTCTTTAACTTCAGAATTATACAATATTTCTACATTAGGTATCTGGGTAATGCGCTTTACCAAATAATCAGATAGTGTTTCGGCAAGATTACCCCTACGAATAACCATATATACTTTTTGTGCAAATCCAGAAAAATACGACGCTGCCTGCCCTGCCGAATTGCCGCCACCAATAATAAATACATCTTTACCGTGGCAAAAACAGGCTTCGCCCATACCGGCACCGTAGTAAACGCCTTTATTAATATAAAGCTTTTCATTAGGCAAACCCAGTTCGGCATAATCAATACCGGTGGCACAAATGTTAGCTTTAGCAATCATTTTATCGCCATTAGCTAGGTCTACATGAATACGGTTGTCGTAAAAACTGCCTTTAATGCCTTCACCCAGCAACAGTATTTCTACGCCAAATTTTAATGCCTGCTGCCGTGCCCTTTCGGCTAGTTCAGCACCGGATATCCCTTTAGGGAAACCCATATAATTTTCTATAAGCGAGCTGCTACCCGCCTGCCCGCCTATGGTATCTTTTTCAACCAGTATGGTTTTAAGCCCTTCAGATGCTGCATATACGGCAGCACTTAAACCTGCCGGGCCAGCACCATATATAGATAAGTCATATTCAGCCTGACTGGGTTTATTTATCCACCCCAAATGCCTTGCAATTTGTTCTATTGTAGGATTAATAACCAAATCACCATCCGGGAATTGGATAGCCGATGTTGTATTTACAGCATAGGGAGAAGCATCGTTATTACCTTTAATGGTATTGGAATCGTTAAGTTCAATCCACTCAAAATCGACCACGCTGCGCCTTAAAAATTCGCGAATGGGGTATACCGTTGCCGAATCGGCCCTGCCGTAAAGTTTAAGTCTGTCCATAGCCTAAAGATAATATAATTACAGAAAGTGGCTACATTAAATTATCGATGCTCTTTATAAACATTTCCGCTCCATATGGCTTGTAACGTTTGCCATTGCTCGGTAGATAAAGGTGCTACGTTTGCCGACGCTAAAGCATCTTCCAACTGCTTAACGGTACGGATGCCAATTACTGCTGTAGTAACCGCAGGGTTATCTATAACATAACGTGTGGCGGCTTCAGACTGTGTTTTATCTTCGGGAATATGTGCTTTCAATTCTTTTAAAATAGCAGTAACCTCATCTTTAGTGAGGTCTAGATAATCCTTCGCCGGTTTAGCAATCAACAAACCCGAAGCAATAGTACCACGAGCCAGTACCCCTATTTCATTATCTGATAATAGCTTCAGTGTTGCTTCTTCCGGCCTGCGGTCAAGCAGGCTGTACTGTGTCATCACAACCGAAATATTAGAACGGCTTACATACTCTCTAATTACGTTTGGCCTGATAGACGACAATCCATAACTGCGTATTTTACCGCTGTCAACCAAGCGTTCAAAAGCTTCAATAACCTCATCAATAGAATCTTCAATAGTACCGCCATGCAGCAGGTACAAATCAAGATGATCGGTTTGCAGGCGTTTTAGGCTTTCATCTATTGCTTTTAAGATGTATTCTTTACGCGGATACCAGTCCCAACCCGAACCATCGGGGCGTATTTTATTCCCCACTTTAGATGATATTAAAACCTCATGTCTTCTGCCCTTTAAGGCTTTACTCAGCAGTATTTCGTTATTGCCTTTTTCGTAAAGGTCGGCGGTGTCAAAAAGGTTAATGCCGCCTTCAATGGCTTTGCTTATTATAATATCATTATCTGTTGCATCAGACTTTAAGGACATACAGCCAAAGCTGACTTCGCTTACTTTAAGCCCTGATTTTTTGAGTGTGTTGTAGTTCATGGTTATAGTGTATAATTACAAATATAACCAATACTTGTGGGAGATAAAAGCAGGAACGTACTGCACAAAACAGTTTACAATCTCATCGCCTAAGTTGTAAATGCAATTGAAATAGTGATTATCTTTGAAGTAAGTACAATTATCATGGCAAAGAAAAACAGAAAAAGCGAAGAATTTTGGAACGTGGTTACTCACGGTACCGGTGCGTTACTATCTATAATTGCATTAGCTTTGCTTATATACTATTCTGTTTTTCATGGTACCGTTATGCACATTGCATCATCGGCTATATTCGGGACAACCCTTGTATTACTTTATTCGGCATCTACTGTATACCATGCCGCGTGGAAATTGAAATGGAAACGCATTATGCAAAAAATAGATCATTTGTGCATCTATTTACTTATTGCAGGATCGTACACTCCCATTGCTTTATTAGGTTTAAAAGGTGCCTGGGGCTGGACAATATTCGGGTTGATATGGGCTTTTGCAATAGTAGGCTTCATCTTTAAATTTTCTCCCCTTAAAAAGAATGAAAAATTATCGCTCGCGCTCTATGCCCTTATGGGATGGCTTATTATTATTGCTATAAAACCGCTCATTGAAAATATGGCTGCCGGTGCGTTGTTCTATTTACTAGGCGGAGGTTTGTGCTACACCTTTGGCATTTACTTTTACGCCAAAGATAAAATGCCTTACGGGCATACCATTTGGCACTTGTTTGTATTGGGCGGTAGCACACTGCATTTTTTGGGAGTGTTTTTATACTTAATTCCGTAATGTACACGGCTAATTATGGGTAAATATCATTTCATCTCTTTTTTCATCATCAGTTTTGGTAATGTGTAGTTTTTTATCTTTAATATACATAATCAGGGTATCGTTGCTTCCATCCTCATAAGCTACTTCTAGTTTGTAAAAATCACTATATTTTTCGAGCGCATAGGTACCTCTTTTACTTAGGTTACCCATTACAAAATCTACATTTTTACCACTTACTAAAATATGGCTTTGGGAAAGGCTTTTTATAAATTCTCCCTTTTTAGATTCCATAGTGGCTTTTTCCTGAGCCGACATCTTACTTTCGCGTTCTTTACTTATGGTAATAATTGACTTTACAAGATCGATGCGAACACCACCCGCCGATATTTCACTAAGCTTCCAGTTACCCTGAAAATCTTTATCAATTTGTGCCTGAGCAAAAGTTGCGGTGCTTATTAAGCAGGTAATAAATAGATACAATACATTTTTCATATATAGTTTTTGATTGATGGTTATGCTAATTTACTATCTATTTGTTTAATAAATGTTAATCATGAATATATATCAATCATCCTCTTAAATTTTATAAGTAAAATCTTAAATAAAACTTAAGCGTACCGCTATTACCAAAACTAACTTTTAAATTAGCAATAAGCCCCAATTTAAGGCGAAATTAAAACCATATGCTATGCAATTACAAATTGACATTGATACAGTAACCACCATATTATCTAATAAATTAGTAAAATGGGGACAAGACCTTATACGCCTATTGCCTAATATAGTTATAGGTGCGGTAATACTGGTAATTGGCTTTTACATAGCTAAATTTATACGCAAAATAGCGCTAAAGCTTATAGCTAAAGTGTCGCACAACGCCACCCTTAACAACTTGTTTAGCTCTGTAATCTATATTATATTTATAGGCATTACATTGTTTACTGTATTGAGTATTCTAAATTTAGATAAAGCAGTAACATCTATACTGGCGGGTGCGGGTATATTAGGTTTGGCACTGGCATTCGCGTTTCAGGATATTGCGGCTAACTTTATGTCGGGTATTTTTATATCGTTCAGGAAACCTATTAAGGTAGGCGATATTGTATTAATAAAAGGCTTTATGGGTAAGGTTGCCGAAGTTAACCTACGCGATACTGTGATTGCTACTTTTACCGGGCCTATTGTAATTATACCGAATAAAGATGTTTTCCAGAATCCTATCGAGAATTTTTCGCAGTCAAACAAAAGGCGTTTCGATTTACAGATAGGCGTTTCGTACGGCGATGACTTAGAGAAAGTGCGCCAGGTAACGCTGGATGCTGTTAAGGATATCGAAGAAATTTCTAAAACGCAGCCCACTACCCTGTTTTACACTTCTTTTGGCGATAGCTCTGTTAACCTTGCAATACGTATGTGGATCGACTCGGCCGAGCTTAAAATCTACAAAAAAGTGGGTAGCGATGCCATTATGAAAATCAAAAAAGCGTATGATGAGAACGACATTATGATTCCGTACCCAATACGCACGCTCGATTTCGGGATGAAAGGCGGTAAGACTTTAAACGATATGAAAGTGAACCTTGCTAACAGTATTGAAGACGAAGACGGTGAAAGTAATTTTCAGGCACATTCATAAAGTCAGACACTAATTCCAATAATTTCATAAACAAACTTATTTCGATGGCAGATAATGCTTTTCGCATTCTGTTTGTTTAAACATTTCATAACCTTCCTGCCACCACTGTGTCATTTCTTCGGCATCAAAAATAAACGATCGTGTGGTAAGCAGTCTGTTAATGTAATAAAAAGATAGCGTAACATTCTGACTGTGCGCTTCAAGGTTGGCAATTAATAAATCATCTATAGCAATCTGGTTCAGCATAAAATCATACGTGCGGGCAAATGCATCAAGGGCATTGCGCAGTGGCGGATTGCTGTATATGCCATCTTTTAGCCTTAGCACAATAACATCTATATACGTGGCACCTTTTGTAATGGCCTGCTGAATAGGAATCAGGTTACCAAAACCACCATCGGCATAATCGCAGCCATTTTTTTGCACCAGGCTCATGAGCGGGACCATATTTGCCGAAGCCCATATCCAGTCACAAAAGTCATCATAACCATAATCGTTGCTGGATTTATACTCTATAGCCTGCGTGGTTAAATTAGCCACGGTAACCACAACCTCTTTACCCAAGGTTTTAATCATTGCAAAGTCGGCCGGGGTAAATGTTTTACGGATTAGCTTTTTCAAGCCGGTACTGTCGCCCAACGTTTTAGACCTTTTAAAAAACTGCTTTAAAATCCCGAAATGGTTAATGCTGGTTTTTACAACGCCATCTTTCTTTTTAATAATAAAAGGGCACACCGTAAAAATATCTTCCTGCTTTATAGAGGTATATATTTTTTTTATCCGTTCTACATCGCCTATGGCTAAAAACGGAACCAGTAAACTCCCGGTAGATGTACCTACAAATAGCTTATAATCTTTCTGTGTAATTTTTATTAAATACTCCGAAACCCCACCGGCAAACGCGCCTTTGCTCCCGCCACCGGATATAACCAATGCATCCATGTATTGTAATTGTAACTTTAAAGCAAATTACGATTTTTTATTGAGATGGGCGTGTTGGTGAATTTATATTGTCCCTAAAAAATATAACTAAATATCTCCGGAAAGGGGATATAATAAATCGTAAAGATTATTAGTATACAAGGTAATAATGTAGGTAGGTGGATTTTTATAATCAACATCTTTAATTGCGTAATTTATAATCCTTTCTCTAAATGGTAGATGTAAAGTTTTAGCTGTACCATTATTAATTCGTTCAATAAGTACGGTTGGTAATAGATTAGTTAAACTTGTTGAAAGAGGTAAAGTAATTCTCTTTTTTTGATTAACATAACATATGATAACAGGTAATTTACATACGTCAATAGCATATTTAATTTCATAAGGAACAAAATCAGTATCAAACCTTGTTGTATTTCCAACTAAAAGTATAAATCTCTTACTATTGTCTAACCTTTGTCTCAACGTTCTTTTTATTGTTTCTTCCTTACTTCCAGCCCTTATCATTGTTCCTGATAAATGCGGATTTACAAATTTAAAATCTCTATTTTTCATAGAATTCCATCCTTTCAAAAGGTTATAATATTTAATATCTGATTTTGTAAAATCAATATTTCCATCCGCTGCAAAAGCTACATATGTTCCACTTCTATATGCCATTATATTGTTGAGTTAGTTTGAGGAATAGATTTTCCAAGTATTATTGTTAAGAATATAAAACTTATTAATAATTGAGTGATGGTAATTTCCACACCATTTCTAGTAATTGGTTTTACGTATTCATAATTAGCTGTTAATGAATTTGCAAAACTGAACCACATAGCTTTAATATTTAGTGGTGTATCATCACTCCAATGAAAGTCTGATTTGTAAGGATAACGTATTAAATATGCAAAACTTAAATTTGAAAAAGCAATAGATAAAATTAAAGTTATAAATCTTCTTCTGGCTCTATCTATTTCAAAATTTTGAGTATTTAATGCTTCAGGTATCCAAACGTGATAGTAGAAATAAGTATAAAGATTTGAATAAATTAAATACCAAACAAAAATTGTTATATAAGTATGATTACAACCTAAATTCATTATTATAATAATAAATGTCCATTTAGATAGAATAAAAAAATCAGCTGCATTCCTGGAGCATGTAATTTTACTTTGTAAATTATTATTATCCGAAAATAATTTTATAGATAACATTTTAAATAATTCTACTAATGATAAATATTTTAAGTTATCAAAAAAGAATCTAAGTATTGTATATATGATTCCATTTTTCATTAAAAACACTAATTAATATTTTCAATATTGCCTAAATCCTTGTTTAAAGCTCTTCGTCTTATTGGTCTTTTAGAGATTAGATGATATTCTTCCAATTCTATCGTAAAATCATTTAATCTTCGTAATAAAATTCTGGAAGTTAGAGATGGTAAATTCGATATATTGACTATATATTTTAAAGCATCAATTTGATTCATCAATATATTGATTGAACTATTTTTATCATCTTCGCTAATTGCTGAATATAACATTTGGAGATTACCTATTAAGTCTTCAATTACGCTAGGATTCATACTAGGCTTATTTCCTAGACCATTTTCCTTTACCAAAGATATCGTTCTAGATAGTGACAAGATTTCTTCTAATAAATCTCTTTCAGATCTTATTTCCTTTCCTGTCGATTTTTTAGCTTTATTTAATTCAGCTTCTATTCTTTCTTCTAATCTTGGCCACCACATTTCAAAAACACTTTCAAAAACTTCCGAAGTTAAATTCATTTCACCTAATTCCATATTTATCATTCTTACAACCTTCTTAACTTCATTTTTATTAAATTTTGCAGATTGAAATTGCACTAAAGGACCTTCAATATCAGAAGGTTCTACACCAAATAGGATTGGACATACTTTCGAATTTTCCATATTTTTTGATAAAGCACCTGCCTCAAACATAATCCAGGGACTTGAAAGATTGTCTTTCGTAAGACAAATAATACCAAGTTTCGATTCATCTAGTTCTTTTGCAATTTCTGAACTCCATCTAGTTCCTTTGGTGATATCGTCAGGGGAATAATATGGTTTTACTACTTGAATTACACTGGGGAGCCACTGCCTAAATATTTCAGCAATATTTTTACTTGTATCGCCTGACCAACTAATGAATACTTTCATGATTTATTTATATTATTTTTCCGCCAATCTACACCTTTTCCTACAAGCCTGCCATACCCATTAATGGGTATTTTTAACAAAAACTAATTAGCTTTCCATTCCCGAAAAAATCACTATTTTAGCGTAACCATAATAAACAACGATGATATCTGATATTCAATTTCAAAACGAACTCGATATAATAATTGCCAATGCTATTCGCGAAGATGTAGGCGATGGCGACCATAGTTCGCTTGCGTGCATACCCGCTAGTGCTACCGGCCGTGCAAAGCTGCTGGTAAAGGATAATGGCCTGCTTGCCGGGGTGGCCTTTGCCCAACAGGTTTTTAAATATGTAGACCCTAACCTGCAAATTGAAGTTTTTATACAAGACGGTACACCCGTAAAATATGGCGATGTAGCGTTTCATGTTTCGGGAAGTTCTCAAAGCATTTTAAAAGCCGAAAGGCTGGTACTTAACGCCATGCAGCGCATGAGTGCCATTGCTACTAAAACAGCAAAATATGTAAATATACTGGCTGGCACCGGCACCGGGATACTCGATACCCGCAAAACTACGCCGGGCATTCGTGCACTCGAAAAATGGGCCGTGAAAATAGGCGGCGGCGAAAACCACCGTTTTGCCCTGTATGATATGGTAATGCTTAAAGACAACCATATTGATTTTGCCGGTGGCATTACCCCTGCCATTACTAAAACTCACGAATATTTAAAGGCGAATAATCTCGACCTTAAAATTATTGTTGAGGCGCGCGACCTTGCCGAAGTGACCGAAATTATTGCTAACCCGGGCATACACCGTATACTTTTAGATAATTTTGATTACGACCAAACCCGAGAAGCGGTGGCCCTTATAGGCGATTACTGCCAAACAGAATCGAGCGGAGGAATTAATGAGGATACCATGCGCCAGTATGCCGAATGTGGTGTTGATTATATTTCGAGTGGGGCACTAACCCACTCAGTTTATAACATGGATTTGAGCCTAAAAGCATTTTAATGAGTGCAGCGCTAGAACATAGGCTCGAAAAAGTACCGGTATTAAAATACCTGGTGCGGTTTGGTAAAAGTGTAAAGCTCCCCTATTCTGAAGGGCTTACACTATACCATTTAGCCGAGCTGTATATTACCGGCATTTTAAAAAGCGATATATCGTACCGGGCGGGAGCGATTGCGTTTAGCTTTTTTATGTCGTTGTTTCCGTTTGCGCTGTTTATTCTTAACCTTATACCTTACATACCTCTAGATCATTTCCAGGAAGATTTTATGCAGTTCGTAGCCGATAACGTACCACCCAATACCTATGATGCGATTTCGGGTATACTATCGGATATTTTACTAAACAGCCACGAAAATCTACTAAGTACGGGTATCTTGCTATCTATACTTTTAATGAGCAATGGGTTAAATGCCATACTAAGCGGTTTCCAGAACAGTATGCACATTACCATAAAGCGCAGCTACTTTAGGCAATATGCGGTGGCCATAGGCCTTTCGCTGGTGCTTACGGTTGTACTTATTGTAACAGTATCATCTATCATTATCTTCGAAGTATTTATACAAGGGCTTACCAAACATGGCTTTTTAAATAACGACGTGTATTTACTGCAATGGGGGCGTTACCTTTTCCTGATTTTTATGATACTTACCACAACATCGCTCCTATTTAAATTTGCCGCTAAAGAAACCAGGCAGGCTGCATTTTTTAGTTATGGGTCGGTGTTTAGCACGTTGCTGTTTGGCTTAACCTCTTTCGGTTTTAGTATTTATGTGGTGCGGTTTAGCAAGTATAATGAGCTATATGGGTCTATTGGCACGCTACTTGTATTGATGCTTTATATATGGATTAACTGCTTTATCCTATTACTAGGATTCGAATTAAATGCGTTAATTCATAAATTAAAAAGGAAAAATTTGTATATTTAGCATTAATTAACAACAATAATTATGAAGAAAGCATTCCTAACAATTCTATTTGTTGCCGTTGCGGGTATATTTTCTACTCAGGGACAGGTAACCGGTAAATGGAAAACCGTAGACGATGAAACCGGCGAAGCAAAATCGATAGTTGAAGTGTACGAACAAAACGGTAAAATTTATGGCAAGGTGGTAGAAATACTGAACCCTGCTAAAAAAGATTCGAAATGCCAAAACTGTAAAGGCGCTGATAAAGATAAACCCATCCTTGGGTTAATGATTATTAAAGGGCTTACTAAAGATGGCGATGAGTATACCGATGGTGATATTCTGGACCCGCAAAAGGGTAAACTATACAGCTGCACTATTAAATTAGACGGCAAAGATAAACTTAAGGTAAGGGGCTATGTAGGCATATCGCTTATAGGCCGAAGCCAGACCTGGAGCAGGGTAAAATAAATACTATTTAGAGATTCAGGCACTCTAAAATTATAAGGTTTTATAAAGAGGGATTTCATTAATTTGAACTCCCTTTTTTTATTATATTATCATTTATAGATTACTAAATTTATACTAATAGTATACTCAAATTCACCTTGTTAAAGAAAACATAAATTTTATTTAGCATTTTATATGCATGCATAAATTTAAAGTATTGAATTAAAGATTATTATCACAATTCAAACGTTTAGGAGCATATTTATGTTGTTATATGATTAGTACCAAAACCTTACAACATTACGTTATAGTGTATAAAAAATCTAAATATATGTCGTACATTCGAAGTGTGGAATTAATTTGCCCTTAACACAAAATTCCTATAACGCTAAAAATGAGTTATATAAAACCAAACGCCTTACTAATTAAAAACGAATACGAAAGACTTGAGAAGTTAAAGGATTACCAAATCCTGGACACACACTCTGAAGATACTTTTGATAAAATTGCCCTTATGGCGGCACAGGTTTTTGGTGCCCCAAGCGCATTTATAAGTTTTGTAGATAAAGACAGGGTTTTTATAAAATCTAACCTTAGTACTCTTACAATTAATGAGGTAGAAAATAAAGATAGTATTTGTTCTGTAGCAATTTTGCACGATACTGTTACCATGTTTAGCGATACACAATCGCACCCGGAGCTTTTAGAAAACACTTACGTAAATACAGGTGGAGGCATACGCTTTTATGCTGGTGCCCCGCTTAAATCGCCCGAAGGGTTTAACGTAGGTACCATTTGCGTTGTAGATACTGTACCCCGTGATGGTGCCACAGAGCAGCAACTGGAAATGCTTAAAACCCTTGCCAGTATTATTATTGATAAATTAGAAAACAGGCTGCGCTACCGTAAATCGATCGAGTCGCAAATTAACCTGATGAATATTGTATTGCACGAAATTAAAAATCCGTTAGCATCAATAAAACTGGCTAACGAAATTATTTCAAAAAGCCCGCAGAGTGCCGAAAGGATGACCGAGAATATTAAGTCATCTGTAGTGAGGATACAAGCCAAGCTAGCTGATTTGCTTACACAGTCGGAGCTTGAAGAAAAAGACCTGATGCTATCTATCGAAGAAGTAGATTTAAGGGATATGTTTAACCGACTGGTTAATAATTTTGAACTGCTTGCCGATCGTAAAAAACAATTTATAGAATTGCATGTTGATGAGGCTTTACCACTTATAGAGGCCGACCGTACTAAAATATCTGATGTGTTGCATAACCTTTTAAGCAACGCAATTAAATATTCTTACCATGGCAGTAAAATAAAAGTTTCTGCCCGTGAGGCCGGAAATTATGTACATATCGAAGTTAAAGATGAAGGCCAGGGACTTAATTTTAACGATATGCAAAAGCTGTTTACCAAATTTGCTAAATTAAGCTCTAAGCCCACCGGAAAAGAAACTTCAAACGGATTGGGTCTTTCTATATCAAAATCGTTTGTAGAACTGCACAGGGGTAATATTTATGCCATGAGCCCCGGTAAAGATAAGGGTACAACCTTTATTGTATCAATACCATTTAAATACAAAAGAGAAACCGAGCAGGTTGAAGCTCAGGAAATTTAACGGGTAAAATTTTTCTACATCGTTTTATATCATTAAATTTAAGAGATTAAATTTTTGGTATGAACAACCGTAAAGCCCTGTTGGAAACTCCGTTACTTACTAACGAAAAATCATTAAAAACACTGGTTGAAAACCGCACCATATATTCTCTAGATAATTGCGAGCTCAATCTTTTTGAAACCTATCAGGAGAGTGTTTTGGTGCCGCTAAAGTTTAATGATTTGGTTGTTACCAGTATGCTCAGGGGCAAAAAGGTAATGCATCTTTTTGATGATCCCGAGTTTGTATACCTACCCGGCGAAACGGTAATTGTTCCCGGTAATGTAGAAATGAAGATTGATTTTCCCGAAGCTTCTGCTAATAATCCTACCCAATGCATGGCACTTGCCATAGACCATAATAAAATTAATGATACCCTTACATTTTTAAACGAACGTTATCCTAAAAATGATAATCATGGATGGGCATTAAATAATGAAAATTATTTTTTTTATAATAATATAGAGCTGGCTGCTACCTTAAATAAATTGATTAGGGAATGCATGACAACCACTGTAACTAAAGATGCCCTGGTAGACCTTGCCCTGCAGGAGCTTTTAGTACGCATTGTGCAAACGCAAACTGTTACTACAGTATATAACGATAAAATTGCCGATACTAATAGTGCCATACACACAATTACTGATTATATAAAGGCTAATTTATCTACACCAATAAACCTCAAAGTACTTAGCGAAAAGGCTTGTATGAGTACAACATCTTTTTACCGCTATTTTAAAAGAGAGTTAGGCATGAGCCCCATTGAATTTATTTTAAATGAAAAGATAAAACACGCCAAGCAATTGCTTAAAAATCCGGGAATACAAATAAACGAAGTATGCTTTATGTCGGGCTTTGAAGATTGCAATTACTTTATACGCCTCTTTAAAAAACATGAAGGCATTACACCAAAGCAGTACCAGATGATGGCAAACTAAAGTTGATTTGGTAATGTGTTAATTTGATTATTTGAAATTTGATAAGCCAATACTTTTTTATTAACAACCGACAACCATCAACAGATAACTTTAATCTAAGTAACTACTCCTCCTCCTGCATCCGCACCGGTTCTAAATCCAGCTCTTCTTCCGGAGTAAAAATACGGTAATTAATTTTAAACGATTTACCTCTCGGCGATTCTAGCGAAAAGCCGCCTGCACCAAAACCATCGGTAACATCCAGTTCAAAATGAGCGTGTTTCCAGTATTCAAACAAATCGCAATCTACCCAAAAATCAAAACCTTCTACCTGCCCTATGCATACATCGCGGCTACGCAGGTAATATTCACCTTTTTCAAAACATTGGGGCTGTGTACCTTCGCAACAACCGCCTGCCTGGTAAAACATTAAATCGCCAAAATCTGCCGAAATTTCCTTTATCAGCTGTTTGGCTTTATCGGTACTATCAAGTCTTTTAATCATAACTATAAGAGTAAAAAAGCAAAAGTATTGGGGGCCTTATACTTTCGCTTATTTTATTTATTTATTAAGCTTCTGCTATTTCCAGCACTATGCGCCCATCAATCTGGCCTTTTCTCATTTTATCAAAAACTTCATTAACATCTTCTAACTTAGCCGATGTTACTGTTGCCTTAACCTTACCTTCGGTAGCAAACTCTATAGCTTCCTGCAAATCTTTACGTGTACCCACAATAGATCCTCTAATGGTTATCCTGTTAAGTACGGTATCAAAAATAGATAGGTCAAAATTACCTGGTGGTAAGCCGTTTAATGCCATAGTACCTTTACGCCTAAGTGTTTCCAAGCCCTGCTTAAATGCGATAGGCGAAACTGCCGTAATTAATGCACCATGCATACCACCAACTTCTTTTTTAAGATATTCACCGGGGTTTTGGTTTTTAGCATTCACTACCAAATCTGCACCCAAACGTTTAGCTAATTCAAGTTTACTGTCATCTACATCAATAGCAGCAACATGCATACCCATAGCTTTAGCATACTGCACTGCTACATGGCCCAAACCACCTATACCGGATATGGCAACCCATTCTCCCGGTTTAGTTTCGGTTTCTTTTAGACCTTTATATACGGTAACGCCTGCGCAAAGTATAGGAGCCATTTCTAAAAAGTTTACATTATCTGGCAATTTACCCACGTAACGCGCATCGGCAATAACATATTCGGCAAAGCCTCCATCTACACTATAGCCACCATTTTGCTGGGTATCACATAACGTTTCCCAACCGGTAATACAGTAATCACAGCCACCACAAGCACTATATAACCAAGGCACACCCACGGCATCGCCCTCTTTTACGTTTTTTACATCTTGCCCAACCGCCACAACATACCCTACACCTTCATGACCGGGTATTAATGGCATTTTAGGTTTTACAGGCCAGTCGCCTTCTATAGCATGTAAATCGGTATGGCAAACGCCGCTGGCAATAACTTTTACAAGTATTTCGTTACGGCCCGGCCTTTTAACTTCTACTTCTTCGATATTAAGGCGCTGACCAAATTCGCGAATTACCGCGGCTTTCATTGTTTTAGGTAACATATTTGTGTTTGTTTTATTTGATTAAAAATTGATAATTTACTTAAAGATCGTTAACTACAGGGCAAAAAAAACAGGCTGCTATAAAGCAACCTGTAACCATAAGTTTATTTATTAAAAAAATCCTAGTTTCTTTTTATCATAAGAAATTAGCATATTTTTAGTCTGCCTGTAATGGTCCAGCATCATTTTGTGGTTTTCACGGCCAATGCCCGATAATTTATAACCACCAAATGGCGCTCCCGCAGGATAGTTATGGTAATTGTTTACCCAAACACGACCGGCTTGTATATGTCGTGGCACCTGGTACAATTCGTGCGCATCGCGTGTCCATACGCCTGCTCCAAGGCCATAAATAGTATCGTTAGCAATTTCAAGAGCTTCTTCTGTAGTTTTAAAAGTGGTAACCGCAAGCACGGGCCCAAAGATCTCTTCCTGAAAAATGCGCATTTTGTTGTTACCCTTAAACAAAGTAGGCTTAATGTAGTAGCCCTCATCCAGACCATCAATATGGTTGGCAGCTCCACCCACAAGCACTTCTGCACCTTCTTCTTTACCTAAGGCAATGTAGCTTAATATTTTATCGTATTGTATTTTAGAGGCCTGTGCGCCCATCATAACCGTAGGGTCTAACGGGTTACCTACTTTAATAGCCTTTACGCGCTCTATAACGCGCTCTATAAACGCATCATAAATATCTTCGTGTACTAATAAGCGCGACGGGCAGGTACACACTTCGCCTTGGTTTAGGGCAAACAATACAGCACCTTCTATAGCTTTATCTAAATAATCATCATCAGCATCCATAACCGATGGGAAGAAAACGTTAGGCGATTTACCACCCAATTCTAAAGTTACCGGTATTATATTTTCGGTCGCATACTGCATTACCATACGGCCTGTAGCGGTAGACCCGGTAAAGGCTGCCTTTTTTACTTTAGGATTTGTTACCAAAGCTTTACCCAACTCTGCACCAAAACCATTTACAATGTTTACAACACCTTCTGGCAATAAGTGGCCTATTTTTTCGAATAAATATAGGATTGATATTGGAGTACTTTCGGCAGGCTTTAATACCACGGTATTACCTGCTGCAAGTGCAGGGGCTAATTTCCAGATAGCCATAAGGATAGGAAAATTCCACGGAATGATTTGCGCAATTACACCAATAGGCTCGTGAATAATTAAAGATAATGTGTTTTCGTCGAGTTCGTTAGCCGATCCTTCTTCAGCACGCAGTACGCTTGCAAAATACCTAAAATGGTCTATCGCCAGCGGAATATCTGCATTAAGTGTTTCGCGAACCGCTTTACCATTGTCATAGGTTTCTACCGCTGCAATGGCTTCGAGGTTATCTTCCATTACCTGGGCAATTTTTATAAGTAAATTGCTCCTGTAAGTAGGCGATGTTTTACCCCATGTTTTAAACGCTTTTTCGGCGGCATTAACGGCCAGCTCTAAATCTTCTTTAGAAGAATGTGCTGCCTGCGCGAATACCTTACCATCTATAGGAGAAATGACATCGAAATATTTTCCGTTTACCGGAGCTGTCCATTTCCCATCAATATAATTTTCGTACTTATTTTTTAATTCCGGAAGCTTAACTAAGTTTTCCTTTTTTGGTTCTGCTATTGTGCTCATAATTAAAAAAGTTATTTTTTGTTACTTTCAAAATTACTTACTATAACGATGTAATAATAGCATTATTCGTTCAATAGATAGCACAAAATTACCAATAGTGGAATTTAGAGAAGATCTTAGATATTAGAGGTGAGCATGAGATTTGAGACTAAATTTATATGCTAACTACAGCCACTCAACCAGTGAAATTCCTAACCCAATAGTTGTTTGGCGGTGATTATAATCAATCATCATTTCGCCATAACCATGTGTTACCTGAATAAACCCTTTAAGGTTCCCTTTAATTTCATGCGACCATGTACCTTCGGCAAGGCCGCTAAAATTTTTATTCGGTTCAAAATTACTTGTTCCGGTAAAAGAGAATATATTTTTACCCATACTGTATATTAGCGTAACATCTCCCCTGCCTACCCTATCTACAATATCAGGGTTATCATCAGTATCATCAGGCATACGGAACCATGGCCTCAAATATACCTGCCAGTTATCCCTTTCAAAACCTGCCTGTAGTATTACCCGGTTCCAGCTGCGCGACAATGGCAAGCCACGGCCATTACTCTGGTGATTAAAACTAACACCAAGCATACGGTTTTTAAAGCCAAATAAATTAAAGTTAGTAGCAAAATTAAGTATTACTTCAGGCTCATAATTGGTTTCCCTAAAAGGCCTAGATAATTTTGGGTTATATACTTGCCATGCCGATTTTTGGGTGTAAGCGCCCCAAAGGTCGCCATGCCCCCAAAATAATCCTTGCGCTACTTTTACTTTAAAGCTTATCTGAAATTTAGCTTCTATACGGTTATAATCGGTATTATCGGGCTGTACATAACCCTCTCCCGGGTTACCACTATATGGCTTGCCATTAGGCGAGCTACTAAAGCGTACAGGTAGTATGTAAACTGGTTTATAAGGAGTAATTACAAAAGTACCTGATGAGGTTACTGTATCAAGTTCCCAACGCTGCGACATCGATTTTGGCCTGGTAGTATTAAATAATGAACTTATTTGTGCATGGGCAAAACCGCCGCTAAATAATAAAATAGCAACAAGCGTTTTAGAGAAGTTTTTAAGGTACATAGGCGGTATAGATGTTAAACCAAAGATACTACCACCCCTACAAAAAAAGTATAGCCGTTTTGTTAAAACGGCTATAAATATTTATTAAAGAAATTATTAAAAATTAAGGTTTCAACAATTTATATTTTAAGACTAAGCACCTGTTATAAGTGATACTATATAATACATTATTATTGCTACAATGGCAGATACCGGTATGGTTAATACCCATGCCCATAAAAGGCTAATGGTTACACCCCAACGTACAGCAGAAACCCTTTTTGTAACACCTACACCTATAATTGCACCAGTAATGGTATGGGTTGTAGATACCGGTATACCAAAATGTTCAGACGCATAAAGTGTAATAGCACCGGCAGTCTCTGCAGCAACACCTTCGAGCGATGTTACTTTTGTAATTTTAGACCCCATTGTTTTTACAATTTTCCAGCCACCACTCATTGTACCAAGGCCAATCATCATAAAACTCGCAATTGGCACCCACCACCAGTGTGCAACAAAATACTTAAACGGGTCGACTGCATTGATATAGTTAGGATCTACATCTATTTTAGTATAATAAAAAATTACTGCTGCACCAATAATACCCATAACTTTTTGAGCATCATTTGCACCATGGCCCAAACTGAATAATGCCGATGATACCAATTGTAATTTTCTAAACCATTTATCTGCTTTTGATGGCATTACATTACGACAAATATTCATAATAAGTATCGTTATAAAGTAAGCCACAATCATACCTATAAGTGGTGCCGCAAAAATAAACATTATAATAGGCACAACTTTACCATAGTTTACAACGTTGTTAAGATCACCGCCTACATGAAATGCATGTGCAAGCGCAGCACCCATAAAACCACCAATAAGTGTGTGCGATGATGAGGATGGTATACCCAGCTTCCAAGTAAGTAAGTTCCAGGTAATAGCTGCAATAAGGCCTGCAAGTATAACTTCTAAAGTAATAAAATCAACATTAATAGTTTTTGCAATTGTATTACCAATTTTAAATTCGCCTACTACAAACCTTGATATAAAGTAAGCTAAAAAGTTAAAGAACGCTGCCCAAAGCACTGCCTGAAATGGCGTAAGCACTTTTGTAGCAACTATAGTAGCAATAGAGTTTGCCGCATCATGAAAACCATTGATGAAGTCGAATACCAGTGCTAAGATTATTATTATTATAAGAAGGGTAGACATAATAATTGTATAAAAGGTTGTGTTATGAATGTTTTACTGCAATAGCTTCCAGTACATTCGCTACTCCTTTACATTTATCGGCTGCCGACTCAAGGGCAGATAATACTTCTTTATATTTAATGATGTTTTTAGCATCGGTTTCATTCTCAAAAATATCAGCCACAGCTTTATCAAATACATTATCTGATTTGTTTTCAAGCTTGTTTATCCTTTTACAGGCATCTGCAATGTTATGCAGGTTTTTCATATCCTTAAGGTCGGCCACGGCAGTTTGTATCAGCTGGCAGCTTTCAAGGGTAATTTCGGTCATTTTCCTGATCGATTTTGTGATCTTTTCAACCTGGTATAACCTCATACGGTTAGCAGCACCATATAAATAATCGGCTACGTTATCAATTGCAGAAATTAATGCGTGCACATCTTCCCTGTCAAAAGGTGTTAAAAAGTTTTTGCTAAGCTCAAGATTGGTTTTGTGTGCTATTTCTTCAATAATAGCTTCAAGTTCTTCAATTTTTTTAAAGTGTACTTCCCTTTCTGTTTTAGGAACGTTTACAGCTTCGTGAAGTGTTTGGGCAAGTAATACAAGATTCTGGGTTGCCTGCTCAAATAATGGAAAGAATTTCTTATCCTTTGGTACAAGAAACTGAAAGATACTGTTTAAAGTCATTACATCAAATTTGTTGCAGCAAATGTAAGTTGGCTATGTTAAGAAATAGTTAAGTAATTATAAACATGAAGTTATTTATCCTTAACATTCCGTTATCAATAAATTTATCATTTTTACATAAATTTATTTTAAATACAAACGTTTTCGTATTTTAGCAGTAGCAAAGTTACCATTATTTAAACATACACAAAGTATCATGGATATTAACTTCAACAAAAATGAAGACCATAATAAGCTATTATTATCTAACCTTAAACAAAAACTGGCACAGGTAAAGCTTGGCGGTGGCGAAAAACGCATAGCAAAATTACATAGCGAAGGCAAAATGACAGCCCGTGAACGTATAGATTATTTACTGGATAAAGATAGTAAAAGTATTGAAATAGGTGCATTTACCGGAGATGGTATGTATGCCGACCACGGCGGTTGCCCAAGCGGCGGCGTAGTGGTTAAAATAGGCTATGTTAAAGGCAAGCAATGTATTGTGGTAGCAAACGATGCTACCGTTAAAGCCGGAGCATGGTTTCCTATTACAGGTAAAAAAAACCTTCGCGCACAGGAAATTGCCATGGAAAACCGCCTGCCTATTATATATTTAGTAGATAGTGCGGGAGTATACCTGCCTTTACAGGATGAAATTTTCCCTGATAAAGAGCATTTTGGGCGTATATTTCGTAACAATGCTATTATGAGTAGTATGGGTATTACCCAAATTGCTGCTGTTATGGGTAGCTGTGTGGCCGGTGGGGCTTACCTGCCTATTATGAGTGATGAAGCACTAATTGTAGATAAAACCGGAAGTATATTTTTAGCCGGAAGCTACCTTGTTAAGGCTGCCATTGGCGAAAGTATTGATAACGAAACGCTAGGCGGCGCGACTACGCATTGCGAAATATCTGGAGTGACCGATTATAAGGCTAAAGATGATAAAGATGCTTTAGACCGAATTAGAAGTATTGTTGATAAAATAGGCGATTATGATAAAGCCGGTTTTAACCGAATTAAAGCCGAAAAGCCCGCCCTGCCACAAGAAGATATTTACGGCATTATACCAAAACTTCGTAACGAGCAGTATGATATGATGGAGGTTATAAAGCGCCTGGTCGATAACAGCGAATTTGATGAATATAAAGCCGGCTATGGCCAAACCATTATTACCGGTTATGCCCGTGTAGATGGCTGGGCTGTGGGTATTGTGGCTAATCAGCGCAAGGTGGTAAAAACCAAGAAGGGCGAAATGCAGTTTGGCGGGGTTATTTATTCTGATAGTGCCGATAAGGCTACGCGTTTTATAGCCAACTGTAACCAAAAGAAAATTCCGCTTGTGTTTGTACAGGATGTTACTGGTTTTATGGTAGGATCTAAATCCGAGCATGGCGGTATTATTAAGGATGGTGCTAAAATGGTAAATGCCGTAAGCAATTCTGTCGTGCCTAAATTTACTGTTATAGTAGGTAACTCTTATGGTGCGGGTAATTATGCCATGTGCGGTAAAGCTTACGACCCAAGACTAATTGTTGCCTGGCCAAGTGCGGAGCTTGCAGTTATGGGCGGAACTCAGGCTGCCAAAGTACTTGCTCAAATTGAGGCTTCATCGCTTAAAGCCCGCGGCGAAGAAATTACCCCCGAAAAAGAAGCTGAATTATTTGATAAGATAAAAGCGAAATATGATGCGCAGGTATCGCCTTACTATGCCGCTGCCCGCTTATGGACGGACGGTATTATAGACCCGCTAGATACACGAAAATGGATATCTCTGGGTATTGAAGCAGCTAACCACTCGCCTATCGAAAAGAAATTTAACCTTGGAGTTATACAGGTATAACTTTCAATCTACCTACATATAACTAAAAACTCCGGCAGATGCTGGAGTTTTTTTATTTTTTATGCTTTTTAGAAAAACCATTGGTTACAAAAAGTATCATACTATTGGCACCTTTCTTTCTGAAAATTCCCCAGTTAATAATAACACCTACAATGCAAATAGCCATTAGTGTTATTAGCAGTGATATGTATATAACATCGTTAAGGGTATCTATGTAAGGCACTTTTAAAATAAAAAAGTACAACGCGATAAAAAATACCAGTACCGATAATATAAAAGAAAATAACTTCATGCTTACTTATTTAATAATAAGGAGTTGTTATGCACGGCGGTTTAAAACAAAATTGTAATTGTAAATCATCCTACATTTCTGCGAAAAATATCACAGTTGCTCACTTCATCCTTTCAATTCACAACAAAGGTATTCTTTTTAAGTTATATTTAACAATTATACATTATAATTACTTTGCTTTTTTAACCGCAGGTACCCCCTGTTTTTTATATAACGGAATAAAATAAGAAAGCGTATAATTAAAACCTGCACCAAAGTTACCATCATATGTACGATTGAAACCCGGTATGTATAAATTATCAAAACCTTCAGGCTTTTTCTGGGTTACAAGTACATTAATGTGAACATTAAAACCCAAATAAACATTATCAAATAATTCTACTTTAGCACCGCCTATAAACTCAATCCAGTGGGCAGAAAGCCCTGTATATTTTTTATTGGCCTGTACCGTAATCTGGTCAAAATAGTTGCTGGATGGGTCTTTTGTTGTAGGATCTACACCTATAGCCGAATTTTGGTAAATTTTATATGAATTTAAGTTTTGACTGAATGACGAAAAGCCATATCGCATACCAACATACACCATGTTTTCTTCATTAAGCCAGTTTTCATAAGCGTTATAGTCAAACCCCAGCTTTATGTAACTGCCACTTGCAGTAAAATTTACCATGTAATCATCTACCGTATATTTTATATTGCCAGCTTCTGCGGCAGCATAAAACTTTTTACTAAGGCGATAATCGGCTACAACTTCAATACCCCTAAAACCATCATCATAAAGCGATCGGCTAAGGTAATTAAGGTCGGCACCAATGCGCAAGCCATATTTATCTACCCAAAGTGGCTTTACAATGGCTGTGGTATCTGTAGGCTGTAAAGGTTTATCTTCTTTTTGCTTTTGTGCAGATAATGACAGCGACACAAGCAATAGTATACTAAAAAAATATTTTGACATTTGGCTTTAGTGTGTTTTCAATAGCTATTGTATCGTGCTCTACTGTGTAACTGTTAATCCAATAAGTATTATCTACAGGTGTATTTCCATTACTTAGTGTGGGGTTCCTGGCACCTTGGGGTATATCTTTATCTAAAATAAAAGTAGATTTATAACCACAGGCGCGGGAAACATAGGTTTGTTGCGTTGTATACTTAAACTCTAAATAATCAGTGTTAGTGCGGGTTACATTATTAGTTGTGGTAGATAAGATAAAACCCCATTTTGTAGATGCTGCATCTACACGCAAAGGCACTCTGATTGTGGCTACACTTCCATCTATTGTAATTATTTTATCATCTCCTTCTACAAAATACTGTAGCCCTGTAACAGTTTTAGCCGCCTCAGCATTATCTTTATTATAAAAATTTACAACAACACTTGCCGTTGTAGGGGTATCGCTTGTACAAATATCATCTTTCTCACAGCTCCATAAATAGAGGGCGACTAAAAGTAAAAGGCCTACAGAGGCTATAAGTCTTTTCATAAGGCAGTGCCTGTTTAATTAACGTTTTTGTAAAAGTACAACATTTTCTACGTGGTGCGTTTGCGGAAACATATCTACCGGGCGCACGCGCACTACCTGGTATACCTCATCCATAAGGGCAAGGTCGCGGGCTTGTGTAGCCGAGTTACAACTTACATATACAACTTTCTCCGGAGCTATACGTAGTATTTGTTCCACAACATCTTTATGCATACCATCGCGCGGAGGGTCGGTAATTATAACATCCGGGTGGCCGTGGGTTTCAATAAAGTCGGCATTAAATACATCCTTCATATCACCTACAAAAAACTCACAGTTAGTAATATTATTGCGTATTGCGTTTTCTTTCGCATCTTCAATAGCTTCAGGAACCGATTCTACCCCTATTACTTTTTTAGCCATACGCGATACAAACTGCGCAATAGTACCTGTACCTGTATATAAATCGTACACCAGCTCATTACCTGTTAATCCTGCGAAATCGCGTGTTATACTGTACAATTCATAGGCTTGCGCCGAATTTGTCTGGTAAAAAGATTTAGCATTAATACTAAACTTAAGCCCTTCCATTTCTTCCAGAATATAATCACGCCCTTTGTATAGGATAATTTTTTGGTCGTACAAAGTGTCATTAGCCTTTTGGTTAACCACATATTGTAACGATGTTATACTCGGGAATTTATATGCCAAATGATCCAGCAATAATTCGCGTTGCTCCTTATTATCATCAAAAAATTGCACCAGCACCATGATCTCTCCGGTAGATGCTGTACGTATCATAAGTGTACGCAATAATCCCGAATGCTCACGCGGGTTAAAAAACTCCATACCATGCTCGTTAGCAAAATCTCTAACTTCATTACGTATGGCATTACTTGGGTCGCCCTGCAGGTGGCATTTGGTAATATCTAATATTTTATCCCACATACGTGGAATATGGAAACCAAGCGCATTACGGTTTTCATACTCAACACCACTCTGAATTTCGTTATCAGTCATCCATCGGGCATTGCTAAACGAAAATTCCATTTTATTACGATAAAAAAACTGCTCGTCGCTGCCTTTAATAGGCTCAAATTCGGGTAATTCTACCTTACCTATGCGTTTAAGGTGGTTGTACACCTCACGGTTTTTATAATATAATTGTTTTTCATACAGCATATTTTGCCACTTACAGCCGCCACACGCGCCAAAATGCTGGCATGGTGGTATAACCCTATCGGCACTATATTCATGAAAATGTACTGCTTTACCTTCGTAATAGGCTTTGCGTTTTTTAAATGTTTGCACATCTACTACGTCGCCCGGCACTACATTAGGTATAAAAATAACCTTTCCATCCGGGGCTTTAGCTACAGATACGCCTTTTGCACCTGCATCCAGCACTGCAATGTTGTTAAATACGATTTTGTCTGTTGTCTTTCTTCCCATGCCGCAAAAATAAACTATTGCTAATAAAATTTAAATAAATTTGCAATTAATCCTATAGTAAAATATCATGCCTGTATATTTAGCCCTTTTTCGCGGCATTAACGTGAGCGGACACAACCTTATTAAAATGGAACCTCTTAAAAAACTTATGGAGGAAGAAGGCTATATAAATGTAGAAACTTACATACAAAGCGGCAATGTAGTGTTTGAACACCCCGAAACCAGCAAAGAAAAAATTGCTAAGGCAATAGAGATTTTAATGTACCGTGAGTACGGTCACAACGTTTTTATTTTTGTTTTAGATGAACTGGATCTTGCCAAGGCTATTGATGGTAACCCTTATACCAGCCGTGAACCCGAAGGCCAGGGTGCAAAAAAATACTTTGTAGCATTTTTAGCAAGCATACCTGCCGGAGATGGACTCGATAAATTGAAGAAATACCATAGGGGTGACGATCTTTATAAAATTAAAGATAATGTAATGTATATGAAATTTGCTACCAGTGCGGCCGAATCTAAGCTTACTAACGTATTCATAGAAAATAAACTGAATATTAAAGCTACAACCCGCAACTGGAACACTACTTTAAAAATGCTCGAAATGATACAAAACCGCGCAAAATAAGGTTGTAATGTTTTGTTAAACAACTATAAATGTAGGCTATAACGTTATACCTTGGTTTTTTTTACAAAAAACTACAACCTTATATTTATATGAAAAGACATGCAACCGCCGTTTGGGAAGGATCGCTTAAAGAGGGCGAAGGTAAAATTACCACACAAAGTAAAGTACTTAGCAACACGCAATACTCTTATAGTACCCGTTTTGAAAACGGCATAGGCACTAACCCAGAAGAACTTATTGCAGCGGCACATTCCGGTTGTTTTACCATGCAGCTTACCGCTTATATTAACGAAGCCGGGTTTGATGTAACATCAATACAAACAAAATGCGATATCGATTTTCAGGATGGCAGCGTAGTTGGCTCATTCCTATCGGTAGTAGCAAAAATTGATAAGATAGAAAATAAAGAGTTTCAGCAACTGGTGGCTAAAGCTGAGAAAAACTGCCCACTATCGCGCCTTTTAAAAACCGAAATTACGTCGAGCGCCACATTAGTGCAATCGTAAAATATTATAAGCCTCTTTTTTAAGAGGCTTTTTTATTGCTTCACACTCTTAAAATTTTATATTTGAGGTGTAAAAATAACCCATGAATCGCTTCGATCGCATTACCGCAATACTTATACAACTGCAATCTAAAAAGGTTGTAAAGGCACAGGATCTTGCAACACGTTTTGGTATAAGCCTCCGCACGGTGTACCGCGATATTCGCTCGCTGGAAGAAGCGGGTATACCACTTTATGGCGAAGCCGGCATTGGCTATTCGTTAGTAGATGGTTACAGGCTGCCCCCGGTTATGTTTACCCCAGATGAAGCAGTAGCATTTATTACTGCCGAAAAACTAATGGGTAAGTTTAGCGACAGTGCACTGCAAAACCATTTTAATACCGCTATGTATAAGGTTAAAGCGGTATTGCGTACTACCGAGAAAGAACTACTCGAAAACCTTGAAGATCAAATAGTAGTTAAAGAAAAAAATAATAATTCTACATCTCCCGGTAATACACTCGATGTTTTATTAAAGGCCATTGCCGAAAAAAAGGTGGTAACACTTACCTACCGTGCCTTTGGTAAACAGCTCAATAGTGAACGATTAATGGAGCCAATAGGAGTTTTTCACGAAAATGATAATTGGCATACTGTAGGCTATTGCCATCTGCGTGAAACGTACAGGCAATTTAGAATAGACAGGGTAATTGCAATTGCATTGACTGATACTCCGCAACAGGAACGCGCATCTTTAAAAGAATACCAGGAACATAAAGAGCAAATTATGACTACACAAAATTTGCAAAAGGCCGTTATACGTATAGATAAGAGTGTGGCAATATACATGCAGACCCAAAAGCACTTTTATGGGTTTGTATCTGAAATTGTTGCGGATGATTATATTGAGATGACATTTTTATCAGTATCTATAGATGAAGGCCTTGCACGATGGTTTATGATGTTTGCCGATTATGGCGAAATAGTAGAACCGCAAGCACTTAAAGATAGGGTAAGTAACCTGCTCGAAAAATATTTAGAAAAAATAGCACTACCCAAAATCCTGCTGACATAGGGCTGTCATAACCCGTGGTTTACTTTGCATTGTAAAACAATTTAAACCACATAGTATGAATTTTATTAAAGCATTACAACAGGAAATTAACGAAGAAGCAGCTACTACACGCAAAATGCTTAGCCGCGTACCTGCCGAAAAATTTGACTGGCAGCCGCATCCCAAAAGCATGACTTTAAAACATTTAGCATCGCACCTTGCCGAATTGCCTAACTGGGTTAACCTCGCAATTACTACCGAAGAGCTTGATTTTGAAACCAGTCCCTACATTCTTCCTGATATAAAAAGTACCGGCGAGCTTCTTGATTTTTTTGAAGATTCATTAAGCAATGGAAAAGAAACGCTGGGTAATGCAGATACCTCTATTTTTACTGAAGAATGGGTGTTGCGCAATGGCGAACATATACTAAGCCGCCGCACAAGGTATGAAGTGATACGAATGGCGTATTGCCAAATAGTGCATCACAGGGCGCAACTGGGCGTATACTTAAGGTTACTAAATATCCCCATCCCGGGAAGTTACGGGCCAAGTGCCGATGAAGTACCGTTTCAATAAAATTACAGATTAAAAATCAATCCTCATTCTCAACAGAATGGGGATTATTTTTTGTATTTAATATAAACTAAACAAAAAATAATTTTATTTTTAGTATTTTGCATCATAAATGGATGATTTCTCTCCTAAAAGAAGGAATTGCTTTTTTTACGGAAATAAAATTAACGTCAATGTCGGTTTTACAAAAAACGAACGCTGAAAATGCAATAGCTCTCGAAAACAAGTATGGTGCCCATAATTATCACCCATTACCAGTGGTTTTAAACCGTGGCGAAGGTGTATATGTGTGGGATACCGACGGTAAAAAATACTACGATTTTTTATCGGCTTACTCTGCCGTAAACCAGGGGCATTGCCATCCAAAAATAATAAACGCGCTGGTTAACCAGGCACAAACACTTACGCTTACCTCACGCGCTTTTTATAATGACCAGTTAGGAAAATACGAGCAGTTTGTTACCCAATATTTTGGTTTTGATAAAGTATTACCCATGAACACGGGTGCCGAAGCCGTAGAAACTGCCATTAAGCTATGCCGAAAATGGGCTTACGAGCGTAAAGGCATTGAAGAGAACGAGGCTAAAATTATTGTTTGCGAAAACAATTTCCACGGTCGTACCACAACGGTTATCTCTTTTTCTAACGATGAAAATGCACGTAAAAATTTTGGACCCTATACCGCCGGGTTTATAAAAATACCGTATGATGATATTACCGCTCTTGAAGAAGCCTTAGCATCAGACCCCAATGTAGCCGGTTTTTTAGTTGAGCCTATTCAGGGCGAAGCCGGTGTTTACGTACCTGCCGATGGTTATTTAGCAAAAGCCAAACAACTTTGCGAGCAGCACAATGTGCTTTTTATTGCAGATGAAGTGCAAACCGGTATTGCCCGTACTGGTAAACTACTTGCCGTAAACCATGAAAATGTTCAGCCCGATGTTTTAATATTAGGCAAAGCACTTTCTGGTGGGGCTTATCCTGTATCTGCAGTATTAGCTAACAATCATATTATGGATGTTATTAAACCGGGTCAGCATGGTTCTACCTTTGGTGGTAATCCTGTTGCGGCTGCTGTGGCAATTGCTGCGCTGGAAGTTGTCACCGATGAAAAACTTGCCGATAATGCCGAAAAGCTGGGTATACTTTTCAGAGAAAAAATAAACGCATATATTGCACACAGCACCATAGCTACACTTGTACGTGGCAAAGGATTGCTTAATGCTATAGTTATTAACGATACAGAAGAAAGTGATACTGCCTGGAATATTTGCATGGCACTTGCCGAAAACGGGCTGCTGGCGAAACCAACACACGGTAATATTATACGCTTTGCGCCACCTTTGGTAATGACCGAAGAGCAATTGCTGGAGTGTGTTAGCATTATTACAAATACTTTAAAACAATTTGAACAATAACCAATTAATTATTATAAAAACCAATCTGTTATGGACAACAATTCACTATTTGAAAACGACAACAAATCAGCTTTTGATTCATTCGAACTACAGTTTACACACCAGGCACAAGGCTTTGTTAGAGAAACCGCTAAATGGGCTACCTTCCTTTCAATTCTTGGCTTTATATTCATAGGCTTTATGGTGCTTGGTGCATTAAGTATGTTTGCCATGGGGTCTGCATTTTCTTCAATGGGTGGCGGTGGCCCAATGGGCGCAATGGGAATGCTTGGCGGTGCAACTATGGGCGTTATCTTTTTACTTATGGCAGTACTGTACTTTTTCCCAATTATGTATTTGTACAAATTTGCTTCGAACGCTAAAGATGCACTTAACAGTAATAATACAGAACGTTTAACTGTTGCCTTCGAAAACCTGAAATCACATTATAAATTTGTAGGTATACTTACCGTAATAGGTTTGGCTTTTTACATATTAGTTATAATATTTGGTATTGTTGCCGGTGTAGCCGGAGCATCTCAAATGTAATTTAAAAAATATATTCATCAATCCCCCTGCAAACACAGGGGGATTTTTTATTTGTAAATTAGTACCTTTACCCCATGAAAACCATTTATATCATACTAATTTTTGCTGCTGCATTTGTGGCTTTATACGAACAATCGCTGACTAAACCCAATGTGGTAATAATGGTTATTGCAATTGTGGCTTTTATGCTGGGCATGATGAAGCTCATGACGAAAGTACCAAGCAAAAGCGAACGTAATAACGATGACAATGAAGTATAAAGCAGGAGATAAAGTAGCTGTTTTAGATGATTCCTTTAGTGGAAAGGTTAAAGGCTACAAAAAAGATAAAGTATTGATAGAAACCACCGAAGGTTTTGAATTGCAGTTTGACGAATGCGAGCTGATAAAAATAACCGACACTAAAGAGCTCAATTCTTTTTTTGCGAACCAGAGTTTAGGTTCTGTTTTACGGGATAAAGAACTACCTAAAAAGCGCAGCTTTGTAAGAGAGAAGAAAGATAAAAGCGAAGGTTTTGTTTTAGAGATCGATTTACATATCGAAAAGCTGGTACCCAATAAAAGGGGTATGTCTAACTACGATATTCTTACTCTGCAATCAGACACGGCAAAACGCCAGATAGAATTTGCCATTAAAAACAGAATGCCCAAGGTGGTATTTATTCACGGTGTGGGCGAAGGCGTACTTAAAGCCGAACTTGATTTTATGTTAGGCCGCTATGAAGGAATTACCTTTCGCGATGCCGACTACCAAAAATATGGCTTAGGTGCTACCGAGGTGTATATTAAACAAAACCCAAACAGGTAATACTTTATTAGCCACGAATTTCACAAATTAAACGAATTTATAATTAGTGAAATTTTCAAAATTATTAAGACAAATAGTGAAATCCGCGACTAAGCTTATTTATTCAACCATTTCAACAAATCATGAAAGTTTTGAGGCGCAACCCCATGCCCTACCGGATATTCGTGGTACTCAGCATCAACGCCTAAACCTTTTAAATACTCCGGAGCTTTGCGAGCCCATTCTACCGGCACAACCTGGTCTACACTGCCGTGCGATATAAAAAAGCTAAGGCTCTTAACGGCTTCTTTACTGATGTCTTTAACAATATCAAGGTTTAAGTAGCCACTTAAAGCCAGTACACGATTTACTTTTTCAGGATAACTTAACGCTATAGAATAACTTAATATAGCACCCTGACTAAAGCCTAATAGCGTTACATTATTAGCATCTACAGGATATTCTGCAATAACTTCATCAATAAACGTAGCGATAAGGTCGCGCGACTCTGCTGCCTGAACACTATCGGTAAACTTATTCATATCGGCATCAAAGTTAATAGCATACCAGGCATGTCCGTAACCACCGTCAAGACTATAAGGCGCACGTGCAGATATAATTAAATACTCATCGGGCAACTGCGCCGCAAACCCAAAAAGATCATCTTCATTACTACCATAGCCATGAAGCAAAAGCAATAAAGGGTTTTTATCGAGTTTTATTTTCGGTTCCCTAACAAGGTGGTATAGTGATAGATCTTTCATTACAATGTTTTAAATATTTTTTGGAATAAGCCACCCAGCAATGGTATTGGCCTTGTTTGCCCGCTTATAGCCGTAAACAATCCGTAGCCCCAAAGCACCGTCATAAAAATCCAGAACGGGTACACAATCATCGGGTCCCAAAAACCACTTAGCGTATAGCCTATGGCTACAAAAAGCAACGACAACCCCATTGCCTGCCTGATATGGAACGAGGCAAACGCATTTTTTTTATCGGCATTCATAGACATGGCAATTAAAGCACCTATTACAAGTATGTAGGCAGTTATTGCAATGCTTTTTCCTTCTTCAACAGTATTATCCATTTATAACTTAATCGTTTAGTATTAATTTGCCACGGTTATAAATTCCGTAAGCCTTACCTTTTAATTGCTGACCTAAAAATGCTGAGTTTTTAGATTTAGATAGGATATCGCTCTTAGCGAATGTCCACTCCCCTTCGGGGTTAAATAGTGTGAACGATGCAGCTGCTCCTTCTTCAATACCTGCATTTTCTAACCCGAAAACAGCTTTACCAGCCGTAAGTTTATCAACAATAACTTCTAACGGAAGAACTGTTGTTAGCGCACCAAAAGCACTCTCAAAACCTACCGTACCATCTTTGGCAAGGTCAAATTCCAGTTTTTTATTTTCGATATCTATCGGGTTATGATCTGATGTAATAATATCAATAGTACCATCTAAGACACCATCAATTAAAGCTTTCCTTTCGTTATCCGGACGCAATGGCGGAGCCACTTTATAGCGGCTGTCGAAATCTACGAGAACATCATCGGTAAAAATTAAATGATGCACCGCTACGCTACACGTAACGTTAAGCCCTTTAGTTTTCGCCTCTTTTATTAGCTTAACAGACTTAGCGGTAGATATTGTAGGTATGTGCAATTTGCCACCTGTATATTCTAATAGATATAAGTTACGGACAATTTGCAATTCTTCGGCTAAAGTCGGGATACCTTTAAGGCCAAGCTTTGTGCTTACTTCACCTTCGTGAACTACACCTTTACCCTTAATTTTATCATCTTGCGAATAGGCAATTACAAGCCCGTCAAAATCCTGAACGTACTGCAATGCAATCTTCAAAATCCCGGCATCAGATAATGATTTGTTATAATCGCCAAAGGCCACCGCCCCGGCATTTTTCATATCAAACAATTCGGCAATGTCTTTACCTTCACTGTGTTTAGTAAGCGCCCCTATAGGGTGCAATTGAGTAGCGGTATGTGCGGCTTTGTTTACTAAAAAAGCAATGTCGGCCTGGCGTTCTGCGATTGGGTTACCCGTAGGTTGCAGTGCAATATTGGTAAAGCCACTTTTTGCAGCCACATCAAGACCGTTAGCAAGGGTTTCACGGTCTTCATAACCTGGCTCACCCAAGTTGACCGAACTATCAAACCAGCCTTTAGAGATGTGCAGGTTATCCAGTTCTATAGTTTCAAAACCATCGTCAGTAATATTTGTGCCAATTTTTTTTATGATGCCGTTTTCTACCTGAATGTCTACAGCTTGCTTGTTAAAGGGGCTGTTTACATCAATAATAACGGCGTTTTTAAATATCAGGTTCATTTTACAAATTTTTGTATAAATAATTCTAGTAGTAAGAAAATAAGGGTGCCTATGATAAACCATTTCCATAGTTCACTGGCAGTACGGTCAGATTTTATGTCGTTGTAAACGGTAGCAACTGAGTCGGCTTTTGTAAAACCGCTCAGCACCGATTTGTTTTGCAGACTCAAATTGCTCTCAGTACGTGCATGATTAAAACTTATGTTTTTAAGTACGTCGTCGCCTTTGACAATGCTGTAGTTTCCGGCAACTTCAGGATAATATCCAAAAGAAAGCTTTACTTTATTATTAAGCACCTGTTGCATAGGTATAAAATCGGTCTTGTCGTTTTTTACGGTAAGTACTTCATCTTTAGAAAGCACCACATCGAGCAATAAACTTTGGTTTTTACCAATGGTAATCGCGCTAATTCCCACTTTGCCAGAGCTTAACGCCATATTATAATAAGTAGGCACAATAAGTGGAGAGTTCTGGAAATTGCTGTTAGCTTTGTTTACCGGAGCAGCAAACACATATACATTACCCAGCCTGTTAGTCAGCGAAGCCAAAAATGGCGTTTGGTCATCAAAACTTAAAACCGGTAGCGCATTGCCTGTAAGTGTAAATGCTGACTTTACATTAGGATACTGAAAGTTATCGGTCTTTTTTTCGAAAACTGTTTGGTATAACGGGTGACTGAAAGCGATTTTAGTGATTTGTTTCTCTGTTTGGGTAAGGGGTTTGTAACTTATATTACCAAAAGTACTTAATAACAGGTTTAGGTTTTGTAGGCTGCAATCGCCTGCGGGTATAATAATAATATTTCCGCCTTTAGAGTAAAAATCTTTAAGAGTTGTAATAAGCGATTGCGGAATTTCCTTCAATTCATTTAAAATTATAGCATCTTGCTTTTCAAGGCTGTTATAATCGAGCGTACTTAATTGGGCATCAGTAAAATTAAATTCGTCGGCTGTATATATCTTTTTAAGGAATGCATTTTTAGTACTTTCGCCGATGGCAACCACGTTCGACTTTTGAGGTTTTGAGATACTGAAATAGTAATTATTATCATACACCAAACTATTATCTGACACCGAAACATAACCGTGAAAATCCTTTTTAGGAATGGTAAACGTGCTGCTTTTCTTTTCGGCATCAAATTTAACCAGTGTTTTTGCGGTAAGGTTTGTACCATTGTATAATGCAATAGGCACATCGTCTTCTATATCTCCATAGGCACGCATATCAACTTTTATCTCGTAAAAATTATCCATAGTTTGCGAAATGTACACGCTGTCTACAGATACATTTTTATTAGTAACTGCCTCATTAACTATTGCGTAGGCAGGGCTACCTGAAGTAAATTTGCTAACATCTTTACTATTAAGGTTAACGGCATCGGTAATTAAAACAACATCTTTACCTGTATTAGGATTTTTGGTTTGAGCCTTAGTATATAAAAAGTCGGGGCGAAAAGGCACATCAGTATATTGTAAATTCTGAAGGTCTTTTTGAATCGATTTAATATCGGTATTCCAATACGCGTTGGTATTGGTTATCAATGAAAACTGTTGTGTTTCCGGAGTATTTTCAAGCAAATCCTGAACGGAGCGTTTAAGCAGTTCTCCCCTGTCGCCTTTAGACTGCATCGAGAAAGAATTATCGAGCAGTATTACCATTTCGTTACCGGTATTCTGGTTGTCTTTGGCTTTAAAAAAGGGCTGGGCAAAGGCAATGATAAGGCAGGCAAGCAACAATAAACGGGTGGCAAGCAACAGCCATTTTTTTATGACCGAGCTTTTACGCGTTTGCATACTAAGCTCTTTTAAAAACTTAACGTTTGTAAAATATTGCTTTTGAAAACGGCGTAACTGAAACAAATGTACCAGGATAGGGATTGCCAGGAGGAAGAGAAAATAAAGGATTTCCGGGTGTTTAAACTGCATTCGTTTGAAAGGTTTGTCAAAAATACACATTTTTATTCTAAATAAAACAGCAAAAACCACCTATAAATTTCACATAATATTTAAATCCGTTACATTTGTAAGTACTAAATTGCATAACATGAAACTAGCCAAAGCTTTACTATTACTTGTATTTATGAACGCCGCCGCACAGGATAATTACAACCTTATTGTAGGTACTTACACTAATGCCTGCCAGAGTAAAGGCATCTATGTGTATGATTTTAATGTAAATACATTAGAATACAAATTAAAATCGACTACCGATGGCAGCGTAATTAACCCAAGCTTTGCAACACTATCTGCCGATAAAAAATTTCTGTACAGCGTTAACGAAGATGGTAAAAACAGTACCATAAGTGCTTTTAAATACACTCCAGCAAGCGGAAAACTAGACTTTATTAATAAAAAAGACTCTAAAGGTGCCGACCCGTGTTACATTATTAATGATGATAAAAACGTAATTGTTGCCAATTATACTGGTGGGACGATTTCTGTTTTTGAAAGAAAGCCAGACGGCAGCCTTGACGAAGCCAAACAGACTATTAAGCACACAGGGACAACCGGCCCGGATAAAGCCCGCCAGGAAGCCCCACACGTACACATGGTATATTTTTCGCCCGATAAAAAGTATGTGTTTGTAAACGACCTTGGGCTCGATAAAATATTTATGTACAGTTACAACCCTAACGGTGGCGATAAAACGCTGGTATTAAAAAGCAGTACATCGGTTAAGGCAGGTAGTGGCCCACGCCACCTGGCTTTTAATCCTAACGGTACATTTGTGTACCTTGTTCAGGAAATGGATGGATCGCTTACCGTATTTAATTATACTAACGATAAACTGGAACAATTGCAGGAAACTACATTATCTCCCGGTAGTTTTATGGGTAAAAATGGTTCGGCAGATATTCATTTTACTAAAGATGGCAAATTTTTATACGCCACCAATCGTGGCGATGCTAATACAATATCAGTATTCAGGGTTCATGCAAATGGCTTGGTAAATATGGTACAGCAAATAAGTACACAAGGTGCGGGTCCGCGTAATTTCACGCTGGATCCTAATGATAATTATCTATTGGTAGCCAACCAAAACACTAATAATATCGAGATTTTTAAACGGGATAAAAGCACTGGGATGCTAAGCGACACCGGAAAGAAAATAGAATTATGTTCGCCGGTTTTCTTACTGTTTACGGCTAATAAGTAAAATTTAAGACTTATTGAATAAGTGTGGTTTTTACACCTATTGCTTCACGATTAAGCAATATTCTTTTTAAGAAAACAATTTCGCGATTAAATTATAAATATTAAAAAATAAGGTAATGATTTCGTTTCATTACCTTATTTTTTTTAGGAATACGTCAAATATCACGATGTAGTAAAAATTGTAAATATTAATTTATAATTTGGGAACCCAAATAAAACCCTTTTTTAAACCCAAACCCAAATGAGCAATTTGTTACAAGATAAGCGCCCTAATTATACGGTACCGCTTATTACTATTACCCTATTATTTTTTATGTGGGGCTTTATTACCTGTATGAATGACATACTAATACCCTACCTTAAAAAGCTTTTTGAACTTACATTTTTTGAATCGATGTTAGTACAATTCTGCTTTTTTGGAGCGTACTTTTTAGGATCGCTGGCCTATTTTGCGGTATCGTATTATAAAGGTGACCCGATTAATAAAGTAGGTTACAAAAACGGAATTATTGCCGGTATTATACTTTCGGCAGTTGGTTGTGTGTTATTTTACCCTGCAGCAACATTCTCTGCTTACGGATTGTTTTTAGGAGCCTTGTTTGTTTTAGGCCTTGGCTTTACCATACTTCAAATTACTGCTAATGCCTACGTATCGCTTTTAGGAGCGGAAGACACCGCATCGAGCCGATTGAACATGACACAGGCGTTTAACGCTTTTGGTACTACTATTGCCCCTATATTAGGTGGTTTTTTAATTTTTGGCTCTAGCCCTGACCATGAAATTACTGCCGAAGCTACCCGTATTCCTTACCTTGTATTTGCAGGTATCCTTTTATTGGTTGCGGTACTTATATATAATGTAAAGCTTCCATCATTCACATCTGAAGAAGATGAGACAGAGACAGGTGGTTTTGGAGCCTTAAAATTCCCACAACTTAGGCTAGGTGTACTTGGTTTATTTTGCTACGTGGGTGGTGAGGTTGCCGTGGGTAGTTTTATCATTAGCTTTTTAGAGAAAGATTATATTGCCGGCCTTAACGAGGCGGTAAGTAAAAATTACCTTGCCTTATATTGGGGTGGTGCCATGATTGGTAGGTTTTTAGGAGCCATATCACTTAATCATAGCATTAGCACATCTAAAAAAGCTTTGTATATGGCAGCAACGGCTGTAGCCGTATTTGCTTTAATTTTCAGCATTGTATCCTTAAGTTTCGATCAGGTAAGTTTCTTCCTTGTATTTATCGCGCTTAACTTTGCTGCTTTCTTTATTGGTAAATCGGCTCCGGCACGTACATTATCTGTATTTGCTTCTATTAACGTAATACTATTATTATCGGCTATTTTTAACGAAGGCCATTTAGCTATGTACAGTATACTAGGAATTGGTATTTTTAACTCGATCATGTTCTCTAACATCTATACACTAGGTATATCGGGCTTAGGCAAATACACCAGCCAGGGATCATCGCTACTGGTTATGGCTATTTTAGGCGGTGCTATCGTACCAATTATTCAAGGTGCTATTGCCGATACCGACCCTGTTTATGGAGTACAACATTCGTTTATTGTACCTGTGTTCTGCTACCTATACATCTTATTCTTTGGTATATATTGCTCACGCAAACTTAAAAATGTAGAGCACGCTAAAAACGTTACCGGACATTAATTAGATTAAGATATTTATACGAGAATTCCCACGCTGTAAACGTGGGGATTTTTTTTATACATGAATTTCACAAATTGACACTAATTCAATTTTATGAAAATTAGTGTAGTTAATGTCGAAGTGATATAAAATAAAAGATACTAATTTCACAAATTAGCACTAATTCAATTTTATGAAAATTAGTGTAGTTAATGTCGAAGTGATATAAAAATAAAAGAACCAATTTCACTAATTCAATACGTGAAAATTAGTGTAATTCGTGTCAAAAAAAATCACATAAAAATACCCACGTTTATAGCGTGGGCATTTTTTATTTTTACAAGTAAAGGCAAAATTCTATTTCCCTTTTTTCTTTCTTTTAGCATCACGGGTTCTTTCAACACCACGATTGGTAGGCTTGGTTTTACGGGGCTTGGTTTTACCCGGGCCACCCATATTAACCTTTTTATTCTTTTCTTTCTTTTCCTGGAAAGCACTGTCGCTAGCCCTCTTTGGTGTTTTTAAAAGCACCTTCATTTTTTTCTTATCTTTTTCAAACTCTAAAAGCTTTTCAGCAATTTCAAGTCCTTCCGGCAGGTCTAAAAACTTAAGTTCTTTTTCCATCAGCACTTCGGCTTCAATTTGTATGTCCTGTTCGGCAGGTACAATAAAGCTTATGGCAATACCACTCTTATCTGCACGGCCGGTACGGCCTATACGGTGAATGTATTGCTCTGGCACTTCCGGGAACTCCATATTAATTACGTGGCTAATATCAGATATATCAAGTCCACGCGCCATAACATCGGTAGTAACAATACCCCTAAGCACGCCTTCCTGAAACTGCGCCATAGTGCTTAGCCTGTAATTTTGCGATTTGTTAGAGTGTATAACGCCAAACTGCCCGTCATGGTCTTCTTCAAGAGCATCCATAACAAGGTCGGCAGTTTTTTTATTGTTTACAAAAACAAGAACACGCTCCAGGCTTTCGTCTGTAAGCAATTGTTTAAGCAGGTTTATTTTGGTTAAAAAGTTTGGTACGTGGTAACCTAATTGCGTAATTTTTTCTAACGGAGTACCCGATGCTGCCAGCGAAACCTCTTCTGGAAAATCAAAATAGTCATTAAGCATATCATCAACATCCTCTGTCATGGTAGCCGAGAACAAAATGTTTTGCCTCTTGGCTTTCATCATCGAGAAGATAGCCGTTATCTGTGTACGGAAACCTAGATTAAGTATTTCGTCAAATTCATCAATTACTAATTTTTGAACTTCATCAAAACGAACTACGTTATCAAGCGCAAGGTCCATCATACGTCCGGGAGTTCCCACAAGTATATCTACACCTTCGTAAACACGTGTTTTTTGCGTATTGATGTTTACACCACCGTAAATACCCAAGGTACGGACCGACATATATTTTGTTAGTTTCTCTACCTCTTCAGCAACCTGTACTACAAGCTCACGCGTTGGTACAATAATTACTACGCGGGGCACGTGGGTTTTAGCAAATTTCCAGTGCTTTAATATAGGTAACAGGTAAGCAAATGTTTTACCGGTACCGGTTTGTGCAATACCCATCATGTCACGACCCGAAAGTATAACCGGCATAGCACGCTCCTGTATGGGCGTAGGTGTTTCAAACCCCAGCTCGTCGAGGGCTTTTTGCAGCGATTTTGGTAAGTCGAAGTCAAGAAATGTGGCCATTACAATTTTAATTTTGTGCAAAGATAGCTTAATTAGACGGTTAGATTAGCTAATTGTTATATTTTTGGATATTTGGCGATTTCTATTTTAACAAAACCTTTTCAAATTTTGATTTAGAGGTTGCTATCTTAGCCTATATAAAACAAACCATATGTCAGAATTTGTAGTTGTAGGCCATACTATTTCCATCGCGTCTATTAGAGATTATCTTTTTGCAAAAAAAATAGATAAGGGTGATACCCTGGTATTAAGCCCAACCGATTATGATAGCATAGGCGAAGAAATTAAAAATTCTGAAGAGACTATTGATATTCCTGTAAATGTATTTGGGGTATTATTGGTAAAAGATACTACCGACACTGTACCTGTAGGTAAAGTACAAATTGTAAAAAACGACAAGCTTTAAAATATATCTTACTTACTATTATTAATTCCAGAAATAGCTTCAGAGAAATCTGAGGCTTTTTTTGTACCGTGAACTATTCTCATAAATAGCCGTAAACTTTATACCAATTTTAAGAACTTCATTAAAATATAATTAATAATTTGGGTATGCCGCAAAACAAAGGGCTACACATATAGTAACCACAAAATTTAAAGCTATGAACCAGAACCTAACCACCATAAAAGAAGCCTTTAAAAAATCAGGCATTGACATTACCACGGCAGAATATAGCATTACAGAATATTCGCTGAATACCGATTTGAGTTTTAAGTTTAATAACCTTGATGAGTTTCTGGCTTTTCTGGATTTTTCGGCTTCGGAAGATTCCGGTAAGGTGGAGCAAATTAGCGCCCGGCTTATTGATTGCAGCATTAACCCGGATAAGTTTTTTTATGTGAATTTTTATAAACCAAAAGTTGCCGAACTATAAACCTTAATTACCACTATGGATTTAGGATACCTAAAAATAAATATTGACATTAAAAGCGAACACGACGACTATAAAAAGAAGTATGAGTTTAAGCGCAAAGAGCTGAAACGCGAAGAAATTAAAAAAATATTCGACGGGTTTAAAGAGTTCTTTAAAAGTGACGGACATTTTAAATTTAAAGAGAACGAACACAGCATTGCTGCCGAATATAAAGAGCATGCCATAAAACTGGATATGGATGTATACAATAATATTGATTCGCCTGATTTTAATTTATCGGGAATTATAAAAACGTATGAAAAAGATACCTACGAATTTATAGTAGAAGGAATCTGTAATAAAGAACTTACCCTGCCCCCACCCGATATCGACAGCCAGGAACGTATGATACACGACACCCGCCATTATAAAGATTTTTTAGATGGCGACCTTGATTATAAATTTGAGTACCGTATTAACGGCCGTGAAGGCACTTATATAAATATGAATGCGCTGATGCTTGCTTTATAAAACAAAAATGCCCTGCGATTGCAGGGCATTTTTGTTTTTATTGAAGATTAACTTACTTAACTATTAACTTTTTGGTTACCTGATGATCTCCTGATTTTAAGGTAACAAAATACATTCCGCTGGTTAGGCCGGCAATGTTTATTACAGATTGTGTTCCATCAATAGTAGTTTTAGCAACCGTTTTACCCAATATATCGTTAATTGTAATAGTTGCGTTAGCTACTAAATTATTTTGTAATTGTAATGTTACAGTTCCTGATGCCGGATTTGGGTATAAAGTAAAACTGTTATCACTAAAGTTTTTAATACCTGCCGTTTCTTTTATTGTAGTAGTTGCTGTATTAGTTACAATAGCCTCATTAAAATCAAAATAAATACCGGCAGTGCCGCTCATAACGTCGCCTACCTTAACACCTGCTTTTGGTTTAATCCTGTAAGATATAAAACCGTGGCTACCCGGCTCGTTTGCCGATTTAAAGGGTAGCTGTATGTTATTAAAAACAAACTCGGTTACACCTGCTTTGCGGTTAGCCTGATAGGTATGGCTGGCAGTAATAGGTTCAAAAGTATCCCAATCTAAATTATCATCCAGTGTAGTGGCAATTTTCACAATCTCTGCATTCGCAGTACCTTCATTTTGAAAACGAATCGTATAGTGCAAATAATCATCGGCTTGTGCCAATGTTATAAATTTTCCTTCATTAACTGTAATTTCATTAGGGTCGTAAGAACTTACAATAACCTGCGATAAGCTATAGGTATTATTTGATGTATAAGCAGTATCATTTACAGGTGTAATTGTAGCAATAAAAGTTATTTTATCGCCTATGTTTGCAACTGGCGGTTTAGCAACGGTAAAATATATAAGTGTTGTTTCGCCAACTCCGGGTTCAAGGTTGGCATAGTTAAAAGTAATTGTATTACCGTTAACATTAGCTGGTAATACAGATGACTTATATGTTAGTTTAGTATTGTCATACTGCAATGTAATTGTTCCGCTTGCCAATAAAGTACCCAAATTAGTATACGAAATATAATAGCCGGCATCAATCCCTGGAACAGCCGGGGCAGTGGGCAAAATAATTATGCCTACATTAGATACTGGTGCGGCCTGGCTAATACAAAAATCTTTATCTGCAACATCACCGGGCATAGTAACTGTAGTATTGGCAGGACTTGCACTATATGTTGACTTATTAATTCCAGTAAGCGTTACATTATTAATACCATCCGGAACATTAATGAAACTATACTGACCTTCCATATTAGTAAAAGTATTATAAACTTCATTGCCGTTAGCATACATTACCTGTACATTAGCAAAGCCTTTATCATTTATGTCGCATCCATTACCATTCCTATCATACCTCACAGTTCCTGCAATTATATTACCTGTACATGGCACTACAATTAGAGGTAGTTTTGTGATAGAACTACAGCCTTTATTAAAGTTAACCTTAACATATACAACACCACTTTTGCTGGCATAAGATGTGAGGTTTGTTAACGGATTAATATTTGCCGTTGCATCTGTATTTGTTCCAAAAAAAGTAATTTCAGATCCCGGATACGTTTTTTGTAATGGAGCAATTACTGGCGTAAGGTCGAAATTAGCTACACCATCACGGTTATCGTCACAACTTGTAATAGACTTCAGATCATCTATAGATTCGCCCAATATAGTTACCGAGAATCTTCCCCCGGCGGAGCAGGGATAAACATAATAAAAAGCATATATTACCTGTGATTTCGTAATAACATCTCCGCCTTTTAATAAGGTACCTCCACCTTCAGGTTCAGTAAAGTAATTTCCCGCAGGCAAAGGGGGTAGCGTATATGAATTACAAGCAGTTACATCACTAAAAACAGGCATTTGAGGCACTGGAATAAATGTAACGGTAAAACTTGCATTGCCGCTGGTAGAACATGTTGATGGTAAGTATACGTAAATAGTTTGCGTAGTATTAATTACAGTACGTGGTAAAAGCAACTCGCCACCACCATTTGGAGCTGTATAATAGTTACCAACACTTAATTCCGGCAAAAGAATACCTCCTGAACCACAAACAACCATATCTTTTAAAATAGGCAGCCCGTTAATTGTTACATTAAAACTTGTTGCTGCTATACATCCATTTTTATTTGCATATACATAAATATATTTTGAAGCCGTAATAGCAGTACCAGCACTAATTAAAGTACCCTGACCATGAGGTTCAGTATAATAATTACCAACTTGTAGCACCGGCAAAATATATGCATCGCAAACAGATACACTAGGTATAGGAGCCATATATGTAGAGCTCCAGCTTAAAGTAAACGATGTGATTGCGAAAGTATTATCTTCTTTACTAGTCACCCGCGCAAAAATGACTTGCTCTGTTGAAGAGAGCGTAAATTGTTGCGGATTTGTAATTGCATTTTTATTAGTTTGCGCATCAGCCTGGCTTGTAAAGAATTTTAAAGTAAACTCAGACGGAACCTGATTGCCTAATATAGCTGCCGTTTGTGCTGTAAGACTAAAAGTAGCATTATCACATTGATGTATATCGGGTGCCTTATTTGCTACTGGCTGGGCGAATAATGTACCTGCCATTATAAAAATGGCAAGCAGGGTAAGTAGTTTTTTGTTCATAAATGGTTTTATTGGTTGTGGCAAACTTACCATTTTTCTGAATAAAAAATCACTTAACTATCTCAAAAATAATACGCAACATAATAATAACATTTGAGTGTTTTTTAATGCTATTTAAAAAATGACGAGTTTCAAAAAAAAATTAAAATGTAAGAATTTGATTAACAAAAATTTAACCTTAAAAAAGTTAAAGAGAATTTAAAATTGAGTCATTTAACACTGCTTTTCTTTATTTTTGTGTCGTTAAGCTTAATTTATAAAAATGAAGAAACTGTTTATTGCTTTGGTATTTATTATGGGTTGTACTGGTATGCAGGCTCAATGGGGAATTAAAGGAGGGTTTAATTTTGCTAATTTAAAAGGTAAGCATACCGATGATTTAAATGTATTAACCGCATGGCATCTTGGTGTTGTTTATGAAAACCATGTAACTAATTATTTTAGCTTCCAGCCAGAACTTTTATACTCTGTACAGGGAGCAAAACTAAAAGATACCGAGTATAAGCTTAACTATTTTAATGTACCGTTAATGCTTAAGTTATACCCTACCGATGGTTTTAATATACAGGTAGGCCCACAATTAGGTATGCTGGTTAGCGAGTCTGACAATTTTGAAGGATTTAAAAGCGAAACTTTTGATTTTGGCCTTGCTGCCGGACTCGAATTTTTTGTGACTGATGGCTTTTTTATACAGGCACGCTATTACGCAGGTGGCCAAAAAGTATCGAGTAACACCGATATAAAAAACAGAGTAGTTTCTGCATCCATAGGATACATGTTTTAAATATAAACCAACTAAAAACTCTATTAAAAATGAAAAAACTTCTTTTATTAACAGCATTGCTTGTAAGCGGTTTAGCAGCACAGGCGCAGGGTATTAACTTTGGTATTAAAGCCGGAGCTAACTTTTCTAACTTTAACGGCGGCGACGTTAATACTAAAAACATCACTAACTTTCATGCGGGTGCCGTTTTAGAACTTAACATTGTACCAATGTTCTCTGTTCAGGCAGAGGGTTTATTCTCTTCTCAGGGAGCAAAGATTAAAGAAAATGGAGATTTTGCTATAGATCAGGATATTAATCTTGATTATATATCTGTACCGGTATTGGCTAAATTCTACATTTTACCAAACACGTTAAGTATTACTGCGGGTCCTCAGTTTTCGTTTCTTGTAAATGATGCTGATGATGCTTTTAAAGCTAAAACTTTTGATCTTGCTGCCTCGGGCGGTTTAGAGCTCAAAATTATTGCCGGCCTTTTTGCACAGGCACGTTATAACATTGGCCTTACTAAAGTAGGCGACAGTGATTATTCTGGCGACGCTAAAAATGCAGTGTTCCAATTATCTGTTGGGTACTTTTTCTAAAAAAATTAAATACTATACAATAAACCGGTTTGTCTTTAAGGCATAACCGGTTTTTTTATAGGTAAAACTGTTAAAATTTTTATTAACCTGCATACTAACATTACAGGTATTACTTACTTTTACTCAAAATATGTACTAATGAATATTATAATTATTAACGGCCCTAACCTTAACCTTTTAGGTAAACGCGAGCCCGAGATTTACGGTGGCCGTAGCTTTGAAGATTATTTTACAGAGCTGCAATTAAAATTTCCCGGAATAAAACTATCCTACTACCAAAGTAATGTTGAAGGCGAACTTATAAACAAAATACACGAAGTTGGCTTTAGCCACGATGGTATTATACTAAACGCAGGTGCTTATACCCACACATCAATCGCATTGGGCGATGCCGTAAAAGGCGTTACCACCCCTGTGGTAGAGGTACATATATCTAACACATTTTCTCGAGAAATTTTTAGGCATCAATCTTATTTATCGCCTGCTGCTGCCGGAGTTATTATTGGCTTCGGGCTAAAAAGCTACGAGCTTGCACTACAATCATTTATATACGAAACCTAATCATGAAATATTTTGCCGTTGTTGCCCTGTTTTTTCTATCCTTAACTGCCAGCGCGCAACTTAAAGGAAAGATTACCGCCAAAAACGGCGAACCCATTGCCTTTGTATCTGTGGCAGTTGCCGGCACGTATAACGGCACGTCATCTAACGATAATGGGCAATATTCTATTGCGCTTACAACTATAGGCAAGTATACTATTATATTTAGATGTATTGGCTATAAAACTAAAGAGGTTGCTGTTACGGTAACTAAGCTTCCGCAAACCTTAAATGTTTCTCTTGAAGCAGAAAGCTATCAGCTTAAAGAAGTTATAATTTCTAATACAGACCCTGCCGTGGCAATTATAACTAACGCTATTAAAAGCAGGGAAGCCAATGCTAAAAAAACAGCGCAGTTTGAAGCCGATTTTTACTCACGTGGTGTGGTTAGGTTAAAATCAGTCCCAAAGAAAATTCTCGGTCAGGAAATTGGTAATCTTGGCGCATCGGTAGATAGTAGCGGTAATGGTATTTTATATTTATCTGAAACGGTTTCTAAAATTAAATATGAGCGCCCCGGTAAAATAAACGAACGCGTTATTGCCAGCAAAGTTAGTGGCGATGATACTGATTTTAGCTACAATAATGCTGATGCTGCCGACTTTGATTTTTATGCCAATTACCTTCCGTTTGAAGTTAGGGTAATATCGCCTATTGCAGATAATGCCTTTAATTATTACGATTATAAGCTCGAAAGTGCTTTTACCGATGTGCAAAGCAATCAGATTATTAATAAAATACTGGTTACCCCTAAACAAAAAAATGAAGCATCGATGGATGGCTACATTTATATTGTTGATGGCACCTGGGAAATTTATGCTACCGAATTAGGCGTTAAAGGTAGCACTATAAAACAGCCACTACTTAACCGCCTTACCATAAACCAGAACTTTGGCTACAATGCGCAGGAGAAATTATGGACAAAAAATGTTCAGGTAATCGACTTCCAGATTAGTTTACTGGGGGTAGAATCTAACGGAACGTTTAGCTATGTATATAGCAATTATAACTTTAATCCTGGTTTCGACAAAAATTGGTTTAGCCCCGAAATTCAGTATTTCGAACCGGACTCTAATCAAAAGCAAAATACTTTTTGGAGTGCCTCACGTCCTATTCCGTTAACTGCCGAAGAGCGTAACGATTATAGTACTAAAGAAAAACTACAAGAAGAGCGCAGCACTAAAGCTTATATGGATAGCACTGATGTTGACAGAAACCGTTTTAAATGGACATCTATTCCGCTGGGCTATACCTACCACAATACTGCCGAAAAGTGGGAAGCTGGTTACACGGGTATCATCCGCAGGCTGAGTTTTAATACAGTACAGGCCTATGCGCTTGCTCCGGGATTTTACTATAAAAAATTTCATGCTAATAATACCTATACCACTATTGGGACTGACCTTAACTATGGTTTTGCCGAGCAGCGTTTTAGAGCTAGTGGTTATTTAACACACAAGTTTAATAATTTTAGCAAACGTATTGTAACCCTTAGCGGTGGTAATACCATTGAACAATACAACCCTGAGAAACCTATTAACCGTATTGTAAATAGTATCAGTACCCTATTCTTCAGGGATAATTACATGAAGCTTTATGACAATGCATTTTTAAAGCTGAATTATGAGGAAGAAGTTACAAACGGTATACAACTATTTGGTAGCGTAGAATATACACGCCGCCACGCTCTTCGCAATAATACCGATTTTTCTACTTTTAAGGATATTTATGATGATTATACATCAAACAACCCGTTGCTGCCGTATGATTATGATACTCCTGCCTTCCTGAAGCACAACATGTTTAAAGCATCTATAGCTACGCGTATTAGCTTTGGGCAAACGTACAGAACACGCCCCGACGGTAGGGAAACAATATCTAACGATAAGTACCCACGCATCTTTTTAAAATATGAAAAAGGGTTTGCATCGAGTATAGATGATTATAATTTTGACCATCTGTCCACTAAAATAACGTACGACCTTAACATGGGCGATGTAGGTACATTAGGATCGGCATTTAGGGCAGGTAAGTTCTTTAATTCAGATAATATAGCTTTTGTTGATTACCGCCATTTTAATGGTAACCAGACCTATGTGGGTAAATCAGAACGCTACTTAAATGTGTTTAACTTATTACCGTACTATTCGCACAGTACTAACGACCAGTATTTTGAAGCACATTTAGAGCATAACTTTAAAGGATACTTAACCAATTCGGTTCCGTTATTAAAAGAATTGAATTACTACTTGGTGGCCGGCTACCACTTTTTAGCCGTGCCCGAACAAAAACCATATAGCGAAGTTACTATAGGCTTAGATAACGTAGGCTGGGGTAAATTCCGTTTATTACGACTGGATTATGTACGATCGTACCAAGGTGGTTTTGCGGCACAAGGACTAATTGTTGGCCTTACCTTTATAGATATATTAGAGTAGAAATACTATTACAATTTAAAAAGTAGCTTTATGTCGGTATAGATATAAGCTACTTTTTCTTTTTACCCAAAGGCTTTTTATTTCTCAACACACTGCCCCTAAAATCTTCCAATGGTTCTTTTTGTAAAAACCGAAGTATATCTTCCAGCGTAGCGCATTTTACGGTAAAAGTAACCTCATCAATAATCATGGGCAGGTGTATATACTCAACGCCGTTAAGGTCTTCGCTAAGGTAGTCTTCCATATCTTTAATAGAGTAAAACCATTCCTTATCAAACTGTACTTTATTAACGGAGCTGTCTTTTCTTAAAATCTCCTCATTAATCTTCTTCATAGCAAAAGGCAATTATTTATTTCTAACAAATACGTGTTTACGATTGCTTTTACCGGTATCACGCTCATCAACCTCAAATCGGTCGATGCTTTTAATTAGGGCAATCATTTTTGGGAAACCATAATTACGGGAGTCGAAATCAGGCTGCTTTTTAAGTATAAAATTACCTAAATCGCCCAGAAAAGCCCAACCGTTTTCATCGGCCAGGTCGTTAATACTATGGCTTAGCATTTTTATGAAACGCTTATCAATCGTGCTTATCGTTTCTTTATGTTCTGGAGCTGTAGTAACTTCTTCTTTACCATCAGCTTCTTTTTCGTCGGCCTCCTCTTTTACTTTACTGCCGGTGCCTAAAATTTCAATGTAAATAAATTTATCGCAGGCAGATATAAACGGAATCAGCGTTTTCTTTTCGCCCATACCTATCACCTTCATACCGGCTTCGCGAAGGCGTGTGGCAAGCCGGGTAAAGTCGCTATCGCTGGATACAATGCAGAAACCATCTACCTTACCCGAATATAAAATATCCATAGCATCGATAATCATGGCACTATCGGTAGCATTTTTACCGGTTGTATAGCTGTACTGCTGTATGGGCGTAATCGCATTTTCGAGCAAAACTTTTTTCCAGCCCGAAACTGTAGGCTTAGTCCAGTCGGCATAAATACGCTTAAAGGTAGGCGTACCATACTTGGCAATCTCTTCCATCATGCCTTTTACATTAGCGTAAGGCACATTATCAGCATCAATTAAAACAGCCAGCCTAAGGTCTTGCGAAATATTCATTGCGGTAAATTTTACTCAAATATACTACAAAACCCGCAGTACAACTACGGGTTTTATATGATTATAAAATGTATAACAAAATTTTAATGTTACGAAACCGGCCTGTCTCCGCTAATAATTTTAGAGATGATGCCGCGCTCTTTGCCGCCATCGGCAATAACAACACCTACAATGTGTATTGTTATAAAACCTATCATATAGTACAGCGACAGCTTATGGATTTCTTCGCTAACTTCATGAATATTTTCCGGGCCAAATTCGATTAGTATTCCTGTAACCAGCGATCCGGCAAGCAAAATGTAAAATACAATATATACCCAACTTTTAAATTTTTGGTAGCCCGATACTCCCGCCTTTAACGGATTTGCAAACGCCTGACCTTGTACGTAGGTAATTATCATTCTAACAAAATAAAGCCCTATAAGCACATAGCCAGCAATAATATGCGTTTCCCACATAGGTCGACGCACTTTTTTGGCTAACGTTCCTGCCTGATCTTTAGTCAATTTAATACCTTCTTCGTTAAGGTTATCCTGTAAAATGGTGCCCACACTGCCTTTGTTAAGCCAGCCCATTCGTAAAAAAACAGTTAAAGCAATATAAAAAAAAGTAAATGCTATTGCCCAGTGTATTAAGCGGCTTGCAAGTGTAAATCGTTTATCGTTCATATTATTAGGTTGTGTTTGGTATTGTTTTAATCTACGGTTCCTGTAGGTTCTATATGTATGTGTACGTAGGCAAATTGCGGTAAAAGCTCCTGTATATGATCCTGCACATTGTGTGCAATGGTATGCCCCTGGGCTACGGTAAGGTCTTTATTTACCCATACATGCATATCGGCATGGCTTTTAAGTCCCATTTTGCGTATGTAGCATTTCTCTATAAACTCAACCCCGGCAACTTCGGCGGCAAGCTGTTTTACTTTTTCGTTAAGTTTGGGTTCCAGTTCTTCATCTAATAATTCGCCAATGGCAGGCCTTGCAATAAGATACGCATTGATAATAATAATTACACCCGCCAGTAACGCAGCCCAATCGTCGGCCACTTCATAACCCGGGCCGCCAATTAGGCCAATAGTAATACCTATAAACGCCGCCCCCGATGTTATTGCATCGCTACGGTGATGAAAAGCATCGGCCTTAACCGCGCTACTTTTAGTTTCTTCAGCTGTTTTAACTACATAACGGTATAGCAACTCTTTAGTTATAATAACGCCTCCTAAAATAATGAGGGTAAATGCCTTAGGCGATGCGTGCGGCGTGCGAATGTTGTGCACACTCTCTACTCCAATAATTATGGCTGCTATTACTAACGCCAGGGCGATTCCTAAAGCAATAAGTGCTTCGGCTTTACCATGACCGTAAGGGTGCTCTTTATCGGCTGGTTTAGATGACCATGTTAATCCGATATAAAGCAAAGCAGAAGTTACAATATCGGTAGTAGACTCTATAGCATCGGCAATAAGCGCGTAGGAGTTTCCGAAAATACCTCCCAGCGCCTTTATAATGGCTAATATGGTACTTACAATAATACCTGTAAGTGTTGTTTTTAACCCTGCGGTAGTTGCCGCGCTGTTTTCAGGTTGTTGCATGTTGAAAAAAGTTTAAAGGTACAATTTGATTTTTGCCAGTAATTATGGCTGTAGTTATTTAAACTATTAACAACAGGGTGGCCTAAAATGTGCCCCGGTAGATGTGTCTTTTATAAAATACGGCTTGTATGGAATATCAATAATTACTTCGGCGAAAGCCAGAAATAAATTATCTGATTGTTTTACAGGAAGATAATATAAATAGTGTAATTGCGAGTGGTAGTTTTTAAAAGGCAACTGATTGTCTTTACTATCATCATTATCTTTAGCATCCTGGCCTAAGTAATGCATTGCAATAAAGTTGGCTATGCCTGTAGTGGTAGCTGCGTCTTTATGTTCCCGGTAATGGGTAACAAAAGCGGGTAGTTTACACAACTCATCCAACCCGGTAGTACTTGTGGCTACAATAACGATAAGTAAGTACAGCGCCATGTTTTTCATTCTGCAAAAATAAGAGTTCGCTGTAACTTTTTCAAGGTATGGGCGACAAACTTTATAATTAATAATAACTTTAACAAACCCATAATTCTTTTGTAAGAAAGATGTAACAATTGCGTTATTATTACAGAATTTTAGTATATTTTAATATCCAGCCAACCTTTTTACAATTTTAATCGTCTTACCAGTAAGACGGCTTTCAATAAAACAAATCATCAATCAATAACCATCAACTAATAAAGCAAACATGCACAAATTTTTAATCACTTTACTCCTTTTAACAGGGCTATTATCGCACGCACAGATTAAAGGAAAAATCACAACTACTAGCGGAGAAACCGTACCTTTTGTAAGTATAACTGTAGAAAACACCTACACAGGTACTACTGCAAACGAACAGGGAAGTTATGAACTTAACTTAAAAAGCATCGGTAATTATACCATTATTTTTCAGTCGATAGGTTATAAGACGAAGAAAGTACCGGTAAATATTTCAGCTTTTCCGCATACGCTTGACGTTGTTTTGCAGGACGAAAATTATGAGTTAAGCGAAGTGGTAATTACCAATACTGAAGACCCGGCCTACCCTATTATTCGTAATGCCATAGCGCATAAAAAAGAGAACTCTGCTAAGACGGGGAGGTTTGAAGCCGACTTTTATTCGAAAGGGATTATGCGTGTAAAAGACCTGCCTAAAAAAATTATGGGCATGAAGGTAGATGCGCCCGAAGGTATGGTAGACTCTACAGGTAGTGGTATTTTGTATTTAAGCGAAACGGTATCTAAAATTACTTTCGAGCAGCCAGATAATGTTAAGGAACGTATTATTGCCAGTAAAATAAGCGGCGATAGCCGTGGATTTAGCTACAATACCGCTATGGGTACTTTTTATAATTTTTACAATAATTACATCAACTTTAATATAAATCTGGTTTCGCCTATTGCTAATAATGCTTTTAACTATTACAAATTTAAGTATGAAGGTAGCTTTTATGACGAGAATAACACCCAAATAAACAAAATTAAGGTTATACCTAAACGCGATAAAGAACCTGTATTTGAAGGTTACATTTATATTGTAGAAGATAGCTGGGCCATTTACGCGATAGACCTTGATATTAAAGGCTACCGCATGCAGGAGCCTATACTGGAAACCCTAAAACTAAAACAAAACTTTACCTACAATACAACCAATAAAATTTGGGCTAAAAATTCTCAAACATTCGATTTTAGTGCCGGAATGTTTGGCATAAAATTTACAGGTAAGTTTACCCACGTTTATACCAATTATGTTTTTCACGATAGTTTCGACAAGAAAACATTTGGCAAAGAGATTGTTTACATTGAGAAAGATTCCAACAAAAAAGATTCGGTGTATTGGGATGCTGTGCGCCCGGTACCTTTAACCGAGGAAGAAACTACTGATTATTTTAAAAAAGACAGCATACAGGTGCTGCGCAGTTCGCAAACCTACATGGACTCTATCGACAGGAAGTCGAATAAATTTAAATTTCTCGATCCGTTAACGGGTTATACTTATAGCAATTCGTTTAAAAAAACAAGGTATAGTTATGAAGGCCCGCTCGACCCTTTAAAAATAGGTTATAACACAGTACAGGGTTGGAATTTTAATGCCGGATTAACCTACAGTAAGTATGATGAAGAAACCGGTAAATCGACTTACTTAGGCGCAAAGTTTAATTACGGCATTGCCGAAGACCGCCTGCGTGTTACCGGTTACTACACACACAGGTTTAACCGACAAAATTATTCAACCCTATATTTAAGCGGTGGTAGCGTAGCGACACAATTTAACCCTGCCGAGCCTATTAGTCCGCTAATAAACCTGTTTAGTACATTGCTATTTAAGGACAATTACATGAAGCTGTATGATAAAACCTTTGTAAAAGCACAGTACAGTCAGGAAGTTTTTACGGGATTGAATATGAATGTTTACGGCGAATTTTCGCGTAGGAAAGCCTTATATAATAATACCGATTATGTGCTTATTAAAAACGACCATGATTATACTTCAAACAATCCATTAGAACCGAATAATTATACATCGGCACCTTTTGAAACACACCATTTGGCTAAGGCTGGGGCTATTGCAAGTATTAGGTTTGGGCAAAAATACATTACCAGGCCAGATAGCAAACTTAATGTGAGTACCAGCAACTACCCTACCCTTACTTTACAATATGAAAAGGCTTTTGGTGGAAGTGAAAAAAGCTACGAGTACAGTTTTATTGCGGCTCGAACTGCATACAATACCACTATAGGCAACAAAGGCGACTTTAGTATTAACCTTAAAGGCGGTAAGTTTTTTAATGCCGACGGAATATCTTTTGCCGACTATAAGCATTTTAACGGTAACCAAACCCATGTAAATGGTGGTAGTTACCTTAACTCGTTTAACTTATTGCCGTATTACAGCCACAGCACTAACGACGCATATATGGAACTGCATGCCCAGCATAACTTTAAGGGATACATAATGAATAAAATTCCGTTACTTAACAAACTGCAATGGAATTTGGTTGTAGGATATCATGCATTGGCAACCCCGGATAGTAAACCCTACCAGGAATTTAATGCCGGATTTGATAATGTAGGTTTTGGTAAATTCAGACTGTTCCGTATAGATTATGTGCGTGCGTACCAGGGCGGTTTTGCTACCGATGGTATTATGATAGGCATGAAGTTTTTAAATGTGCTGGATTAAGGCCAGACATTAGAGGTATGATAATAGATTTAAATTTATGAAAGAACAAATGTACACTAGCTTCGGAAGTAAACCTTTTAAAATTTTGAATATATCTATAGTTGTGGTTGTCTCAATATTGTTGAATTACTCTACTATTTTTTGGATTGGAAGTTTCGAACAATATGATGAACTTAAAAGAAAACCCTTTTTGTTACTATTTCTAAACAGGTTTATTTTAAACAGTATTGTCATAGTTATCTGCTTGTCAACACTTTTAATAATATGTAGAATTTTGGGTAAGAAGTTTAGAAGTAATGCATCTTTAAGAAAAGTTATAATTATGGATTCTTTAATTTTATTTACCATATCAAGCATTATAATTTTAATTAAAAATATATAATCCTGTTTATTAGAAATTTGATATAAAATAAAACGGCTGCCTTATCGGGCAGCCGTTTTATTTTATATCAAATTTGCGACTTTGAAATTTTATGACATTATAACTTTAAACTAAAATAACCCTTCAATAGAAAGGTAACGCTCTCCTGTATCATAATTAAAAGTAAGTATTACAGCATCCTGAGGCAATTCAGACAGTTTTTTATCAACCGCCGCTAACGATGCCCCGGTAGAAATCCCTGCTAACAAACCTTCTTTACTCGCAATGTTACGGGCAAATTCAAAAGCTTCGTCTTTACCAACCTGAATAATTCCATCAATCACACTGCTGTTATAAATAGACGGCACAAAACCAGCGCCAATACCTTGTATTGGGTGCGGAGCCGGGCTGCCGCCGCTTAAAACCGGAGATGCTTCAGGCTCAACTGCAAATACTTTAATGTTCGGGAATTTTTCTTTCAACACTTCGGCAACACCTGTAATGTGTCCGCCGGTACCTACACCTGTAATCAGGTAATCAACCCCATCAGGAAAATCAGCAATAATTTCCTGGGCAGTAGTTTTCTTATGAATCTCCACATTAGCAGCATTATCAAACTGGCGTGGCGACCATGCATTAGGAGTAGATGCTGTAAGTTCAGCAGCCCTCTCAATAGCACCTTTCATCCCTTTTTCACGGGGTGTTAATTCAAATTCAGCCCCGTAAATAGACATTAATTGCCTACGCTCTACACTCATGCTTTCCGGCATTACGAGTATTAATTTATACCCTTTTACCGCCGCAACCAGAGCAAGGCCAATACCCGTATTGCCAGATGTAGGTTCAATAATCACGGTATCTTTATTAATCAACCCCTTCGCTTCGGCGTCTTCAATCATAGCCAGGGCTATCCTGTCTTTTATACTGCTACCGGGGTTGGTACGTTCAACTTTAATGTACACATTATTGTTAGGGAAAAGCTTTTTAAGCCTAACGTGCGGCGTATTGCCTATGGTTTCTAAAATATTATTTACTTTCATTTTATATGATTGATTTTATATTATTTAAATTATAAAGTTTAAAGGCTCTGGGAAAACCTGCCTTGTTTTTACAGATGCTACGCTTTTGTGGTACACCATCGAATTATCGGGTATCGAGTTAGTTATCCAAACGTTACCGCCTATAATACTGCCGTTACCAATATGTGTTTTACCGCCAAGTATGGTAGCATTAGCATAAATGGTTACATTGTTGCCAATGGTTGGGTGGCGCTTTAACTCGGCATCGGCCTTGCTAACACTAAGCGCGCCGAGAGTAACACCCTGGTACATTTTAACATCGTTACCAATAATCGATGTCTCGCCTATTACAATGCCCGTGCCGTGATCTATAAAAAAGCGGTCGCCAATAGTTGCCCCCGGATGAATATCTATACCCGTTTTACCATGCACATATTCACTAAGCATACGTGGCAACACAGGCACATGCTGTACCCAAAGTTCGTGCGCGATACGGTATACCGTTATTGCAAAAAAACCGGGATACGATACCAATACCTCTGTGCGTGATTTAGCTGCCGGGTCAAACTCAAAAATCGCTTTAAGGTCGTCTTCTAATTTATGGTGTAATACAACAGCTTTATTGTGCAGGTTGCTAATCAATGTTTCAGTGCGATCTTCAGGCACACCACTCAACTCTAACAATCCTGCAAGTACGGTTTCTAACTCTTTTTCTTTCGATAAAAAGAAATCATAGTTACCGTATTTAGGCCCAATACAAAACAGCCATTGAAAAAACTCTTCAATCCAGTATTCCGTCTCGCCCTTATCCGGCAATAATCCCGATTTTAAATAATTAGCGGTATATATAGGGTGCTTCATAGTATTGTAAAAAAAAAGCCTCTCTGTTATGAGGAGCTTAATGACATTATTATTTTACTAACCTTGTAAAATACAGCAGTAACACTCCAATCAATTTGGTGTGCTACAAGTACATACTGCAAATTTTACGATAAGGTTATTCATCTTTTATAGTTATTGCCTAACAAATATAACTAAAAAACAAATAGTCTACCAATTTAGTAGATTATATTTATACGCTTTTATTATAATTACATCTTGCACCACATTGCTAAAATTACGTTACGAAATTCTAAAACTTTAATGTATTAGCATTTCGTTAACAGTATCCTTATGTAACTTTATATAAAATTAAGCTTTTGAGCCTACAAAAATAATTATCAATTATTTATTACTGAAAATACCGAAACCGTTTTATGTTAATATTTTGTTAACAACACTATTAAACAAACGTTTAATTTAAACAAGTGTTTAACTTTGCACCGTAATTTAGAACATGACCATGACGGAGTATAATGATAAACAACTTGACATTTTGCAGGCGGCTGAAAAGCTTTTTGCAGATGAGGGTTTTGATGGTGCATCGATAAGGCATATTGCTAAAGATGCCAACGTTAACATTGCCATGATATCGTATTATTTTGGCTCTAAAGAAAAACTGCTTGAGGCCCTGATTGTAGAAAGGGCATCGGGTATGAGAATGCAGCTGGAAAGTATATCTAACGATAATTTGCATCCTGTAGAAAAAGTAGATCGCCTGGTAGACCTTTACATATCGCGCATTATTAAAAACAAATGTATGTACCAGATTATGAACTTTGAACTTTCTACCAAAAAACGCATCATGAGTATGGAGGGGTTTATGGAAGTAAAAAGGGAAAATGCAGAAATATTTAGGAAAATAATTCAGGAAGGACAAGATCAGGGCCTGTTTAAAAAAGATGTAAATGTTACCCTAATACCTCCCACCATTTTAGGTACACTGGTACACTTTACATCAAACAAGCTTTATTTTGAACAAACTTTAGGGTTAGAAACCGAAGAGGCATTTGAAAGTTACATAGATAACGAGTTAACACTACATATTAAACAAACCATTAAAGCGCTTTTAGCACATGAAAATTAAGCACCTACTGCCCGGAAGCCTCTTTGTACTGTCCTGCATTACGTTGCAGGCCCAGGATAAGAAACAGCTGTCGCTGGATGAGGCAATATCTATTGCAGTTTCGCAAAGTAACCAGGCTACACTTGCCGATACTAAGGTTACTACTGCCAAGTATAACGTAGATAACGTTAAAAACAATGCCTACCCTGATTTTAAAATATCGGGTAGTTATTTAAGGGTTAACAACCCAAACATTAATTATAAGCTGGCATCTAATAATACTGATGCTAATGCCGATGAAGGTACCACAACTGCAACGCCTAATGTAAATTCGGTTGCTTTTGGACAGGCCGCGCTTAGTATGCCAATATTTGCAGGTTTTAAACTTAAAAATAATATAGCAGCCAGCGAAAACCTTTACAAGGCACAAACTTTTTATGCCGAAAACACGAAGCAGCAGGTAGCAATGCAAACTATTGTTTTGTATGCTAACCTTTATAAAGCGCAGCAATCGGTTACGCTTATACAGGAAAACCTAAAAAGTGCAAACCAGCGTGTGAAAGATTTTAGCGCTATGGAGCAAAATGGCTTACTAGCCCGTAACGATTTTTTGAAGTCGCAATTACAGGCAAGTAACATTCAGCTTTCTTTAGATGATGCTAAAAAGCAGGTATCGGTTATAAACTACCAGTTGGTTACCCTTTTAAAATTACCGGCAGGTACGCAAATAGCGGTTAGCGATGCTTACTTTAAAAATAGCAATGGCGCAACGCCATCGGTTACCGAGAGTGAAGCCCTTGCCCAGCGTAGCGACCTTGAAGCGTTAAGGTATCAGCAAAAAGCTACTGAAAGTGAAGTTAAAATAGCAAAGGGCGATTATTTCCCTAGGCTTTCACTTTCTGCAGGTTATGTAGCGGCAGATATCCCAAATGTACTTACAGTATATAACGCTGTAAATGTTGGCCTGGGCTTATCGTATGATATATCGGGCATCTTTAAAAACAGCAAAAAAGTTAAAGCTGCTCAAAGCCGATCTGATGAAACAAAACAACAGTTAGAAATTCAGACAGACCAGGTTAAAATAGAAGTTCAGGAATCGTTAGAAAACTATAATTTATCGCTTAAACAAAACAAGGTATATACTGAGGCTGTAGAACAGGCTGGTGAAAACTACCGTATTGTAAAAGATAAATATGATAATGGACTTGTAGATACTAACGACTTACTTGAAGCCGACGTTCAGCAATTACAAGCTCAGCTAAACGAAGCATTTTCTAAAGCCGATATTACGCAACGTTTTTACGAATTGCTAAATGCATCCGGCAAACTAACAAACTCTTTTAATCTTACCCAAAACAAATAATAACCATGGAAACCACGGAAAAGAAGAAATCAAATAAAAAGTTCCTAATTATACTTATCATCCTTGTTTTAGTGGGTGGAGGTTACGGAGGTTATAAATACATTCACGGCCAGGCACACGAAACTACAGATGATGCCCAGGTAGAAAAAAACATGAGCCCAATTTTACCAAGGGTTACCGGTTACATAACTAAAATTTATGTAAAAGATAACGACATGGTTAAAAAAGGAGATACACTATTTACAATTGATGATAAAGATTATATAGTACGTGTAGAAGATGCTAAGGCGCAACTTGCTGCTGCAGAGGGTAGCCTTGCTGCTGCTAAAGCAGATATTGGCGGTGCCGCAGCTGGAGTATTAGTATCTGATGCTAATATTGCATCGTCTCGTGGAAACATCGAGGCTGCTAAAGTTAGGGTTTGGAGAGCTAATAACGACTTTACACGTTACAAAAACCTTTACGATAACAAATCGATCACTAAACAACAATTTGAGCAGGCTCAGGCAGCTAAACAAGAGGCTGATGCTAACTTAAAGGTGCTTCAAACAGCAGAAACTGCCAGTAAATCGCAACGTAACGCGAGTGTATCACGTTCTAACGTAACAGGTAAACAGACTGATGTTGCTGCTGCTAATGTTAAAAGAGCTCAGGCAATGCTGGATGCTGCTAACCTTAACTTATCATACACTGTTGTAACAGCAGCTATCGATGGTCAGGTTTCAACTATAGATATTCAACCGGGCCAATTGGTTCAACCGGGTCAGGCATTGTTCTACATTTTAGACAGTACAGACGGATGGGTTGTTGCTAACTTTAAAGAAACCCAGGTTACTAAAATGAAAGAAGGCCAAAAAGTAACATTTACAGCAGATGCTTACCCAGATGTTGAGTTCGAAGGTGTTGTTACCTCTTTTTCTCCTGCTACTGGTGCCCGTTTTTCATTATTACCTCCGGATAATGCTACAGGTAACTTTGTTAAAACAGTACAAAGGCTTCCGGTAAGGATTAACATTACACAGAATAACGATAAAGAAAAAGTAAAACTACTTCGCTCTGGTATGAACGTTGAGGTAGATGTACACTTAAAATAATATTATGGCAGGAGCAACAGTTCAAGCAGACGATAGTTTAGTGCTCTATGGCTTCGATCGCGTTATTATTACTATAACAGCAGTACTTTGTGCCCTGCTCGAAATTGTAGATACCACGATTGTAAACGTAGCCCTAAACGAAATGCGCGGTAGCCTTGGTGCTACGTTAACAGATGTTGCCTGGGTAATTACAGCTTATGCAATTGCAAACGTAATTGTAATACCCATGACGAGTTGGTTATCTATGCAGTTTGGCAGGCGTAACTACTTTGTGGCATCTATTATACTATTTACGGTATCATCATTCGCATGTGGTAATGCCGATAATATATGGGAACTCGTAACCTTTAGGTTTATACAGGGTATGGGTGGTGGAGCGTTACTTGTAACCGCACAAACCATTATTACTGAGAGTTACCCGGTAGCTAAACGTGGTATTGCACAGGCAATTTACGGTATGGGTGTAATTGTAGGGCCTACCCTTGGGCCACCTTTAGGAGGTTACCTTGTAGATAATTACTCATGGCCATATATCTTTTACATCAATGTACCGTTAGGTATTATTGCTGCAATGCTAAGCCTTATTTATGTGCAAAGCCCTAAATATGGCGAAAAGCTAAAAGCAAGCCAGGTAGATTGGTGGGGTATTTTATTCCTTATCGCCTTTATTGGTTCGCTACAGTTTGTACTGGAGCATGGCCAACAGGACGATTGGTTTGAATCGCACGAAATTGTAGCTCTAAGTGTATTAAGTGTATTTGGTTTACTGGCGTTTATATGGCGCGAAAGTGTATACAAGCACCCTATTGTAAACTTAAGTGTACTTAACAATAGTAATTTAAGAATAGGCACTATAATGAGTTTTATCATGGGATTTGGTTTGTACGGGTCAACGTTTGTTATACCTATATATACCCAATCAATTTTAGGATGGACGGCTTTACAAGCGGGTTTATTGTTAATACCAAGCTCGTTAATGACAGCCTTTATGATGCCATTTATTGGTAAAATGATTCAGAACGGTGTACCACAAACGTATATGATCGCTACAGGTTTTATGATCTTCTTCGGGTTTACATTTTGGATGTTTAGCATCATGACACCCGATACAGGTTCTGAACATATGTTTTGGCCACTAATACTTCGTGGTATGGGCTTAGGCTTACTCTTTGTACCTATTACCACCATGGCGCTATCTACCCTTAAAGGGAAAAGTATTGGCGAGGGCGCGGCATTTACAGGTATGCTTAGGCAGTTAGGCGGATCGTTTGGTATCGCACTTATCTCTACCTTTATTACCCGTTTTACGCAGTCGCACAGGGTTAACCTTGTAGGCCATGAAACGGCTACAGATTTCCAAACGCAACAAAGGCTAATGCAATTACAGCGTGGCTTTATGTCGAGGGGGCTTAGCTCCAGCGAGGCTCTTAATAAAGCTTATGCAGCTATGGAAGGTGCTGTAATGAAGCAGGCAACGGTACTATCTTACATGGATGTATTTTTATACCTGGGCATCCTTTTCCTTGTTTGTATACCATTTATATTATTGGTTAAGCAAGGTAAAAATAAGGTAGATATGTCATCAATACACTAATCGATTTTTAGATTGTTGGATTATGAGATGTCAGATTTCAACACAAATTATGCTATTTAACTAACCCAAATACCCAAATCTGCCGCGCTACTGTGCGGCAGGTTTATTTTTATAATCGCCTAAAAGGCAAAATTTACATATTATGAATGATAAATATAACCACTACAAAATTACGCTGGAACATACCAGCAACCCAAAAGGTGATGAATTACAACAGCCTATAACCGTCGAATTTGATAACCACGATAACCTTTTTAATATCATCAATATATTAAAAGAGAAAAATCATTTTAATGATGTTAACCAGTCGGTTGAATTTGCTATTGGCCTAAAACTATTTAGTGAAGTTATGCTACGTAACAAAAGCAACCCATTGTTTGAAGAAATACTACCTGCCTTTAAAGAATTCATGGGGAAGCTAAAGAGCTCCTAGTTTACGATCGCAGTCACAGTTTACAAAAAACCTCGAAAATAATTTTGGAGGTTTTTTTATTCTAGTACAAAATCAATGTCAGAAACTTCATTACTACCGTTTATCGCAAACCTAAGGTTAACTTCTGCCATATGCATAAAAGGCTCATTTATTAAAATTGGTCGTATCACTTTAAACAATTCTTCTGCACTGGTTCCATAAAAATATAAAAAGCCATCAACCATGTCTAGTGCCATTTGGTGGCCATCCAGTTCTCCTGTTTTAGAAGTATACAATGCTTTTCGCAACTGGTTTTCTAAATCATGTAATGGCCTCAAATCATCATGCCCATACTGAAAATAAATTACCACACCCTGCCTTGCATCTCTTTCTGAATTGCCGTTATTAAACAAATCGTTCACGTTCATCTCTTAATCTCCTCTTTATTTTGTCTATTATTTAAATATCAATTCTTAAATCTACCTTGTAAAAACCAATGTATTTCCTTTACTAAGCTTTGCGTCAAAAGCATAACCATCATAATCAAAACCTTTAAGCCCGTTAAGGGTTTTCACATTTTTATCTATAATATAACGCACCATCATGCCCCTCGCCTTTTTGGCATAAAAACTAACCATGCGCAGTTTACCGTCTTTATAATCTTTAAACTCGGGCACAATTACCGGTACCTTTAAAGCCTTTGCATCAACCGCATCAAAATACTCTTTGCTGGCAAGGTTTACAAACAGCTCACCATCTTCCAATTCGGCGTTAAGTGCTTCGGTAATAGTAGGCTTCCAAAATTCATAAAGGTTTTTGTGTCCTTCAACAGGTAAGTGTGTGCCCATTTCAAGTCGGTACGGCTGCACTAAATCCAGTGGTTTAAGCATACCATATAAACCCGATAGTATACGCAAACTATCCTGCAACTTGTTTATTTTGGCAGCGGGTATGGTGTAAGCATCAAGCCCAATATATACATCGCCATTAAAAGCATAAATAGCCGGACGTGCATTTTTAGTTGTAAAAGGTGTTTTCCAGTCCTGGTTGCGTTGCCAGTTCAGCTCGGCTAAATTGTCAGATATATGCATCAGCTCGCGCAGTTGCGATGGTGATTTATCTTTAACAGCTTTATGCACAATTTCAGATTGGTCTAAAAAAGCCGGTTGGGTATATTTTTTTGTTGGAAGTGCCGTTTCATAATCCAGCGATTTTGCCGGAGATATCACAATTTTCATCGGGGTACAATTTATAACTTCAAAAGTACTACCCAAAAAGCAATAATAAAAGTATTTTAGGCAACATCGTTTTATGAGTGTTGCCCGAGTTTTTATCATCTGTAAAAAACACTTATATTTGTGAGAAACCTACTATAATATGGATGTTTACACACAAATAAACGAGAGCATTAGCCGCTACGTTGATTTTACTAAAGATGAACTTGATATTTTTAATTCGTTATTAGAACACAAAAAAGTGCCTAAAAAAACCATCATGCTGCATGAAGGCGAAGTGTGCAATTTTGAAGCTTTTGTGGTAAAAGGCTGTGTACGTAAATATTATATAGACAGTAATGGTTTTGAAGTAATACTGCAATTTGCTATTGAAAATGCCTGGATAGGCGATATCGCATCTACCCTGTACGAAACCAAACCCAGCAAAATGTACATTGAAACACTGGAAGACAGCGAATTTTTAATGTTTAATGTAGAGAGTAAGGAAGAACTGTTTACCCGCGCTCCCCGCTTTGAAAGGGCTTTCCGAATATTGGTGCAGCGCAATCTTGTGGTAACCCAAAACAGGCTTATCAATACGATATCTAAAACAGCGTTAGACAAATACCTTGAGTTTTTAGAACTTTACCCTACCCTGCCGCAGCGCGTTGCTCAGCATTATATAGCATCATACCTTGGCATTTCTGCCGAGTTTTTAAGCAAAACCAGGGCGAAAATTGCGAAGGCTTAGACCATTTCAGATTTTAGAGGGTAGATTTCAGATTGAGCTTCACTAAAATTTAAAATATACTGAAGATGACATCCAAGTGTACTTCAATCTAAAATCTGAAATCTACATTCTGAAATCCTCTCCTTTCTTGTCCCAGTTCAATGCGTACTTCTCTCCTATATCGCAACTTTGTACTGTAATAATAAAACAAGCATTGTTATGGACAGAAAAGATTTTTTACGCAAAGGCCTAATGGGTACCGGAATGTTTATTACATCGGCCGCGCTGGGCAAAGCTCTCGAAAATGATATAGATGAGATACAACCGTTAGAACCTATTGGGTACAATCACCTGCCTAATGAAAGTGCGCTTATCACAGAAAATACAGTACTGCACAAAGCCGATACCCGCGGCCATGCCAGCCACGGCTGGTTAGATTCGCACCACACCTTTAGCTTTGCTAATTACCATAATCCAGACAGGATGCACTTTGGCGTTTTGCGTGTACTTAACGACGACCGCGTAGACCCGGGAATGGGTTTTGGCACACACCCACACGATAATATGGAAATAATATCCATACCTTTAGAGGGCGACCTGGAACATAAAGACAGCATGGGCAATACCGCTGTAATTAAAAATGGCGATATACAGGCAATGAGTGCCGGTACCGGTATTTACCACAGCGAGTACAACAAAAATAAGGACAGGCTTACCAAGTTTTTGCAAATATGGGTGTACCCTAACAAACGCAATGTAACGCCACGTTATGACCAGATTACGCTTGATGAAACTAAGAGGCACAACAAGCTGCAACAAATACTTTCTCCTAACCCAGATGATGAAGGTGTATGGATACATCAGGACGCGTGGTTTAACCTGGGTAAGTTTGATAAAGGCGTTTCAACACAATACAACCTTAATAAAAGTGGCAATGGCATTTATGCTTTTGTGCTTAAAGGTGATGTAAGCATTGGCAATATAACGTTAAATGAGCGTGACGGTTTGGGCATGTGGGATACCAATACCATAACCATTACTGCAAACTCTCAGGATGCCGAAATACTTTTAATGGAGGTGCCAATGCAATTATAAAGAAATTGTTATTTCTTGTCCTAGTTCAATGCCCGGGCAATTTATAACACCGAAATTTGCATCATAATTATAACAAACACGTTCTTACAATAAATATAAATCATAAAAATAAAAATTATGTCAACAACAAAATGGACAGTAGATCCAACACATTCAGAAGTAGGTTTTAAAGTTAAACACCTTATGTTTACAAACGTATCTGGTAACTTTACAAAATTTGATGCTACAGTAACTACCGAAGAAGAAAATTTTGATACTGCAACTTTTGAATTTTCTGCAGATGTAGATTCAGTAAATACTAACAATGCAGATCGTGACGGTCACCTTAAAACTGCTGATTTCTTTGATGTAGCGCAATTCCCAAAATTGTCTTTCAAATCAACTTCTTTCGAGAAAAAAGAAGAAGGCGAATATAAATTAACTGGCGACCTTACATTACACGGTGTAACTAAACCGGTAGTACTAGATGTTGAATTTGGTGGATTACAAAAAGACCCATGGGGTAACATCAAATCTGGTTTCTCTATCGAAGGTAAAGTAAACCGTGAAGATTTTGGCCTTACTTACAATGCAGCACTAGAAACTGGTGGTGTAATGTTAGGTAAAGAAGTAAAACTTGCTATCGAACTACAGTTCGTTAAACAATAATTAAGAGCCCTTCTTAACATACCCAAATTTTTTTATTCCTGTAACCCGCAATGCTTTATGTGTTGCGGGTTTTTGGTTTTAGTTAAAAATATATAAAATATTTTGGTCAGTAAAAATACCTTTATTACATTTGATGTATGATTACAAAATCTCAAATAGCAAAATTTTGGTGGTGGCAGTCTACTCCTGTAGTGACTGTTGCTTAATTACGTATATATATAATTTATTATTTCCGTAAACGGCTTGTCACATTGGCAAGCCGTTTTTTTTGTACCCAAAATTAAAATATCCCCATGAAAATACATTCTCAAATTCACCCATTTAACGCCGATTTATACACGGCTGTTGGCCTGTATATGGGGTTAAGAAGCCATTACCGCAAGCCCTGTTTGCTGGAAGGTAACGACTACCATTCACGCGCAGACAGTGCTTCATATATCGGGTTAAATCCTCTTATAGAAATCACCGTTTTTAACGATATAATTATAGTAGACGTTGTTGGTACAAAAACGGAACAGCCTATTAAAAATAAGCGCCAAGTTACCGAACAAGTCAAAGCTATCATTGCCGAATTCACTTTCGAAACCATATCGGCTAACAATAGTTTTTTAAGCTATTTTAGTTTTGAGTATGCACATTTTGAAGAAACAACGGTTAATGTAACGCCGTCAGACCTTGATGTGCCGAAAGCGTATTTTATATTATTTCAATACCTTATTGCACTCGACCATTTTCATGATACCGGAGAAATAATTTACAATTCGTTAGATGGAAAAACCTTACCTGATAGTGAGTTTGAAGCCCTATTACGCAGGCAGACTTTTACCCTGTTACCGTTTGAAGCTAAAGGCTACGAAAATTCTCCACTACCTGATGAAGGTTTTATAAATCTGGTAGAAAAAGCTAAAGAACATATTTACCGTGGCGATGTTTTTCAGCTGGTTGTATCACGACCGTTTACACAATCATTTTTTGGCGATGATTTTCAGGTGTACCGCCAGTTGCGCAGATTAAATCCTTCCCCCTATTTGTTTTATGCCGATATGGAATCATACCGCATTATGGGCTCATCGCCCGAAACACAAATACGCCTTAAAGATGGCAGTGCCTCCATTCACCCTATTGCAGGCACCGTTCGTAAAAGTGGCAATGCATCAGATGATAAAATTAGTACTGAAGCACTTATAAACGACGAAAAAGAAAATGCCGAACACACCATGCTGGTAGACCTTGCCCGTAACGATTTAAGCAAATATTGCAGCAATGTGCACATAGCATCGTATAAAGAAGTACAACATTTTTCACACGTTATTCACCTTGTTTCTAAAGTAATTGGTCAGAGTGAAGGCACCGATGCATTAAACCTGTTTTCGGGCACGTTTCCGGCGGGCACATTATCGGGTACACCAAAACCAAAAGCTTTAGAACTAATAAAAAAATACGAAGGCAACACCCGCGATTATTATGGTGGCGCCATAGGTTTTTTAGGCAGCGATGGTAACATCAACCTTGCCATTGTAATTCGCAGTATCTTTAGTAAAAACAACCAGTTGCATTACCGTGCCGGTGCGGGTGTAGTGCTCGATTCGGTTCCGGAAAATGAATTGCAGGAAGTAAATAATAAACTGGGTGCCATTCGCCGTGCTGTAAAAGCCGCCCACACCAATAGTAAATAATCATGAAAGTAGGTATAATAGATAATTTCGACTCATTTGTATACAACTTGGTGCGCTACGTGCGCGAGGTTGATAATGTAGAAGTAATAGTACAGCGCAATAATGACGTTGATTATGATGAGCTCGACACCTGCGATGCTATTTTGTTGTCGCCCGGTCCCGGTATCCCATCTGAAGCTGGCGAATTGCTAAATGTAATTACACGCTATTCCGGTAAAAAGAAAATGCTGGGTGTATGCCTTGGACATCAGGCCATCGCCGAAGTTTTTGGCGGTACATTAATGCAATGCCCGGAACCTGTTCACGGTAAAGCCAGTGATATGATGGTAGTATTAGAAGATTCACTTTTTGCGGGACTGCCACAATCAATGCCCGTAGGGCGCTATCATAGCTGGAAAATCACCGCCGATGACAACGCATTAATTCAGGTTACTGCCCAAACCGAAGATGGTACCGTTATGGCACTGCGCCATGCTACCCATCCTACAAAAGGTGTGCAATTTCACCCCGAATCGATACTAACACCGCAAGGCAGGCAAATTATAGAAAACTGGATTAACGATCCCTTCATTTTAAATGAAAAATTTTAAATGTTGAATTAGAAGAAAATGAAAAATATACTCGAAAAAATAATAACCCGCGCCCACCTCGATAAAGCCGAAGCATACCAATGCATGCTGGCAATAGGCAATGGCGAGCTTAACGATGCGCAAACGGTAGCGTTAATGACAAGCATACAAATGCGCGGCCTCCAACTGGACGAGCTTAACGGTTTTCGACAGGCATTGCTGGAACTTGCCCTGCCCATGACTTTTGATGTAGATGATTGCATTGACGTTTGCGGTACTGGCGGCGATGGTAAAAATACATTTAACATATCAACTTCTACCGCGTTTGTGTTGGCAAGCATGGGGCATAAAGTAGTCAAGCACGGCAATTACGGTGTAAGCTCCTTATGCGGATCATCAAATGTATTAGAGTCGTTAGGTTATACGTTTACAAACAATCGCGACGAATTGCAAAAACAGCTTGACGAATCGAATATTTGCTTTATGCATGCACCGCTGTTTCACCCTGCACTTAAAGCCGTGGCTCCACTGCGTAAAGCATTGGGAATTGCTACGTTTTTTAACAGCATGGGGCCACTGGTTAATCCGGCCAACCCTACGCACCAGTTAACAGGCACCTACTCTTTAGAACTTGCCAAGCAGTACCAACATTCCCTTTTGGGCGACCGTAAAGAGTTTACGGTGCTGCACGGTATGGATGGTTTCGATGAGCTTACCTTTATCGGGGTAACCCGCATTTTAGGCCGTGAACGTGATGAAATGATAGGCAACAGCCCAATTGATTCCGCTATACATCTTTCTGAAATATCAGGAGGCACTACTGTAGAGGACTCGGCAAAATTATTGGTTCATGTTTTACAAGGTAAAGGTTCTGAGCAACAAAATATTGTACTGGCAGGCAATGTGGCATTAGCTTTGCAAACCTTTAATCCTCAAACAAGCTTTGAGTCGGCATTTGCCGAAGGGTATGAAGCAGTGCTTGCAGGAAATGGCATAAACCACCTTAAAAAAATTACAGCATGAATGTATTAGAACAAATTGTGGCGAACAAACGTATTGAGGTGGCAGCGTTACAGCAAAAATATTCGGTAGATTTTTTCCGCGAAAGCGAAAATTTTGAACGCCCAACACAATCTTTAAAAGAACATATCTTAACCAATAGTTTTGGTATTATCGCCGAGATAAAACGTAAATCGCCAAGTGGTGGTAACATCAAAACCGATATTAATATTGCTGAACAGGCAAGCTTTTATGCTGATAATGGCGCTGCCGGTATCTCTATATTAACCGATCTAGATTATTTTGGCGGAAGTATAAACGATATTATAGCTGCACGCAGCGTAATACAATTGCCGCTACTCCGTAAAGAATTTATTATAGACGAACTACAATTGTATGAGGCAAAAGCCGCAGGTGCCGATGCGGTACTGCTTATTGCCGCGATACTAACTAAAGATGAAGCCAACTTTTTAACCTTTACCGCACAAAGCCTTGGCCTTGAGGTTTTGTTTGAGGTCCATACCAAAGACGAACTGCATAAAATCCCCATGCATGCCGACCTTGTTGCTGTTAATAATCGCGATCTTAAAGCACAGCAAACCACTTTGCAGCATTCATTTAATTTAAAGCCTCTGTTACCCAAGCATATTCCGGCTATATCGGCATCTGGTATAACTACTTCACAGCATATTCAGGAGTTGAAAGCAGCGGGATTTAGCGGTGCCCTTATTGGCGAAAGCATTTTACGTCAAGGCCATTTAGCCGAACTTACTAAAAATCTGTAGCTATGATTATTAAAGTATGCGGCTTAACCGATAACGACACAAGCAAGCAAGTTGCTGATTTACAAAATATAGATTATCTAGGCTTTATATTTTATGAGGGGTCTAAGCGATTTACTGATAGCACGATCGTTGCAGACGGGAAGAAAAAAACGGGTGTGTTTGTAAACGCATCGTTAGAATATATTGCAGAGCAAATTGAAAAACATAAGCTTGATGCAGTACAATTGCATGGTAACGAATCGCCGGAGTTTATAACTCAGCTTCCAAAAAATATAAAAATTATTAAAGCTTTTGGTATTGCTACTGAAGCAGACTTTGAAGTAACAAAAGCCTTCAACGGCTTAGTCGATTACTTTTTATTCGATACCAAAAGTGATAGTCACGGCGGTACAGGTATTGCTTTTAATTGGAATATATTACAAAATTACAATGGCATCACACCGTTTTTGTTAAGTGGTGGTATAGGTATCGATTCGGTTGATGCGTTGAAGCAATTCACACATCCGCAACTAGTGGGTTACGACCTTAACAGCCGTTTTGAAACCGCACCAAAAGAAAAAAATCCAGAACTGATCGCAACATTTATAAAATTGCTGAACATGAAAACATCTTATTTAGATACCGACGACTTAGGCTTTTACGGCGAATTTGGCGGTGCTTATGTGCCCGAACTGCTTCGACCTAATGTGGAAGCGCTAGATGCGGCCTTTAACTCCTACTGTTTTACAGAAGAATTTGAGGCTGATTACAAACAATTGCTTAAAGATTTTGTAGGTCGACCTACGCCCCTATATCTGGCCAACAGGCTCTCGCAAAAGTACGGGGCAACCATATACCTTAAACGCGAAGATTTATGCCACACAGGAGCGCACAAGGTAAATAACACCGTAGGCCAGATATTGCTTGCAAAACACATGGGCAAAACCGACATTATTGCCGAGACAGGCGCCGGTCAGCATGGGGTTGCCACTGCTACCGTCTGTGCCTTAATGGGACTTAATTGCATTGTATACATGGGCGAAAAAGACATTGAACGCCAGGCACCCAATGTACAGCGCATGAAAATGCTTGGCGCTGAGGTCCGCCCGGCAACATCAGGCAGTAAAACACTTAAAGACGCTACTAACGAGGCTATTCGCCATTGGATAAACCACCCTGATTCTTATTATTTAATAGGCAGCGTGGTTGGGCCGCATCCGTACCCAAAAATTGTGGCCTATTTTCAGTCGGTTATTTCTAAAGAAATGGAAGTTCAACTTATAGAGAAAACAGGGAAAAGCTATCCTGACAAAGTTATTGCCTGCGTGGGTGGTGGCAGTAATGCAGCGGGCGCTTTTTACCAATATTACGATAATCCTGAAGTCGAACTTATTGCTGTTGAGGCAGCCGGTTTTGGGATAGATTCGGGTAAATCGGCAGCCACAAGTATATTGGGTACACCAGGTGTTTTGCATGGTAGCCTTACCCTTTTAATGCAGGACGAAGATGGCCAGGTAACCGAACCGCATTCTATATCAGCAGGGTTAGATTATCCCGGTATTGGGCCATTACACGCACATACCATTGCAACTGGTCGTGCCTTAAGTATTGCCATTACAGATGATGATGCGCTTGACGCTGCACTCGAACTTTCGCAACTTGAAGGTATTATCCCTGCTTTGGAAAGTGCCCATGCACTATCGGCTTTAGGTAAAATACAATTAAATAAAGATGATGTAGTGGTTGTTAACCTTTCCGGCCGTGGCGATAAGGACATGAACACCTACCTCGAAAAATTCTCGAACTTATGAATCCATTTATAAAAGACACAAAGCAGGTCAGCATTTTTGTAACAGCAGGATATCCTGAAGTAGGCAGCTTAAAAGTGCAACTGGTGCAATTACAACAACAGGGCATTGACTTTATAGAGGTTGGCATCCCATTTTCCGACCCGATGGCCGATGGTCCTGTAATACAGGAAACCAGCAGTATTGCATTACATAATGGCATGAAATTAGGTTTGTTGCTTCAACAACTTGATGAAGTTAAAAATGAAATTAAAATTCCTTTAGTTTTAATGGGATATTTAAATCCGGTATTGCAATTTGGCCTTGATGCTTTTTTAAGCCGATGCCAGTCATTAAATATTGCGTCGTTAATATTGCCCGACCTTTCGGTTGAATTATACAAAACCAAGTACAAAACCGTGTTTGAAAAGTATAGCATTCCGGTTACGTTTCTGGTTACACCTCTTACACCTGATGACAGGGTACAGAGAGTAGCGGAGGTTTGCCGAAACAGCTTTGTATACCTTGTAGGGCAAAACAGTATTACCGGGCAGGGTTACGACATCAACTCCACAATGACTGACCGTTATGCAGAACTAAAAGCATTATGTGGAGACACTCCTCTTTTTCTTGGTTTCGGTATCGATTCTAAAGAAAAAAAGGAACAGGCTTTTACCAGTGTTGACGGCGTTATTGTAGGTACAGCGTATTTAAAAGCGGTTAAGAATAAAGCAGAAATTGCTTTTGTGGATCACTTATTATAGTATAAAACAAATCTTTATTGTAACTTAGTTGTAAATTTTAAAGTCATTTTTATTCAATCAATGGAAAATAAAATAAAGGATTTAATTTCTGAATCTAAAGTTCACAATTTTAAAAACAACAATTATTTATCTCCTGGTTTAGGCATTTTTAGCAGACCTAATCCTGATATGCAAGCTTGGATAGCAGAATGTGAAGATTTTATCTTAACAAATTATGGAAAAGATAGTGCTCCATGGAGAATCTATGAGAGATTTAATAGGGAGAGATTAGATGGAAATTATGAAGAAGAATTAGAACGTGAAAAAGATGTCATCATAAGTGCTCTGATGGCATGTCTTAGAATTCCATCAAAAAACGAACCTAAAGAACATATTATCACCAAAGAATTAGATTTATCAAAAGTGTTTATAGTACACGGACATGATGCGCTACTGAAAATTGAAGTTGCAAGATTCATAGAGAAATTGGATTTAGAACCCATAATACTTCATGAAAAGGCTAGTTCTGGAAAAACAATTATCGAAAAAATAGAAGAATATTCTAATGTTGGATTTGGGATTGTACTATATACTCCATGTGACCTCGGCGCTCAAAAAGATAAGTCATCCGAATTAAATCCTCGTGCACGACAAAATGTAGTCTTTGAGCATGGTTATTTAATTGGAAAAATTGGTCGTGAAAATGTCTGCGCACTGGTAAAAGGTCGTATTGAAACTCCAAATGACATTTCTGGAGTTGTATATATATCTACTGATGATGAATGGCGTTTAAATGTTGCAAAAGAACTTCGTAACAGCGGCTATAAAATAGATATGAATTTAGTGATCTAATTAGTAATCATTTCATATAAACAAAACAGTCATACTATAAAGTATGACTGTTTTGTTTAGTATAGATATCAAGATTGCTTCGTTCCTCGCAATGACCTGTGCGATTTAGCAACGTAATCTTTAATTACTCGGTAAGTTTAAAATTATAGATAATAGTACCTGTTTGCTTTTCAGTGTCACTACTATCAAATTTAGTATTCATAGCTGCAGATCGTGCCTGATCTGCCAAACATTTCGCAGAGTTATTAGTACCCCGATAACCGGGTTGTGCTGAAATTACTTTACCATTTTTATCAACGGTAATTTGCACTACCACTCTGCCTTCTTCATTACAAATATACTCCGGTGATCTTTTTGAAACCAATTTTCTGCCAGCCAAATTATAATCTCCTACTCCTGTACCACGGCCGGCGCCGCTTCCACCACCAGAGCCGCTTCCACTTCCGGGGCCTGTTCCTGTACCGTTTCCACTACCAGTACCGCCGCCAGTACCATTACCCGTACCACCAGTACCGTAACTACCGTGACTTACGCCATCGCCACCACCACCCTGGTCATTTCCTTTAATTAAATTATCAAGGGCAGAATTTGTTGGCTTTTTAGGAGTTTTATCAACCTGTACTTCTGGCTTAGAGTTTTGCATGAGCGGATCCCTAACCTTTACAGGTTTGGTATTCGCTACTGCCTCGGCCTTATCATCGTCACTTCCTACCACTTCTTCAGTAGGCTGTGATGCCTTCTCCGTAACTTGCTGTGAAGGAACATCACTTTGAAATTTTGCACCAGATCCGGATTCTCCAAAATTTAATGTCGCGCCACCGCCACCGCCGCCACCCGAGTCAAGGATTACAACTACTTCTTCTTTCTTCTCTTCTTGTTTGTCAACATCAAACTTCAGGACAAACAACAGGATCAATACAACAGCAAATATTGCCGTTGTAATAATACCCGATTCTTTCTCCTCTCTTGTTAGCTGTACCATATTAAGGTTTTTTAGTAGTGGCTATAACAAACTTTAATTTTTGGCTTTCTCCAATTTCAAGCACATTTACCATATCCTGAACCCTAAGATCATAAGGAAACCTAACAATAACCGTACTGTCTTTCGATTGCGTTACATGTTGTGCCAGTTTAGACCCGATAGAATCGAACGCAACAGGCGCCTGATCTAAATAATACCTGTTTTCTTTTCCTTCTTCAACCTGAATTGAAAGGCTTATGTGGCTTTTAGTGGTCTGCGCAGTACTTTTTGCTTTAGGCAAACTTAGTTTTATAACGTTTGGGTTAGCCAGTGTAGAAACAATAAGAAAGAACAAGAACAAAAAGAACATGATATCACTTAGCGATGAAGCCGCGATTTCTGCATGAAAACGTTTATTTCTTTTAACTCTCATTATTTACCTGTAGTTATAATGGTTACAAATTGTATGGCCTGTCTTTGTAAACGAAGCGCAAAATTGTCTATCATCATATTAAAATAGTGATAAGCAGAATAGGCAATTACACCAACAACAAGTCCAAGCCCTGAACTAATCATTTTTTGATATAAACCTTTAGATATAGTATCAATAGTTATTTCTCCTTCTACAGATATTGTGTGGAAAATAACAATAACCCCACCAATAGTACCAATAAAACCAAGAATAGGTGCTATACCGGCTACAAGGCCAAGAAAGCCTAATTTCTTCTCCATCATGCCTATCTCAACGTTGGTTTGTTTCTCCATCATACCCTCAATTTCACTAAGCGGCCTGCCTATAAGACTGATACCAGACTCAAGAATGTTTCCTTCAGCGGTACCAGCTTTACCTGCCGTCATTTGCGCCGCCTCAATCTTTCCGGCACTTAATTGGAAGCGTATTTCGTTTATAACAGCATCATTATGCTTGGTTACTTTACTATAATATATGGCTCTTTCAATAATTATGTACAGCGTAAAAAACAATAGCAGCATAATAGGAATTACCATTACTCCGCCATTCATTAACATATCAAAAAATCGAATCGGTTCTGCGTCTTTTACGGTTTTTCCAGCAACTACCGCGTTATCCTGCGAAGCAGCAGCAATAGTATCCTGCAATAAGAAAATTAAATTTGTCATGTTTTACTTTAAGTTACTTTTAGTGTATTTGGCTTAGGGAAATTACTCCTTTATTATTTAATAACGAATATATACTTTTTTGAGTATGCAAATAAATAAAAAACCTGCCTATTTACATAAGCAGGTTTGATTATTTTAACAAAAAAGCCTGTGCTTATGCTACAACTTCTTCATTGTGTCTTTTTTCTACAGCATCTTTATCTGCTTTAGACATTGTGTCTACCAATACTGGTGTAGCGATAAATAGTGAAGAATATGTTCCTACTACGATACCTATTAACATAGCGAAGATAAATCCACGGATAGACTCACCACCAAAAATGAACATGATAAGTAATACTAATATCATAGTTAATGATGTATTTACCGTACGTGACATTGTAGTGTTGATAGACCTGTTTACGATATCTTTAAATGTACCTTTTGTGTTACCAGCAAGGTACTCACGCACCCTGTCGAATACAATTACGGTATCATTCATAGAGTATCCAATAACGGTAAGGATAGCCGCAATAAAGTGCTGATCCATTTCCATATGGAAAGGCATGAATTTATAGCATAGTGAGTAAATACCCAATACAAAAATAACGTCGTGCGCAACAGCAGCGATAGCACCAAGGCTGTATTGCCATTTACGGAAACTTACCATAAGGTAAATAAACACAATAGCCATAGATCCTATAACTGCCCAGTATGAATTAGTTTTAATATCATCTGCCACACTACCATTAACTTTAGATGCTTGAAGGATACCTACTTTTTTACCTTCGGCAGTATTCACAAACTGATCATAAGTTAAACCTGCATGGAAGTATTTTTTAAGGCCTTCATACAGCTTCTGGTTTACTTCAGTATCTGCTGCAACTGTATTTTGCTCAATTTTATATTTAGTGGTAATTCTTAACTGCGACTCGTTACCAAATACTTTAGCATCTACATTACTACCAAATGCAGCAGTAAGTTCGTCCCTAACAGTTTCTACAGATACCGGTTTTTCAAATTTAACCTGGAATGTACGCCCACCGGCAAAATCGATACCTTCGTCCAATCCATTAACATAGAATGATACGCAGCTTACAACAACTACTAATGAAGAGAAAATGTAAGTGAATTTTTTAGCTCCAAGGAAGTTGAAGTGTACGTTTGTAAACCAGTTTTTAGACATTGCTGTCACAAAAGTTAGTTTATCGCCACGTTTAACACTCCAGTCAAGGAATAATCTTGTAATAAAGATAGATGTAAATAACGAAGTAAAAATACCTATAAGTAGTGTAGTTGCAAAACCTTTAACCGGTCCTGAACCAAATATTAATAGTACTAAACCTGTAAGTACGTGTGTAACGTTAGCATCTGTAATTGATGACATTGCACCTCTCCAGCTAAATGATGTTTTAACTGCCTGATCTAATGTCTGGCCATGACGAATTTCTTCTTTAGCCCTTTCATAGATAATGATGTTTGCATCTACTGCAGTACCCATTGTAAGTACAATACCCGCAATACCAGGTAATGTAAGTACAGCACCTAAGCTTGCAAGGAAACCAAAAAGGAATAGTAAGTTAACCAGTAGGGCTGCATTTGCATACCAACCGGCTTTACCGTAGTAAACAACCATCCAAAGTGATACTAAAAGTAAACCTACAATAGATGAGTTAATACCATTATCAATAGCTTCCTGACCAAGGGATGGGCCTACCACTTCACTCTGAACAATATCAGCAGCAGCAGGAAGTTTACCAGCTCTAAGAATGTTAGCTAAATCTTTAGTTTCTGTAACGTCAAACGAACCAGAAATTTGTGAGTTACCACCAGCAATTGGGCCAGTAGTTACACCTGGAGCAGAGTAAACAACATTATCAAGAACAATAGCAATAAAACCTTGCTCCCTATATGCTTTACCTGTCATTTCTTCCCATTTCTGGGCACCACGTGTATTCATTTGCATGCTTACCGCAGGTTTATTCATTTGGTCGAAAGTAGCACTTGCGCCAGTAATAACATTACCACCTAATGGAGCAATAGCTTCTTTATTAGATTTAAGAGCATAAAGTTCTAGGAAACCTTCTGCTTTTTTAACATCTTCTTTACCCCATGCAAAACGGGCAAAACGGAGGTCTGCAGGTAGGAGGCTACGAATATCTGCCCTTTTAAGGTAGCTGTTTATTTTAGCAGTATCTTTTGTAGATGCTATACCTAAAATAGGGCCGCCCTGGCTAATTTGTAATCTGTCTAATAATGGGTTATTACCTTTTTTAGCAGTAGCCGAATCGTTTTTACCTAAAAGTTTTTCGATAGAATCGTTAGATGCTGTTGCAGTTTCTGTAGTGCCAGCTTTTTCTGTTTTTTTCAGCGTTTCGTTAGCAGTCATTAAAAAGTTTGCAAGGTCGTTTACTTTATAAGCTTCCCAAAACTCTAATTGTGCAGTACTTTGTAAAAGTTTTTTTACACGGTCTATATCTTTAGCACCAGGTAATTCAACCATGATACGGCCAGACTCACCCATTTTCTGGATGTTAGGCTGCACTACACCAAATTTATCAATACGCTCAGTAAGTACTCCAAAAGCACTGTCTATAGACTCGCTAACTTTTTTCTTAAGTACTTTTTTAACCTGATCGTCGCTCATGGTAGTGTTAATATCATCACCATTTATCTTGTTTGTAAACAATTCTGGCGAAGCTAATTTTGTACTACCGTTAGAAAGCTGCTGAAAAGCAACAAAAAACGCATCAAGATAATCCTGGTTACCTTGCCTGTCTTTAGTTGCCTTATCTAACGCCTGGTTAAATACCGGGTTTTTAGAGTTGTTTGCTAAGCCTTTTAAAATGTCCTTAACGGAAATTTCTAGCATAACGTTGATACCTCCTTCAAGGTCAAGACCCTTGTTAATTTGTTTATCCCTTACTTCATTGTAGGTATAACCAAGGTATACTTTCTCTTTACCTATTGAGTCAAGATAACGAAGTTCTTTTTGGGTATCACCATTGGCAAATGCCTTGGCTTTATCCTCATAGTTACCTGAAACAACGGTGAAAGAAAGCTGGTAGATACATACTAACGCAAATAAAATTGCGAAAAATTTAACGAGTCCCTTATTCTGCATTATTACTGAAAATTAATTATTCCATTTTTTAAAAACGAGCAAATATATAATTTACGATAAGATTAACCAATTTATTTGCAAATTATATCATAAAAAAAAGACTGCCCAACGCAGCCTTCCCGTTTTATTGTATAAATAACATCTATTATTACCTGTAAAGCTTATGTTTAACGTGTATAAATAGTACGTAAACGTTGTAATAAAAACAATACAGCTTAAATAATTAAGGTTGAAAAAAATCTTTTCAACCTTAAAACTTCATAATTTATATAACTATTTTACGCCAAAACCTCTTTAAGGTCGGCATTCATATTTCTAACAGCGTCAGCGCTTTTAGCAAATTTAGCTTTCTCATCTTCAGTCAGGTCGATATGCAAAATCTCTTCTAAACCGTTAGCACCTATAATGCAAGGTACACCCATACATATATCAGTTTGCCCATACTCGCCTTCTAATAAAACAGAGCAGGCAATCATTTTTTTCTGGTCATTCAAAATACTATCTACAAGGTAAGCAACAGAAGCTCCTGGCGCATACCATGCCGATGTACCTAATAAGCCCGTAAGCGTAGCCCCACCCACCATAGTATCGGCAGCTACTTTACCTAAAACATCTTCTCCTAAGAAACTTGTTACAGGAATACCATTATAAGATGCCAGCCTTGTTAACGGAATCATGGTAGTATCGCCATGCCCACCTATTACCATACCATCGATATCACCAATTGGCTTATCTAAAGCTTTAGATAAATAGAATTTAAAACGGGCACTATCGAGTGCACCGCCCATACCTATAACTTTATGTTTTGGCAGGCCTGTAGCTTTTAATGTAAGGTAGGTCATGGTATCCATAGGGTTAGACACTACTACTATGATAGCATCTGGCGAATGTTTTAAAACATTCTCGGCCACACCTTTTACAATTCCTGCATTTATACCAATTAATTCTTCGCGGGTCATGCCCGGTTTTCTGGGAACACCCGATGTTATTACAACAACATTACTGTTAGCCGTTTCACTATAATCGCCGGTTATGCCGGTTACTTTTGTATTAAAACCCGTATTTGGGGCACACTGCATAATATCCATAGCCTTGCCTTCGGCAAAACCTTCTTTAATGTCAAGCAAAACTACTTCGGAGGCTATGCCTCTATACGAAATTACATCGGCACAAGTTGCGCCTACATTACCGGCTCCTACAATTGTTACTTTCATAAATACTATTGTTTAATTGGGTTGGTTTTATTTTAACATGTATTGTAAAGATACATTAGTATTTATAAATTTCCCAAAAGCAAGTATAGTTTGTACATTAAAATTACCAATATTATATTTTAAAGCCGCTTCTCCTATATAATTCGTTCTTGTGCGATACAAAGTTTTAAGCCTGTCGTTAAGTATTTGCTGTAACGGAACCAAATTTTCTACAGTCCCTTTCTTACCGCTTACTTCATATTTAATGTTAGATGTATTTGCAATAAAACTCCCCATCACTTCAAAACTACCCAATTCTTTAGAGCCACTTACCTGTCCCTGCCATGTATCTACAAGGCCTGTTAAACGGTTTATACCTAGTGTGCCGTAATTTGTTGTTACATCTAAAAAATTAAAAGCCACTTCTTCTTTAGAATAAGCTACAAGTGCTGCCAAATGAATTTTTTTCTCGGAAAGTTGCTTGAAATACTGACTCAGATTATGCTTCAAGCCAAAACCATATACCTGATAGTTACTGGTTTTAAGATTTACTTTTGGTGAATATTTAACCACCAGCTCTGTACCATATAAAAGCCCAAGTGAACCTTGTAGGTAAGGATATACTACAGATTGCATATTAATGCCCTGCGGAGTTTCCAGCCGGACCTTATTATCGCCAATATAACCAGATAAAAACACCTGGTCTTTATTACCTAAAGCGGTAGGCACCGTTGCCAATGTTGCATTTTCGATTTGAAGAAAAGAAAAATCGCTGTTATTGATCGTAAAGCTACGATCGCGATGCGGAATAGAAAAAATATTTGCGTGAATTGAAAAATTCACATCCCAAAGCTTAGTTTCTTTTGGGCTTGATATCCAGCCGGAAGCCGACTGGTACACCGCGGCATCTGTAGCCGGGGTTATGTATTTATCCGAAAAAAAAAGGGCATCATTAATAAGATACCCTAATTGCTTAATTTCTTCAGCAGTTGTTTGTGCGCCAATCCTGCCCGTGCAAAGCAGGACGGCTACAAACATTATATAGTTAAATGAATTATGCGTCGATTTTAGCATACGATGCATTCTTCTCAATAAACTCTCTCCTTGGTGGCACTTCATCACCCATAAGCATCGAGAAAATCCTGTCCGCTTCCGGAAGGCTATCAATACCTACCTGGCGTAGCGTACGAAATTCAGGGTTCATGGTAGTATCCCAAAGCTGTTCAGCATTCATCTCTCCAAGACCTTTATAACGCTGTATAGCGGTACCACCACCCATTCTTTCGGTAATCATATCACGTTGGTTCTCCGTCCACGCATACTCTTTTTTAGTACCTTTTTTAACAAGGTATAAAGGCGGAGTTGCTATATAAACGTGTCCATTTTCAATAAGCTCTTTCATAAACCTAAAGAAGAACGTAAGGATAAGCGTAGAAATGTGGCTACCATCAACGTCGGCATCACACATAATGACTACTTTGTGGTAACGTAGTTTTTCTAAGTTAAGCGCTTTACTATCTTCGGCAGTACCAATGGTAACACCCAGTGCGGTAAATATATTACGTATCTCTTCGTTCTCGAATACTTTGTGGTGCATGGCTTTTTCTACATTAAGAATTTTACCCCTTAACGGAAGGATAGCCTGAAATGCCCTGTCACGACCTTGTTTTGCAGTACCACCTGCCGAGTCGCCCTCTACAAGGAATACTTCGCATTTTGCAGGGTCCTGTTCAGAACAATCAGACAGTTTACCCGGTAATCCGCCACCGCCCATAACGGTTTTGCGCTGCACCATTTCACGTGCTTTTTTAGCAGCGTGGCGTGCCTGTGCGGCAAGTATAACTTTTTGTACAATTATACGGGCATCGTTAGGGTTTTCTTCAAGGTAGTTTTCAAGCATTTCGCTCACTGCCTGGCTTACCGGCGCTACAACCTCGCGGTTACCCAGCTTAGTTTTAGTCTGGCCTTCAAACTGTGGCTCCTGTACTTTTACCGATATAATTGCGGTTAATCCTTCACGGAAGTCATCACCCGAAATTTCGAACTTAAGCTTGTCTAGCAAACCTGAATTATCGGCATATTTTTTAAGCGTATTGGTTAAACCCCTACGGAAACCCGAAAGGTGGGTACCACCCTCGTGTGTATTAATGTTATTTACATACGAAAAAATATTCTCGGTATAGCTGGTGTTGTAAATAAGCGCAACCTCTACAGGTATTTCGCCTTTTTCGCTTTCCATACTAATAACGTGCGAAATAATAGGCTCACGGTTACCATCTAAAAACCGAACGTACTCTTTAAGGCCTTCATCTGAATGGAAAACTTCAGAAACATATTCGCCTTTATCGTCTTTCTGCCTTTTATCAGTAAGGGTTACCGTAATACCTTTATTAAGGTAAGATAGCTCGCGCATACGTGCCGCAAGGGTATCGTAAGAAAACTCGGTAGTCTGCGTAAAAATAGTATCATCAGGGTAAAAAGTCTGTGTAGTACCTCTACGTTCTGTCTCGCCTATTTGCTTAACCGGGTATAGTGATTTACCTTTTTCGTACTCCTGCTCGTATATTTTACCATCGCGGAAAACCGTAGAACGCATGTGGTTAGACAGCGCATTTACTACCGATACACCCACACCGTGTAAACCTCCGGATACTTTATACGAATCTTTATCAAACTTACCACCGGCACCAATTTTGGTCATTACAACCTCTAATGCCGACACGCCTTCTTTTTTATGTAAGTCGACCGGAATACCACGGCCGTTATCTTCAACTGTTACAGAGCCATCTTCGTTTATTGCCACACCTATGGTATCGCAATAGCCTCCCATAGCCTCATCAATAGAGTTATCAACTACTTCATAAACAAGGTGGTGTAAACCACGCACACCCACATCTCCAATATACATGGAAGGTCGCATTCTTACGTGCTCCATTCCCTCAAGTGCCTGAATACTATCTGCCGAATAACTATTTTTCTTTATCTCCTCACTCATAAAATTTTATCTTAACGAAATTTTAAGTTTAACGAACAAATATAAGAAAACGCAAGGGATAATGCTATTTTATGAACCATTTTAGCATCTAAGTTATTAACATTTTATTATAATTTAATATATACTGAACATTACATTGCATATTACAAAAATTATAAACAAAAAACGTCCCGCTAACGGCGGGACGCATTTCCACAAACAAACTAAATATATATCAAAAACAAAAAATCATAATGTAACTTTACTTTTGCGCAAGGGCAGTATCGGCATTAACGTGGGCAGCATTCGCACGACCACTAGGGTCGGTATTCTCCTGCCATTTTGGTATCCATTTGCGCACGGTTTGCGCGGCACTTACCTGAGGGAAATGCTTATGAAAAACCGACCTGTAAAAATAGGCCTCCTTAGTAGCGGGAGTATTGTACGGAAAACGCTCTGCAGCACCTTCCAACTCTTCGTCAGTTACCTGAGACGAGCAATATTCTATAAGTGTATCGATCCAGTTGTACCCTACCCCATCGCTAAATTGTTCTTTTTGTCTCCATAAAACCTCATCTGGTAAATACGGATCATCCGGAGTATCAAATGCTTTACGCAGTATGTATTTTTCTTTTCCTTCGTAGGTTTTTGGTTGTTTCTCTTCGGGTTTAATTTTTATGGCAAGCTCTAAAAAGGCTTTATCTAAAAAGGGTACACGTGCCTCAAGGCCATGTGCCATAGTACTTTTATCAGCCCTTAACAAATCGGCAGTAAACAGTTTCTGAACCCTCTCAACCGTTTCTTTTTGAAATTCTGCCGATGAGGGCGCATTGCGAAAATACAGGTAACCACCAAATATTTCATCGGCTCCTTCACCCGATAGTACCACTTTAATACCCTTATCTGTTATGGCTTTAGACAGGAAATACATCGGCGTACTAGCCCTTATCGATGTTACATCGTACGTTTCTAAATGCCAAACCAGTTTATCTAAAATCTCGATGCCCTGCTCTATTGTAAAATGCACTTCGTGGTGTTCTGTATCTAAAAATTCGGCTACTTTACGGGCAGCAACAGCATCGGGTGCTAAAGCATCAAGGCCTATTGAAAACGAATGCAGTTTTTGCGAACCGCCTTTCATTAAACGTGCAGCGATAGATGATGTTAACGACGAATCCAGTCCGCCAGAAAGCAGTACACCAATAGGCACATCGCTCATTAATCTCTTTTGTACGGCTTGAGTTAGGGATGCACGAATAGCATCATAATCTACCTCTTCAACAGCTTTTGTAGCATCCTCCCATTGTGGTTTATAGTATTTTACGAAACCTGTTTTAGGCGTGTAATAATGCCCCGGAGGAAAGGTTGAAAATGTTTGGCACTGATCTGTAATTGCTTTCATTTCAGATGCGAAATAAATCCTGCCCCTGTCATCCAGTCCATAATATAATGGCTTAACTCCAAGTGGGTCGCGACCTGCAATAAAGTCGTCGCCATCTATAACTACAAAGGCAAAAATACCGTCGAGCATATCGCAAAACTCATAACCATATTCTTCATACAAGTGAACAATAACTTCAGAATCAGAAGTAGTGCGGAACGTATGGTCTTTTAATACGGTATCGCGCAGCTTACGGTGATTGTAAATTTCGCCATTGTGCACCATCCAGGCATCTTTAGTGCCTTGTATGGGTTGCTTACCTGTATTTAAATCGATGATAGAAAGACGCTCATGACCCAGCATGTGGCCATTTGCAGTTACATGCACATCACTTTCGTCAGGGCCGCGATGCGACATCCTTTTAGAAAGTTGTTTTACTAAAGCTTCATCTTTTCCTTTACCTATAATTGCTAAAATTCCACACATACTGTTCTTGTTAGAGTTCGATGTTAAAAAACATTGATTTAGTTATTTTCAACAAGACAAATCTCTACTTTTAGTTTCATTTATAAAACATAAAATTAAATTATGCTTTCACTTTAAAACTAAAATTGAATTTTTAAGGAAAATATAAAAGCTGAGCGTTTGAAATTTGTAATACATGATTACAAATCATAAATATGAAACCATATAACGCACGAAGCTCCAAAGGAGCGCAATATCTATAGAAAACGTCTTATTATAAAAAAAAGTTCCGGAGGAATGGCATTAATATACCGTTCCTCCGGAACTCAAAATTGCAATGGATTTAATTACTATAGATATACCGCCCTTCCAGGGCTAATAAACAGATAAAGTTATATTAATGTATTTCCTGAATAACATACTTAGTCCCATTAATCTCAAACGTCCCACCAACTTCCATACCCATCATTTTAGCACCTAAGGGCGATTGTGGCGATAGTGCAATAATGCTTGTACCCTCAATTACAATTTTAGGAAGCGCGGCACTTACAAACAAATACATTCCGTTGGCGACAACCAAACTGCCTGAGGCAATTTTAGCCGATGTAGCATCGGGGTTTATCTTTTCAAGAACGGCACGCTGCTCCTGAAACTCGGCGATTTTACGGTTCAGCTTTTCCTGCTCAATATGCATCATCGATAATGCCGTTTCGTGCTTATCGCCCGCCGATCCTTTGGCATCGTTAGCGGCGCCTTCGGTTAAAGCTGTTATCATATCGCGAAAAGCATCAAGCTTGTCATCTACCTGCTGAATGTAGTATGTGAGTATTTTATGTTTGAGTGATGTCATTAAAAAATTGAAGATTGAATATTAAAATATGCTGTAAAAGTAAAAGATTCTCCGCTTACAGTTATAATAAACTAATAAACGAAGAATCTTTTATGTGATAGTTGAAATTTTTAAATTCTTAAATTTTTCAATTATAAATTTAGAAATTAAACTTATACGCCGCCCCAATTAAAAACTGGAAGCCTTGTACTTGGTAATTAACCCATTTTTGGTAGTTCTGGTTGGCTATATTATTAAGCCTAAGGAAACCTGAAAGGCGTTCATTGTATTTATAATTTACATGTGCGTTAACATCAAAATAGCTTTTTAAAGTAACCGTGTTAACGTCATACCCTAAAGAGTTTCCTGCCGCAAAATTTTCCATGTACTGGCGGTCTTTTCTGTCGCCTACATAAAAAATATTTGTACCTGCCGACCATTTTTCTGTAATTGCCACTTCAAGATTTGCGCCTACTTTAATAGTTGGTAAATTCCATGCTTCCTGCTGGTCTGTAGTGTAGCTATTAAAACTACCATTAACACCAAAGCTTACGTTTTTAGAAAAATCTGCTTTAAGCTCTCCAAAAAAGCTAACGGTTTTTAAATGGTCGTACACTACACCAAACGAGTTACCATAAGAATACCCTTCAAGCGTTCCTGCGCCATCAAGTGTAAACGGATTATTACTTATAAAGAAAGCCCTGTCATCTTCGTTCATATACGAACCACGAATGTTGTATGATACGGTGTTTGCCAGTTTACCTTTTAAACCAACATACAAATCATACTGCTGGCTGGTAGGTGTTACATTAAGTGTGGGAGATACAAACTGGTTAGTACCTACAAAATCAGCATATGAGTTTTGTTTAAGCGAACCCTCGGCACCTGCATAAGCTACCATTAAGTCGCCCACTAATTTATACGATGCTTTAATTTGCGGGTAGATGTAAAACTTATTGTCGGTATTACTGTTTTGTTTACCCATACTGTAAAACACGCCTGCGCCTATTTGCACAGCCAGATCATCTTTTTGGTATTGGATGCTTGGCTGAATACCAAGATTAAAGTTACTGTAGCTTATATCGCCTGTGTCTTCATAATTTCTTTCAAAGTCACCGCCAACGTAATCAGCAACTAAGTCAACTTTTACTTTTGTTTCGGCAATATCAACATCAAAAGACGGCTTTACAAAAAAGCGGTTCTCTGCCGATCCTGACGCATCCCAAAAACGCTTATATTGTATTGCCGCATCATGAAAAAAGCTATCGCTTGCCGCAACTTTAGCACCTACATATGCGGTGTTGTACGTTTGTTTCTCATCAATACCCCTTATTGTTTCGTTATTGAAATCAACGGTAGAAAGCGGAAGTCCGTACCAGTTATATACCTGGTTCTGGAAACCAAGATCGGCACTCCAGTTGTAGCTTTTCTGGCGGTTACCATACGTAAGATCGATACCTGTTGTACGATAATTATCATCGAGTTTAACATCTTTAATACCACCCAGTGAAGACAAGTTACGAACCGTAGCGCCAACATATTGAGTATCGTCTAGATTTTCGGTAATAAAAAGCTCAGCATTAACCGTACCGTAGTTACCAATACCCAGCGTAGCATAATTGTTGAACAGTTTTTCGCGCGCTTCTTTATCTACCACTGCCGCCTTACCTTTAGCAGGAGCAAAGGTAGATGCTACCGGAAACGAAAAGATGTTGTACTTAATGGCTTCTTTAGGAGCGTCTTCGGCATCTTCAATAACCGGGGTTTCCTTTACTTTAAAAGCATCCGATATTGTTGGGGTATACGGTTTAACCACGTTTACCACTTCGGTACCAATGTTCTCGTCCTTCTTCTGGGCAAATGCAGGCTGGAGGCCGGCAAATGCTACCACTAAAGCTATTTTATATTGAAATTTGATGTTCATGGCTTAAATTAATTTTGGATGGATGAATTGCGTTTGGCTTCTTCGCCTTTAATAATGTCAAGTTGCGCCTGTGCTTCCTGCACCACATCCTGATAGGCGGTAAAGTTTTTAATAACACTCTCGAGTATATATGTAGCCTGGTAGCTATCTTTTAACCCGTAGAAGTTCTTAGCCATTACCACAAGGCCTTTGGCTCCAAAATATTTGTAACCCGAATAATCTTTAGATAGCTTTTGCACCGTAGTGTTACTTGCGTCATACTTGCCCTCTTTATTTTTAAAGTAAGCATCATAATATAATGCCTCTGCCGCAAGCTCGCCTTTAGCAATGGTTAGCAATTTAGCATACGCCGCTTTTGCCTTAACCTCATCGTTACTTTTTATAGCAGATCGCGCCACAATAATCTGGGCATCGCTTTTTACACGGTCTTCGGTTTTAGTATTGGCTAAAACTTTCTCAGCATAAATTACTGCGTTAGGATAATCCTTTTGCTCATAGTAGCTTTTCATAAGGTTAGACTGCGCGAATGTTTTATTCTGCGGATAGTCTGCCTCCGTTTCAAGCTGTTTTAAAACGGGGGTTGCCTTAGCATAATCATTCTTTTTAAGATAAATTTCTGCAAGTCTCGCCAGTGCCTGCTCTGTAAACTCACTACGTGATTTACTTATTACAAACTCGTAGTTAGGTATTGCATTACTCTCTAAACCTTCGGCGTAATACGATTGTGCCAAATAAAAGTTCGCTTTAAGCGCTGATATCCCGTTAGGGAATTTCGCCACATAACCACTTAGTGCCGATATTGCCCCTTTATTATTATTCTGAAGGTATTGCTTTTCGGCGGCTTCAAATGCGGTATTGTCAAGGTCGGCATCGCTTACATCTACAAAATCTAATGTTTTAATCCAAGCCGCGTACTCATCGGTACGGCCGTTATCTACATAAATAAGGCGTGCTGTAGTTACAGCCTCCATAGCCTCCGGCGTATTCGGGAATTTAGACACTACTTCTTTAAACTTAGCAAGGGCTTTATCATCCTGCTCGGCATTATAATAAATAAGTGCCTGGCGCATAATTGCCCTGCTGGTGTATGAGCTCGATTTATATTCTGCCAACAACCTGTCATAAGCCTGAATGGCTTTAGCAGTTTGTTTTTCGGTTACGTAAGTATTACCCAATTCGTATAAAGCATCATCGGCATATTGCGATTTAGGGTAGGTCTGGATAAACTTGGTAAGGTCTTCTATTTTCTTTTCGTTGCGGGCCACAAAACCGTAGCTAATCGCCTTTTGGAAAAACGCATAGTCAGCATCAATACCTTTCATTTCGATAGCCTTATTGTAGGCTTCCATAGCCGGCCAGTATTTACCCGATACGAACTGGCTGTCGCCAAGGCGCAGGTAAGCATCGTTTAACCTTACGGTATCATCTTTAGTAGATGGCTGCGCTACATAATCGTTAAAATATTTAGCGGCCTGCTCATACTCTTTAAGTTTAAAATACGTGTAGGCAATATTGTAATTAATGTGTTTGTACTCCGGAGTGGTTTTAGCCTCGGCAAAGCCCATAAACTGTTTAAAGCTTATAAGTGCTTCATTAAACTGGTCTAACACATACTCAGTCTCTGCTTTCCAAAAAGTAGCACGGGCAGTAATACGCGGGTCGCGCTGCTCTGCCATCGATTTTTTAAACAGCCCAATAGCTTCCTGGTAGTTACCATCAGTATACAATTCCATACCACGGTAAAAAGTTACCTTTTGGTAGGCTGCCCTATTTTCGGGCGATTTATTTTTTTCTAAAAGAGTTAGCGCCTCTTTATAGTTTTTAGAAGTTATATATGAATTGATAAGCAGCGTTTGCACTTCCTGCTTAAATGGCGATGCCGGGTATTTCTCTATGAACGAGCCTAACACTCCCGGTACACTTTGGTACGGGTTACCAATTTCATAACTCAGCTTGGCATAATTAAGATAAGCATCTTCCTGAATTTTGGCATCAAATTCCATTTCAGATGCATTTTTAAACGCGTTAAGTGCCTGCTGTTTTTTGTTGGTTTTAAGGTAACTCTCCCCTAAGTGGTAATACGCATTTTGCGCAACCGAATCGTTACCGCTAATAATTTTATTAAACTCAGCAATAGCGCTTTCATAATCGCCTTGTTTATAATAAGCATATCCTAACTGGTAAAAATCGGTATTGTTCCATTTACCTTTTGTACCACGGTAGGCTTTAAGGTAAGGTATTGCTTTATCGTACTGGCCAAGGTTAAAATAACTCTCACCAATTATTTTAGATAGTTCTGATTTTTCGTTAGCATCGCTTTTAGGTAATTGTGGTACACCTACCTCAATCGCTTTTTTAAAGTTGCCCTGCTTAAAGTTCATATCGGCCTGAAAGTACGACATCTTATCGCTGTACTTAGCCTTATCTTCTACCTCAACCGATTCAAAATACTGTGTCGCTTTTTTGTAATCATCACCTTCATAAGCAATAAAGCCCAGGTAATATTTAGCCTGAGAACCATATTGCTTCGAGTTTTTTACTTTATCTAAATATTTATCGGCCTGTTTTTTATCGCCGGCATTAAAATAGCTGTACCCTTTCTGGAAGTTATAACGATCTCTGTCGGCGCCTGTAAGGCTGCTTTCATCAACTTTATCATACCACTCCAGCGCATCCTTATACCTGCCCTGGCTAAAATGATAACCGGCAACCTCTACATATCCCTGGTTTTGCTTAGTGCTTGTAGGATAATCGGCCACAAAGTCTTCCATTAACGCATCAGCATTCTTTTGGTTAAGCTTAATGGCGCTTATAGCTATATAATAAGCACAATCTGCCTGCACATCCATATCCTGATTATCAGATTTGGTTTTTTCGAAAAGTATCTGTGCAGCCTGATATTGCTTGTCGTTAAATAGCGTTACGGCTTTATCATAATCTTTAAGCTGGTGTGTGTAAATGGTAGATTGCTGTGCCGAAAGGCTTAACCCCCAAAGCGGTAGGGAGTACAGCAGGGCCCGGTTGAGTCTGCGCATGTGTTTTTGTTTTATGGTAGCCAAATATACCAATTTCTTATTATAATTTAACGGATGTTTTTATGCTTTTAGTATGAATTGCCTTTAGTAACAATAGAGGCTTTAACGCGCCAAACTTACAAATACAGGCCTTTAGCACTAAAATTTTAACCCAAAATTAACCAACCTAAACACACTACTGCTTTTGCCTGCTTAAATAAAATTTTGATTACCGCCCTTTACTTATTACTTTTACCACACTAAACAAATAATCGCCTTATGTCGCAACCTGTATTATCGCTTAAAGACGTTACTATTTTTCAGGAAAATAACGCCGTACTAACCCACATTGACCTTGAAGTAAATCATGGGGAGTTTTTGTACGTAATTGGTAAAACAGGATCGGGCAAAAGCAGCCTTATGAAAACCCTTTATGGCGACCTTAAACTTAGGGAAGGCCAGGGAGAATTTGTTGAGTATGACCTTGCTAAACTTAGGGAGAGAGATATACCTTACCTGCGCCGAAAAATAGGTATTGTATTTCAAGACTTTAAACTACTACCGGACAGGACTATACATGATAACTTACTTTTTGTACTTAAAGCTACAGGCTGGAACGAAAAGAAAGAAATGGATATTAAAATAAACGAAGTGCTTGATAAAGTAGGCATGAAAAATGCTGTTAATAAAATGCCACATCAGCTATCTGGTGGTGAGCAACAACGTGTAGCCGTAGCCCGTGCCCTTCTTAACGACCCCGAAGTTATTTTAGCCGATGAGCCTACAGGTAACCTTGACCCTCAAACCAGTGTAGAGGTTATGCAATTGCTTAGGCAAATTAACCAAAATGGTAAAACCATTATTATGGCTACGCATGATTATGCGCTTATAATGAAGTTTCCTGCCAAAACGCTTAAGTGTGAAGAAGGGAAACTTTTTGAAGTAGTACAACGTACGGTTTAATTATGGCTAAGAGCATTAACGCAGTACTTAACTTTCTTTTAAAAAAGCCTGTACTAAGTATTGCTGTTTTTTGCATTTTAACACGGCTGCTCACCTTATTAATTTATTGCCACGTTACTCTTTTCCCAGATTCTGACGGGTATATCGAACTAGCCACACGCCTGCTCAATTTTAATCTTAACGGCTATGAGGGTCAGCGAAGCCCGGGCTATCCTATACTGTTATTTTTAGCGCACAATAATTTAGCTGTCACAGTTGCTATTCAAATTATTACAGGGGCTGCTACAGCAGTTTATGTTTATAAAATGCTGCAAATATTAGGTTTTAGCAATAAATCAGCATTGATTATTACCATGTTGCTTAACAGCATGATTCATGTAGTTTTTTATGATTTTGCAATACTTACCGAAAATGTAACGTTGTTTTTTATTACAATTTCTTTCTATTATATTTTTAAGTTGTTTAATGGCGCAACGGGTTTAAAATATACGTTACTACTAAGTTTTTTATTAAGCTATTTAGTATTCACAAAACCCTTTTATATTTTTCTTCCTTTTTTAATTTATGGATTATATACTTTAAAGAACTTCAAGCTTAGCCGAATAATAAATAAGCAAATACTTATAATTGTATTTCCTTTAATTTCATTTTTAGGATGGTCGTACGTAAATAAAGTTAACACCGGCTATTTTGTATCTACTACTTATTACGGCATTAACATATCGCAAAACTGTGTTTATTTTGCAGAGAACGTTCCTGACAAATACCGCCAGATAAGCAACATTTATGTAAAACATCGCGATATTGCAATTAAAGAAGATAAAGATGTAGCTATGAGCATTTGGTATGCTTATAGCGAGCTGAGAGAGAAAACAGGGTTATCGTTTGTAGAACTTTCGCACGAACTAAGCGAGTTTAGCAAGGCAGCTATTGCACAAAACCCCGGCGATTATGCCAGGCAGGTTTTTATTAGCTGGAAAGATTTTTGGAAAACCGACATTTACTGGAATTACGACGATTTTAATTTCAAGTATGCTAACAAAGCGGCACTTGCCGTTTGGTATATTGATCGAACATTGCTACAGGTTATAAAAATATTGTTCATACTGCTTATACCCTACTATCTTCTTATATTCATAAAAAACAGGAAAATTACCCCGCAGCTTATAATTATTACGGTTGTTTTTGCAACATCGTTATTACAGGCAATGGCTACTTACGGTACAAATTCAAGGTTTAGTTACCCTTTTGAGTTTTTAATGATTATAACGATACTTCTTACTTTTAAACCTCAGCTACAAAAAATAAGCAACAGGTTTTTATAATAAAGTTTTAGTCATTACTTTCTTCTTCACGTTTGTAAACATGAGGGTTTTCTTTGATGCCTTTTTTAAACACTTTACGTATACCCATTCGTAATAGTGAGTCTAATTGTAAAACCACATCGGTAAGTTTATTTTCGGGCCTGCCCCTAAACGATGTTACGTGAAAAGTATCTGACTGTAGCAACGCATGATTTGAAAAATAATAGTTAGAAACACAGCAACGTGTACCATTATATGTTACAGGAGAAACCGAATGTAACGACCCATTATGTGTTGCCATTACCGCTAGCCTGTTAAACTTGCTGTGTATTGTTATTTGCTCTTTGTTAAGCCCGTTTGGCCATAGCTCAAGGTTTCCGCCGTAATTCTCTTGCCAGTTGGGCGTAACATAATACAGCAGGTTAAGCACACGCCACCTTGCCCTGTCTTTATCGTGCGAATTATCCAGGTGAGGGTTTAAAAACTGTTTATGCGCCATAGCAGATATACCGCCGGCATAAAGGTTTTCATCAGGAAAAATATCTTTAAGATCGCAAATTTCAGATATAAGCCCTACTATCCTGTTGTCCTGAAATGCATAAATAACTTCTTCCAGCAACGGGTTGTATTTATCCATTTGTGCAGCAACATACTTATCTTCGCGCAGACTCTTTTTTAAAACCATTTCCTCCTTTTTAGGGAAAGCATTGTAAACATCAGTAGCAATATCCAACGGAAACACATCATCTATAAAAAAATAACCTATAGCAGTTTTGCTTTTGTTATATTGCTCTTTTAAAATTTCTTTGTTTTCTAAAAGCCTGTTATAAATTAGTTCTGCATATAATTGCCTGTTCATACTTAAAAATGTTTGTTCAAATATACGGTTTAGCATTATAATTATTTAGAATCATTATCGCTTTATTTAATACATTTGCAATAAAATTTCACAATGCTTTCTATATTAATACCTGCTTACAATTATGCTGTTACTACACTTGTGCAGGAATTACATAGCCAGTGCTTGCAAAGCGGCATTACCTTCGAAATTATTGTTATAGATGACAGCCCTACTTCAGCATTAAGCATTCAAAACAAAAATATAGCGGGCCTTAAGCACTATTATTTTATACAAAACGAAGTAAATTTAGGCCGCACGCTAACCCGTAAAAAACTGGCTGAAAGCGCACAGTACAAAACACTGTTATTTTTAGATGCCGATGTTATTCCTGCAGACGAAGATTTTATAAAGAGATACATTGCTTTTATAGGTACGCCTAACCAAATTGTTGTTGGCGGTTATGCCTACCGTTATAGCGATGCAGATGCTACATCGCAGCTACGATTAAAATACGGAATGGAACGGGAGCAAAAAACGGCAGCAGTACGCAATAAAAATCCGTTTGGAAGTATTTTTTCAGGTAATTTTATGATTGATAAAGCTGTGTTTTTACAAAACAATTATCCGGAAAATCATAACTTTTACGGTATGGATAATTACTTTAGCTACAGCCTGTTTATAAACAAAGTAAGTGTGGTACATATAAATAATAATATTTACCATTTGGGTTTGGAAAGCGATGCCGTATTTTTTAATAAGTGTTTACAATCTGTAAGGGTTAGAAAACAATTATTAGCAGACAAACCCGGTATTAATACAATAAACTCACTTATACGTTATTATAACACCTTAAAAAAATACCATCTTAAACCATTAGTACGTTTTGCTTTTAGACTGACGGAACCATTTTTAAAAAAAATGATCATGAAAAAAGATCCAAACCTTTTTTGTTTAGACCTGTATCGTTTAGGTTATATTTGCACCTCAAAATAAAATTGCATGTACACTTCATTAAAAAAAATATTACATAAATTTATTAGCCCCCAACAACTCGTTAAGCACGAAGTGTTTTTAAGGCAGGTTTATGCTTTACAATATAATGGCAACAAACATCAATGTACTGTATGCAATAAAAAACTCAGCAAATTTTTAACACTACCCAATAACGACCTTATTTGCCCTAAATGTGGCAGTTTATCGCGCGACAGGAGATTATTTACTATTATAACCGAAGGCTATTTAAAGCCGCAGATTAAGGTTTTAGATTTTTCGCCTTCTCGTTGCCTTGCCCGTAAACTAAAAAGCGACAAAACTATTGAGTACATTAGTACCGACCTGTCTGGCAAATTCATCGCTGATTTTTCGTTTGATATTACTAAGATAGATTTACCATCTAATAGCATCGACCTTATTATATGCTACCATATATTAGAACATATTGATAATGACAAATTAGCAATGAGCGAGCTCTGGAGGATTTTAAAACCCGGAGGCCATGCCATAATACAAACCCCTTTTAAAGAAGGAGATGGTGTTTACGAAGATTTTTCTATTACAAATCCTAAAGACAGGGAAATTCATTTTGGGCAGGACGACCATGTAAGAATATATTCTGTACAAGGTTTAAAGGAAAGGCTGCAATTAGCTAATTTTGAAGTTACAGCTACTACATATAAAGCTAATTTATATAATGGCTTACGTGATAATGAAACTGTTTTTATAGTAAAAAAACCGTAATGCCTTTGTTTTCTGTAATCATACCATTATACAATAAAGCCGGATATATAAAAAATACACTGGCAGCATTGCATGCGCAAACTTTTACCGATTACGAAATAATAGTAATTAATGATGGCTCTACCGATAACAGCGATGCTATTTTTAAAACTTTAAAGCACGAAAAACTAACATATCTTACAACAGTAAACAGGGGCGTATCTGCAGCCAGAAATACAGGTATTGCAACAGCTAAGGGTACACTTATAGCTTTTTTAGATGCAGATGATGTCTGGAAACCCAACCACCTTGAAACATTGTATAATTTATACAGGCAATATCCAGGTGCCGGTATGTATGTGTCTCGTTACTATATTAAAAATCCCGGTAGCAATACCTTACAAAAAACGGTTTTAAACAATATACCTAACGGTTTTACGGGTGTAGTACCTGATTTTTTTAACTCAAGCCTCACCCACCGCCTCGCATGGACATCGGCTTTGGCAATACCTAAAATTGTTTTTAACAATGTAGGTTTTTTTAATGAAAGCCTTACCAATAGCGAAGATACCGAGATGTGGATTAGGATTGCGCTTAAATATCCTGTGGCGCTAAGTAATAAATTTACCGCAATTTATAATTTTGAAATACCCAATAGCCTTTCTAAAAGAAAAATAACGGCCTGCAAAATCATGGATTTTTCGCCCTTTGTTACATTCGAGCAACAAAATTCCAGCTTAAAAGCATATATGGATATGTACCGTACAGAATATGCTTTAAAATTTAAAACGCAGGGCGACACCCTTACCGCAGCAACCCTTATGCGTGCCGTAAACCCTAAAAATATTAGTGCTTTAAAAACTTTTTTGCTTAAGTTACCCGTAGCTGTACTAATAGCATTACTTTACAGTAAACGATGGTTATACAAAAAGGGTATACTGCAGTACCGTTAATTATTATTAGCTTTTAAAGCTTATAAAATCGTCATATTCCCTAATATAATCTGCTTCTTCAAACAGGCTATCGGCAATTACGAGGCAAATTGCCCCAGATGAAAAATTTTGAAGCTCGCGCCATATCCCTTCAACAATATGTAACCCTTTATTAGCCCTGTTAAGGGTAAAAGTTTGCTTTTGGCTACCATCATCAAGTATTACATCAAAACTACCGCTTATTGCTATCAGTATTTCGTGCTGATGTATATGGGCATGCCCCCCCCTTTCGGCACCGCTTGGCACATCATATAAATAGTATATTCTTTTTAAAGGGTATGGTATTGTACCTTCCTGAATAAAGGCAAGGTTACCCCTTGCATCTTCAACAACCGGCAGGTTAATAATTTGTATATCGTTAAGCGTAGTTTTCATGGTAGTTTGTTAAATGCGGCCCTGCCTGTAACAACTGCTTTTATAGCTAGTGGTACCTGGCCTAATTTTATTTTTTTATGTTTTAATTCGTGTGCTAATTTAGAGAGAACTAATTTATAATACTTATTTTTTAATAAGGCCGTAAATAACGCTCCCTGTACATAATATTTATCCCAAACATTAATTCGTGCATGGGTATCTTGTGCAATATGCAAGGCTATAACCCGGGGCTCTATAATAATTTTTAAACCGTTCTTAAAAATACTGTTAGTAAACAAAGCTTCCTCTCCCATACAAAACTGTGCTCCTAAGCCAAAGTTTTCGCTAAACGTTATACCTGCCTGATTTATTAAATTACGGTTTATAACCATTTCTATCGACATAATGTTTAACCTATTGCTTAAAGTAGTAGCCGTTACACGTTGCTGAGGATATTTTTTATATAACATTCCCAATGCTTTTTCTGCCCTGAAACTTATAAGCGCAGCCGCTATATTATCGTTAAAAGCAGTTATAATATGTTGATAGAAATCTGTTTTAAAAACCACATCATCATCGGTAATAATGCATAATTTGCCCTTTGCATTATGTAAAGCTACATTACGGCTTTTAGATAATCCTTTTTCGAAAGCATTAATAACCCTAACGCTTGGGTAATTAGATTTTATTACAGCATTTTGCGTAGTTTGGTTAACAACAAGAATATTTAATTCAGAAAAATGACACATGGGAAACATTGGCACTAAAAAATCAAGCGAATGCCTGTTCATGGTAGCTACCAAAATTTCAATATCCGAATTTTTAAACGCTTCTGCCAATTGTTATATATTTACGACAAATATAAAAATTTAAGGCGGGCTAATGAAAATACTTTTAGTAGGCGAATACAGCAGGTTACACAACTCTCTTAAAGAAGGGCTTACCGCATTGGGCCACGAAGCTGTAATTGTAGGGACCGGTGATAATTTTAAAAACTATAATACTAATTATTCTATAGCACCAAAGTTTGTAAACAGCTCATGGTTAACACGTACTATTAAAAAAGCAACTTACAAGCTAACCCATATTGATTTAGAAAAAATTGAAAAAGGCTGGCGGTTTTACCTATTGCTTCCAAAGTTAAAGGGTTACGATTATGTTCAGCTAATTAATAGCGATGCTATAGAAACCTACCCTTTTATCAGCCTCAAGCTTTATAAAAAAATACTTAGCCACAATAAAAACATAAACCTTTTAATTTGCGGCGACGAAACCCCCATTATAGATTACTACTTATCTGGCAGGTTAAAATACTCTGTACTTACGCCCTACTTAAAAAATAATAGTTTAAAAAAACAGTATACCTATTCGCTTAAATACACTACAAAATCGTACCGAAAAGTATTTGAATGGATAAAAGCAAACTCGGCTAACCTCATAACATCCGATCTTGATTATGAAGTACCCATGCAGCAAATGGGTTTTATAACACAGTTTATACCTAACCCTATTAACAGCTACAGTATAACCCATAATCCGCTCGTAATACAAAATAAGGTTGTTATATTTTTAGGAATTAACAGGCTGAGCTATATTAAAAAGGGCATTTTTTATTTTGAAGAAGCTTTAAAAGCAATTCACCTAAAATATGCTGATAGGGTAGAAATTATTGTTACCGAAAATATACCATATACTCAATACATAAAACTATATGATAGTGCGCATATAGTGCTCGATCAGGTACATGCTTACGACCAGGGATATAATGCACTTGAAGCCATGGCTAAAGGAAAAGTAGTATTTACCGGTGCCGAAGGCGAATTTAACAAGCATTACAAATTGCAGGAAGAAGTAGCTATTAATGCCCTGCCCGATGTTACCATATTGGTTAATGATTTAAGCTACCTTATTGAACACCCAGATAAAATTATTGCAATGGGCAACCGTGCCCGTAAGTTTATTGAAAAAGAGCATGACTACATTACTAGTGCTAAAAAGTATTTAGAGGCTTGGGGATACAAACCATAACAAGAGCAACTACAATTTTACTATGAGCCATTTATGTAAAAGAGGTATTTCGGTTTCCCAATCACGGGTAATATTTTGTTTTAAAAGCTTTGCGGTTATACCGCCTATTAGTATATTCTGGCCTAAATCAGTATAATCTTTATTACAAAGGCTATTAGATGCTATTGTACAATAATCAGGTGTTTTAGTATTTGGCATAATAGTAACCCTACTGCTTATATAGTTATAGTTACCAATTACTATTTCTCCATTTACATTACTTACCTTTTTTGTAATAGTATTTATCATGGGGTGAAAATGAGAATCCATTATCTGGCTATCCGCCCCAAATCTGGCATACTCTCCCAACACTATTTTTTCAAGGCAAATAAACTGTATGTTAGATGCTAAACCGGTCATATTACCAAATTGAGCATAGGCATCTTTACCTACATAGAGCAATACATCTTTGCCAAATTGGGCGTAACCTTTAAATACAACTCTGCCCGCAATTACAATTTCTGCAGTACCTTTAGATATTGTTGCCATTTCATACTGCTGCCCAAATTGTATCATACCGGGTAGTATAGGTGCATCTATAATTATGGTACCACTAATATTTTGAAATTTAACTTTACCGTAAAAAAATACAGGCAACTTTTTAGCAACAGAAAATGGAAATTTTTTAAAATTAAAATACAGTGTTTTAACCCAGTTAATTTTTTTGTAAAGTGCTATATTTTGCCTTATTCCCATAGCTAAACTTTCTTTATTTTTTTAGCAATAAACTCCTTAATATTAAAATGCTTAGAGGCTTCTTTAATAAATAGTACCCCGAAAATAATAAACAATATTAGTAGTACAGCATATTTTATAATACCGTCAGTAAATTTAATAATACCAACTAATATAAACATATTTAATAAACCTAACATAAACAGTTTGTATAGCTTTGCATCATAAATTAGCCCATAGCGAAATTTTACTATAAGGTAAATTGATATTAAATGTATAACGTAATAAATAAGATAAGCAATACCTAAACCTTCCAGCCCACCAAAATAGTACCCTCCTATACAAAGGCCAATATACAAAGCATTAAATACTATTGATGTTTTTAAAAACACAGAAGAATCTGCACGGGCAATAATTACATATCCCATACAAAATGATACAGCCTTAAAAAACATTGCGATTACTAACCATGAGAGCATGGGTATTACTGATAAAAATTTAGCCGAAAACAAGATTTTTATAATTAGCGGCATAAAGCCCAAAAAGGCAAGTATTACAGGTATTATGAGTAGTATAGATATAATAACTTGCTGGCTTACAGCATTACCTTCTTTAATACCATCTTTATTATAACTGGCTAACCTGGGATAATATTCCATTGTCATTGCGCTAAAAACTATACCCATGTATGATATAATAATTACCTGCCCAGTATTATACAAGCCTACTTCGGCCAGTCCCGATATTGCATTTATATACAATTGTATAATATAATTAGCCACCACAGGCAAAAAACCATTAATAGCAATAAGCCCGCCAAAATACAAAATGTCTTTGCCTTCTTTAAATGCTACATTATAACTTACGTTATATTTTTGCATCTCCATCTTATTATAATAAAAACAACTTACTGCTAATGTTACTACGGCTGATACTAATATTGAAGGAAGGATAGCCGCTGTTTTAAAAAATATAAATAAAGGTAATGTAAGAAAAAGACCAAATAAATTACCTAACAAATTAGTTTTTGCCAAATATCTTAACTTACCCTCGCCCTGCATAACAGCTGTTTGCCCCGCAATAACCTGCCTGAATAAAACAGCTATTGATATTAGTAGCAATATTAAAACCTGCGATGTATTTCCAAATATCCACTTACTTAGGTTGTATGATGCTGCTATAAATAGCAATGTACCTAAACCACCCGTTATTACAGATAACTTTATAATAAGTGCTGCCGTTTTATATTTAGCTACAGGATTATTATTGTTTTCAGATATTTTTTTTACGCCTGCTACATCTAGCCCAAGGCCACTTACCTGTCTTATAATATCAAAACTACTATATAATAAACTAAGAGTTCCATACCCGGCCGGACCAATGATAACCGCAAAAAATTTATGCCTTAATGCCGAAATTATAAGATTTGACAGCTGAACCAATCCGAAAAGAGAAGTCGATCTTATAATTTTTTTATATGTATTTTCTTTTTCAGACATTATATAACAATAACTTACTCAATAAATATAGTGTCTAATAAATGATAATTAGCTGTTTGCACCTCATAAAAATTATGCGCTATGGTACGGGCACCAAAGCTCTCTTTCCAAAAAGCAAGCCCTTCATTAAGTTTGCGCCCTTGCTGTTCGTTAGATATTCCAAAATCAAAATATTTTTTACCTGCATATACCTTTGTAATAAGCTGATGGTATAAAAAATCGAGGCTTCCTGTTTCTCCCTTATCTGCGTTGGCAGATATATACTGGGCATGAGCTACAGTTTCAGTTTCAAAAATAACGGTTCCGGCAGCAATTTTATCATTTTGCAATACAGTAAACAGTTTTATATTCTGCGGAAAAAGTTTTTTAAGTTGTAAAATTTCTGCTAAAGTATGTACTGGTTTTGCATCGTGCCGGCTTAATAAATTAGGCTCTAAAACTTGCTGCCAAAACCCTTCATAATTATCACTTTGTTGAACTATAAAATTATGGGCAATACCTCTTTTTACTCCTTCCAATCTATTGGCTGCTATTTTTATAGCCCATGCATTTTCTATCACCGCCATAGCATCGCGGCGTACCAGTTTAGCATTAGTAATAAACAGCGCATAATCAATTTCTTCTGCCGGTTGCTTATGGTAAATATGCGGTATTGTTTTTATAAATAATGTGGCAATATTGTTTTGGCACAAATAGTTAAGTACTACTTTAAAAATGGCAGTAACACTTATTAACCTTGCCTTTGCTGCTATAATTAAACCTCCATATGTTAATCCTTGATGTGAATGCACAACGTTTTCTACAGTATTTGCCGGTAACAGTGCTATAAGCTTCTGGCCTTCGAAGATAAGTAGCGAAAAATCGGTAAAGCGGTCGCTATGGTATTCCATAAAATCACGATGAAACAAAAAAGTACCATTTTTAGAAGCTGATACAAAATTATTCCATTCATTGTAATATTTGGCATTGTAGCGTTCTACCGTGTACATTTATTGTTTTTAAAGTGCGTAAAAATAGCAATTTATTTGGCGAGATGCTTTATAAACTTGCTAACAGTGGTTTTTAATACTGTTTTTGTATAAAAAATTTTCTCTTAGTTTATTTTTGTTAATTTTAGAAAAAATAAGTGCCGTGAAACAAAAAGTGTTATTAATAATGTTATTGCTCATTTTATCGTTTACTGCGCACAGCCAGATAGATGTAACACTTTATGAGCAATTTAATGGCCGGTACGATTTTACTTTTGTAGGTAATACACTTAACCCGCAGGAAAACGGTACTGGTAACTGTACTATACTTACATCATCTTCGGCAAATTTAAATTTAAACAGTGGTGATGTTTTGCTTAAAGCCTACTTATACTGGGCAGGGAGTGGCACAGGCGATTATGATGTTAAATTAAATGGCAATGCAATAACGGCAGCACGTAAATTTCCGGTGCAGGCAAATAATACCGATGGCCTTACACGATCGTACTTTAGTGCCTTTGCCGATGTTACAGATATTATTAAAACACAAGGAAACGGAACATATACTTTAACCGATCTTGACCTTACAAGTATAATTAATACTAACACACCTTACAATCAAAACATTTACTGCCAGATAGGTACTAACTTTGCCGGCTGGGCTATAGTCGTACTGTACGAAAATAGCAACCTGCCCCTTAACCAGCTTAATTTGTACGATGGTTTACAGTTTGTACCTACTGCTATAAATATTTCGTTACCAAGCCTTAATGTTATAGATAGTGAGGGCGCAAAAATAGGTTTTGTAGCTTGGGAAGGAGACAACGGTATTAAGGTAAATGAAACGCTTAGAATTAATGGTAATAAATTAAGCGCGCTGCCCCTAAATCCGGAAGATAATGCATTTAACGGCACTAATACGGTAACAAATTCTGATAAGCTTTATAATATGGATCTTGATATTTACGATATCAAAAATTATATTGATGTAGGTGATTCTAAAGCAGAAATATCACTTACCTCAGGTCAGGATTTTGTTATGGTCAATGCCATTATTACCAAACTTAACAGCCAGTTGCCAGATGCTACCATTACTGTAGAAAATAGTAGTAAACAATGCAACTCGCGTGTATTAGGCATAAATTATACTGTACATAATATTAATAGTACTAAAAGTTTGCCTGCCGGTACATCTGTAGGTATTTACGCTAACGGCGATTTAATTGCAACTACAAAAACGCAGGCAGATATACCAGTGGGCGGTAGTGAAAATGGTTTTATAAACATTACAATTCCTGATGGTTACCCTGATGATATTTCCCTGATATTTATAGTTGATTATGATGAGGCTGTTAAAGAAACAGATGAAACAAACAATACTTACACTATAACTACTACACTTATAACATCGCCGGCAATTATACAACCAGATGATGTTACCGGTTGCGACAAAGGTTTTGGTACTGGGGTGTTTGATTTTTCGGCATATGCCGAATCATTAAAAAGTAATGATGCGGACGCTATAAGTTTTTACCTTACTCAAGAAGATGCAGATGCTGCAACAAATGCTATAACCAATACATCGCAATTTACAAGCACCAGCAACCCGCAAAGTATATATGTTCGGTCAGATAACGGCGTTTGCTACGCTGTAACATCATTTTTACTTAACACCAAAAAGTGTAAACCAATTACTTATAATTACATTACACCTAATGGCGATGGTTATAATGATACTTTTTTTGTAGAGAACCTGCGTAATATTTTCCTTAATTTTAAAATGAGTATTTATAACCGTTGGGGCAACCTTATCTGGACAGGCAGGCATGCTGATGCCGACTGGAATGGTATTGCTAACGTAGATAAAGTAGGGCCAGATAATAAAACAGCCCCAACAGGTACTTATTATTTTGTATTAGAGCTTAACGATCCTGATTATCCGGAGCCTATAGTGGGCTGGGTATATGTAACGCTATAGTTATATATTAAAAATAAATGGTGCAAATTTCAGTAAAATTTACTGCTATTTACACCATACAAAACTTATAATACAACCTACTTATATTCTTCTTTTTTAATCTTCATTATGCTTTTGTTTTTCTTCAACCTCTGCCGCCGATCGCGCTGCGTAAAGGTTGCCTGCCGCAGCAGCTCTTTCTGCAATAGAATTATTATTCTTAGCCTGTTTTTTACCTAGTGCTTTATAAGTTGGTATTTGTAACGTTTGGTTAGCAGCGATGCCATTTGCCGCATCTGGATTATATTCGTAAATATCACTTGGCTTAACTTTATACTTCCGGGCTATCATCATTATATTTTCACCCATCATAACTCTATGACTGATCATTTCTTCTGTCGCGGCTGATTGTTCAGTTATTTCGCTATCTATAGTTTTGGTAGCTTCCTGTGCTTTTGCAGTGGCAAAATAAAAACAAGATAAAAATATAATGAGTAAGTAATTTTTTGCTTCCATAAATAACTGATTTTTAGTTGATAATGTATAAATATAAATTTACCACCTAAAAATCAGTTATTTACAAAAAGGACTTTTTTTACTACAATCTATATAAAAAACTTAAAATAGTAGCAATAACATAATGCTTTTGTAAGAATCACATTAAGAGAATGTTAATATATAAAATTTTTAAGAAACTCTAAAAAAAGTAAAGCAGGAAAAATTACGTTAAATAAATCATAAAACGACTAATATTGAAATTTTAGTTATTTTTTAAATAATTATTAATCTATTATTTAATTTATAGATTTATTAATACTAAGAACCTGGCCGGCCTGCAAGCCATTTCTAAGTCGGCTTTTATTATCCTCAGTTATTTTTTGTATAGTAGTATCGTATTTTCTGGCTAATCCGGTAAGTGTTTCACCTGATTGTACTTTGTGCTCAATAGATGCCATTTCCCCAATCGAATTTCCTGTTGATGCACTTTGGGTGGCAGTAGTTGCAATAGCGTCGGTTGCAGTTAGTGCAGATGTATTTCTGCTATAATCAGTACCTGGTTTAATTTTAAGCTTTTGCCCTATTTGTAAACCGCGTTTTAATATTCTTTCGTTATCGGCAGTAATAGCATCAATAGTAGTATTAAAAGTACGAGAAAGGCCTATTAATGTTTCTCCGGAAACAACATCGTGTATAATTATAGAATTATCTATAACAGCAGGTTTTGCAGTTATTGTAAGGTTTTGCCCTGCCTGTAAACCATGTTTCAATTTCGCAGCATTTTCTTTTGTAATATCTGCAATAGTTGTGTTATACTTATCTGCAAGTTCGCTTAGCGTTTCACCTTTTTTAACTTCATGGTCAACAACTTTGCCTTCGTTATTTACTGTAGTGTTAGCACTGGTAGTTGCTACTTCCTGAGCCGTAACTATAGGCAGAGGTTGTATAACAACAGGCTGTTCTTTAACTACAGCTTTAGGTGCTGTTGTTTGCGCTTTTGCAACAACGGTACGGTCTTTATCATCATTAACAGTTTTACCTGTAATTACAAGCTGCCTGTGCAGGGGTATTCTTAATATAGAGTTATTAGATATCCCATTTACAGCATCTTTATTATATTCGTAAATATCGCCAGGTGTAATTTTATATTTTTTAGAGATAAGTAGTACTGTTTCACCCATTTCTACTTTATGGGTAGTAAAATTTTCGGCCACACCTTCCTGCGCATACGCAGGCTTCATAAAACATACAACCAGTATAAGCAGCAGTAGTATTTTTTTCATTTCTAAATATTGTTAAATAATCATAAAGGTATCACAAAATTTAAACTTATAAAATTTTATTTACTTTGCCGAAAAAAATAATTATCCCGCAATATATTTACCTCAATATCGACAAAATGCTTAAATTATCTATATATAGCATGCATTGATTTACGTTATAAAAAATTTAATCAGAAATAACTTCTAATAACAAAAAAACCGCGCTACTGCACGGTTTTTTTTGTAAAAATGTAATTATTCCCACTCTATAGTGGCCGGTGGTTTAGAGCTAATGTCATACACAACTCTGTTTACACCTTTAACTTTATTAATAATTTCGTTACTAATTTTCATTAAAAAATCATAGGGCAAGTGTACCCAGTCAGCGGTCATACCATCAGTACTTTCTACAGCACGGAGGGCAACCACTTTTTCATAAGTACGTTCGTCGCCCATTACACCTACACTATTTACAGGTAGTAATATTGCGCCTGCCTGCCATACTTTATCATACAGTCCATGCTCACGTAAGCCATTTATAAATACGGCATCTACTTCTTGTAAAATGCGTACTTTTTCCGGTGTAATATCTCCAAGTATTCTTATCGATAATCCAGGCCCGGGGAAAGGATGGCGGCCTAACAATTCAGGATCTATACCTAAAGTTGCCCCTACCCTGCGCACTTCGTCTTTAAACAGCATACGCAATGGCTCTACTACCTGAAGTTTCATAAAGTCTGGTAGTCCGCCCACATTGTGGTGCGATTTAATAGTAGCCGACGGCCCTTTTACAGAAACCGACTCAATAACATCGGGGTAAATAGTACCCTGTGCCAGCCATTTAACATCTTCTAACTGGTGTGCCTCATCATCAAAAACCTCGATAAACACACGGCCAATAGTTTTACGTTTGGTTTCCGGGTCAGATATTCCCGCAAGTTGCGACAAAAAACGGTCGGCAGCATCTACACCCTTTACGTTAAGTCCCATATCTTTATATTGGTGCAATACGCTTTCAAACTCATCTTTGCGCAGCAAACCGTTATTTACAAATATGCAGTACAGGTTTTTGCCAATAGCCTTATTCAAAAGTACGGCAGCCACGGTAGAGTCTACACCACCCGAAAGGCCCAGTACTACTTTATCGTTTTGTATTTTAGCTTGAAGCTCTGCTACAATATCCTCAACAAAAGAGTTTGGTGTAAAGCTTTGCGGCACCTCGGCAATTTTTACCAAAAAGTTTTCCAGCATTTGCTTACCATCTGTACTGTGGTATACCTCCGGGTGGTATTGTATTGCATAGGTAATTTCGCCTTCTATTTTATAAGCGGCATTGGCTACATCTTTAGTGCTTGCAAGTACTACACCGTTTGTAGGTAATTTTTTAATGGTATCGCTGTGGCTCATCCATACCTGGCTGTTAGCGCCTACACCTTCTAAAAACGGTTCGCCTTCTTTAATGTACGACAGGTTAGCACGGCCATACTCGCGTATGTTACTTGGGGCAACCTCTCCGCCATCAAAATGGGCAAGGTATTGCGCGCCATAGCACACGGCTAATAAAGGCAGTTTACCGCGTATTTGAGACAGGTCCGGATGCGGTGCATCGTCTGCCCTTACAGAGAATGGGCTACCCGAAAGTATTACGGCTTTGTATGATGATAAATCTGTGGGTGGGTTATTGTAAGGAAAAATTTCGCAGAAGATGTTTAGCTCGCGAACCCTACGCGCAATAAGTTGTGTGTATTGCGACCCGAAGTCTAAAATAAGTACGTTGTGTTGCATGTGCAAAAATAGATATAAAATTGGAAAATGAAAATTAGATTTAAGGAATTTTAAAAGTGTGCTTTTTCATTTAAAATCAGGCAATACATTATATAGTACATTTGTTATTTTTAAAATAATATATTGTATTTAGTAAAATAGAAAAAATACTATCTTTAATTTAACCAACAACCAAATCAATTAAATGAAAAAACAATTATCAATGCTACTGCTGCTGTTTTGCTGTTGTAACATATTCTCAAACTGCAAAACTGGTAAAACCTGATTACAAGCTGATCGAAAAAAATGTAAAAAATAAAAAATCGCCATTATATTTTAATACACTATTTGACAGGTATACTAAGGCAGATACAACAATGACACTGGAAGATAAAAGACATTTATATTACGGATACGCTTTTACAGATGATTACTCGCCTTATGGTAGTAACCCCGATTATAAAAAAGAATTAAAAGGGCTTTTAAATAAGGATAAACTTGAGAAAAAGGAAATGGAGCAGGTAATAACAATTACCTCGAAAATACTTAAAGAATACCCTTTTAGCATACGCATAAAAGAATACCGTATTTATTTTTTTAAAGAACTTGGTAAGCTTGATGAAGCCGCAAAAGAAACACAACAGGCAGACATGATAATTGAAGCTATGCTTAGTACCGGAGATGGAAAGACTATTGATACCAGTTTTTATGTAATAAATATTAGTAATGAATATGAGCTTATTGATGTTTTAGGGTTTAAATATGGCGGTGAACAATCATTAGTCGATTTTCAGCATGACTATTTAAAACTAGCCGACAATGAATATAAATATCAAGGTTTTTATTTTGAAATGAGCCCTAGTATGCAATCATTAAGCGGTAAAAAATAAAAATATTACTTATATAAAAACGCATATAAAAAAGATTTAAAAACATCTTAAAATAATTAAAACGAAATGGCTACATCAACATGTGGCCCTTTCAATTTTAATAGTTTATGCTTCCATTTTAAAATCATTTATCTACAAATAGCTACATTTCAACTATACTATTTAATCAGTGGTCTTAAAGGCATCTTAATAGTGTTAAACAAATTGTATTTTTACCCTAACGTCCTGCCAATTAGGATAAAATTATGGTTAACCGATGGTAACTTTATACTATAATAAAAAAAGAGCCATGAAAAAGATATTTACCCTTTTAGCATTCCTAACAATTTTAGGAACTAATGCACAAGACACTGCAAGCCCTAATTATACTGCTATCGAAAAAAACATAAAAGATAAGGCTTCTCCTTATTATTATGCTACATTGTTAAATCGTTTTAACCAAGCCGATACTACAATGACGCTTGAAGAAAGAAGGCATTTATATTATGGCTATACTTTTACTACTAACCAGTATGATGTTGCCAGCCTTGAAGCTACCTCTGTAAGTTTAAGGGAAGTACTTCAAAAAGCCGACCCCACTAAAGCCGATATGGAAAATGTTATTGATTTAAGCAGCAAAATACTCAAGGTGAGTCCTTTTAGCATTACTGTAAAAGAGTATCGTTTATATTGCCTAAAAGAACTTGGCCGTTTTGACGAAGCTAAAAAAGAACGCGCACAAACCGATATTATAATCGATGCTATACTTAGCAGTGGCGATGGCACTACAAAACAAAATAGTATACACGTTATTAATGCTGGTAACGAATATGAAATGGTTAGTGTTATGGGTTTTGAACCTATTGATAATGAATTTGATATAAACAATAAATACGATTACCTTACACTTAATAAAAACTCATACAACCTGCCGGGCTTGTATTTTGAAGTGGCCGCAGCTACAAAACTGGTTACAGGACTTTAAAATTACCCTAAATACTTTAATGCCTGCATACATTGCGGGCATTTTTTGTTTAAGGCGCCGGCATGGTATTGGCTAATAAATAAAAAACTGTAAATTCGCAGCATGATGACACGTGAAGATATTGACACGGTGAAGCAATTGCTATCGTCACCGAAAAAAATTGTAATTATACCACACCGTAACCCAGATGGCGATGCTATGGGCAGTACACTGGGGTTGTACCACTTTTTAAAACTTAAAGGCCACGAGCCTGTTGTAATAGTACCTAACGAGTTTCCTGATTTTTTGGCATGGTTGCCATCGTCAGATACTGTTAAGGTATACGAAAAAGAAAACGAAGTAAGTTATAACCTGCTTAAAGCTGCCGATATTGTTTTTACATTAGATTTTAATGTGCTTAGCCGCACCGGAGATTTTATGGCGGAGGCTTTAAAAAAGCTTACGGCTCCGTTTATAATGATAGACCATCATCAAAAACCAGATGATTATGCAGTTGTAACTTTTAGCGATACCAGCTACGGGTCTACCTGCGAAATGGTGTATCACTTTATTCAGCAATTGGGCGAAGGTAACCTTATAGATAAAACTATTGCCACCTGTTTATATACAGGTATTGTGACTGACTCTGGTTCGTTCCGTTATCCATCTACAACAGGCACTACGCACCGCATAGTGTCAGAATTTATAGATCTTGGTATCGATAACAGCAATATACACAGCCTGTTGTTTGATAACCACTCGCATAATCGTATCCAGATATTGGCAAGGGCATTACAAAACATGATGGTATTACCGGCTTACAAAACATCGTACACCAGCCTTAGCCAGGAAGAGCTTAACAGCTTTGGCCACAGTAAGGGCGACACCGAAGGTATTGTAAACTATGGCCTTAGCATGAAAGATATTGTATTCACAGCTTTTTTTACCGAAAATAAAGATGAGAACATCATAAAAATATCGTTCAGGTCTAAAGGCGATTTTGATGTAAATGCTTACGCCCGCGAACATTTTAGCGGTGGTGGCCATATTAACGCTGCCGGCGGTAAAAGCCATGAATCGCTTGAGGCTACTATACAAAAATTTATTGCTACATTAGCGCACACAAAAATTGATTGAGTATGAAAAAGGCTTTTTTTATCTCGCTAACACTGCTAAGTATTTTACTTACAAGCTGTTCGCAGCAACAGGCACGCAGGCCAATTTCGCAAAGTTCGGGTTCGTTTATGAATGAATCTGTGGCACGAAATAAAAAACTGGTCGCTAATGAAGAGCAACAAATAGATTCTATCATAAAAAGTAATGCCGGTACTAAATATTTAGCTTCTGATAAGGGGTATTGGTATTATTACGACCAGGAAGTTACTACAGATACCATACGCCCAAAACGTGGCGATGTTGCCTACTTTAACTATGATGTTAAAGACTTAAAAGGCAATATTATTTACAGCGAAACTGAATTGCGCCCACAGGTGTACCATGTAGATAAAGAAAATATTATGATGGGGCTTCGTGATGGTATTAAATTAATGAACGAAGGCGAAAAAGTAACGTTTTTATTCCCGTCGCACATGGGTTACGGCTATCATGGCGATAATGATAAAATAGGTATTAACCAACCCTTAATATGTACAGTTACACTTACCGATATTAAGCCGGAAAGTGAAGTAAAAGAGAATTAATATAATATAAATGAAACCAATGACAAGTCTGTTTTTAAGTTTAGCAGCTATTTTATTTTCCTGCAACACAACCACACACACCTCTCCACCAGTTAAACTGGGCGATGGCCTGTATGCCGAAATGGAAACCAATAAGGGCACCATTATATTGCAGTTAGAATATCAAAAAACTCCGGTTACTGTAGCTAATTTTGTTACCCTTGCCGAAGGTAAAAATGATATGGTTGAAGCTAAATACAAAGGCAAACCCTTTTACAACGGCCTTAAATGGCACCGTGTAATTCAGGATTTTATGATACAGGGTGGCGACCCTAACGGAGATGGTTCGGGTGGGCCGGGCTACAAATTTGTAGATGAAATTACAGATCTTAAACACGATAAGCCAGGTACATTATCTATGGCAAACGCAGGCCCTGCTACAAACGGAAGCCAGTTTTTTATTACACACAAAGCTACTCCTCACCTTGATGGTATACATACTGTTTTTGGCCATGTTATTGAAGGCATGGATGTTGTAAACAGCATTGTACAGGACGATGTTATTAAATCGGTTAAAATTGTACGTGTAGGTAAAGATGCTAAAAAGTTTGATGCTCCTAAAGTATTTAAGTCATACTATGAAAAAGCAGCTGAAGAGCAAAAGAAAAAAGCGACAGCTTTAGCTAAAAATAAAACAGATAAACTTGCTTTCTTCGATCAGGCTAAAGCAAGCGGAACTAAAACAGCTTCAGGACTAGTGTACAAAATTACTGAAAAAGGTAATGGTGCTAAACCGGCTGACGGAACTCAGGTAATGCTTAACTACTCTGGTTACCTTGAAGACGGTTTCCTTTTCGATTCGAGCATTGCTCAGGTAGCTAAAGATATGGGTAACTACATTCCGCAAAAAGACCAGGCTGGTGCTTACGTACCAATCCCTTTCACCATCGGAACAAAATCAGGTATGATACCAGGCTTTTTAGAAGGCCTTGAACATATGAACCCGGGCGATAAAGCAATCATCTTTATCCCATCGCACTTAGGTTACGGCGAAAAAGGCGCACCTCGTGGTAAAATTCCTGGAAACGCAAACCTTGTGTTCGAACTTGAAATGATTGCTACTCCGGCAGGACAATAATATCATGGCTTAACCAAGCAAAAACAAAAATCGCCTAAATTACTTTAGGCGATTTTTTTTATGCCAATAATTTATCCAATTTAAAATATCAGGTACAAAAAAAGGCAGTCTGTTAAGACTGCCTTTCTATATAATAAAACCTAATTGTTAGAAAACAAATATTGGCCTTTCGCTCATCATTTCGTTAACCTCATCAGCCACTTCTTCAATAATAGCTTCATCGGTATGGTTAGAAATAACCCTGTCAATAAGTTCAACAATTGTTTTCATATCTTCTTCAACAAGGCCACGCGTTGTAATAGCCGCAGTACCCACACGTATACCCGACGTTACAAACGGTGATTTATCATCAAACGGAACCATGTTTTTGTTCACGGTAATCTCCGCTTTAACCAATGCGTTTTCAGCTTCTTTACCAGAAATATTTTTATTTCTCAGGTCAATAAGCATCATGTGGTTATCAGTTCCGCCAGAAATAAGGTCGTAGCCACGCTTAACAAATTCCGCCGCCATAACCTTAGCATTTTTTTGTACCTGCCTTGCATACGTAAAAAACTCATCCGATAATGCTTCGCCAAAAGCAACAGCCTTAGCAGCAATAATGTGCTCTAACGGCCCGCCCTGGTTACCCGGGAAAACAGCAAGATCTAATAATGATGACATCATACGTACTTCTCCTTTAGGAGTAAGCGCGCCAAATGGGTTTTCAAAATCTTTACCCATTAATATTAGTCCGCCCCTTGGCCCTCTAAGGGTTTTGTGGGTAGTTGTAGTAACAATATGGCAATGCGGAATTGGGTCGTTCATTAAGCCTTTAGCAATAAGGCCGGCAGGGTGCGAAACATCTGCAAGCAATAAAGCACCTACGCTATCGGCAATTTGCCTGAAACGCTCAAAATCCATATCACGCGAATAAGCAGAAGCACCGGCAATAATCATTTGCGGTTTTTCTTTAGTCGCTATTTCCTGAATTTTATCATAATTTAATAAGCCAGTCTCTTTTTCTACACCGTAAAATACCGGAGTGTAAAGCCTTCCTGAAAAGTTTACCGGAGAACCGTGCGTAAGGTGGCCACCATGCGAAAGGTCGAAACCTAAAATTTTATCGCCCGGTTTAAGGCATGCATGGTATACCGATGCGTTAGCCTGAGAACCTGAATGCGGTTGTACGTTAGCATATTCTGCGCCGAACAGTGCCTTTGCCCTGTCTATAGCAATTTGCTCAATAACGTCTACCACTTCACATCCGCCATAATACCTTTTGCCTGGATAACCCTCGGCATATTTGTTGGTAAGCACACTTCCCGCAGCTTCCATTACCTGGTCGCTTACAAAGTTTTCAGATGCAATAAGTTCAAGGCCGTGTATTTGCCTGTCCTGTTCTTCTAAGATTAAGTCAAAAATTTGTTCGTCGCGTTGCATTTTATAATTTTTCGTTAATTTGCCTACAAAAATACGAAAAACGTTTGGTAAAACGATAGATGCACCTATATTTGATAACTCAAAAAAACAAGAAACACACACAAAAATATGCCGCTTACAGCAAACGATCCTAATAGAAAATCATGGCTTAATGTACCGAAAGACAGCGATTTCCCAATACAAAACATTCCTTTTGGTGTATTTATTACTAAAGATGATGTAGTTACAATAGGTACACGTATAGGCGATAATGCCATAGACCTTGGTGCCCTGCAACAACTTAATTATTTTGAAGGCATAGAGCTTACAGATGATATGTTTATGCAGGATACACTTAACGATTTTATATCTGATGGAAAAAAAACATGGAGGCTGGTACGTAACCGTATTGCCGAATTGTTTGACATAAATAACGCACAGCTAAAAAATAACGAAGCCCACAGGGAAGTTGTTATTTTTAATATTGATGATGTAGAAATGCAATTGCCGGTACTTATTGGCGATTATACCGATTTTTATTCGAGTAAAGAGCATGCTACCAATGTTGGTAAAATGTTCCGTGACCCGGAAAATGCATTGTTACCTAACTGGCTGCATTTACCAGTGGGTTACCACGGCAGGTCGTCTACCATTGTGCCATCGGGTATACCGGTACACAGGCCATTAGGTCAGACGTTGCCAGCGGGAGAAACCCAGCCTGTTTTTGGCCCATCAAAATCAATCGACTTTGAATTAGAAATGGCGTTTATTACTACCGATGCTAATGTTATGGGCGAAATCATTCCTGTGGATGAGGCTGAAGAGCACATTTTTGGTATGGTGCTATTTAACGACTGGAGTGCACGCGATATACAAAAATGGGAATATGTGCCACTTGGGCCCTTCCTTGCTAAAAACTTCGCATCATCAATGTCTCCATGGATTGTTACCCTTGATGCTTTGGAGCCATTTAGGACTGAAGGCCCGGTGCAGGACCCTCAGCCTATGGAGTATTTACAACAGCAGGGCAAACATGCTTATGATATTAACCTTCAAGTGGCTATTGAGCCGGAAGACGCAGAGGAAACGGTTATAAGCAACTCTAACTTTAAATATATGTATTGGAGCATGAGCCAGCAACTGGCGCACCATACTATAAACGGTTGCCGTGTAAACAGTGGCGACCTTATGGGTAGTGGTACCATTTCTGGGCCTACGCCCGATAGTTTTGGCTCGATGCTGGAACTTACATGGGGTGGTAAAAACCCTATTACTTTAAAAGATGGTACCGAACGTAAATTTATAAACGATGGCGATACGGTTATTATGCGTGGCTATTGCCAAAATGATACTGTTAGAATAGGTTTTGGCGAAGTATGCAGTAAATTGCTGCCGGTTTATGTAAAAAAATGATGTATCTTAAAAATATGATAATACCTAGAACGCTTCGATTTACCGGAGCGTTTTTTTATGGATATATTTTCATATCTGATAATTTTAATACGTTATGCATGCATAATAATTAATAATTATCTTATAAAATAGATTTGATGATTTTTATTGAAATGATAACCGTAAATTTAATGCTTCACTTTGAATCATTATTTTACAATGAGCACTATATCAAATAAAAAACTTGCAAACCCTTTTGTAATAGCCTGGATACTTGGCCTTTTGTTTTACTTTTTAGAATACGCGGTAAGATCTGCACCCAGCATTATGATACCGCAACTGGTTGATGCCTTTGGTACTACAACCGTTGGTGTTAGTTCAATCGTTGGTACGTATTACATCACCTACTCTATTACGAGTTTATTGGCCGGATTATTAATTGATAAAATTGGCGTTAAAAGCCCATTAATTGCCGGAACGGTAATATTAGGTATAGGTTGCTCATTCTTTGCAATATCTGATATTTACACGGGTTACACAGGCAGATTGTTGCAAGGCATGGGGTCAGCTATTGCATTCCCGTCATGTGTCTATTTAGCTGCAAGGGCATTTTCTCCTAAAAAACTGGCTACGGCTATTGGTATTACACAAACTTTAGGCATGTTAGGTGGTTCAGCCGGACAGTTTGTATCGGCACCATTATTAAAAGGAGGGCTAAGCTTAGCTGCTTTGTGGATAATTATTGGCGTTATCTCTATAATAATTGGTGGACTTATTGCCTACATTACCCCTACCGATAAAATTGCAAAAGACGCGTCAATACCAAAACACGGGTTATTCACGCCATATAAAATTGTATTTACAAATCCGCAAAGTTACCTGTCGGGTTTAGTATCAGGTTTATTATTTGCCCCTACCACTATATTTGCCATGACTTGGGGTGTAGCTTTTTTTCAATCAGGCCGTGGTCTTACATTTTCAGATGCTACACTTGCCTGCGCTATTGTACCCGTGGGTTGGGCAATAGGCTGCCCATTACTCGGCTGGCTTGCTGATAAAATAGGACGCAGGGTTCCTGTTTTGGCAGGTGGAGCCGTTGTTATGATTATCGCTTTAGCGCAATTGTTCTACTTCCCTACCCTTTTACCTACATATATAAGTACTCTATTTTTAGGAATAGCATCGGGTGCGGCTATGATACCGTATTCTGTTATAAAAGAAGTAAACCCGGATATGGTTAAAGGCAGTGCTACAGGGGCCATTAATTTTATAACGTTTGGGGTAACATCGTTATTGGCTCCATTGTTTGCTTACCTGTATGGTAATACATTACAGACCAGTATCGATAAAGAGCAGCACTTACAGGGTGCAGGGTTATTTTTTATTATTGGCATTGGTTTTGCTTTAATTATTTGCATCTTCCTTAAAGAAACAGGGAGCAATGCTAAGAAAACGTTATCGCAACTACTCTAAATACTAACTTTTTAGGGGGTATATGTGAAATTTTATTTTTTTGCGTAAAAATTAACTATAGTTTTTTTCAAATACTTTACATTTGCACCCATGAATAAAAATGAATTACATAGTAACGCTATGTCGCGCACTAACGCCCCGGTAACCTGCCGGATGGTGCGGCTGTAATTTGCCGCAAAAGTTTTTAGCCTGAATGTTCACTTTTTATTTTTATACTGACTTGAAAACACAAACTGTTTTTACCGGATCTGCACTTACAGACCATGGTTTTATAAGTAACCTTAATTCTTTCCCGAGCCCGATGCGCTTCAGGCCGTAAGGTCTGCTATATTATTGCGCCGGTCCGCCCGGTTTGCACTCCCAAAATATTATTACTGTTATTTTTCTAATTATACTTTATTTCTAGTTACCCTGAAATGAATATATCCATTATAGTAGCCCGCGAAGAGCACTACAAGTTTGCCCAGGAAATTTGCGATACCATGCAGGAATCTGCTATTCAGCGCGGTACAGGTATAGCCAAACGCTCGCCAGACTACATCGTTAAAAAGATGGAGCATGGTGATGCCATTATTGCTATGGCCGATGATAAGTTTGCCGGTTTTTGCTATATAGAGAGTTGGTCGCACGGTAAATTCGTAGCCAATTCCGGCCTTATTGTTCACCCTGACTACCGCAAGCTTGGCCTTGCTAAAATGATTAAGACCCGCGTTTTTGAATATTCGCAGGAAAAATACCCGGGTGCCAAAATATTTGGTATAACCACAGGACTGGCAGTTATGAAAATAAACTCCGACCTTGGATATAAACCCGTACCTTTTAGCGAATTAACCGATGACCCTACGTTTTGGAAAGGTTGCAGCGGCTGCAATAACTTTGATATACTACAGCGCAAAGATTACAAAATGTGCCTTTGTACCGGCATGTTATATGACCCGGCAGAAAAAAAGAACGAGAAAAAAGAAGACGAATATACCTTTAACAAAATAGTACTGGCAAGGCTAAAAAGCATAAAGCAGGCGCTATTTCTTAAAAAAGACAAAGACAATGAGTAAAAAATTGGTTTTGGCATACAGTGGAGGTTTAGATACCTCGTATTGTTTAAAATATTTAAAGAACGATTTGGGGTATGAAGTACATACCATACTTATAAATACCGGCGGTTTTAGCGAAGAAGAACTTACAGGCATCGAAAAAAGGGCTTATGAGTTGGGCAGCGCTAACCACGTTAACCTTGACATTATAGACAAGTACTACGATAAAGCCATTAAATATTTGGTATATGGTAACGTACTTAAAAACAATACCTACCCGCTTTCGGTTAGTGCAGAGAGGGTTTTCCAGGCATTGGAAACCGTGCGCTATGCTAAAAGCGTAGGAGCCGATGCTATTGCTCACGGTAGTACCGGTGCCGGTAACGACCAAATTCGTTTTGATTTGGTTTTCCAGACCATTGCTCCCGAAATGACAATCATTACTCCTATTCGTGACCTGAAACTTACCCGCCAACAGGAGGTTGAATACCTGCAAAAAAATGGTGTAGAGTACAGTTGGGAAAAGGCACAATATTCTATTAATAAAGGTATTTGGGGCACCAGTGTAGGTGGTAAAGAAACGCTTACATCATCTCAGCCATTACCAGAGAGTGCATATCCTTCGCAACTTGTAAAAATTAAAGAAGTAAAAGTTACCCTTCATTTCGAAAAAGGCGAACTTACAGGCTTAGATGGCGAATTTGATAAACCATCGGCTAACATACAAAGGCTTGAAAAGCTAGCTTCGGCGTATGCCATAGGCCGAGACATTCACGTGGGTGACACTATTATAGGTATTAAAGGCCGCGTAGGTTTTGAGGCTGCGGCACCAATAATTATCATAAAAGCACACCATTTACTTGAAAAACACGTACTGGGCAAATGGCAACAATACTGGAAAGAGCAACTGGGCAACTGGTACGGAATGTTATTTCATGAAGGGCAATACCTTGACCCGGTAATGCGCAACATTGAGACGTTTTTAGAGGATACTCAAAAAACCGTAACGGGAACTGTAACCGTATCGCTTAAACCCTACCACTTTACATTAGATGGTATTGAGTCGGCGCACGATTTAATGAACACCGGTTTTGGCCAGTACGGCGAAGTGAACAATGCCTGGACGGCAGATGATGCTAAAGGGTTTATTAAAATAGTGGGCAACGCCCAAAATATTTACGCACAGGTAAACGGCGAAAAATATGATTAATATTGGCATCATTGGCGGATCTGGCTACACGGCAGGCGAATTGCTGCGATTGCTGGCGAATCATCCGCAGGCACAAATTGATTTTGTTTACAGCACTACCAATGCCGGCAGCCCAATTGCTTCGGTACATCAGGATCTTTTCGGTTCAGTAGATATCAATTTTACTGATTTAATTAACCCTACTGTAGATGTTGTTTTTTTATGCCTTGGGCATGGTAAATCGATCTCGTTTTTAGAGGCTAATGCTTTTTCTGATGCTACAAAAATTATCGATTTAGGGAATGATTTCCGCTTAGCGAAAGATGCCGATTTTAACGGTAAGACTTTTGTTTACGGCCTGCCGGAATTAAACCGCGACCAGATTAAAACGGCGCAATATATTGCTAACCCGGGTTGTTTTGCCACCGCTATACAGCTGGCTTTACTGCCGTTAGCTAAAAATAATTTAATTACAGATACAGTACATATTAACGCAACAACGGGCAGTACAGGTGCCGGGGTTATGCCCTCTCCTACCTCGCACCACCCGTGGCGTACTAATAACATGTCGCATTATAAAGCATTTGAGCATCAGCATTTAGGCGAAATTACTCAAAGCTTACAGTTAACGCAACAAGGGTTTAAACAGGAATTATTGTTTATACCTAACCGTGGCGATTTTACACGGGGTATTTTTGCAACACTCTATACTAAGCTTACTACGGGTTTTAATGAAGTGGTTGATTTATACAAAAGCTATTATGAAAATGAGCCATTTGTTAAGGTTACTACTGATAGTATCAGCCTGAAATTAGCCGTACAAACCAACAACTGTTTTATAAGTCTGGAGCAAAAAGGCGGTTACCTGTTGGTAACATCAGTAATCGATAATTTAGTTAAAGGCGCATCAGGTCAGGCTATTGAAAACATGAACCTAATGTTTGGCTTAGATGAAACAATGGGATTGAAACTGAAACCATCTGGTTTTTAATAATATTTAATACAACATACAATGAGTTTATTCAATGTATACCCAATATACAATATTACCCCGGTAAAAGCGCTGGGGGCAAAAGTGTGGGACGATAAAGGCCAGGAATACCTTGACTTTTATGGTGGGCATGGCGTGATTTCTGCTGGGCATTCCCACCCTGATTATGTAAAAGCAATTACAGAGCAGGTTGCCAAAATAGGATTTTATTCGAACTCGATACAAAACCCAATACAAGAGGCACTGGCAGACAAGCTGGTACAACTTTCGGGCTATCCCGATTACACTTTATTTTTATGTAACTCCGGTGCAGAGGCTAATGAAAATGCGCTTAAACTGGCTTCTTTTCATAACGGGAAAAAGAAAGTTATTGCGTTTAAAAAAGCATTTCATGGCCGTACATCGGCTGCGGTTGCCGCTACCGATAATCCATCAATCGTTGCTCCGTTAAATGCCGGGCACGAAGTGGTTTTTCTTCCCCTAAATGATATTGATTCTGTAAATGCCGAAATAGCTAAGGGCGATGTTACCACGGTAATTATTGAAGGCATACAGGGCGTTGGCGGATTAGACCAGGGTACAACTAAATTTTTTAAGGCAGTTGCTAAAGCCTGCGAAGCGAACGACGTTGTTTTAATTCTAGATGAAATACAGAGTGGTTACGGGCGTTCGGGCAAGTTTTTCGCACACCAGCATCATGATATTCAGCCCGATATTATTACCCTTGCTAAAGGTATGGGTAACGGTTTCCCTATTGGCGGGATTTTAATATCGCCTAAGTTTAAAGCTTCTTACGGCTTGCTGGGCACTACATTTGGTGGTAACCATTTGGCATCCGCGGCAGCGTTATCTGTTTTAGAGATCATCGAAAACGAAAACCTGATTGATAATGTAAATACCATAAGCGCTTATTTTAAAGAACTGGCGTTACAAATACCAGAGGTTAAAAACATTAAAGGCCGTGGCCTGATGCTGGGCCTTGAGTTTGATTTTGACGTGACAGAGCTCCGCAAAAAGCTAATTTATGATGAGCATATCTTTACCGGTAATGCTTCACAAAAAAATCTGTTGCGTATACTTCCACCATTATCGATTACGAAAGCCGATGTGGATGTGTTTTTTGCCGGGCTTAAAAATGCCCTGAAATAATTTTAAAAGTATAGTATGAAAATCAGTGGAAAACTGGACATTTATTTATCGAAGCTGATATCAATTGAATTTTCGGATAGGAAAGATATTATCTCTGGTTTCCTTTTGGATTATAATGAGGACTGGATATTGCTAAAAACCAATCCTGCTGATTATTTAGTTGATGGATATACTATTGTAAAAAATAAGCGGATTGAGGAAATTTATCAGGATGAAGTAGAAGAGTTTGCCGAAGCGGTAATTAGCTTAAAAGGCATTACTCCTGTTTATGATGAGAAAATTCCGTTAGATAACATTCAGACGATTTTCAGCCACCTTAGTTCTGAATATGAGCTGTTTGCTTTTACAAAACGATCTGAAAAAACAATTTATCCGGGCAGGTTAATCGGTATGGACGATAAAACAATCAGAATTGAATGGATCGATACACGTGCCACATGGATAGGCGAACGAAAATTTAAGCTTGATAAAATAAGGACAATAGAGTTTGATAACGATTATCTTAACTCATTAAAACTGGCAGCTGAATATTATAATCAATAAAGGATTAAATAAATTACACTAATGAAAAACTTCACTTCTGTTGATGACATCCACGACCTGGAAAGTTTGTTATCATTGGCTAAAGCCATTAAAGCGGCACCTTTTGCTAATCAAGGAATTGGAAAAAACAAAACCCTTGGCCTGTTGTTTTTTAACCCAAGCTTAAGGACGAGGCTTAGCACACAAAAAGCCGCCCTTAATTTAGGGATGGATGCTATTGTAATGAACCTGAATACCGAAGGATGGCTGCTGGAGTTTGAAGATGGTGTGGTGATGGACGGTAATAAAGCCGAACATATTAAGGAGGCAGCACAGGTGGTATCGCAATACTGCGATATTATTGCCGTGCGTAGTTTCCCCTCGCTTACAGATAAAGAAAAAGATGAAGAAGAGCAGGTAATCAATGCCTTTAAAAAATATGCTTCGGTGCCGGTTATAAGCCTTGAAGGCTCTACCGAACACCCGTTACAGGCGGTTGCTGATGCTCTTACAATTGAAGAATATAAAACGGTGGATCGCCCTAAAGTGGTGCTTACCTGGGCACCTCACCCTAAAGCGTTGCCGCATGCGGTACCCAATTCATTCGTAAAAGTGATGAAAAAGGCTAACGTTGATTTTGTTATCACACACCCTGAAGGATATGAACTGAATCCGGAATTTACGGCCGGTGTTACCATTACGCATAACCAGGATGAGGCGTTTGCTAACGCTGATTTTATCTACACTAAAAACTGGAGTAATTATATTGACTACGGACAGATAACGAGCAAAGACCCATCGTGGACGGTTACTACCGAAAAAATGGCGCTTACCAATAACGGTAAATTTATGCACTGCCTGCCAGTACGCCGTAACATGATAGTTACTGATGCGGTTTTGGATAGCGATAGTTCAATCGTGATTCCGCAGGCAAATAACAGAACGTATTCGGCGCAAGCCATACTGACTAAAATTTTGGAAGATGCAGAGTAAACCACAACTTACCGTTGTAAAAATTGGCGGCAATGTTATTGATAACGATCTGGCGTTAGAATCTTTTTTAGCCGACTTTGCTATACTCGACGGTTATAAAATACTGGTACATGGTGGTGGTAAAATTGCCACTAAAACAGCAGAAAGCCTTGGCATTACAGCCACTTTTCATGAAGGCCGCCGCATAACCGATAAGCCAATGCTTGATGTTGCGGTAATGACGTATGCCGGGCTTATTAATAAAAATATCACAGCTAAATTACAGGCATTGCGCAACAATGCTATGGGTTTTACAGGTGCCGATGGGAACCTGATACTGTCTGAAAAACGTAAAAATACCGCTGTTGATTTCGGCTTTGTTGGCGATGTAATTGCCGTAAATGCTGAGTTGATAAACGTTTTACTATTGCAAAATATAGTTCCGGTATTCTCTGCCATAACGCACGATGGTAAAGGCCAACTGCTTAATACCAATGCCGATACTATTGCGAGCACGCTTGCGGTAGCCTCCAGCGCGTATTTTGATGTAAAGCTACTGTACTGTTTCGAGAAAAAAGGTGTGCTGCTAGACGCCGAAAATGAGGAATCTGTTATAAAAAACCTTACTTTTGAAGCCTATCAAAAACTGCGCGAGCAAAAAGTTATTCACTCCGGTATGTTACCCAAGTTAGAAAACTGTTTTAACGCACTGTCGCAGGGGGTTTCGCAAATTGGCATAGGAAGCCCGGAAATGCTGAAAAAAGACAACAGCATTTTTACGCTGGTAACGCCTTAACCAAAATACAATTGCATGATTGGCAAAACAATACATACATTAACACAAGAAGCGATCGAACTTTTAAAGCAGCTCATCGCAACGCCCTCTTTTTCATCGGAAGAAGAGCATACCGCGTTGCTTATAAAGGCTTGGTTCGACACAAATAATATCCCTTTTAAAAGGGAAAACAATAACCTTTGGGCGTTCAACAAACATTTTGATGCTTCAAGGCCTACCCTATTGCTTAACTCACACCACGATACTGTTAAACCCAATCAGGGTTATACATTAGATCCCTTTGCACCAACGGTTAAAGACGGTAAATTATTCGGCTTAGGCAGTAACGATGCGGGCGGTTGCCTGGTATCGCTATTAGCCAGTTTTACTTATTTTTATGAAGCCGAAAACCTGCCTTACAATGTGGTTATTGTGGCATCTGCCGAGGAAGAAAGCAGCGGTCAGAACGGACTTAACAGCGTACTTAAACACTTACCGGAAATGGATTGCGCGATTGTGGGTGAACCTACCGAAATGCAGCTTGCTATTGCCGAAAAAGGCCTCTTAGTGCTTGATGTAGTAGTAGAAGGAACTCCTGGACATGCGGCACACCCGAACGATAATGTGTCTATTTACAACGCTATAGAAGTTGTTGAATGGTTTAGGGACTACCGTTTTGAAAAGACATCGGAGGTTTTAGGCCCAATGAAAATGACGGTTACCGGAATACAGGCGGGCAAACAACACAACGTTGTGCCGGCGGAATGCAGCCTAGTAGTTGATGTTCGTGTTAACGATTGTTATACGAATACACAAGTGCTTGAAATTATTCGAAACGAAATTGGCGACAAAGCAAAAGTCACACCCCGTTCGCTACACCTTAATTCGTCATCAATACCAAAAGACCATGCATTGGTTCAGGCTGGGATTGAATTAGGCAGGACTACATATGGGTCGCCTACACTATCAGACCAGTCGGTATTGAGCTGCCAGTCATTAAAACTGGGTCCGGGATATTCGCCGAGGTCGCATAGTGCTGACGAATTTATTTACTTACATGAAATTGAAGAAGGTGTTGAGTTGTATATTAAAATACTCTCTAAATTCCTCAAACAAAATAATATACCGGCACAAGAAATTGCAAAATCCGAATAATATTCTATGAAAAAAGTAATCTTTGTTTTAATATCCATTCTCTTGATTTCATGCACAGAAAAAAAAGAAATTGTAAACAAAGAACTAGTTTATTTTGATTCAAAATTTGTAGCCGAACTTGGAGATGAAAATTACGATGAATTTGCAGGTAGGTTAAATAACAAGATTAAACCGAAATATTTAGACGATTTAATTTATATACAAAAGCTAATCGAGGTTAATGCTTGTGGACAATATTCCGGGGATATTGAAATAAAAAAAGATAGTATCATACTGATATATAATCTGATTTCAGATGAAGTTTGTACTTCTACAGGCATAGACAAAGTAACATACATTATTAAAAACCCGAAAGGGAAAAAATATAAATTTAGATTTAAAGGCTAAATTCATATATAAACAATTACAACTAAATGAAACTCTGGGATAAAGGCATACCTACCGACAAAAAAACCGACTTATTTACTGTGGGCAACGACCGCGAACTCGATCTTGTACTGGCCGAGTATGATGTTATAGGTTCTATGGCGCATGCAAAAATGCTGGGTAAAACCGGCTTGCTTACACCGCAGGAAACGGATGACCTGGTAGCTGCTTTACAGGATATTCTTTCTTTAATTAAAAAAGGAGAGTTTACCATTGAGGATAGTTTTGAAGATATACACAGTAAGGTGGAATACCTGCTTATTGAAAAACTGGGCGATACCGGTAAAAAAATACACGTAGCGCGCTCGCGTAACGACCAGGTTTTAACCGATGTGCATTTATACATTAAAGCAGAATTGCTCACCATTAAAGCGCAGGTAAAAGAATTATTTGATTTACTGATTACTCTAAGTAATCAATATCAAAACATTCTGTTACCAGGGTATACGCATTTTCAGGTAGCTATGCCATCGTCTTTTGGTATGTGGTTTTCGGCTTATGCCGAAACGCTGATTGATGATGTTACTATGCTTAACGCTGCACTAACTATAGCGGATCAAAATCCCTTAGGTTCGGCCGCCGGTTATGGCAGCTCCTTCCCTATCGACCGTACGTATACTACCCAGGAAATGGGTTTTGCTACATTAAAATATAACTCGGTGGCGGCACAAATGAGCCGTGGTAAAACAGAGAAAACAACTGCTTTTGCCATGGCATCGGTAGCAGGAACGTTGTCTAAACTATCAATGGATATCTGTTTGTACCTGAGTCAGAATTTTAATTTTATAAGCCTGCCACTGCATTTAACTACGGGTAGCAGCATTATGCCGCACAAAAAAAACCCTGATATTTTTGAGCTGATTCGTGGCAAGTGTAATAAAATTCAGGCGTTGCCTTATGAACTTACGTTGATTACCAATAACCTGCCAAGTGGTTACCATAGGGAGTTTCAGTTATTGAAGGAAGGATTATTCCCTGCTTTGCAAACCTTAAAATCATGCCTTGAAATGGCACATTATTCAATTAAAGAAATTAAGGTTAACGAGCATATTTTAGACGATAAAAAATACGATTACCTATTTACCGTAGATGCTTTAAACGAGCTGGTTACTGCCGCCATACCGTTTAGGGATGCCTATAAAATTGTAGGCGAACAGGTAGATAATGGCACATTTACATCGCCTAAAGCTACCAAACACACCCATGAGGGCAGTATAAATAATTTATGCCTTGATGAAATTGTAGATAAAATGAATAAGGTGTTGTAGATTTTTTATAACTTAACGCATTACATTATTATGTAGCGAGTTATGAAAAAAATTATATTTGTTTTTTTAGTACTATTTTTATTTTCATGTAAAAAAGAGGAAACTTCTTCAGCAAAAATCAGTGGAAATAAAGGCACTAAAATTGATATCGAAATTACATCGGATATTAAAACAGATAGTATTATAGTTACTGATAATGAGTTTACACATTGGCAATCATTTACAGATCGAAATAAAATAACGGCTAACTTCGATAAAAATGTACCCCATTTATATATTATCGCCTTTTATATAAATGGGAAAGCTTATAAGACAGATAAAGAGTTGTGGCTTGATAATGGTAATCCCAAATTGAAATTAAGCTTTAAAAATAAGCAGCTTGTTGTAAATAAGGTAAGTGGCTCTCCTGTTTATTACGAATATTTCTCGTTTTTTAAAAAGCTCGATGAGTTTGACGCTAAGAACGATAGCGTTGCCAGAAATAAATATTTTTTGGCCAAAATTGACCAGCACTTTAATGATGATTTTTCGAATCTTGTGGCTTCAAACTATTTAGGGTATAACAGGTCGAACCTTAAAAATCTTACTACTTTACTGCATAAAATTGAGAAGCAAAGTGATGAACTTAAAAACACGCCTTTTTCTAAACATGCTGAGTTAGAGAAAATACTTAATGTAAAAAAGTTCGATCTTTCTGCCTACTCTTTAATTGATGTTAAAGGCGATACCATTAAGCCGGCTATTAAAAAAGATAAATTGTACCTTATTGATTTTTGGTTTGTAAAATGCCTGCCGTGCGTAGCCGACCATAAACTGATACAACAGCGACTTACTGATTTTAGAGAACATAACATTGAAGTTGTAGGCGTTGCTAACGAAAAGTTATATGATGACTGGAACAATTATTTAGCAAAACATAGGTATAAGTGGACAAATTATAAGCAAATTTACCAAACTAATAACAGCCCAACTAACAATTTAGGTATTGATGTATACCCTACCTATATTATTGTAAACAGTAAAGGTGAAATTGCTCCTAGGCGTTACATTAGTATTACAGAAGTGTTTAAGGATTATCTTGATAAGTAACTTGGTAGCTACGATGCGCGTGAGGGATAGCAGCGGTATCCCCGAAGCGCAGCGAAGGGATAAAGCAGATAGCCCGGCCGTAATGCAATGAAGGCCACGCCCATAAAATTCTCTTTGCATTTAAGAAAACCGTAACACCCTGCCTTTTAAAAAATCAACTTTTTTTAGTAAATTTGCGGCTTAATTTTATGTAACTATTATGGGTAAAGTAAAAGTAGGATTAGTGCAAATGAGCTGCGTTAAAGACAAGCAGCCCAATGTAGAAAAAGCGATTAGAGAAATTAGAAATGCTGCTGCACAGGGCGCAAATATTGTGTGCCTGCAGGAGTTATTTACATCATTATATTTTTGCGATGTTGAAGATTACGAAAACTTTAAACTTGCAGAAGCTATTCCAGGTCCTTCAACAGATGCTTTAACCAGTATTGCGAAAGAACTTAACGTTGTGATTATTGCATCGTTATTTGAAAAACGTGCCGAAGGCCTTTACCACAATACTACTGCTGTTATTGATGCCGATGGTACTTACCTTGGCAAATACCGAAAAATGCACATTCCGGATGACCCGGCGTTTTACGAAAAGTTTTATTTTACTCCAGGCGACCTGGGTTACAAAGTATTCCAGACTAAGTATGCTAAAATTGGTGTGCTTATTTGTTGGGATCAGTGGTATCCGGAAGCAAGCCGTATTACGGCACTTATGGGTGCAGAAATTATGTTTTATCCTACTGCTATTGGGTGGGCAACTACTCAGGATGATGATACCAATAAGGAGCAGTATGATGCATGGCAAACCATTCAGCGCTCGCATGCCATTGCAAACGGCGTTCACGTAGTGAGTGTTAACCGTGTGGGCTTTGAGCAGGATGGCGCCATGAAATTTTGGGGTGGCAGCTTTGTAGCTAACCCACAAGGCAGGCTTTTGTACTTAGGTTCGCATGAAAATGAAGAGACTACTGTGGTAGAAGTTGATACTAAAGCAACCGACCATTACCGCACCCACTGGCCATTTTTACGCGACCGTAGAATTGATAGCTACCAACCGATAACGAAGCGTTACCTTGATGAGGATTAAGAACTTGTTTCAAGTTTCAGGTTTAAAGTTCAAGGTTATCACTCATATCTATAAAAAATAATGATTTTCAATACACCAACTCCCCTACAGCTCGGTTTCCATTTTCCGGCAGAATTCGAAAAACAACGTGCGTTATGGTTATCATGGCCGCATAAGGAGGAATCTTGGCCGGGTAAATTACATACTATTTATAAGCCGTATTGCGAGTTTATATTACAGGTTTCACGCCATCAAAAAGTATGCATTAATGTAGCCGATGAGGCAATGAGAAAATTTGCTTTAAACGAATTGCAACAGTACCTGCCTTTAGTTGCAGGTGCTAAATTAAGCGAAGTTTCGTTTTACCTGCATCCTACTAACGATGCCTGGTGCCGCGATCATGGGCCTGCGTTTGTTGTGAACCGCCAGACGGGTGAAAAAGCGGTAGTTGACTGGGGTTACAATGCCTGGGGAGGTAAATATCCTCCGTTTGATTTAGACGATATTATTCCTACCCGTATAGGCGAAGCGTTGGGCTTAAAAGTATTTAATGCTGATATTGTTATGGAAGGTGGTAGTGTTGAGTTTAACGGTAAAGGAACTCTGCTTACTACAACTGCCTGTCTGCTTAACGAAAACCGTAATCCGCAACTAAATCAGAAACAAATTGAAGAATATCTTGCCAATTATTATGGCGTAGAGCACATTCTTTGGTTAGGTGATGGTATTGTGGGCGACGATACCGATGGACATATTGATGATATTACCCGTTTTATAAACGAAGATACCGTGGTTACGGTGGTAGAACACGATAAAAGCGACGATAACTATGAGCTGCTTCAGGAAAACCTGAAAAGCCTGCACACTATGCGTTTGCAGGATGGCAAACAACTTAATGTTATTGAGTTGCCTATGCCTAAGGCTGTAATTTATGAATACCAAAGATTACCGGCATCTTACGCTAATTTTTATATTGCGAATGAAAGTGTTATTGTACCTACGTTTCGCGATAGCGTGAATGATAGTAAAGCGCTGGATATATTAACCGACTGCTTTAAAGGCCGTGAGGTAATTGGCATCGACTCTACTGACCTGATTTGGGGACTTGGTAGTTTCCACTGCCTTAGCCAACAGGAACCGGTTTAAGATTAATATAAAATTATTATATAGCAAAAAGGGATTCTTAATAAGAATCCCTTTTGTATTTATAGATAGAATGTGATTAGAATTTCCACTCAAATTCGTCCTTACCATTTATTGCGGCACCAACCTCAACACGAATTACTTCGCCAAATTCTACACGGAAAATAACCCAGTTTTCTTCATTAAAAAAATGCTCTTCAGAATCGAATGTTTCATTTTCGAATGATTTAATGCCTTTTTCTGCTAAGATAGCTTTAAGTGTAGCCCATTTGTGACCTATTACTTTTGTCGAAAATAATTCAAGATCCGGGTGCGTAGCAATTATATATCCCAACTTCACCTCTTCATCGGCGTAAAAAGTAAGGCGTAACTTTTTATCATTATAAAGGTAAATAGTGTTGTTTTCATCGTCTTTAAACTGGTGGCTTGGCTCACCATATAAAGCTTTCACATCTTTTTCTTTCATACCGAATTTTAATTCGGCTACTCCTGATTTCAAATTTATTTTCATAAACAACTTATAAATTTTTGTTAATGCAAATGTACGTCATTTTTACGCAAACGCAATAATAGCAACGATAATTGGCTACATTAAAATCAATATTAAAAATTATAATGTTCACATTATGAAACCTTTAAGAACTATTCCTCGTAGCTTAGAATTACAATTAACAATAAAAATTATACATTATTATGAAAAAAACAATTACTTTTTTAAAAAGTGTTGTGGTTTTATGCTCTTTGCTTGGGTTAGTCGCCAATGCACAGACTATTACAGTAACCAACACTAACGATAGCGGAGCCGGCTCATTGCGCCAGGCAGTTATCGATGTTCCCTCAGGAGGTACAATTTTATTCAATCCTTCTACAAACGGAACAATTACCCTTACTACAGAAATTGCCATTAGCAAAAGCATTGTTATTAATGGTAATGGCAGCACATCTACAACTATTAGCGGTAACAATATGACCCGTATTTTTGCAATTGCAAGTGCAGGTAATGTTAACATAAACAATGTGTCGCTTGCTAATGGTAGCGCGACCGATGGTGGGGCTATTAACGCATCGGGATCTACTGTGTTGATTAACAATGCATCGTTTATGAATAACACTGCTACCGGAGCTGCGGCTACACAAGGTGGTGGTGCTATATTTAATGCCGGTGGTACACTTACCGTAAACGCATCTACATTTACTAATAATAAAGCTACAGGCGCAGCAGGCAGTGGCGGTGCAATATTAGTAAGTACTGGCGGTAGCCTTGCTGCTAATGGTGCAACTTTTACAGCTAATACAGCAATGCGTGCAGGGGGTGGTATAGAAGGTAACTCTGGCGCGGGTACTACAATTACCCTTACAGATGTTACTTTAAGTAACAACACTACTGGCGCAGCGCCTGGTAATGGTGGAGGCCTTCACATTACAGGTGCCGGAAACACTATAATTAACAATGGTACCGTAAGCGCTAACGTAGCTGCTGCTGAAGGTGGTGGTTTATGGAATGGTAGTGGCACCATGACTATTCAGGGCACGGTAATTACCAATAATACTGCAAGTGGTGCCGTTGCCGATAATGGCGGTGGCGGTATTTATAACCTTAGCGGAATACTAAATGTAAATACAGGTACAAAAATCACTAACAATAAAGCCGATGGTGCTGCCGGTAGCGGTGGTGGTATTCTTAATGATGCCGGTGGAAAACTAAATGTTGCTTCAGCCGAAATTACAGGTAATACTTCTAACCGTGCCGGTGGTGGTATCGAAGATAATTCGGGAGCTACAGGTAGTGTAACAATTACGTCTACCGTACTTAATGGTAATACAACTTTTACATCTCCGGGTAACGGAGGCGGACTTCACGTTACCGGTGCAGGTACCGTTGTAATTAAAAACGGAACTGTAAATAATAACAAAGCCGGTGCCGAAGGTGGCGGTTTATGGAATGGAACGGGTACTATGAATATTGATGGTACTACAATTTCTGCCAATACAGCTAGCGGCGCAGGTGCAGATCAAGGTGGTGGTGGTATTTACAACCTTAACGCAGGTTCTGTAACTATTATTAACGCTGTAATTAGTAATAACATAGCTAATGGAACTGCCAGTAGCGGTGGTGGTATTTTAAACGATGTAGGTTCTAAACTATCGGTTACAGATACTGAGATTTCAGGCAACACAGCTGTAAGAGCCGGTGGTGGTATTGAAGATAACAGCGGTACAAGTACTATAGTTTTAAATAATGTAGAGCTTACAGGCAATAGTGTTTCCGGCCCTCCTGGTAATGGTGGTGGTTTACACATTACAGGTACGGGCAATGCAATTATTACCGGTGGTATTGTTAGTGGTAACACAGCAACAGAAGGTGGTGGTTTATGGAATGCAACTGGTACTTTAACTGTAGAAAACGTTACAATATCTGGCAATACAGCCACTGGTTTAGCAGTAACCGATGGTGGCGGTGGTATTTATAACAATGGTGGTACATTGGTTGTAAACCGTTCGACAATTTCTGGTAACAGGGCAAGCGGTTTATTAGGCAGAGGTGGTGCCGTACATGTTAATGGCGGCACAGCACAAATTTTAAGGACTACAGTTTCAGGAAATTCTTCTATTACTAGTGCGGGCGGTATTTACAATAATGGTACATTAAATATCGATGCCAATACTATTACTTTAAACACTGCAACGATAAGCGGCGGAGGTATTTATAATACTACAACAACTGGTGTAACTATTAAAAATACAATTGTAGCAGGTAATGTTGCAGTATTAAGCGGTAGCGATGTATTTAATAACGAAGGCACAATTACATCTAACGGTTATAACCTGATAGGTATATTTGACGCAGATACTTTTACAGCTTTAGAAAATGATATTACAGGTACTCTATTAGCTCCTCTAAACGCAGGTTTATTGCCTTTGGCAGATAACGGCGGCAGTACCTTTACACACAGGCTTATCTGCCCTAACGCAGCTGCTGATATGGGTGATCCAGAGCAAAATTCGACCGACCAGTTAGGCATGGCTGTATTTAATGGCAGGAGAGATATTGGTGCTTATGAAGCTCAGGAAGTATGTGCTACTGCAGGTACAGATGATTTTGCCATCGCCTCAAAAAGTATGGTTTTCCCTAACCCATCGGTTAACGGAATATTTAACCTGCAACTATCTCAAAAACATGGTACAGATGCTACTGTTACTATATATGAAATAGCATCGGGCAAAATTGTAAAATCACTTAAAGCAAATGCTACAATTACCGAGATTGGTATGAATGGCTTTGCTAACGGTATTTATGTTATGCAGGTGGTATCTGGTAACGCAACAGAAAATCATAAAATTATTATAGAGAATTAATTATTTATTAATACCCTGAATTTAAAGAGGCTCCCTTAATAAGGCAGCCTCTTTTTTTGCATTTTTACTTTTTCACTTTTATTTTACCGCCCTGCTTAACCAGTATTTCAGATCCTTCAGCTAAATAAACCGATAAAGGTTTTTGATCCTGAAGAAAACTGAAGTCGGTGCCGTATACTTTATTAAAGTCAACCTTAACTTCATATTCCTTAACCGGGTAAATTTGCCAGCGTGGGTGCACCACCTCATATTCAGATGTCATGTTATTATTTATTTTGGTATATCCCCAAAAATGTTCGGTAATAAATTCCTCCTCGCTATTGGGAGCAATATCAACCGGATTTTTATCTGCTGCAACTTTAATGCTATTCCACTCCCCTTTTTTCCAACCATATTCTACCGTAAGGGTATCGTCATCAGTAATCCAGGAATGGCGGGTTTTTAGTGTTTCGTAATTTTCACGATACAGTAAGTTTGCAACCATTGTAAGTGCCGGACGAGGCACGATTTCTTTTAAAAATACTACTCCCCTTTTATATCCTTCGGTATCTTTATATTTAACATAAAATCGAAGATTAATCTCTTCAAAATTAATATGTAGCGGAATCTTTAACCCTAATACTTTAGTTTCAACAAACATAAACCCTATGAGGCTTACATAGCAGGTATCGTTCCACTGGTCAAGTTCAGTTTCAAAAGGTAAATAAGGTTTAAGTATTGCAGAATCAATTTTATAATTAATCATTAATAGCTTGCGCCATTGGGCATCTAAAAACGTTCGTTTTTTTATGGGAAGTGACTGCTGCATTATAGCTTTTTAGATAATTAGACTTGAGTATCAACAAATTTTTGCTTCAATAAAGTTAGCGAATCTATTTCTTAATCAATTTAAAATTATCTTTTTCAAAGCCGCTTATATTAATAAGATATATACCAGCACTTAATGCAGAAATATCTATAATATTACTTGTACTGTTCAGCATCCCTTTTTTTATTAGCTTACCATTAATATCAACAATGGTGTACTTGCGGCCCACAATATTTTGTTTGCCATCAATACGTAACATATCGTAAGCAGGGTTAGGATAAATTGAAATACCTGCACCTGATAATGTTTGTGGTGTCTCAAGATTGTTCTCTTGCGCTACAGATTTTAAATAGGCTCCAAGAAAAGGCTCCAGACTAAATTTATGTAGTTTTTGAGGTGTATTAACAAAAGGTGCCTGTACAAAATTTTCATTGCTAATAAAGTAATCAAGCCCGTTTTGGGTTGCAATGCCTTCAACCTGATAAAAATTTAACGAAACACTTAACTTACGTTTATTTCCGCTAAAAAAATCATGCCCGGTATAATCATAAAATAAATTTATAAACGGTGAAAGCAATGTGCTATAACCACTTAGCACTACAAGTTTTTTATCTTCCAGATACGTTGCCCCTGTTACTAATCCGCCCACATTATAAGTGCCTGCAAGCTGTGCCACATGCGTACCCGGAGTTTTGGGCAATACATAAACACTGGTTTGCTTGCTTACCCATTGTTTTGTGAAAAGGTAAATATTGTCTTTACCAACAATAAATGCCTCGCAATCAAAATCGGTAGCATTGTTAGGCTTGGGAGTAAAATCGGTTTGGTTAGAATAGGTAAAATTGATAGAGTTTACTGTTGGAGTTCCCGACTGCAAGCCTGCTTTATCTACCCTTATAATCCTTAAATTACTGCGGTTACCACTAACATTATTACCAAAATCGCCTATATAAATATAGTCATCGTCCTGATCGATATCTTCCCAATCCTGGTTTGCAGTACCTACAACAGGTAGTGTTTTTGTAATACTACCTGTAATGGTATCGAGCTTATAAATGTTAATATCACTGTCGTCGTTATGGGTGTAAAGGTCGCCATCCCAAAATGTAAGCCCAGAGGTTTCTTTGAGGATTTCCGGTAAGTTTACAGATGTTACTGCAACAGATGCCGATGCGTAAACACAACTACCATCATTAATGGTTGCGTTAGGGTTGTAATTGGTAGATTGCCTGTCTGTACAGCCATATACCTGCGCCTGTATTTGCTGAATTAATAGCAGCAATACGATTTGTAAAATATGATGTAATTTCATAGCAGTATGTTTTATTTACATCAAAGTTACCAAATGATACATGGTATTCTTAGTAAATTGGCAAATGTTTCGGATAATAACCTGAATATGAATCAAATAAACTTACATTATAACTTAATAGCTATTTTTTGAATTTTACAAAAAATTTCTTTCACTAAGTTTTAACATGTGTAACTCTTTATCAAAAGTTAAATGATTACAAAGCAACCGTTAATGTGCCTAATTTTATTTTAAAGTAAAAAAACACTCACTATGAACAGATTAATTAAAACATTGATTGCCGGCTGGGGCGCTAAAAAATTGGGCGGTGGCTGTATAGGTACTATTGTAGTATTTGTAATTATTTATTACCTGCTTGGCCAGTGCGAACGGATGTAATATTTTAGGCAAATGCTGTAGTAAATACTAATTTGCTACAGCAGCCATTGCCATAGCCTGCGTTGCCTTATAATGATATACCGAAACTAATATAAGCAGTTGCTCAAATTCAGTAATTCCAAAATTGTCATTGCAGTTAACACTATAACCAGATGTAAATTTTTTCCAGCTAAAATCGGTTGTCATTAGCAGTAATTCTTCTTCTTTATAATTGGTAAGAGCGTAACCGTTTGTAAAAAAACCTTTAGGCTTAAACTCATAATAATGAGTGCGCTCTTTGGGCTTTATAATAGCAATGCCGCCATCCCACTTGGTTTTTAAAAGCAGTACTACTAAACCATTTTGCTTTACTTCGTGCTGTGTCCCCCAAAAACCTTTACGCTCTATAGTGTAATGCTCTTCGCCAATGGTAACCTCAGCTTTAGATGTGTACCAGTATTTATAATCTAACGTGCCTATAACATTACCATTAGTGGTAACGCTATAGTTTTTATTGTTATCTGTAAATACTTTTATCTCGCTCATATGGTTGCTTTAAATTCCGTCAAATCTACTTCATATAACATAGAGAACGAAATAATACTTTAAATTTTGGTCTTGAGTAAAAAGTGAATCAACAAGTCATTTTTATAGAATAAGCTGTATAATCTCCTAAAATTATTATATCAAAATAATTTATTGTAAAAATTTATTCAATGTGCATTTTTTTTACATATTAAATTATTATGTTTGTACTACTAAAACGTTTTAGTGATTTAAGTAATTGTTTAACGTAATAGTATAATTAGCATTCATAATGCTTAAAAATTTATTATAAACCAAATTAATAGTATGATGAAAAATTACAATTTATCAGCAAAAATGATTTTGCTTATTGCAGCGGTCACTGTTTCTGCGCCAATTTATGCTTTAGGAGGTGATGGTCTGGCACCTAAAATGAAAAAAATTAAAACAGCCTATCAGGGAGAAAATTTTGCTCACATGACGGTAAGCTCTGGTTTTAACACAGATGTTATTGCAAACGGAATAGGCCCTTTAAGCGCGTCGGTTACTGGTGATGTTGATGGTGGAGGATATGTATTTCTCGCTAAAGGATTGCAGCTATCTGCAACAGATGCTCCAATTACTTTTGGCCTTGCTGCCGATGGTGTAATTACTAACTTAAACTCTCCTTTTACGTATCAGTTAGCATCTTATGCAAGCAATAATTCGCTGCGTCTATCAGAAGTTGGAAGCCAGGGCATTGTTGAATTCTCTAATGCACAATCGCTGGAAAAACTTTATTTACTTGTAACATCTGCAAGTGCATCTACTATTTCAGGAACGGTTATTTTTTCTGATGGTACAAGCCAGGAAATTAGTAGCACTGTAGTTCCTGACTGGTTTGCTAAAAGCGGATTACCTATGGTTGCTACAGGCGTGGGCCGTGGTAGGACAAGTGATAATGCTTTGGATAATTTTGGAGATGCTCCAAACTTTTTCCAGATTGAGGTTGCAATAGCTCCAGCTAACAAATCTAAACTTGTATCGGGCGTAAAAATCACTAAAAATAATGAAACTAAATCAGTATTTAACTTATTAAGTGCAACGGGTTTAAAAGTTACTAATGCACCTCAAAATTCAGCATTTTTAGCAATTACATCTGGTTTTAATTTTGATGTTATTGCAGAAGGAACCACCAACTTTGCAGCATCTACTACAAATGATACCGATGGTGGCAAATATGCTTTTGTTGCAGCGGGCTTACAACCTAAAGAAACAGATACACCTACCACTTATGGTTTTGCTGCCGATGGAGTAATAGATAATATGGCAGTTGGGCCTAATTACAAGTTAGCATCATTTTCGGCAAACAATACATTGCGTTTAAGCACCGGAACGTTAGAAGGAAAAGTGATGTTTAATAGTATCAAAACTGAATCGGTTTATTTATTAGTGACATCAAATAATGGTGCAGATGTTGATTTTACATTGCATTTTGCCGATGGTACAACACAAGATGCAAACGATTTTAAAGTTCCGGGATGGTTTGATAATGTAAATATTCCTTTAGATATGGTTGCAACAGGAATTGGGCGTGTAAACAGAGAAACTGGTGGCCTTGAATATTTTGGAAACGCACCAAGCCTTTTCCAGGTTGCAATACCGGTTTTAGAAGCAAATAAAGATAAAGAACTAAACGGTATTACAGCAAAGATGGCAGAATCTGCAAATACATTTAATTTATTAGCAGTGAGCGGACTTGAAACTACCTTAGGAACGGAAGATTTTGCAATGGCAAACACCAAGGTATTCCCTAATCCTGTTAAAGATGTTCTATCAATTTCAAATTCTGAAAATATTAGTAATGCATCTGTATTTAGCTTGTCAGGGCAACTACTTAAACAACAAAATGCTAATGTTTCGCAAATATCATTCTCTGATTTAGCTACAGGTGTATATATCGTAAAACTTACATCGGCTTCAGGAAGCAATAAAACAATTAAAGTTGTAAAAATGTAATATTGGTTAGTGTTTTTTTTAAAAGGCCTGATTATTAAATAATAATCAGGCCTTTTTAGTTTAAGTTACATTTTGTCTAAAAACTAACATATAAATTCCTTTTACATATTCCTGCGGTACTGCCCTCCTACTTCAAACAAAGCAGATGTGATTTGCCCTAACGAACATACTTTTGTTGCCTCCATTAATTCAGCAAAAATATTTTTGTTTTGTATAGCCACTTCCTGAATAATTGTTAGTTGCTCGCTCACTTTCTCAGCATTAGCTTTATGCAATATTTCAAGTGTTTGTATCTGGAATTGTTTTTCTTCTTCGGTAGCTCGTATAACCTCTGCCGGAACCACGGTAGGCGAGCCTTTACTACTTAAAAAAGTATTTACGCCAATTATAGGGAACTCGCCATTGTGTTTCAAGGTTTCATAATAAAGGCTTTCTTCCTGAATTTTAGAGCGTTGGTACATGGTTTCCATAGCGCCAAGTACACCGCCGCGTTCTGTAATGCGGTCAAATTCAGCCAACACAGCAGCTTCAACTAAATCAGTCAATTCTTCTATAATGAATGATCCCTGTATAGGGTTTTCGTTTTTGTTAAGGCCAAGCTCTTTATTAATAATAAGCTGAATAGCCATAGCACGGCGCACACTTTCCTCGGTTGGTGTGGTTATAGCTTCATCATATGCATTAGTATGCAACGAGTTACAGTTATCGTAAATAGCATATAGTGCCTGTAATGTGGTACGAATGTCGTTGAAATCTATTTCCTGCGCATGTAACGATCGCCCTGAAGTTTGAATGTGATATTTCAGCATTTGGGCACGCTCGTTGGCTCCGTATTTATTTTTTAAGGCTTTCGCCCAAATTTTACGGGCAACACGGCCTATAACAGCATATTCTGGATCGATACCATTACTAAAGAAGAACGATAGGTTAGGCCCAAAATCGTTAATATCCATTCCGCGGCTCAAGTAATATTCTACATAGGTAAAACCGTTTGATAGAGTAAATGCCAACTGCGTAATGGGGTTAGCACCCGCTTCGGCAATATGGTAACCCGATATAGAAACCGAATAAAAATTACGAATGTTATTGGTAATAAAATACTCCTGAACATCTCCCATTAATCGTAGCGCAAATTCAGTCGAAAAAATACAGGTATTTTGTGCCTGGTCTTCTTTTAAAATATCTGCCTGTACGGTACCACGAACCTGACTTAATGTCCGAACCTTAATTTCGTTGTAAACATCGGCAGGCAATACCTGGTCGCCGGTTACACCAAGCAGCATAAGGCCAAGGCCATTATTACTTTCCCTCAATTCACCATTGTATTTTGGCCGCTCAATTCCTTTGGTTTTATAAAGCTTATTTATTTTAGATTCAACCTCAGCTTCAAGTCCGTTTTCTTTAATGTATATTTCGCATTGCTGATCGATAGCCGCATTCATAAAAAAGCCCAACAGCATTGGCGCAGGCCCATTAATAGTCATACTAACCGATGTTAACGGATGCGCTAAATTAAATCCTGAATACAGTTTTTTGGCATCGTCAAGGCAACAGATAGATACTCCTGCATTACCTATTTTACCATAAATATCGGGCCGCAAATGCGGGTCGTTACCATATAACGTAACACTATCAAACGCGGTAGATAAACGCTTGGCAGGCAAACCGGCACTTACATAATGAAAACGTTTGTTTGTACGCTCCGGCCCACCCTCTCCTGCAAACATACGCGATGGGTCTTCACCCTCACGTTTAAAAGGATAGAGTCCCGATGCAAACGGAAATTCCCCCGGTACATTTTCCTGTAAATTCCACCGTAAAATATCGCCCCATGCCTGGTATTTAGGCAGTGCAATTTTAGGTATCTGCGAGTGTGATAACGACTCGGTATGTGTAGCGATTTTAATTTCTTTATCACGTACCTTAAAGCTGTAAATCGGATTTTTATATTTGTTAACCTTGTCATCCCAAGTCAGGATAATTTCCCAATTGTATGGATCAAGGTTCATTTTTACACGGTCGAATTCTTTAAGGAGTAGCGTCATCAATTCCTGCCTGCCATCCTGTCTTTCGGCAATATTCATTACTATCGATGCTTCATCAATCCCGGCCTTATTAATTACCGGCACTTTTGTAGAAACCGACTCGATGGTTTTAAAAATACCATACAGCTTTTGTGCTACCTCTTGCTGGCTCAAAGCCACCTCATCATACTTACGGTTATTCTCGGCAATTTCGCTAAGGTAACGCGTTCTGTGTGGAGGTATTACAAATATTTTTTCGCTCATTTCGCGGGTAATGGCAAAAGTGGTCTGTAGGTCGGTCACGCCGGTTTTCTCTACAACTTTATCCATAATGGCTTTATAAAGCGTGTTCATGCCCGGGTCGTTAAACTGCGAGGCAATAGTACCAAAAACCGGTAAACTATCCGGGTGTGCATCCCATAAGTTATGGTTGCGCTGGTATTGTTTTTTAACATCCCGCAGGGCATCAAGCGAACCACGTTTATCAAATTTATTTATGGCAACCAGGTCGGCAAAATCAAGCATGTCAATTTTTTCTAATTGAGTAGCCGCGCCAAACTCAGGCGTCATTACATATAACGATACATCAGAATGTTCAATAATTTCGGTATCGCTTTGCCCAATACCCGAAGTTTCTAAAATTATAATATCATATTTTGCCGCCTTAAGTACCTGTATGGCTTCGGCAACATATTTAGAAAGTGCTAAGTTAGACTGCCTTGTAGCCAGCGAGCGCATATACACCCGTGGGTTGTTAATAGCATTCATACGAATACGGTCGCCCAAAAGTGCACCACCTGTTTTACGTTTAGATGGATCAACCGAAATTAAACCAATTGTTTTTTCAGGGAAATCGATTAAAAAGCGGCGTACCAGCTCATCTACTAACGATGATTTACCCGCACCGCCCGTGCCTGTTATACCTAAAACGGGTATGGTGCTGGTTTCATTTTGTTTATGAATGGCATCCAATGTTGGCTTGGCAACATCAGGAAAATTTTCCGCCGATGATATTACCCTTGCAATAGCAGTTGGATTTTTATCTTCAAGATGGTTTACTTCGCCATTAAGACTGTCTCCAATAGGGTAATCTGATTTTTTAACCAAATCGTTTATCATTCCTTGAAGCCCCAATTCACGCCCATCATCGGGTGCGTAAATTCGGGTAATGCCGTACTCATGTAGTTCTTTAATTTCATCGGGAAGGATAACACCACCGCCACCGCCAAATATCTTTATATGCCCAGCCCCTTTTTCTTTAAGTAAGTCGTGCATGTATTTAAAGTATTCGTTGTGCCCTCCTTGGTAAGATGTTAGTGCAATAGCATTAGCATCTTCCTGAATGGCAGTATTTACCACCTCTTCAACGCTACGGTCGTGCCCAAGGTGAATAACCTCAACACCCGTGCTCTGAATAATTCGGCGCATTATATTAATAGCAGCATCATGCCCATCGAACAATGATGCGGCAGTTACAATTCGTACTTTATTTTTAGGAATATAAGGCTTTGCTTGCTCCATAATGAATTATCTTCAATTTTAGAACTGCAATTTACATAATTAATGAGAATACCAAAATAATATCCTGCTAAAATTATGTCAGCTATAATTTATCTCACAATATACCCCACATTACCTTTATCTATATAAAGTATGCGGGTAGTAAATGATCTCGCTTTTATTGTAGTAGGAAACCAATCCCTGTTTTTAGCGGCAATAATGAATAACCCGCAGTCATCGCCAGATACTGTAAACTCATCACCGCGAGGCTGACGGCTAAAAATTGGTATACCATATTCGTCTTTAAGGGTATCGGCTAATTCTTTTACATTGCTTGTTACTAACCCAATTTCGCTAATAGATACAAAACATTTGCTGCTGTAGGCATCTTCATAATATTCTTTATTGGGGTAACGGGTAATAAATTCTAAAATGTTGCCATTATTATCTTTAAAATAAAACGACTTCGCATCCCAGTTGGTAAAATTGGCGATATCATCACCTTCAACAGGCAGTATTTCGGTATGTTTTTTTATAGCATTGTGCGCATCAAAAAAACGGTTGGTAGGCACATCTATTGCAAAGTGGTATACCGGTTTTAAATTATCCGACTTACGGAAGATTAGCTTGGTGCTGCCTATATGAAAAAACAGTATCGATTTATCTTCTTTTAAATACGGCTCCAGCCCTAAAACTTTTTTGTAAAATTTTTCGGTTTCGCCAAGGTCGTCACTTAGTAATTCGAGTTCTATTATATTCATAAGTACAGGAGGTGCTGATTGCTAAGTTAGTGATTAATAGGACGCTTTTAATTAAAAGAATTATAAATTTTTGTAAGTTTAATTACACTAAACATGCATTGTTAAAACACTCTCTAAAAAAATAATTATAGTACTTTTGCACCTCATTTAGCTTACACATTATGCGTGCAAAATATTATCTGGCAGCTGCTACAGCTTTTACCATTTGGGGACTTTTTAGCTTTGTACTTAAACCGCTGCACGAATACCCATCGCCGGATATTTTATTTTACCGCATCTTTTTTTGTGTGGTACTTATGGTGGTAACTAATCTGGTTTTCAGGAGAAAAAACATAACAGAAACTAAAAAAAGTTTCATGCAACTGCCTGCGAAAACCAGAAAGAACTTATTGGTTATAACCATAATCAGTTCGTTACTACTTGCCGGTAACTGGTTCTTTTTTATATATGTCATGAATCATATTAGCGTAAAAGCAGCTTCGTTTGCTTACCTGGTTTGCCCAATACTTACAACTGTTTTTGCCTTTATTATTTTGAGGGAAAAACTATCGGCTATTCAGTGGGTATCGGTATTGTTAAGTGTGCTGAGTTGTGTACTATTATCATTCAATAATTTTAACGATGTGTTTTACAGTATAGTGGTTGCGGCTACCTATGCCCTATATTTAGTATTGCAGAAAAAGTTTGTTGGTGTAGATAAATTTTTACTGCTTACCGTTCAGCTTATAATAACATCGGTAATATTACTGCCCTTCTATCCTATTTATAGTGGGCCATTACCTACTGAAACCTCTTTTTACGGATACATATTAGTAATCGCAATTGGCTTTACTATTATCCCGATGCTGCTTAACCTATTCGCATTAAAAGGCATTAGTTCTTCCACTTTAGGTATCTTGCTTTACATAAACCCTATTATCGGATTTTTACTGGCTGCCTTTTATTATGGCGAAGAAATAACATCAATACAAATTTTAGCATACTCTATTATTGCGGCATCAATCATTATTTTTAATGTGGGGAGTTATTTACGAATGAAAGCTGTAGCATCAACATAAATTAATCACTTATATGAGAAAATTAAAAACCCTTCTGAAAAATACTCTCAGAAGGGTTTTGTGTATAAATTAATATATCTTATTTCCTAAACATTGCAGGATCGATATTTACTTTAAGTCCCTGGGCAACACCCATACCTAAACCAACATCTGCCCTAAACCAGTGGCACAACTGGCGGTTGATGATCTCTTCACGTTTTGGCCCTGTAATGCCGCTCATGGCACCAATAATATTATGAATAGTATTTTGTTTCGCTTCAGCATCCATTAATCGGAACAAATCACCCGGTTGTGAGTAATGGTCGTTTTCGCCTTCGGCATTACGGTCGTACCAGTTAGCGGTAAGGCTTTCCAGTTCCCAAGCCGGTTCTTTGTAAGCTTCATCAACTTCTATGTTGTCAAAACTATTAGGGAAGTAATTTGGCTTGCTGCCACCATTACCATCTACACGCATATGTCCATCACGCTGATAATTATTAGTTGCAAACGGGCAACGGTTAACCGGAATTTGCTCGTAGTTAGCGCCCAAACGGTAACGCTGCGCATCTGGGTATGATAGCAACCTGCCTTGTAACATTTTATCGGGAGAATACCCAATACCATCTACAATGTGTGCCGGTGCAAACGCAGCCTGCTCTACATCCTGAAAATAATTATCGGGGTTGCGGTTAAGCTCAAACTGGCCCACATCTATCAAGGGATAATCGCCATGAGGCCATACTTTAGTAACGTCGAACGGATTTATGTGGTAAGTGCGTGATTCTGCTTCTGGCATAATTTGTATTTTCATATTCCATTTCGGGAAAATACCATTCTCAATGTTCTCAAATAAATCGCGTTGTGCAAAATCAGGGTCAATACCTTTCATTGCAGCAGCCTCTTCATTATTAAAATTCTTAATACCCTGATCGGTCAGGAAATGGAACTTTACATAAAAGCGCTCATTTTGCGCATTAATAAAGCTAAAGGTATGGCTCCCAAAGCCATGCATGTGTCGGTAACCATGTGGTGTACCCCTGTCACTCATTAATATAAGTACCTGGTGAAGGCTCTCAGGGTTTAGCGACCAGAAATCCCACATCATGGTAGGCGATTTCATATTGGTTTGCGGATCACGTTTTTGGGTATGTATAAAGTCGCCGAACTTTTTAGCGTCTTTTACAAAGAAAACCGGCGTATTGTTACCTACTAAATCCCAGTTACCATCTTCGGTATAAAATTTAAGGGCAAAACCACGCGGGTCACGCTCTGTATCTGCCGATCCTTTTTCTCCACCAACGGTAGAAAATCGTAGTATCATTTCGGTCTTTTTACCTATTTGGTTAAAAATTTTAGCCTTAGTATATTTTGTAATATCGTGTGTTACGGTAAAGGTTCCAAACGCAGCCGATCCTTTTGCATGCACTACCCTTTCCGGGATACGCTCACGGTTAAAGTGCGCCATTTTTTCGTGCAGAATATAATCCTGTAATAATACAGGGCCACGTAGGCCTACGGTTTGTGTATTTTCGTTCTCGGCATAAGGGCGGCCAGATGCTGTTGTAAGTTTATCGTGCGACATAGTTTATTAGGTTTTGTTTTATTTTTTGTAAAATTATATATTGAATAGGTTGTGTTTATAGTTTAGTTATTGATTTTTACTATCGTAGTATTGACAAACGCTACACCAAAAAAATAAATACCTGTAAGTTAACAATTTAATTTATACGATTTATAGTACAGTTACGCTATATCGTTAATTTATCAAAACATTATGAAATGCGGCATACCTGTGTTTAAATAGGGTAAACTATTTGAAAGAGGAATGGTTTTTGTCTTAACTTTGGGCAAACCTAAACAACATTATGAAAAAAATACTATTTTCTGCCTTATTACTAATGGCGGTTACTACAGGAGCTAATGCTCAATTAAAAAATGTACTTACAAAAGCTAAAGATAAATTAACTACTGCAAGTGGTAAAACAAGCTCGTTTAGTTCTACAACAGATATTAGCGCAGCGCTTAAAGAAGCCCTAAACAAAGGCGTAACAGAGCAGGTTACAAAGCTTACTGCTGTTGACGGTTTTTACAAAAACGAAGCTGTAAAAATTTTACTACCTGCAGAATTACAAAAGGTTGATACTAAACTACGCCAGTTAGGCATGAGCAAAATGGCCGATGAAGGTATAAAAGTGCTTAATCGCGCCGCCGAAGATGCTGTTAAAGAGGCTACCCCTATTTTTGTAAATGCTATTACTAACATGACTATTACCGATGCTAAAGGTATTTTGATGGGTGCCGATAATTCTGCAACGGCGTATCTTGAAAAAACTACTACTAATCCGCTTTACGCTAAATTTAGCCCGGTGGTTAAAACATCGCTTAGTAATGTGGGTGCCGATGTGATTTGGCAAAACATTATTACTAAATATAACAGCCTGCCACTGGTTACCAAAGTAAATCCAGATCTTACCGATTATGTAAGTAACAAAGCTTTAGAAGGTGTGTTTAAAATGATTACGGTTGAAGAGAAAAGCATAAGGACGAATTTGTCATCTCGTACAACTGACCTGCTTAAAAAAGTATTTGCCTTACAGGATTCTAAATAGTATTCTATACATACAATTGCACATCCCGGTTTTACAACCGGGATTTTTTTTAGCACAAATTTAGCAGTACCAAGTTTTCTAATACTATAAAAAAGTAGTTGCTTTACAAATCACATTTGTTAAAACACTACTTTATGAAAAAGCTATTTATACCGATACTTGCCATTAGCCTTATGTTATCTGGCTGTGCAGAGCTGCAACAGGTTGCCTCACAATATCCGCAGATAGGATCTGTACTGACTAACGCAGATATCGCTGCCGGGCTTAGAGAAGCTTTAGATAAAGGTATCGATACCCAGGTTACTAAACTTACCCAAACCGATGGTTTTTATAAAAATCAGTTGGTTAAGATATTGCTTCCTCCAGAATTACAAAAAGTAGATAATACACTACGCACTATTGGCCTGAGCAGCCTGGCCGATGAAGGCCTAAAAGTACTTAACCGCGCCGCCGAAGATGCTGTTAAAGAGTCGACACCCATATTTGTTAGTGCAGTTAAAAACATCACATTTACCGATGCTAAAAATATACTTCTGGGCAATGATGAGGCCGCAACTACTTATTTAAAAGGCAGCACAACCACACAACTGTATGCTAAATTTAACCCGGTTATAAAATCATCGTTTAGTAAAGTAGGAGCAGATAAAGTGTGGAGCAATATTATTACTCAATATAACAAGGTACCATTGGTAAGCAAAGTGAATCCAGACCTTACCGATTATGTTACCAACAAAGCCTTAGAAGGCGTTTTTAAAATGATTGCTGTAGAAGAAAAAGATATACGCACAAACCTATCGGCCAGAACATCTACTTTACTGCAAAGAGTGTTTGCTATGCAGGATAATAAATAGCTTATATTTTAAGAACCAATGGTTTACATATAACACAATCTTAACATTTAGTGATATTTATTTTATCTAAATTGCATATAATAAATGGTTTTCTCACATTTGGTTAGGGTTAGTTAGAAAAATGCCGGTACTCACATGCCGGCATTTTTAGTGTTAACCCAAAACTTCATAATAACTATAGCTACAGCGAGTTATATCTGATTATTATAATTTAGAAATATTTTATAACAAACGTGACAAAGCCAGACCAAAAATTAGTTTACTTTTATATTTTTGCCAAAAATTACCGGATTGAAAACGTCGCTTATTTTAGTGTGCCTAATGATTAATGCTGTTGGATTTTGCCAGGAATGGAACACCGATTTTGACACAGCTAAACAGAAGGCTGCTGCTACCAACAAACATATTTTACTCGTATTTTCGGGTCCGGATTGGTGTGAAAATTGTACTAAGCTGGATGAACTGGTTTGGGATAGCCCTGAATTTAAGGCCGAGGCTGAAAAAAGCTGGGTGTTGCTTCGCGCAGACTTTAAACAGAAAAAAGGCATGCCCGAACCTTTTGATGTTAACGACATGAAAGTAATACTTGCCGAAAAATTTAACCGTGACGGCTTTTTCCCTTTTATAGTTTTATTAGATAAAAACGGACGAAAAATTAATAAAGTAGGCTACGAAAATTTAGATACTGCCCAAGAGTATGTTACTCTTTTTAAAACGTTAGCGCGTTAAGCATCTGCATCCTGCATTCTGTCCTGCAATTTTTTAAAGTAAGCAAAGGCTTTTACAATACGGCTGCCGTACCAGCTAAACATTTCGCCATCTACAAAAATAGTTTTTGCATGGTGCGTATGCCTCCCTAATTCAAAAGCATCTTCATCTTTAAACGGATACGGCTCACTCGATAAAAACACAACATCAGGGTCGCCCTGGATTTTCATTTTCTGAACGATAACTTCCGGGTAACGATCTAATTTCTCATAAATGTTAGTAAAGTTGTTCAGCTTCAGCATTTCATTTATAAATGTATTATTAGCCGCGGCCATGTAAGGGTCTTTCCAAATAAAATAGGCTACTTTCTGGGTTGGTTTATCTTTAATAAAATCTTTAAAATCGGCTAAAGCAAAATTTATTTTATTAACCCATTGCTGCGATTGCGTACGTACCGAGAATATCTTGCCAAACTCCTCGATCATATCAATATTATCCTGAAGCGTAACAATATCACTAATCCACACAGGGGCAATTTCGCGCATTGCAGCTACAATCTCTTCGGTATTCTCCTCCTTATTAGCTATAATAATATCGGGCTGTAAAAGTCGTATTTTCTCAACATGAACATTTTTAGTACCACCAATAATTTTTTTAGTCGACTTTAAATGATACGGGTGCACGCAAAACTTAGTTATCCCTAACAAACGGTCTTCAAGTCCCATATCAAACAACAACTCGGTTAATGATGGCACTAACGACACTATGCGCATTGGCGTTGCGGGTAGCATTATGTTAGTGCCGGTTTGATCGGTAAAAGTTTTGGTTTCAGGTTTCAAGTTTAAAGTTTTTTAAAGTTGTGTACTTTTGATATCTTGTGTCATTCTGAGCGAAGTGAACCGAAGTCGAAGAATCTCAAAAGCAGATTGCTTCGTTGCACTTCGCTCAGACCCGAGGGCATTGCCCGAACATACGAAGTAATGACAAAACAAATCTATTTATTCAATATCTCTTCCATTTCCTGTTGCATTTTAAGGGCTTCTTCACGTGCTTTTTCTGCAAAATCTTCGCCTTGCGATGCATATATGATACCACGTGATGAATTTATAAGCAGGCCAACAGTATCGTTCATTCCGTATTTACAAACTTCTGATAAACTTCCCCCTTGCGCTCCCACTCCCGGAACTAAAATAAAACTATCAGGAATTATCTTTCTTATCTCTGTAAAGTATTCGGCCTTAGTAGCACCTACAACATACATCAGGTTTTCGCTATTTTCCCAGGTTTTAGACGTTTCTAACACTGTTTTATACAACTCAGCACCATCTACATTTTTAGTCTGAAAATCAAACGCACCTTCGTTAGATGTTAACGCAAGCAGTATGGTAAATTTATCTTTAACAGCCAGGAAAGGTTCAACACTATCTTTACCCATATATGGTGCTACAGTAATCGAATCAAAATTCAAATCCTGTAAAAAAGCCTTTGCATACATGGCCGATGTATTACCTATATCGCCACGCTTAGCATCGGCAATAGTAAACTGCTCAGGGTGCTTTTGGTTAATATAGTTAATCGTTTTTTCTAACGCTATCCAGCCTTTAAGTCCGTATGCTTCAAAAAACGCCATGTTTGGTTTGTAAGCCACACATAAATCGTGCGTTGCATCTATAATCGCTTTATTAAACTCAAAAATTGGGTCTTCGGTTGCTAATAAATGTTGCGGGATTTTGTTTAAATCAACGTCGAGGCCCACACATAAAAATGATTTTTTATTAAGTATTTGCTCGTGTAGTTGTTGTGTGGTCATACTAGTAGTGTGTGTGTTTGTTTGTAGTTTGTGGTGCAAAAATACATTTTTTGTTGCCTATTGCCAAAAGTAAAATGGAACGTGGTCGATGTGGATTTTAATAAATCCGTTTAAACCGCGATTGCGAAGCATCCGTTTTATCCGCGTGCTATAAATAAAATGACTTATAATAAAAAATCCCGCCGAAGCGGGATTTCAAAATATTAATAAACTTCAGTTTCCTTAAGTTTCTCTGTATTGTTAACCAGTTGGAGTTCTTCAACCACTTTATTAATGTTACCATTCATAACACCGTCAAGGTCATATAAAGTAAGGCCTATCCTGTGGTCGGTAACACGCCCCTGCGGGTAGTTGTAGGTACGTATCTTTGCAGATCGGTCACCACTACTTACCTGAGAGCTACGCGTAGCAGCATCAATTTCCTGTTTTTTAGCAAGCTCCATTTCATAAAGGCGCGAGCGTAAAACTTGGGTTGCTTTATCTTTATTTTTGTGCTGTGATTTTTCATCCTGGCACTGCGCTACTAATCCGGTTGGTACGTGGGTTAAACGAACCGCAGATTTAGTTGTATTTACTGACTGCCCACCAGGACCAGATGAACAGAAATAATCTACACGAACTTCGTTCATATCAAGCTGCACGTCAAACTCTTCAGCTTCCGGTAATACCATTACTGTAGCAGCAGATGTATGCACACGGCCCTGAGTTTCGGTTTGCGGTACACGTTGTACACGGTGTACGCCTGCTTCAAATTTAAGAGTACCATAAACATCTTCGCCGGTAACTTCAAAAATAACCTCTTTAAATCCGCCCGATGTACCTTCACTTACGTCAACAACACTGGTTCTCCAGCCTTTGTTTTCGCAGTATTTAGTATACATCCTGAAAAGGTCGCCTGCAAAAATACTTGCTTCATCCCCACCGGTACCGGCACGAATTTCTACCATTACGTTTTTAGCATCTTCCGGATCTTTAGGGATAAGCATAAACTTAATCTCATCTTCTAATTCCGGAAGCCTTTTTTTAGCTTCATCAAGCTGGCCTTTAGCCATGTCTACCATTTCGGCATCGCTGCCATCGGCAATAATTTCGTTAGCCTCGTCGATATTTGCTGTAAGTATAAGATACTCTTCACGCTTTTCATTAAGCGCTTTAAGTTCTTTATATTCTTTATTTAATTGTACATAGCGTTTTTGGTCAGATATTATATCCGGCTGGATAATAAGGTCTGAAGTTTCGTCAAAACGCTGTTTTATGATTTGTAACCTGTCTAACATAGTCTCTTTCTCCGTTTAAATGGAACTGCAAAATTACGTATTTTTTTTGATACTTAATATATTCTATATAGTACAAAAAGTATTCCAATGATAAAATTATCAAACACTAATCGATTTTATCTTCACTACAGACTTTTTGGCAGAAAAACAAGCTAATAAAACCAATTTAAAGATTAGTTTTTTACTATTTTAGCAAGCCTAAAATCTGCCTATGCAACTTGTTGAAACTACCATTTTTAAGAAAGAAGATTATACTTTAATACCCCTGCCCCACGCCGAATATGATAATTGTACATTTATAGATTGCCAGTTTGATAACAGTAACCTTACCGGAATTGTGTTTACCGAATGCCGTTTTGAAGGCTGCAACGTGGGTATGGCAAACGTAAAAGGCACTGCTTTTAAAGATGTAACTTTTGTAGATTGTAAACTGGTAGGATTAAATTTTAGCGTATGCGACCCGTTTTTGTTCACGGTAAAGTTTGAAGGTTGCCTTTTACAACTGGCATCGTTTTATAAACTGAAAATGAAAAGTACTAAGTTTATTAAATGCGGCCTGCAGGAAGCTGATTTTAATTTAACCGACTTAACAGGTGCAAACTTTAGCGACTGCGACCTTAAAAAAGCGGTTTTTGATGACACCATTTTAGAAAAAGCCGACTTTAGAACCGCCTATAATTATGCTCTAGATCCTGAACTGAACCGTATTAAAAAAGCCCGCTTTGGCCGCGAAGGTATTGCCGGGCTACTTTTAAAATATAGTATTAGTATAGAATAGTAAAAGAAAACTCCGCTAATAGCGGAGTTTGTTATTTAGCGCCTGGCTTTAAAGTAATCACCAAATGCCGAGCAGTTGCTTGTTAAGTCTTTATAATAAGCCGGATATTTTTTTCTTAATTGTTTATAATAAATACTTACATCGTATTTAGCAGAATCATCCTGAGTGGCATACTCATTTTTATTAGTATCGCATAAGGCTATCATACGAAGGCATAAGGCTCTAAATTTTTTAGTTTTTGCATGCTTATACGCCAGGGTATAATATTGTTTGGCAAGATTGGTTTCTTTAAATTCCTTTTCGTCTTCAACCATTGTAACGCTGTAAAAACTACTCCAGCTAAAACGGCGCATCATCCAGGAGTTGCCATAATGCGACATGTTATAGTAACAATTTGCTACTAAAAAATAATAGTAATCCTTATCTTTTTCCGATGCATTATTTGCCCTTGCGGTATAATCAATAAGCTGTTTGGTTACTGTGTATTTTGTAAGTGTGGTTGTATCTTTTACCGTAATAAAATCGGGTGTATATTTAATTTGATAAAACGGATTTTTGTCGAACTCGTTACCATAATACTCATCTTTATTATTTACAAGCGCATAACTTTCTTTCCAATAAGGCTGGCTTACCCTTCCAAAACTTTGCAATGCCATTGCAAGGTTATTTTTACGAATGTATTTAGTGCCAAGCAAATCGTATAATAGCGATTCCTGATTTTTTAATACACTATATTCCCACACCGAAAATTCATCGGCAGCAGTATTGCTTTGTACCTTTTTTATTAATGATGTAATTTGTTGCGGCGTATAAACCATATTAATGTAACCAAAATAATCGCTAAAATAATCTTCGTAAGCATAGCCGGGATTTTGTTTCGATTTCCAGTAACTGTTGTTGCTATTATAATAAGCATCAAAATCTTCACCACTCTCACTTAGTTTAGAATACAGTAAAGCAGCATCATCTGTATTGCCCTTATATTCCAACTCGCGTGCCAGGGCAAATAAAAATTTATTATTGCGTTTGTTTTTTAGTAAGATGGGTTTTACATTTTCTAAAACTATAGCACTACCCTGCTTTTGTAAAGATATTAATGCCAGTGCCTTTATCATATCTAATTGATTGCCCTCATCAGCTGAAAGATTTTTTTTGTCGATACCCTCAATCGTAGCAAGGCTATTATTGTACTGCCTGGTAATAAACTCAAGCTGCGCCTTAGCTGTTACCCAAAATTGCGCATTATTTACCTTGTTTAAATCGGCACTATTTATAAAGTTAAGTACCTCGCCGGCATAACTCCTGTCGGCTTCAACCCTATTAAGCACTCTTTTAATATTTCCTTGGGTATCATCATTATAAGAGCTTCGCATACTCGGCTCAAAAAGCGAGTAGTATGGGGTGTACACCCAATCTTCTATTTTATTAATTTCCCGTAGCAATAAAAAAGAAAGCCCCTGTGCCTGACTATTATTTTTATAAATGGCCTGTAAATTTTCGAGCGCTCTGTCTGTCTTTTTTATTCCTGCCAATAGGTAAACATTAGCTTTTTCTGTATCGGTTTTGGCATATTTAAGCACATCATTTAATGGCACATCCATATCAAAACTACTTTTTATAGCAAATCGTTTATCCGGCGCATTTGCAAAAACCTGAGCTGCATAAAAATTTGCTAAAGGTTTATCTGTTTCAAATAGCGTATTAAAATACAGGCTCCAATAATACAATATATCTTTATTAGCAGCCTGCGCAAAAAAAGTATTATGCAACATTTTAATTTTATCAAACTGCTGGTTATAAAAAGCCATACGTATTGCCAAAAAGGTATAGCGCAGCTTTAATTCTTTATTAATTGTTTTACCTGCCATTGCATAAGCTTCGTTATACAAGTTAGTACGTTGGGGTAAATTTAGCTCATCATTACGCTCCCACGGATCTTCGTAAAACTGGTTTAGCAATTCGCATTTTTTAGCAAATTTAAGATAATTAATAGCCTCTGTATCTTTTGATGTATATAAGTACTGTATCATCTCGTTTTGAGATGACTTATTAAAATCACGTGCGTTTATTTGATAAACTGCCATGCGTATTGCTTGTGCCGGTACTTTACCTTTACAGTAGTTAAACCATAGCTGCTCATTAGGCGATACCTCTTTGCCGGTATAAACATCATCTCGTGGCTCTATGGTATTAGACGAATAATAAAATTCTGAAAACGAATCGAAACCATAGTACTCCGGTTTAAAAAAGCAATAACGAATATCTTCGCCATACGGATAGTAACCACAAGCATTTACTGTAATACTACTACTTAGTAAAACCAGAATAAAAAGCTGAAATTTGTTCATAGCTGTAGCGGCTTAATTGTTGTTGATCGAGGTGAAAAAGGCTTACTGTAATATTTTTGTCGAGGTCTGTATTTTTTTTTATTAAAGCTATGGCCTCCTGTATTTGTGCAGGTGTAGTTTCTTCAATTTTTATTTTATCTCCTGTTCTAAGATAAAAATCGTTAATTACAGTATCCCTTGTTGCCTCGTACCATAGTGGTTTTTCATGTTTTAAAATTGCTTTAATATTTTTAGTATCGGTATAAAGCAACTTTGCAAAATGATTATTTTGATACACCTGTACCCACGAGTAAAGTGGCAATGCAATATCGAGATGTAAAGGGTATTTATCTGCCGATTTTAAATACAACGAAAGTTCATTGATATCTAAAATAGAATTTTTGGTATGGTCTTCAAGCGGGCTTATAAGGTTATAACACATAAGCATTGCTTTATCTACAGGAGGTATGCCCATTTTATCGGGATATTTATAAGGATATAGCCTGAGTGTACAACTTATTTGTTTACCCGATATTTTTTTTAACTTTTTAAGAAAATAAAAATAATTATCTTTTGTAGAGGGTGTCCAGTCGCAATCCATTTGATATTCAGATACGTTAACTACACGGTTTAAACCCCTGTAATAACCATTATCTGTACAATATTTGTTTATTAAAAAACTAACATTGCCAGCAAGGCTATCGAGACCTTTATTGCTTATTTTTTTAAATACCTCATTACGCAGGTAAATGGTGGGCACCATAGTAATGCTATCATAAGCATTATATAAATGCAACTGGGTTTTGGCAGTAGGTATATTACCCATAACCTCGTTACGCTCTACTTCAAAAAACTTAACGTAAAGTTTTTTAATACCTAAAGTTCTTACCAGCGAATCTTCCTTGTTTGTAGGTTGCCATTCGTCGTTTTTCCAGTAGTAAAAAGCCCTTTCAACGTGCTCTGCTTTGTTTGGTGTACAGGCAAAAAGCGTTATAAGGATAAGCGCATAAAACAATATATTTTTCATTGGTGGGCGGTTTTTTGAATAACGCAAAACCGACTTAAAATTATATTTATTTCTGATATATTTTCATAAAAAAACCTGTTTATTTCTAAACAGGTTAAAATTTATTTTATTAGCGAAAAGCTGTTACACTTTACGCTTTTACCGGGATATTCTCCAGTATTTCTAATACAAATTTCCAGTATTTTTGAGCAGATTTAATGCTTGCCCTTTCATCGGGGCTGTGTGCGCCTTTAATAGTTGGACCAAATGATATCATATCCATATCTGGGTAATTAGTACCTAGTATACCACACTCTAAACCGGCATGACAGGCTACAACATCGGGCGTAGTGCCGTTTTGTTTCTCGTAAATTTCTTTAAGCACATCAAGTATTGGCGAATTTACATTGGGTGTCCACCCAGGGTATGAGCCAGATTGTGTAACCTCACAGCCTATAAGCTCAAACGTAGACCGTAATGCATTTGCAAGATCGAGTTTAGCACTTTCTATAGATGATCGTGTAAGGCACCCTATGTGCACTTTACCATCTTTAACAATTACACGGGCAATATTGTTTGATGTTTCAACCAGGTTTTCCATATCGGCACTCATGCGGTACACACCGTTATGGGCAGCATACAAAGCACGGGTTAACCCTTCCTGAACGCCTAGATCCATTACAGATGTTGGTAAAACATCTGCCTTTTCAATTTTAATTTCAAGGTTAGGTTCAGTAGTTTTAAGCTCCGTTTTAATATCATTAATGGTTTCAAGCATATCAAAAACATAAGCTTCATCAAAAATTTCAGAAATGATAACTTTTGCAACGCTCTCACGTGGTATCGCGTTACGTAGGCTGCCCCCATTAATTTCAGAAACCTGTAAACCAAAATTTTCAAAACCGTCAAATAAAAGGCGGTTCATAATTTTATTGGCATTACCCAGGCCTTTATTAATATCCATACCACTGTGGCCGCCATTTAAACCTTTAACGGTAATAGTATATGCTACAGAATTTTCCGGAACTTCTTCTTCACTATAACCTCTTTCGGCAGTAACATCAATACCTCCGGCACAACCTATGTCAATCTCGTCATCCTCTTCAGTATCCAGGTTTAAAAGTATTTCACCATCAAGCAAGCCACCTTTTAGGCCCATAGCGCCCGTCATTCCGGTTTCTTCGTCAATTGTAAAAAGTGCTTCAATAGCAGGGTGTTTAATATCGGTGCTTTCTAAAATAGCCATAATGGTAGCAACGCCAAGACCGTTATCGGCACCCAGTGTAGTGCCTTTCGCACGCACCCAGTCGCCATCTACATACATTTCTATACCTTGGGTATCAAAGTCAAAAACAGTATCGCCATTTTTTTGATGCACCATATCAAGGTGGCTTTGCATCACAATAGTTTTACGATTTTCCATACCCGGCGTGGCAGGCTTTTTAATAATCACGTTACCAACTTGGTCTTCAATAGTTTCAAAACCCAGCTTTTGACCAAAGTCTTTCATAAAAGCAATTACACATTCTTCTTTTTTTGATGGACGTGGCACTGCATTAAGGTCGGCAAATTTATTCCAAAGCTGCTTAGGCTCAAGGTTTCTTATTTCCTGGCTCATGTATTGTATTTAATGTTTGTTGTTTTTATTATAAAAAATATTTCTCAAATAATGTCTTAACGTTCTTTTCTTCCACTTCGCCTATCCAAATATTTTTAGGCTGAAGGCATATAACCGGGGCACACTTGCAATTATCGGTACAGCTCATGCGTACCACTTCAATTTCATTTTTCAGTCCATTCTCCCTGATGATACTCCTAAACCCATTCCGAATTTCTTTACTATAATCGCTGCATTTTTTTCCATCACAAATAAAAATAACCTTATCTGGAGCATTAATCTTTTTCATGGCGGCCTCGTTTATTGTAATACAAAAATACTACTTATATTTACTTACCCATTTTATTTAAGCTAAATGAACAAAAAGAAACTGCTGGCAATATTTTTTCCCATCCAGATAATTATAGTAAAACTGCTTTCGCTTTTCCCACATTTTACAGAAAACTGGTACAGTAACGGTGTGTATCCTTATATATCAAACGCTTCACGGATAATTTTTGGCTGGGCACCGTTTTCTACAGGCGATGTTATATATGGTATAGCTATTATTTTAGCGTTGCGATGGTTATGGCAAAAACGAAAAACCTGGCGGTACAATTATAAAGGCAACTTAGTAAGCATACTAGCCTGCTTAAGTGTGGTTTACTTTTTATTTAATTTACTGTGGGCGCTGAATTACAACCGGGTGCCGCTTTATAAAAAAATGGCGATTAAAAAAGAATATACTATTGATGAACTTGAAACTTTTACTAAACGCCTGATTACTAAAACTAACGAAGCACACGCTTTAATAGAAAAAAATGACAGCCTAAAAGTTGTGGTACCCTATAGCAATGCAGAGATTTATAATCATTCGGTAATGGCATACCAAACTACGCAAAAGCAATTTCCGTTTTTTGAGTACGAACACAAAAGTATAAAATCGTCATTATTTAGCGTGCCGTTATCGTACATGGGCTTTGGTGGTTATTTAAACCCTTTTAGTAACGAAGCCCAAGTGAATGCCGAACTGCCAAAATATAACCTGCCAACTACTACCTGCCACGAAATGGCGCACCAAATAGGATACAGTAACGAGAGTGAAGCCAATTTTATAGGTTACATGGTATCTGTACACAGTAATGATGCTTATTTTAAATATTCGGGATATTCGTTCGCATTAAAATATTGCCTTCGAAATATTAATAAAATTGATAAGACAAGAGCTAAAAAACTGATACCACTTATTGATAAAGGCATTCTTAAAAATTTTAAAGAAAGCGAAGATTACGGAAAAAAATACGAATCGTTTATTGAAGATGTTTTTAGTTACATATATGATAACTATTTAAAAATCAACAATCAAAAAGATGGTTTAGAAACCTATAGCAAGTTTGTAGGCCTGCTTGTAAACTATTATAAAGATAAAAATTTATAGCAACCTGTAACATTTCAGCCCTTTTATGTACTTATAGCGTATGAGTTCATCAATCGAAAGTTCGTTTGTACAACAGCTTCAGGCAAACCAAAACCTGATACATAAAATATGCAGGCTCTACACTAACAATGAAGATGCCCATAAAGACCTGTTTCAGGAAATTACCATACAACTCTGGAAAGCTTTCCCACAATTTAGGGGCGAAGCTAAATTTACTACCTGGGCCTACCGTGTAGGGCTTAACACCGCAATTACTTTATTTCGCAAAAAAAAGCGTACAATAGATACAATTGAGTTTGATAATAAAATACACCGCTTTAACCATGAAGAATATAATTATGAGGAGGAAGAGCATATAAAACTGCTTTACCAGGCGGTACAACAGCTTAATGATATAGATAAGGCATTGGTGTTTATGTACCTTGAAGATAAAGATTATACAGAAATCGCCGAAACCCTGGGTATTAGTGAGGTTAACGCCCGCGTAAAAATGAACAGGATTAAAAGCAAATTGAAAAAAATATTAAACCCTTAACGGGAACCGCACTATGGACGAATTAGATAAACTAAAAAACCACTGGCAAAAAAGCGAAACTGCCTTTACCCAGGTTTCTGAAAAAGAGATCTATGGCATGCTGCATAAAAAATCATCGTCTGTTGTAAAATGGATACTTATACTAAGCGTGCTGGAATTTGCTTTCTGGCTGCTGCTGTCTTTTTTCTTAAAAGACAATCCTAATGCAAAACGTGTCGAGAATTTTCATATGGATTATATAACCGTACCTATGAGTATTATTAGCTATGGTATTATCATCTATTTCTTTTGTATTTTTTATAAAAATTATAAAAAAATTACGGCTACAGATAATGTAAAAAACCTAATGGCCAGTATTTTAAAAACACGCAAAACAGTATCTAATTACATATTTGTAAATATTGTTTATGTTATTATTTGTTCAATCGTACTATTTTCGATGTATTTTGCAAAAGATGAGCAGCTTATAAACGCTTTTCAGCAATCAGAAGCACATGGTAATGCAATGTCTTTTTATGTTATGTATATAGTGCTTGCCCTAATTACCATTGGTATACTAATAGCATTTGTATGGCTATTTTATAAATTAGTGTATGGCTTTTTACTTAAACGCCTGTACCGTAATTATGAGGAGCTTAAAAAAATCGACTTTTAATTTCACATCTTCATGAAAAAATTTATAATCGCTGCGCTTTGCCTGTTCTCTGCCTTTGCTGGTAATGCTCAAAAACTGGAGAAAGGCCTGCTTTGGAAAATTTCCGGTAATGGAATTACCAAACCGTCTTACATTTTTGGAACTATACATGTTACCTGCGATGCTACCTTAGAACCTAACGTTGTAAAAGCGTTGGAAAATACTAAGCAATTGTATTTAGAATTGGATATGGACGACCCTAATATGCAAACCGCTATGATGGCTACCATAACCATGAAGGATGGTAAAACTATAAGTTCGATGCTTAGCGCTGATGATTTTAAGGTGCTCGACGATTTTATGAAAAAGCAAACCGGCATGCCAGCCACTGCCATGAATACGTTTAAGCCTTTTATTGCATCTTCTTTTTTATTGCCTAAAATGCTGGATTGCCCAATGCAGTCTTTCGAAGGTGAGTTAGTAAAGGCTACCAAGGCGCAAAATGAAGAAGTATACGGGCTGGAAACGGTAGAATACCAAATGGGGGTTTTTGATGCAATACCTTATGATGAGCAGTTAGCCGAGCTTTTAAAATCAGCTAAAGATGATATGGCTGGCGACAGAAAAGAGTTTGCCGATATGATGGCCATTTATAAAACGAAAGATTTAAATGCATTATATATGTTTATGGCAAATAGCGATAACAAAATGTATTCCGGCTATAATGATGTATTGCTTAACAACCGTAACAAAAACTGGATCCCTAAAATAGAACAGGTTGCCAAGGCTACCCCTACTTTTTTTGGTGTAGGTGCTGCTCACCTTGCCGGCGAAGATGGCGTGATTATGCTGTTACGTAAAAAAGGTTACAAAGTAGAAACTGTGAATTAAATTCTACTATCAGCTATAAACAAAAGAGAGGCGTATGCCTCTCTTTTGTTTTTTAATAATGCCATTCGCGTTGTTTGTTTAACTCTTCCTGCGCATCTAATACTTCGGCAGGTATTACCTTTAAAAATGATGGGTGCTGCTCTATGGCATATTCTATTTTTTCTACTATCTGGTCTACCGTGTCGTTTTCATAATCAATAACCAGCGGCTCCTTAATTATAAACGACTGAAAAATACCTTTCTTTTTAAGTCGGAGCCCCTTCTTGTCAAACGATCGTCTAAAGCCATCAATAACAATTGGCACAACTATGGGTTTGTGTTGTTTAATAATGTGTGCTGTACCTTTACGAATAGGTTTAAACGGCTTTGTTGTACCCTGCGGAAACGTTATTACCCAACCATCTTCAAGCGCCATGCGTATATTCTCGGTATCGTTAGGGTTTACATCACGTTTAATGTCCTGACCTTCGGCACGCCAGGTACGCTCTACAGTTATCGCGCCGGCATAGGCCAATATTCTAGGTAACAAACCGGCTTTCATGGTTTCTTTAGCAGCAACGTAATAAAAGTTTAGTTTAGGTTTCCAAAGGTAGCCTACATTATCAATATTATCTTCGCGGCCTTTAAGGCTTGCGTTAAATACATGGTACATTGCCACAACATCGGCAAAATAGGTTTGGTGGTTCGATATAAACAATACGTTTGTTTGTGGTAACGCCCTTATAATTTCAGATCCGTCAATTTTAAGCTGGTTAAATCCCCTATATCTCCGGTGCGTAAGTGCGCCAAAAACCAGGATAAGCCATCTTTTTAAAAAGAGTATATGCCCAAAGGGATTTCGTTTAAATATGCCCATTCTATAAATATATAAACACAAAACTACAAAAACCGTGCTATTTTAACGTGTTTTTTATGGTTTCTTTAAGCTCGCTCATAATCATGGCAGTTGCTCCCCAAATAATATGTTCGCCTACTTTAAAAGCAGGTACATCAATGCTTTGAGCATAAGATGTTTGCATTTTGGTATTTATAACAATAGAGTCGTCTAAAAAAACATCCAGCGGCAGCTCAATAAGTTCGGCAACTTCATCGGGGCTTGGTTTAAAAGCCAGTTCGTTAACCGCAATTCCTAAAAAAGGGGCTACTAAAAAGTTACTGGGCGGTATATAAATTTCGGTAAAAGGCATTACCACATCAACATCAGTCACGGCTACACCTACTTCTTCAAAGGTTTCTCTTAAAGCGGTTTCGGCAAGATTCGCATCCCCTACTTCGGCTTTGCCTCCCGGAAAAGATATTTGTGCCGAATGTATACCCGGATAGGTATTGCGTTTTATTAAAACCAGCGTTGCTTCATTATTTTTAGGATAAAAAAGCATCATAACGGCCGATTTTCTTGGGTTGTATTTAGTGTAATAATCAGCCTGTAACGATTCGCGCCTTTCAAGCGGTGCCATTTTAAGGTGTGCGGTGGTGGCAGGTAGCTGCTGATTTAGTATTTTTGGGATATATTTTGTAAATTCGGAAAAAAGCATTGTAAATAGTACTGTTAGTAACCCTAAAGATACTGAATTAAAATGCGCCATAAAAGTTAAAACATGTTTAGCAAAGCAGAAGCACATCAGATAAAAAAAGAATTTTGGAAAGCATTCGCAGAGGCCTACCCACGCAAGTGGCTTTTGTATGATACCAAAATTAAAGATGTAACCTTTAAATTTTATATTGATAATAAAAAAGCACAGGTATTACTGGAGATAGAGCCTAAAGAAGATGAAAAAAGAAAGATTTATTTTGAAAAAATAGAATCGCTTAAAAGCATTTTATTAGAGGAATTTTTGCCTGAAGCGGTGTTTGAAAAAGACTTTCATTTAGAAACCGGCAAAATAGTAAGCCGTATATGGGTAGAACAAACCGGTATAAGTTTATATAATATGGCCAGCTGGGCAATGATATTCAGGTTTTTTAATATTAGTATGGATGCCTTTGAGCGATTTTTTTATGAATATGAAGATTACATAAAAGATTTGGAAATTAACACATAACACGTTAGCCTGAAAATATAACCTGCTCAATGAGCAGGATTTTTTTTGCCAATTATTACGTATATGTAGCAAAAAAAATCCCCTCTGCCGGAGGGGATTTAATTTAAACTAACCACTAATTTTAACGAACCATAGAGAAATGTCCTCTAAGTTCACGTCCGTCTTCTCTTTTAACCACAAACCAGTAATCAGATGATGGTAGTTGGATGCCATTTAGAGTACCGTCCCAACCTTCAGAGGTTGAGTCGAAATTGGTTATAAGTTTACCATATCGATCAAATATAGTAACACTTAGGTGAGGTTCTCTGATAGAGTACTTAATGTACCATTTATCGTGATGCCCATCACCATTAGGTGTAAAGTAATTAGGGTAGTTTAACAATACAACTTCTTGTATATCCTGGCCGCAGCCATTTTTATCTTTAACATAAACTTGGTAAACACCAGGCTTAAGACCCGTAAATATATTATAGTCCTGATAGTTCATTCCATCTATTGAATATTCATAATCACCCGATTTAGCCATAACAACAGTAATTGTATTACTATCGTCAGTCCAGTCTTCAATTTTAATAGTTCTAATTTCCGGCGTGAACGACTCATGTATTTCAACTTCATTGTATTTAGAGCAATATGAAGTTCCAAAATTTTTATTAGCCACTACACTGTATATTCCTGGCTCGCTTACATAAATAACCTTAGTTGTTTCTCCATTAGACCATAAATAACTATCGAAATTACCAGTTGCAATAAGCGTTATTTTTTTACCATCGCAAATTGTACCTGCAGTTGTTATAGTTGGCTCTTGTGACGAACCTATAAACAATTTAAATGATGTAGTACCATGGCATAAAGCAACCTCATTGTTTACAAGCCTTACAAATATTTCTTCGCCGTTAGTAGCATTAGTATAGTATTCTGGCAAAGGATCTGTACCACTATCTGCATCTGCCTGCGTTTTATGGTATGTAATAGTATACATTGAGCTATATAATGACCCAAGTATTGTTTCATCCTGATCTGTTAAATGAAACTCATAGTTTTTAACCGCTTTATCATCAGTACAAAACACCATATCATTTGGCTTTTTAGCATCACTTATAGATGGTAGTGTTTGTACGTCAAATATTTTAGGAACTATATTACCACATGCATCTTCAATTTGAAATTTATACACACCCGCTGCAAGATTTTTAAATACATTATCAGTACCATTATCTACCAATACTTCATTATTATCATTAACAATTTTATACGAAATTGGATAACCAATAACATCAATCATAACATCATTAGCCTTATCATCTCCTAAACATTTTAGGCTGTAAGCAGCTTTAATATCAAACTGTTCTGTATAACTAAAAGTTTCGCCAAAAACACTTACACACATAGTATTTTTATTACTACCTGTAGTAAAAGTTTCAAACTTTTTAATGATCCTGAATTTACCCGAGTAATTTAAGTTATTTCTATCTGTATTATTAAATAACTGAATAGAATTATCGCTTGTAGGAACATCAGATACTATATTACCGGCACCATATACAGTACCATTTTCTGGATTTCCCCATGTTTTAGTATCTGTATTATATTTCTGCAACCAGTAAGTAGCACCTTCAACACCATTACTTTCATCTGTAACTTTTACAGAAAATCCTCCACAATTTGGTGTAAATGTATAAAATTTAGGAGAAGGTATATGCCCTACAACATTTACAGGAAGTGTTTCTGTAACATCGCATTTATCAATACCTTTAAAGCTATAGTTTCCTTCAGGCAAATCTGCTAAATACAATTCTCCATCGGCTGTTAAAAGAGATGTAACATCTGTAGGGCCTTTGTAAGTAGTTGGGGCATCTACTATAATAACCGATTTTATATATCCATTACCACTTCTAAAACGTACCGTACCAAAACCAGGTTGGCAAGCCGGAATAGAAGCTATGTTAAACTTTTGGTCAACATATTCAGGAACAACAACATCAAAAATATAATCAAAGCCGCAATCATCAGTAAATTCAACAGTATATTTACCTAATGGTAAATTAGGTACTGCAAAATAACCGCCATCAACAACAATATATTGATCTATAACAACAGGCAGCTGTTGTAAATCCTTATATGCCTGAGGTCCTTCAATTATTTTACAAGTTATCGTTTTTTGCTGAGGAACAGAAATCGCAAAACCTCCAAATTGAGAAAAACAACCATTATTATAACCATACCCACTAGGCGAAGGTTTAATAAATTCTACTTTAATAGTATCAGTAGCGATTCTTCCGCACTTATCAGTAATCTGAACAATATAATCACCAAAGGGGACAGAATTTTCATGACTCCCAAAAGTGACACTTGGTTCAGTAAAAGATGTATTTGTACTGGTATATTTTAAAGCATCAAATCCATCAGGTGTTTTTACAAATTTAACTTTATATGAAGTTGTATATTTTGAAGCGTTAACAATAAGAAATTTTTCAGCACAATTAGCATCACCTAATGTCAGCTTTACATTTACACTAGGGTCAACTACATTACCCTCCTTATTATACGTAGTATTACAATTATCTACAACTTTAATATCGTAAGTATAAGTTTGTGTATCGTACCTTGGTAAAACAGCCGAAATAACCTGGCTATTACCATTACCTGATTTAAATACCTGTTTAATAACTATACTATTACCAGAAATATCCATTGGCAATAAAGTATGCGTTACCGTAAGAGGATAATTAATATTACCCGCAGAAGCTGCAATAGTATTATTTACCCTAATAGAATCGCAAATAGTATTTACAACATCCGGATAAAATGGATCTGAAATAGTAAGCACCGAAGTAATTTGCGATAGTGTATATGTTTTAACCTTACCGTTACCACAATTATCAAAAGCTCTTATCTTATAAGTACCACCAGGTACATTTTTAAACACATTAGATTTTTGAGATTTTCGTATAACAGGACCGTCAAAAATTTCGCATGTCGCAAGTAGACCTGAAGTAGCAGTTACAACAATTGTACCTCCCGCAGAACAGCTTTCATTAATAGATGAAACTTTAAAGTTAAAATCAACTTTTTTATCTAAAATAGTAACAGTAGCTTCTTTAGAATTTTGTTTATTTTCTAAAGATTGTAAGGCAATAACTTTATAATCACCCGCATTTAAGCCCGATAAGCTATTAGCAGATGAAATAAAAATGGCATCAGTTACATTAGGTAACTTATATACTTTATAAAGTATAGATGCTTTAGGACTTGTATTTGAAACTATAAAAGTTAAAGTACCATTATCAAGACATAACTCATCTGTTTTCTTAACAGTAAGTTTAAAATCAGATAATTGTGCATTAAGTGTTGTTACAAATAGAAGTAGCAAAAATAAACCGGCAGTTTTAATTTTTTTCATATCTAAATTATTTCACATTGTTCTATCTAGTTCCAACAAGAGCCAACTTATTGTTAAAACCAAATATTATATCATTTTCTACACTGCAATGATAATAAAATAAAAAACATAAAACACTGATTTATAAATACTTAGAATGCATTTGAACGGATTTTTAAGCATTATTTAAAACATAAATATTAAAATATCAAAGTAAAAAACTCTATATCAACATTTTACAAATACACTCACATAACTTAATTGAATATTGGTTAATGTTAAATTTTAAACAAATAATAGTTTTAACATGTAAAAAATGTACTATATCAAAATATCGATATTTTTTTTAGAAATTATATAAAAATACAACAAACATTTAGCCAAAATAAATAATAGCAATCGTAATAAATCCAACCTATTTTATAAAAAAAAACCTTAAAAAGAAAATTAGAGCTTACAAAAAAAATGTTAATCATCATTTTATTTGTCATCATGATTTATAAGTAAGATAAATTAGGTTATAAGAACTAACCCCTTTTTGACAAAGTTTATAAGTTTAAAAAACAAGATAAAAACATACATCTGTATGTCAATCACTTATAATAAATTTATAAATCTGAACTATTGAGTTTCGGCAATGTTATAATTCATTTCCATTTTTCATTAATAATATTTTAGGTGTTGCCGCAATTAAATCCAATTGTATATAGATAGCGATTACGGTAACGCTTAACAAGTTTTTTAAATTAAATCCGAAGTTTTCTTGATAGTCTACCCTGATTATCATTACAAACTAGTTTTTGAGATGAAGCTATTTTATGTGTGTATGAAGGTGATGTTTTGAGGCAACCTTACTTATACAACCACTTAAAAATGCATAACTACGTATTTTAACTCAAACTATTTGTGCTGATATCTTCAAGCGCCGCAACTATGTGCTCCTGATTGTTAATTTATAACGAGATGCATACTTAAATAAAATACACTAAAAATGTGTAGCTTAACTCCCTTTTTAAACCAATAAGTTTCAATGCATTTTATCATAAAAAAGACATTTAAAACATTATTTTGCCCTTAAATGGAATAAAAAGCTAGATGATTCACAAGATCTTAAGCTTAATATTTTGAATTAAAAACTATACCATTTCATTATAAGATGAAAGAATATAAAAAACCTTAGCACATTGATTTATACAACTTTACTAAAAACAAAACCCCCTTATCCGTATTGGATAAGGGGGTTTAAAAGAAAGGCGATGACATACTCTCCCACAAACTGCAGTACCATCTGCGCAGGCGGGCTTAACTACTCTGTTCGGGATGGGAAGAGGTGAGCCCCGCCGCAATAATCACCTTAAAAGGTTCATTGCTTTGGACAATGATTTACGCGAGTATAGCTAACTGGAACTATAAACCGCAAATTAATAGTATTAACATACTGAGATAAAGAAAAATTGGTATTTTTAGAAAGTTCCCTCCCCCCGGCTTGCACCGGGAGGAAAAGACGTACATAAGCTTACAGGTTATTAGTACTACTCGACTATGACATTACTGCCTTTACATCTATAGCCTATCAACGTGGTCATCTCCCACGACCTTTAAAAGAAATCTCATCTTGTGGTGG
>Ga0308159_1000207_pt1 | contig 183789 bp, 172 predicted proteins | sample PhyCR1_FD_201040 | JGI IMG/M metagenome (GOLD analysis project Ga0308159, IMG submission 201040) | Phyllosphere microbial communities from UC Gill Tract Community Farm, Albany, California, United States - DLSLC.R1 | ecosystem: Host-associated > Plants > Phyllosphere > Unclassified | place...
CCGCCGCAACAAAATGACCGGCGTCGCAGAACAGTTCCAGTACATCCTGCGCGACGAGTCCATGCACCTGAACTTCGGCATCGACGTGATCAACCAGATCAAGATCGAAAACCCGCACCTGTGGGACGCCGAGCTGAAGGAAGAAGCCAGCCAGATGATTCTGCAAGGCACCCAGCTCGAAATCGAATACGCCCGCGACACCATGCCGCGCGGCGTACTGGGCATGAACGCCGCGATGATGGAGGACTACCTCAAGTTCATCGCAAACCGTCGCCTGAGCCAGATCGGTTTGAAGGAAGAGTACCCAGGCACCACCAACCCGTTCCCATGGATGAGCGAAATCATGGACTTGAAGAAAGAGAAGAACTTCTTTGAGACTCGGGTTATTGAGTATCAGACCGGTGGGGCGTTGAGCTGGGATTGATTTGATCCTAGGTTTACTGCTTCAAGCGAAAGGGCTGCCAGCGATGGTGGCCTTTTTTTCAGGTGCTTTATACTGTCCGCCTCCTTTTGAACTGGTGATGCCAATGACAAACGATGATTCAAGGGCAGTTAATTCGCCAGCCACGAGTTAGCCAAAAAAAGTTTAATATCCAAAAAACACTGCATCATGCACTGAATATGCACATGAGCAAGATAACTGTTCGCCAACAGCGCAAACGCAACTGAAAAAAGGGCCTTGAGGATACAACAGCCCTTTCATCATAAAAATTAAAACACTTACCCGTTAGCGATCCGAGACGCAAAAAATAAAATCACGGTCACATGTTCGCTATTAAGTCGTTCGCAACCTTATCGAAATCAAGATCGGGAACACCAAAACGACCATAATATCTCGAAAATTTTGCTTGAACCCCCTCTGCGAATGGCGTATCCAAAGTCGCAACTCGTACGAAGATCTTATCATCAGACAGCTCGTCTAGTGGCACTTGGTCCAAGCTTTGGAAGTCAGCGACAAGATGGGGAATAAAAGAGGTTCCAGGTAGGTACTTATAGCGCTCTGGCTGCCCCCCTGCCACTTTACGATTGTCACCAAGCAACCCTAAAAGCCCCTTTCTTTTAGATCCACTAACGCTTCCAATTTCCTGCTTGTTCTTAAGTGCATCTTGGAACTCGGAAAAATCGGCTACACCTTTACACCTAACCAATAATGCGCGCTCTGCTTTGCCTTGTTCAAAATCACAAGCAGGATTAATTACCAAATGATAAGTATCCTCCGCCAAACAATGATAAACATCGCCGAGATGAATGCGACCATGTAGCGCTGGCCATATATAGTACTCAACAGGCAAAACGGATGACTCCGGCACATATTCGGGATTAAAGTACTTGCGAATGGACAATGGACTTAGAGACCCTGCGAGCCTGCGCGCTAATAGATAGGCTATTTCACCATCCTCCTTCAACTCACTCGAGGTACTCCAATGCGAGCTTACATGCTCCCAAATATATCTACGCTGCTCTTCCTGAATATATTTTACGAGATCAGGTAACTTTGTACTGAAAATGGCCTGCACAGCGGATAACAACTCTTCCGTACTTCCCTTTCTCACAACTCTTGTAAAACTATTCTCAAGATGTTCAACTTTTTGCGAAAAGCCAGTATGGAAAACGACCGGAGTAAATTGATTTTTTTTCAATTCGGCCAATAGCCTTTCCCCACTCAGTTCATGAGCGTTTTCTTTTTCAATTTTACCGCCATGAAGATCCAAAACAAAAAGATCAAAATTCCCTAGTTCAGCGATTTCCCGGGCCACCTCGAAATCGGCTACTGCCTTGCAGGAGACGGAGTCACCCGGTAAAAAACCAGGTTCCTCAAATAAATCTACAAGCATATCCAAAATTTCTTGATCATCATCAAATATCAAAAAATTCCACTTTCTAGCCATCACACTCTCCTTCTCAACGTCACTCGAAACGCTGCGCCACCTAGCGGATTTGAATCCATGAGTTCCAAGCTGCCTCCATAATAATCACTCACTATATCCCCGACAATCGAAAGCCCTAGCCCTACACCATTATTTTTGGTAGTAAAATAAGGCTCAAATATATGCTCACGGTTCTCGATGGGTACGCCTGGGCCACTATCTGCGACAACTACTTCAACACTCCCATTGGGGACGCGTTTCACGGTAATCGCAATTTTGCGACTAGCCTCAGGTACCATCTCCAACCAATAGAGACTGTTTTGAATTAGATTAACCAAAACCTCTTGAAACTCTGAAGAGTCTACACTCACCAATGTCTCAGAAGACGGCGAAGTAAATACTACCTTCAAACGCTTAAAATCATCAGAAAGAATTTCGTAAGCGTCGCGAACTAATTGCTCTAGATACAGTTGTGTAGGCCGGCCCCGCTTCCGCCCACCAAAAGGCTCTATCCTACGGAAAACACCGTCGAGAACATCGCTTTGCTTTTGTATAAAAGAAAACCTCTCGGCAATCTTGTTCACCTCAGATTGAGCACCATCATGCATAACAAGCGACTTTGCACTATTAAAGCCTAGCCTAGAGTAGCCAGAAATCTTCGACAGCGGATGTCTACCCTGGTGAAGCAGGCCATCGATGAGCTGACCTAGCGTTGCTAGCCCATGATATCTTGCGACAACAAGCTTTATTTCTTCAATTTTTTTGAGATAATCTTTTTCTACTTTTTCAACCATCTCAAGCGCAGTCTTATCTTGCGGATGGCTTTGAGAAAGATGACCTTTAATATCAATAAAATTTAGATTATCAAAAAGGCCAGCCTGCCCTGCTTGCTTTTCTTTCTCCCCACCTCCGCTTGGCTTCTTATATGCACGGCGATAGGTCTCCATTCTAGCTAAAACGGTCAACATGATCTCTCGCAGATCAAAGTAAGCGTCGTTCTCTCGCAAACCCTCGCGGTTTGATTGATCTTGCAGCGCCGGATTTCGATCCGCCGCAATTTGAACATAACCAAATATTTGATTATTTGAGATTCTTAGAGAGGGATTCTGTATGCGCCTCAAATCGAGACGAAGCCAGTCATTGTTAGGTTCGCCGTAGGGCAAAACTCGGAATCCATCACGATAAATATTAACACCGGCAAACGCATCCAGATCTTTACGAACATTTTGTATGGTACTTTTGACCATCTGGACAATGTTACCAAGCTCATCCCGGTCCCATATCCTCAGTTCTATATCCAATGAACCGCATGCTGGACTTCGAAAATTCTGATCCCCTTCAGCAGGAATTCTTTCCAAAAACTCCCATCGCCCACTGTCCACTGGAACTACTCTCCCCTTGACTGGGATTGCATTACCCTCCGCAAGAATCTCATAAACCAAGTCAACATCCCCAGCTGCCGATATACTGCCCGACACGCGATAATGGGGATACTTAACAGCTTGAGGTGGCTCTACTGCCTTAGAAAATCGATCGAAGGGTGGAGGCGCAGAAATTTCGATGTTAAAACCGTTTACACCGGAAAACGGGGAAACTAGGCGCGACAATCCTCTCTGGAGAGCCTGAAAGCTGGAATCATCCCAGCTGCTACGCAATTGCTTAATCTTCAGCGCTGTACCTTGCCGTACTCCATCACGCTCAAAAAAACTAGAAGGAAGCCGGGTATTAACCTCGGAGATCTCCTTTGGCTCCCTTTGCTCCGTCAGAATCAAGATTTGATCCAAATAGGTTTCAGGGTTATCAAATTGTGTCCAGTCGAAGAATGCGTAAGATTCAGTTGGCTCATCCCTGTAACGGCTAATCAGATCCAATGAGGCACCGAGCCTAGCTGCCGCGAATCTTCCGACACCTTTTTCACCAAGGACCCTACGCCTTCCATTAGGACTATCTTTCTTAAGTTTTTTCGACGGGGTCGCTGGCTCCATCCATGCGCTTTTTATTGTCGAAAAGCTCATTCCCGAGCCATTATCAACCACCTCAATTTCACCTTGACCTGGTATTAAAGGGGAAGAAAATCTGATCAGCACATCTTTTGCGTCTGCATCGTATGCATTCTTCACTAACTCAATCAACGCAACCGTATCGCTACTAATTAGCTCTTCGCCAAGCGTTTTCATGATTCTTGCTCTTGGCCGAAAAGCAGAGGGCAGCTTATTATCATCCATAATTAACGCCTCGTAGAAAAACTAAGGAACTCATGCAACCTCGCTGACACCTGCGGAGTTGGTAAAAGTTTTCACTATCGACTCCATGACAGGCGAACAAACCGCATTGCCCATGAGCTTTACTTTCTCGCGCCTTGTCACATCTGGAAATAGATACTCAGCAGGAAACCCCATGGCTCTTCGCAACTCATCCGGCTGTAACATGCGCATCATATGACCTTCCGCACTCGGTGCCACATAGGCGAACCGGTCTACCGTGGTTATGGTTCGAAGTGGAGCGTCCATACGCTGCCAACCACCACTTCCATCACTGCCGTAGTAAACAATAAGAAATGCCTTATCCTCTCCTAACTCCGATATAGCCCGATCGGCTCTTGCTAACGTATCTTTTGCCCTCTTCTTCAATCTAAGAGGGGTCATTTTATATTTTCCTGTGCAATCTAAAATATCCCACACATTTTTAGTTACTGTAGAGATAGGACGAATTTCACTCGGCTCGTCATACAAATCCGCTATAACAAACAACCTTCGACGCTTTTGAGCCACCCCAAAGAGGGATGCGTCAATTACCTGCTCGCGAACATTGTATTTCAGCTCTTTCAGTTGACCTATAAGCTCTTTATAGCGGCCCCAGGGCTTCATATGAACCACATTTTCCAGCGTAATCCAGCGCGGCTTCATGACGTCAGCATAGCGAGTCACTTGAAAGGCGGTATCCCGACTTTCTTCCGATCTAGGCTTACTGCCCCGCGCGCATGTGTGATGAGTGCATTCAGGCGATGAAATAAGTAGATCGATAGGGCCGGTTTTTTCTAAAACTAACTCAGGGGTCAGTGTACGGAGGTCCTGCCGGAACACCTGCGCCCCCGGAAAATTCAATTTGAAAGACTCGGCGGCTGGACCCCATAGATCGACACCCCCCACTATAGTGGCACCGCCCTTTCTGGCCCCTAGACTGGCGCCGCCAGCGCCACAAAACATGTCAAATGTGCGAATCCGATTCATTTCAGTGCCTTAAATTATATCTCTGGCCAGGTTACCAGGTTCCAGGCACTATTCAAGAATGATGGCACTAGGACACCCAGTCAAATGGCTGCAAACCGGATTTTTTCCGTAGATGAGCTCGCCAGCTCAGATCTCATGATTGACGCCCACTATGCCGGAAGCCGGAACGGAAACTCCAGCGACGATCCTCTTACCAAGCTCCTAAGCGTCAGCAATCAAGGCGGGTTCCGCATCAGAGGCAAGCGCGACGACCCGCGCATGATCGTATTGCTTTCCAGCATGGAAGATATGGATTGGCCTGATGATCTGGATCTCTCGACAGGAGTGTTCACCTACTACGGCGACAACAAAAAACCAGGGCGTAAGCTGGACGAAACCAACCGTTACGGCAACAACCTTTTAGAGCTAATTTTTGCAAGACATCATGCAGGCCTGCGCCACCTAGTACCTCCCATCTTGATTTTCACCAAGGCTGGGCTTTACAGAGACGTTGTATTCCGCGGTTTAGCCGTCCCCGGTCATGTCGGTAGCACGCATAACGATGATCTGGTAGCCGTTTGGCACGCCAGCAAAGGTCAAAGATTCCAGAACTATAAAGCTACCTTCACCATTCTCGATTTACCCGAAATCCGACGCGAGTGGTTGATCGACGTCATTGAGGGCCGGGCGTTTGAGAGTGAAAAAGCGCCCCTGAAGTGGATCAGATGGGTCAAAACCGGGCTATATGATCCACTGATCGCGAAACGGTCTCAACCAATCCGCTCAAAAAAAGAGCAGCTTCCAGTCTCAAACCACGACTTGAAGATGCTGAACATTCTCTACGAACATTTCCGGGCCGACCCCTATGAGTTTGAGATCTGCGCCGCAGCCCTTGTCCGCATTTGTCTCCCTGATGTTGTTGAGCTGGACCTTACTCGCAGATACCGGGACGGTGGCCGCGACGGGATTGGCAAGCTTCGAATAGGTAGGGCCGAGTCAGCCGTACTCGTAGATTTCGCCATTGAGGCTAAGTGTTATGGACTGGCGAACTCGGTAGGTGTGCGTGAGGTCTCCCGATTAATCTCGAGGCTGAGGCATCGTCAGTTCGGTGTGCTGATTACCACCTCATGGCTTCATGACCAAGCGTACAAAGAAATCGTCGAGGATGGGCATCCAGTGATGATCCTGGCTGGGAAAGACATTGTTGAGCTGCTGAAGCAAACAGGGCTGAAAACCGCGGATGATGTTGTATCTTGGTTGGAGTCAAGCTTCCCGATTGGGCTTTTGTGATGTGCGCAGATGTGTTCAGCCCCGAAAAACGCTCCGAAGTGATGGGCAAGATTAAAGGCAAAAACACGAGACCTGAAATGATTGTTCGGTCCATGTCTCATCGCCTTGGTTACCGCTTCCGAATCCACAGAGGCGACCTTCCCGGAAAACCTGATCTCGTCTTCCCAAAATATCATTTTTGCTTGTTTGTACATGGATGCTTTTGGCATCAGCATCCCGGCTGCAAATACGCATACCAGCCGAAGTCTAAACCTGAATTCTGGCTACCCAAGCTACATAAGAACGTCATCCGGGATGATAAAGTCCAGCACGAACTGATCGAGCTGGGATGGAAGGTCGATGTGATTTGGGAATGCGAGACGAAGAATATCGAGGCGTTGAAAAACCGTCTGAAGGAACTACTGAGCTCAGCCTGCACGGCGATGAAGAAGTAAGGTGATGACGGAAAAGCTAGTTCTTTCGGAATCGCCCTACAGACGACCGTTCACGGAGTCTCTACCCTACCTCCGCGCCTAAGAAACGCGTTCAATGCTCAAAAGCAGCGGCCTGTCCGCTCCCGATAGATGCGGTTTTTTTGCGCCTGCAGCTTCCGGCTGCGCGTCATATATCTCTGCTATGTCGGGAGTGGGCGAATACAAGACCCGTAAGGGGAATAAGCCCGGCCTTTTCTGCTTTTGAGGTTTCTTAGCTCCCGACGCCTTAGCTCTGCTCAGAGCTGACCAATGTAGAGATAAAAAGAATGTCAAAAGCCCTCTCACCCACCACCTTCCACCGCCACAACCGCCCCCTGCGCACCCTCCTCTTCGAATCCCAAGTCTGGTTCTGCGCCCGCGACATGGGTCGTCTCATGGGCTGGCCTTTGAACGAACGCACGACGCGCAAGCTCGATGCCGATCAGCGTCGGGTGATGACCTTGGTGGATTCGTGCGGTGAGGCGGATGAGCTGATGGTGAGTGAGTCGGGGGTGTATGCGATGTTGGTGCATCACCATCACGCGGAGAATCGTGAGTTACGGCAGTGGATCACCAACGAGGTGGTGCCGTGTGTGCGCGATGAGCTTGAGCCGCCCGAGGCGTGCAGTCCTTGCTTGAGTTTTCTGCAGTGGCCGGGAATGTCGGTGAGCATGTTGCATTGGCGCAGTGAGCCGTGGATTCGGTTGCGGGATATGCCAAGGGTACTGGCGCACAGCGGTGATCATCAGCCGTTTCATAGTAAGCCAGGCCAGTCGTGGTGGCAGGCTGCGAGAGCAAAATTGGGGCGCGTCTGAAACCTCTCCACAATGGGTTACAAGGGGACTTGCCAGGTGCGGACATGTCCCACGCTGCTCAACATAGCCGTCCTCCGATGATGTAGGAGTAATACCCACAGGTGAGTGAGACGAATCCGGATTTTCTCGAAGACGGCTTCCCATCCAACAACGCTGGTAGGGTCGTGGCCTTCAAGTCAAAACTCACCAGGATGTGGAATGAACAGGCCGTTATTTGCTTTTGCTTGGGTTGTTTCACAGCGTGTTTATGACACTTTTGTTCCGAACTCATCGCGCCAATTTCTGCAGCTTGCCATGACTGCGCATCGGATTCGTTACGTCCTCCCTTCGATCGCATCCTTATTCATGTCGCTTTACGGTTCAATGGCAGGTGCGATCGATTCCCCTCAGGCAGGCGCCCGCACCTACGCTAAAAACTACAAAGATATGGTTCTCGCGACCTGTATAGCGAACGCCTACAAAGACGCCGCGACCGATGCCGGAAGCAGCGTGAGTGCACTGCGTGACTGGGCGTATTACGGTCTGGACAAGGCGCCAGACGAGATCATCGATTTGGTGAATGAATACCTAGCGAGGGACTATCACAATCCTTTGGCAGATTCAGAGGTCAAAGGCGTCCGTTTTGATTTGTTGAAGTGCCTGGATCTGTATCACAGCGGTGAGCTGGAGAGCCAGGTTGGGCGGATGGTCATTAACCCTGATGGTATTTATAGGCAGGATCACGCGCTACCTGCAAAGCCTTGAACGATAAGCCCTGTGTAAGTGTGGGCAGTATCACTGCAGGAAAGCCCTCAATGCTCAAGCGCTGCACACTGTTCGACTGCACAGAGTTAGGCTCGGATGCTCCGCTCGATAACCACACAAGTCATGCCACGCATGAAGCGCTCGGCTTCGCTGAAACCGCGCGGCGGTATATTTCCTGAAACGCGTGGGCACTGAAATCCTGACGCCTACCAATAGTAATCCTTATATTTTTCGCAGTTGAAGAACAGCTCCAGGCCTATGCCCCAGGCAACGACAAAACCCCAGATGAGGACATCATTGACGTGGGCTTCGAGGAATATGGTTCCTGTCGCGCCAAGGGTGATGAGGGAAACACCTGCCCATTGGCGAGGGCGTTTGTGAACCAACTTTCGGTTAAGCACGTAGCAGGCGGTGCAAGCGAGGAAGCAACCGAGCAGGAATAGCATAGGCGGTTAATCCTCGTCTCTGGTGAATTGGTCGCGACTGGAGAACAAGGAATAACCCGTTACAGTGAGCATCAAAAGCGCGGCGAACAGCTCGTCGCTTTTGCTGGATAGCTTGAAAAACGCGATTACCCCGCAGACCAGCATCAACATCCCGAGCCACTTTCTCCAGAATCTGGGTTTGAGCTTATAGGTGAGCAGCGTACTGATCGTCATGCCTAGGCCAACGAGTATGGGAAGCGTCATCGCACGCCTCCCTGATTTTTGAGCAGCATCGCTCTGGATGTGGGTTGTGGGCCGATGCCTCCCTCCACCCAAGCCTGAACTGCAACTACGACGTCACCCGAGTGGCGGGTATCAGAAAGCAACTTCACAGAAAGTCCTGCAAAGCCTCCAGCAGTTGTTTTCTGCCAAACCCTCTTTGATGGGAACCCTCTACCAATGATTATTGACGCCGCCAAAGCCAAAGCGTCAGTCTGATCATTGAACAATTCCGCTTGCTTGCGCGTCAGTGGGTCCGACACTGCAACCACCATCTCGCACGGCCGGCTCTGCGCCAGCATTCGGTCATAAGTTTCGGCAATAAAGTCGGCGACTCTCCAGTGATCACTACCACAATTCGGAATTCGTAGAGACCTCAGGGTGGGTACGTCTTTTGCCATGACAGTAAAACGCATAAGGGTGAACAGGAGACCAAAGTGGCCGACGTGTAGAGTTTTTTCCAGCTGCATCGAGTCGCCCTTGAGAGTCGGTGGGGCGAGCGAGTTTGCGCTATACGATGTTATCCATGAATGCGCCAAAGACTAAAAAAGAGAGTGCTTACCTCGGTTTCGGATAGGTCCTACGCTTTCAATAGCTTCCCCCTCGACACGCTTGAGCGAGAAACAGCCACCCAGCCACTTAGCCCACTGCCCAGAGGCGCAGGCTTCAGTGCCAGCCCTCTCGCCAACTCTGGAGTTCACGCCAGCAATGGCAAGGCTATTAAAAACGCATCAGCCTAATATCCCCCAAACAAACAGAGCGGCCGACCAGACCGTGCACGCTATAAATGGCGGATACACCTTTTTCTTTAGACTCTTGGGAATAGCGAGAACCTCTTTCTCCACTACACTTCCATCTCGCACATAAAGACTGGGATGCGTACAGATTGCTATTATTGCGCTACAGCGCATTACTTTTCCTGCAAGTCCAAATCTCTGCATCCAGAATTTATTTTCTATTACCAGACGACTGTCGCCTAAAATACATTCCAAAGTATCTATATATTTATAAGACACAATCACTGCCCAAGACGTCATGAACGGTAAAGGCAGCATTATGGCCATGTTGACAACATCAGAAAAGTCGAGCTTACCCATAAAAACCCTCATAGGTGACATCATCAACTTCTTCATCTCTCATGCCGCTAACTAATATCCGAAAACATAACCAGATACTAACAGCGCAGCAAACCATATATGAGAAGCGATAAACGGAGGGTACAACCAACGTTTGAGTCGCTTGGGCATCTTCGCAACTTCACTTTCAAGCACCAGCCTTCTCCAAATGTAAATTCTCGGCATCAAACATATAAGAAAGACACTTCCACATGTAATCATTTCACCAAGCAGGCCTAAATGTTTTATGAATTCTCGATCTTGCTGCAGGAGCAGACTGCGACAGAATACCTGTTCCAATTTATCCACCAACAAATGGGAAGTGATGGCGGTCCAAATCATGATAAAAGGTAGAGGCAAAGCAACACAAACCGACACAATCTCCTGATTCGTCAAATTATCCATAAATGTCGCCACCATCTAAACTCCCAAGATTTCAAGCTGGCTACTCTAGTCCGACCGCCAATTCAACCGCTTGCTGCACCACTTATCGCCACCCAAATACAAGCCCCGCCAACAATAGCGCTGCAAGCCAGACATATAGAGCGGTAAAAGGCGGATACAACCAACGTTTTAGATGTTGAGGCATATTGTCTATTTCCCTTTGCACCGCTAGTCCTCTCCGCACAGAAAACTCAGGCATCAAGCACAGCAAAAACACACTTCCACAAATAACAACGGCACCGAACAGACCTAAATTCCTTATAAACCTACTATCCTGCTGCAGCAGTTGGCTTTCTAAAAAAATCGCTTCCAGTCTTCCCACTAAAAAACGGGAGGCAATGGCAGTCCAGACCAAGATAAAAGGAAGAGGGACTATAAGTAATATCGACACTATCTGTTCGGCTGTAACTTACTCCACAACCTTTCCATAAACCACCTCGCCGATGCTTTCACTAGGGATACTTCCGACTTCGCCCCCCGCCCAGCCACTTAGCCCACCGCCCAAGGCGACGCAGGCTGCGGTGCCAAACCCTCTCGTTGCCGCCCCCAAAATGACTGAGCAGAAATATTTCGAAAGGACGGTGCCTCCAGACGCTCCGGCTACACCCCCACCCAAACTCCCAATCAACTTCCCCCCCTCCACATACCGCGCTTTCCTGGACTACCGTTCATCTCCCGCAAGACAAGCCTCTCTGATCTCCAGCGAAGTAGACGCCACATCCAGCGCGACGCCGATGTATCCGCCGCGTTTGATGATGGTCGCAGCTCTCGCGACACCTGCCACGGTATCGGCGTAGCGGGCGATCTCGCCGTGCTTCGTGTTGCTTTTGGTCGATAACGCGCCTCAGTCACAACAAAAACACACATGACTTACCAGACGAACACACCACAAATAAATAGTGCAACTGTCCATATGCCAGACGCAATGAAGGGAGGGTAGACCGTCACTTTCCACTCTTTAGGTACCGCATCGACTTCCTCTTGCAAGACCGATCCATTTCGCACAAATGATTTTGGGCAGATAAGAATTGCGCAGACCGAACCGCAGAGCATTATCTTACCTGCGATTCCTAGCCCTTTCATAACTGCCTTGTTTTCATTAACAAACTTGCTGCGCACCCATACACTCTCTAACTTAGCCACCATTCGATGAGAAACAATTGCCGACCATAATGCTATAAGCGGCAGAGGGCCAACTACCATCAGGGTCACGATATCAGTGAACGCTGTTCTACTCATCATTATCCTCGTAGACGACCTCACCAAATTTTTCACCTCCCCTTCCTCCGACTTCGCTTCCCCCCCAAATCACTGCGCCCTCGCCAATAAGCACACAGGCGTTCATCCCTTTTCCTCTTGTTAGAACTCCTAAAACAACGTTACACAACTTCGTAGACAAAGCTGCACCAAACAGCCCAACCCCCGCACCCCCACCCAAACTCCCAATCAACTTCCCCCCCTCCACATACCGCGCCTTCCTGCACTGCCGCTCATCCCCCGCAAGACAAGCCTCTCTGATCTCCAGCGACGTAGACGCCACATCCAGCGCGACGCCGATGTATCCGCCGCGTTTGATGATCGTTGCGGCTTTTGCGACGCCGGCAACGGTGTCGGCGTAGCGTGCGATTTCGCGGTGTTTCGAATAGCTTTTGGTCGACAGGCCCAACATGTCTTTGATGCGGGTGTTTCTGCCGAGTCCCGAGCCGGTGCTGGCAACGCTGCTGAGTTGCTTTTGGATGTTGGCTTCCAGCAGTGCGCGTTTCTGGAAGAAGAGTTCGCGGTTCTGGAGTTTCCCCGAGGACATATGGCTTTTGTACAGGGCGTTGATTTCTTCCAGGCTGCTCTCGATGCTTTTGAGGTGTCGGCTCCAGCCATCGGAGACGACGCCTGTCGCTATGGACGTTCTATCGATGACGTCCTGCAGGAAGTCGTAGTTATCAAGGACGTAACTGTCGCCTTCCATGCCGTTGATGAGCAGCATGTGGTGCACTTCAGTGGCCTTTCTCATCAGGTAGGCTTCCTGAGCGGTGCAGGCTTTGGTCGAGTAGTCGCCAATGATGACCAGCTCGCCGGCGAGCACGACGCTGTCGCGGATATGCGCGTTGAGGGTGTCGAACTTGGCCAGGGATTTACCGGCGAGGGAAACGCTGGATTTCAAGCCCTGGTAGGTTTGCATGCGTGGGTTGATGAAGCTGTAGGGAGTGGCCATGGGATTCCTCAGGCGTATTTTTTGTTGCCGATTCGGTCCCAGCCACCTGCGACGTTGCCGCCGCCGCTGCCGTCGGTGCGTTTTTGTTGGGTGTAAACGGTTTTGATCCGCCCGTAGTTGAGCTGCACGATTTCAACGGGCACGCTGGAGCTGGCGTTCTGCGTGTATTAGGAAATGATCACTTCTTCGAGGATGATCTCGAAGTACTTGAGCTTGTCGGCCCCCGCACGGTTGAGCGTGAGCCTGACTTCTTTCAGATGATCGCCAGCGCAGCAGGCTTCCATCAGCCTGCAGCTGGCGCTGTCCAGAAACTTGGTGAAGGTGAGATTGGTCAGTGTGGTACGGCCGGATGAAGCGCCACCTGCGGAGCTTGCCGTGGCGGTTGTACTTTGATGACTGCCGAAGTGATAGCCGTCGATTTCGATCCAGTTCTTGTGTTTGTCATCCAGGGCCTCACCACTGATCCCATCGATTTTGATGAATGCGTCTAACGCCATGCCTGCTCTCCTTACCGTTATTTAGAAATGTTTCGGCTGTGGAGTCTGTGGGTAATACAAGGCGTCGGGACGTGGCCTGTTGCGCTGCAAAACGTAGGATTTTTTTGTATTCGGTCGCGATTTTTCCTACACGCTAAGTGCTTGAACGATCACTTAAATGCTCGCTAGTGCACTGCTGATGGGGCTGAATCTATAATTGCCGTTACCTACACGCCGTGCCGTTCTGCTGCACTGAGCTCCGACTCCGCCGATCAGCCCGCTCACATGCCTCGAAACAGTCTCTCGCTCCATAAAATCCTCGGTTTCTTGAAAACGCTTCGGCTGAGGGTGGCTAATGCACTGGCAGCATTTCCAGACCGTCGTGGCGGGGATAGGGAATCCGGGCAGCCCAAGACAACTGCACCCGTTGAGCCGATTGGCCGCGCGCCGTCGGAGTCGCTCAACACAGAGAAAGTCGAGAAGCGGGCCGAGCGTGATGGGGCAGGAGAGCGGGTCAAAGCGAAACCGGCCAAAACGGTCACGAAGTCACCTGCGGAGCAGAAAGCGCCTGCCTGTCCTTTCTGCAAAATGACGATGGTGTTGAAGGTGGCCCGATCTGGCGCCAATGCTGGCGGTAATTTTTGGGGGTGCGCGGATTACCCGAAATGTCGGGGCATTCGACCGATTTTTGCGCCGATGAAGGTGCGGTGAATGCTGCCTCGTTTGGTTGCCTGACAGCGCAGCGTGAATGTATTTGCTGCTGCTTCCCGGCAGTTCGCGAGCAAGCTTGCTCCCACGGCCTCCGGCCAGAATCAAGAGCGGACTTCGCGCCCCGCGTGTTGTGAGGGCTGACGGACGATTCGCCATCGCTCATTAATTCCCCCTCCCCCACATAACATTTTCTCTAAACAATATTTACTCGGGTTTCATTTGATCCTTGCGGCCACGATTCTTAAAGTGGCCTCACTTAATCGAACTTGCATGAGCAAGAAGGTTTATTCAAATGTTCAAATCCATCGGTATTGCCAGCGCGCTTATTGTTTCTTCTTTATTGGCCGCGCCTTTCGCAATGGCGGAAGAGTCTCCTGCGTTTGTCGCTCGCAATGAAGCGGTTCATGCGAATTTCGAGCAGCACGAGGAGGCCCTTGCCGCCAAGGCGAAGGTGCAGGACAAGACTCAGCAAGCCTCGACCTATAACCCTCAATTGGAGAATGCCAAACACACCTGACCTGTACGCCGTTTCAGTTTCTCTCTCGTTGTTTCACGTCGTTGTTTCATCCTGTTCTGCGCCGTTGCTCCCGGCGTGGGGCCTCAAAAGCTCCAAACTTCAGCCGCTGTCCCCAGCGGCTTTTTTTTGAGCACGAAAAAACAATCAAGCAACTAACAAGAATATGGCTTCGCCTTGATATCACTGCCGATCGCCAATGAAGTCCACGGGGAATTTTGATCTGTGAATGCATCTTTTAGATACAGCGCTTTGTTTATTGCAGTGACCGCAACTCTGTCGACTGCGGTTTATGCCGATGACAGTGCCAGCAGTAGCAAAGACGGTTTCATCGAGGGGTCGAGTTTCAATCTCGATCTGAAGAACTATTACTTCAATCATGATAGGCACGACGGCAAGCAGGACAGCAAGGAGTGGGGTCAGGGTTTTGTCGGGGTGTTCGAATCGGGGTTCACTCAGGGGCCTGTGGGTTTCGGGATCGATGCCAACGCGATGCGGGTTGAAGCTCGATGGCGGGGGTGGCAGCGGCGGGTCGAGTATTTTGCCGACCACGGCGCCGAACCCGAACAAGGACAATCTCTACGGCGACGCGCCGGACTCGTTCTCTTCAGCGGGCGGGGCGTTGAAGATGCGCGCGTTCGATACGGTGCTGAAGGCCGGGGACATGTTCCTCAATAATCCGGTGATCGCGGGAGGCGCGACGCGGATGCTGCCGATGACGTTTCGCGGGTTCAGCCTGACCAATACCAGCTTCGATCATCTGACGCTGGATGCCGGGCAGGTGAGTTTTGACAAGCTCTTCAACCAGAGCGGCAACGGGCGCATCGGCACTTATTACGGTACGCTGCCCGAAGGTGACAAGAGCAAACACATGAGCTGGGCGGGCGCGACTTACACCGGGGTGCCGGGGATGACGTCGAGCCTGTATGCCTCGCAGCTCAAGGACATCTGGAACCAGTATTACTACGACCTGGACTACAACTGGGCGCTGAATGATCTGGTCAGCCTTAACCCCGGGTTCCACTACTACCACACCCAAGACAGCGGCCAGGCGCTGCTCGGCAGCATCGATAACAACACGTTCAGCGTGCACTTGGGCGTAACGGTCGGGCATCAGACGCTGACGACATCCCTGCAGAAAGTGAACGGTAACACGCCGTTCGATTACATCCAGGATGGCGACAGCGTATATCTGGACAACTCGCAGCAGTATTCGGACTTCAACGCGCCGGGGGAAAAATCCTGGAAATTGCAGTACGCGTATGACTTTGTCGGTTGGGGATTGCCAGGGCTGACATCGTCGCTCTCCTACACCCGCGGGACGATGGATCTGACGAAGGCCACGACAGCGGCTGACTCAGGCTACAGCTATTACAACGCCGCCGGCAAAGACGCAAAGCATTGGGAACGGGATGCGGACTTGAAGTACGTGGTGCAGGGCGGCCCGGCGAAGAACCTCGGCGTGCGGCTGCGCTGGGCGACCAATCGGGGTGGCGATGGCTACAAGGCGGTGGACCACAACGCCGATGAGTATCGGGTGATTGTGGATTATCCGATCAACGTGTTTTGACCTGACGGTATTGGATTGACGGTATTGGATTGACGGTATTGGACTGAAGGGCCCCTGTGGCAGTCCGGCCGGACTGCCACAGAGATGCTCGGCGTCTGAATGTTGGGCGTGAACCTATCTACGGCTTCTCTGCCTCAGGCAAAATGCCGACCCTCTGTAGGAATTGGCTTTGTCGAGGTAGAAATGCGCTTGCTCAATCTGAAAACTGTCGTGGTCCGCAGTGCTCTGGCCCTGTGCCTGGGCATGACCGGCGCGCAGGCGGCGACTGACACCCCGCAGCCAGCAAAATCGACCAAATCCACGCAGTCGCCCAAGACCTCGAAGAGCTCTACCAGCTCGAAGGCCGCGACCACCTCCAAGACAGCGAAAACGTCCAAGACTTCGACGACCTCGAAAACCGGCAAAACCTCGAAGACCTCAACCAAGCCCAAGACTTCGAAAACCACCAAGACTTCCGCTGCGTCCAAAACGTCCAAGACGTCCAAAACCTCGAAGTCTGCCAAGACCGCGCCCAAGGCCGTCCCAGCGCCGCCTGCGACGCAAAACGTTATGATGCTCGACAGCAAGTTCGCCTTCACCCTGCCCAAGGATTACGTCCAGGGCCCGATGGAAGAGATCGACGACAAGGCCCGGGCAGCTGGTGTCACCGGCTCGCTGTACATGAACAAGCCTGCCAAACGCGTGGTGATCATCACCGAAACGCCACTGCCGGACGGCCAGAACGTGCCGACCAACGACAGTCAAACCCTCGACAACATCATTGCCGAAACACTCGTCCAACAGCAGTCCAGCTACAAGGACTTCAACAAGCTGGGTGAGAAGAAGATCCTGCGCAACGGTCTCGAACTGCGCCAGCTCGACATCTCCGGCAGTGTCGAGGGCGGCAAGGTACTGAGCACAACGATCGCCGCCGTCTCAGGCGCTCGCACCGCAGTGGTTAACGTGATCTCGCTGGAAAAAGACGTCTCGGCGCATATGGCGGTAGTGAATGAGGTGACAGGGAGCAAGTAAGGATTGCTGCTTTAAAGGCACCAACTGAAGCCTTAAAGGCAGCACTTTTCAAGCTCGCGACCTCGGACTCCCTTATCTACGCCCCTCCACCGCCATGCGCAGCGCAAAACCAAACAAAACAGTCCCCATCAGATAACGCTGCACGTTGGCCCAGGTCGGTTTGGTCGCGAGGAATACCGCGATGTAACCTGCGGCCATGGCGACCATTGCATTGACGGTCAGGCTCACGCCGATCTGCACGCTGCCCAGCACCAGGGACTGGCTGAGGACGCTGGTGCCGTTGCCGACGGTGATGAATTGCGGCAACAGCGAGAGATAGAGCACGGCGACTTTGGGGTTGAACAGGTTGGTCATCAGGCCCATGAGGAACAACTGCTTGTTGCTGTCCCGGGGCAGCTCCTTGACCTGGAACGGCGAGCGTCCACCCGGCTTGACGGCTTGCCAGGCGAGGTACAGCAGGTACATGGCGCCCGCGATGCGCAGAGTGTCGTAGGCGTAGGGCACGGCCATGACCAGACCGGTGATGCCGAATGCGGCGCAGAGCATATAAAAGATGAAGCCGATACCGACGCCACCCAGTGAGATCAGGCCTGCCCTACGGCCCTGCGAGATGGATCGCGAGATTACGTAGATCATGTTCGGCCCCGGTGTCAGGACCATGCCGAGTGCAATGAAGGAAAAGGCGACGAGGTTCGAGAGTTCAGGCATGACCACTTCCGGCGGCAGGTTCGGGAGGTCGTCGAAGGGGTTCGACGGGCCGGGCCATTTCAGCTTGGAAACCCTCACACCGTAAATACACAGATTCGCGGAAAACCGACCCTCACAGATGACGACGCCCAGTTGTGGATCCATCAAGAGCGGCTACGCTTGGCGCATCCGGTTTCGCGCACCCGGCAGTAAGCAGGCGACGGTCGGCGGTCTGAATCTGACCAATAGTGGCACAAGGCCCTTCCCAGCGCCCAGCAGGCGAGCGACACTCTGAATCGTTCGTCGTGGCCGATGTTTCAGTCGGGATGCAGCGCTATAACCCGGTGAAGAGCTATGAACACCTCACCTCACAAAGGTCTTTCGTTTGCCCGGCGCATGTATTTGCCGCGCAGTGTCGGGCTGGGCATTGGTTTCTTCACGGTCGCCGCGGCTTTGTACCCGTCGCATCCGCCGACTTGGGTCTGGGTGCTGATGATCCTCCACGGCTACGGTTGGTCGCATGGGGCGTATCTGCTGGCGAAAAACTCTCGCCAGCCCTACAAGGCCGAGCGCCGCAATCTCATTTACGACTCGCTGGCCGGTGGTTTCTGGGCGGGCGCCATGGGCCTCAACCCGCTGCCGGCTGTTACGGCACTGTCGATGATGGCGATGAACAACATCGCAGCCGGTGGCCCCAGGCTTTTGATGATCGGCAGCGTGGCGCAGATCATCGGTGCGCTGATCGCGTACTTCATATTTGTGCCTGAGTTGTTTCCGGCCATCAGCCAGATCCAGGTCTATGCCTGCCTGCCGATGCTGGTGATCTATCCGATGGCCATCGGGCTGGTGTGCTATCGCGTGGCCGTGCAGCTGTCGAAAAGTAAAAAGGCGTTGGAAAAACTCAGCACCACGGACAGCCTGACCGGATTGATGAACCACGGTGCCTGGAAGGATCTGCTGACCGTTGAGTTCAACAATTGCAGGACGCTGAAGCGGCAGAACAGTGTGGCGCTGATCGACATCGACCACTTCAAGACCATCAACGACACCTACGGCCACATCATCGGCGACACGGTCCTCAAGCAACTGAGCCATGCGCTGACCGCCAGCCTGCGGGAAACCGATCTGGCCGGCCGCTACGGTGGCGACGAATTCTGCGTGATCCTGCCCGACACCACGCTGGCCCAGGCCACCGATATCCTCGAACGCCTGCGCCGCACCGTCTACGAACACACTCACCTCGCCCTTCCCGACCTGAAACTTAGCCTCAGCATCGGCATCGCCGCGTATGGCCCGCACCTCACCGATGCCGGCATGTGGCTGCACGAAGCAGACATGGCGTTGTACGACGCCAAGAGCACCGGGCGCAACCGAGTCACCTCGGCCAGGCCCGGTGTCAAGGCGTGTGAGACATTGAGTGCGGAGTTCGAGTGAGTCAGCGCCGGAACCGCATCAGGGTTTCAAAGAGCGTGGGAAGACCGCTTTTCTTCAAATACTTCTGGATGATTTGGCGCAGGGTGGTTGCCAGGTCTTGAGGTGCGTTTGCGCCAGCTGCAGATCCTGCCTTTTGGGCACGCTGATCATGATCAGGCTCCGCGCCGTCCCTACCTCGCCTAAGACCAGGGATGTCGTAAACTTCTTTGGATACGTTTTTGACGTAGTTTTTCTGACCCTGTTGGAAATGAGTGAAACGAGCGCCAAAGTCAGCCACCGTCGAGCCAACAGCGGAGAACTTGTTAACGATCTGTTCCAGAAAATCAAAGTTGAGCGTGCTCATCGGACTGTACGCAGGGTCCAGGTTGAAGCGCAAAAAGCCCTGATCAATTCTTGTACTTTTGATGCCCTCCCCACTCAGGATCCGTTGCGCGGTTTCGGCACTCTTTTCGTTGAAGGTGTACATCACTTCATGCCCCTCCATGTCGAATCGTGTCATCGGTCGTTGAGGCAACATTTCCTGTCCGTTATCGGTTCGGCGATAGTGTGCGATCCCGGAGGCAAGATCATCGACGTAGCCAAGATCAGCACCTTGGCCATTTGCAAACTCATAAATGCTGGACAGAAGTCGCCGATCACCATGCGTAAGAAAATAGGGCGGAAACATTCCGTCCAGTCCAGGCGCATATTTCACCACTGCGGGCTCCAGAATATGCCCTTCAAACATGCGCGCCATCAGTAAAGCCTTGCCACTGATCGATACAGAGGAAGCCTGTGGCGACGTCAATGAACTCACTTGTCCACCTGCCTGCGCAGATGTTTCTCGCAGGGCCTTATTCGGTACGGGTAGGGGCTGAATGCGAGTATTTTTTGATATTGAAATTGTCATGACAGTTCCCTTGATGTGAGTGCCCGCCCCCGCTCTCCGAGGACGGACGTAGCCATCCCCGTAACCGACACAAACGTTAACGCCAGTGGCAATAATTTCTTTTTCATCATTTACATCAGTTAGGCCGATCCTGTGTTCAAGCGCAGACAACGTGTCGGGAACTGAGCAACAGCCGCGGTGAGAAAAAACTTTCGGCCACCCGCAAATCGAATTTCTGCGCCACGCGCTGCAGATAGGACAGGCGAATATCACGATTGCCACGCAGGCCCAGCGCTACGGCGTCGGCGAGACTCAAGTCCAGATCCAGATCGGTCGCTTGCGCTGGCAACGGCGATTCGCGGGCGTGTGCCATATCTGGCGCGGCAACCGCAGGTACCTGTTTGTCATCGCAGCGGGCCTGTTCGCACGTCATCACGCTGAACAGCATCACCAGCGGCGCGGCATAACCGCTCAACCGTGAAACACGATGGCATCCACCAGCGCTCACCCGATGGACTGGGCACTGCGCAGTGGTCACGGCAATGAACCAACCGGTGATTGAACCTGCTCCACCAGGTGAATCGGCGAAATCGTTTGCAGCAGCACCTCCAGGCTGTCGCCCAGGACCAGCGGCCCGTACAGCAGTTCCTCGCGTTCCAGATGCGCCCGTTGAATCTCTCGGTAGCCATCCGGATAGATACTCTTTTCAACCGGCAGCAAACGGTCGAAATGTTCCAGCAAGCCGCGAAACACGATGCGTCGCTCGACGACGCCACGGGTGGTGGCGATCAGTTTGATGAAGAAGTCCGAGTCGCTCTGACGCATGGCCTCGTAAGCGGAGTAACGTTCGACCAGCGTGTAGCCGGCTGACTCGTCGAACACCACGCAGCACAGCGCTTCACGGCTCGACCCGCTGAAAGGGTTAACGGCTGCACCGCGACGATTGCTTTGTGCGAGCGCATACGCCACGGCCCGCTCCACGTCCTCGGCCCGGGATGCGTCGGCACTCTCTCCGACGGCACCGTCGCGCTCGTCGAGGCTTGGCGCCTGGCGGCCTAAACGTTCGACCTCGGCACCGAAGGTCGCGAATATCCCCTGCGGTCCAAGCCATTGCTTGTGCATCTCGGCCAGATGTTCGACGCCCAGGGCGTTCTGTCGATCAACCAGGGCGGCAAACTGGGCATTCACCTCAGTATCGCTATGACCCAGCGCGGGTCGAGTTTGTGACGCGGCATTCGCACTGTGAATCGGGTTGCATGCAGCCATTGAGTTCTTCCTTATTGTTGTCGAAAATTGTCTGCAGAGCAGGGTTTAAAGGCTTGCTCAGTCGAGAAAAGCCGCGACACACTTGATGTAGCTTTGACTGACACCGCGCAATTCAAACAACGCTTCTGAAACGTGCTCTGAGATTTCGTCCATGACCCTTCCTTGCCACTCATTCGCTAAACCACGTCTTGTTCACTCGCTGCATTTAATGCACGAGTACCCATACAACAGGCGGACACCACTTAATACTCGGCACTCGTGCAGTCTTCATGTTCTGTGGGCTGGTTATTATCCTCGTGTGCCTCGATGAAACAATCCGTCAGATGTAGGGGTACCGATAAGGTTTTTATTCTGGGTACAGGCACATGCAATGCCATGAGTTGTGCCCTGTTGCGCACGTCGTTCTTCCTGAGCAACGCCGATACATGATCACGAGCCGTGTAATCGCTGATGCCTAGCGCCACCGCGATGTCTTTGTTGGTAAACCCCAGCAGCACGAGCTGCAGGACTTCCCGTTCTCGTGGCGTCGCTCGGGCTGGTCTCTTGCGCTTCCCTTCATGTTCCAGCATTGGCGTGTGATGACCTCCTGTTGATTGCCTTCCCTGGCATTGAATTACCCATCGGCACTGACAGGATTTTATTGAGCATTAATTTGAAAATTCGACACTTCGAAACAAAGGCACTTAACCAAGTCAACTTAAACACCACGAAAGGTAACTATTCCTACAAAACCACAAGACGTTTCTTTAAGTTAGCCTTACAACATTAACACCCAGCCACAAGCCTTCCGCGAGCGATCGGGTGCACGCAAAGTTATGTGGAAGACAGGTTGTATCGGCCGCGACAATAAACGTTGAAATTCTCAATTACAATCATTGGTTACAAATGATCTGCACCGAGATCGGAGGTTGGGACTCGGGGTGGTGTAGGCAAAAAGCGATCTGCACTCGCTGAGCGCAGATCGCGTTACACCTGGGAAGGAAAAGACTGACGAGAATCAGGACGCTGGCTGACCGAACATTTTCATCGCTCGTTCGCGAATTTCGTCCGGGGTGAGGTCTTCCTTGTGGGTACCGATGAACCAGAGATGACCGAAAGGATCGCGTACGCTGCCGCTGCGGTCACCGTAGAACATGTCCTGGACCTCGCTGACGACCGTGGCACCCGCCTCTACCGCGCGCTTGAACTGCTCGTCGACATCGGGCACGTAAAGATGCATGCCGAAGGAAGTTTTGCCACCTGGATCAGGGCTGACGAACCCGCCTTGATCGCACGGCTCGGACAGCATCATCCGCGAGTCACCGATTTGCAGTTCGGCATGACCAACCCGCCCACCGGGCGCATCCAGACGAAACATTTCCTTGGCGCCGAAGGCCTTCTTGTAGAACTCAATGGCTTGGGCTGCGGGCGAGACGCCCATGTACACGGTCAGGCTGTGCTGGCCTTCAGGGATGGGTTTGACGCTCATGATGATTCTCCTTGAGTGTTTTTATTCAGCGAGATATCAGGGTTTCAGTTCGAACAGGGCCTTGCCGCTGGCCATGTCGAATGGCGCGGAAAAGTGCTCATGAAATGCCTTCCAGCCATCGGCGGTCTTGCGATAGCCCGCACTGGCGCGCATCCACGAGGATTTTTCTTCGCCCTTGTCATCGGTCCCGCCACACTTGTTCAGCCAGTGGGCGAAAGCGACCGTGCCATCAGCATGGATGGTCAGTTGGTGAGTCTCGAACAGCATCGCGCCCTCGCACATCCCGAGGCAAAATTCCCAATGCTGGCGATAGGCATCAATCCCGCGAAACTGCAATTGGATGATCGCGTCGTATGCCACGATGTCAGGCGCGTAGTAGGCCATGATCGCTTCAAGGTCCTTGTCGCGGACGGCGACGCACCAACCTTCGATCAACGTCTGAATCTGTTTGTCATCGGCACTGTTGCTCATGACTGACCTCCTGCGGCGAATGCCGACACTTGGGCTTCATCGGATTGCAGGTTCAGTTCACGCACAGGACGAACTTCCACACTGCCGACCCGTGCTGCCGGAATGTGCGCCGCCACCTGCAAGGCCTCGTTGAGATCGCGCGCCTCTATGAGGTAAAACCCTGCGAGCTGTTCTTTGGTTTCAGCGAAGGGTCCATCGGTAATCGACACCTTGCCGTTACGCATTCTGACAGTCGTCGCGGTTTCCACTGACTCCAGCGGTTCGGCCGCCAACATTCGACCGCTGGCCTGCACCGACTGCGCATAGGCCAGGCATTCGTCGTCCCGAGGGCTATCTGGATGTGAATGCAGGATTTGCTCGTTGCTGTAGATCAGACACAGGTATTTCATGATGACCTCCGTGAGGTGCAACCTGCGACCTCATGTTTAATCGCCTGAAAGTTATCGCGCTGTAGCCGTCCGGCTTGCCGGCGGCAGCACACTCAAGCGCCACCGCCGGCAAGCCGGACTGCTACAGGAAGCTCATCCTGATTTACTGGCGATGGAGCTTCTTACTGAGCTAGTCGTTTGTCGGCCTTGAGAATCGACACGACACTGAAAGAATTTTCAGCGCCTGACCAACGGTCCGTTGTCAGCCAGGCAATTCATTCAGACAGCGCTCGAGAAAACGCCGATCAACGCTTTGCTGCGCCTGTTCAATGGCCTTGAGATAAGCGGCACGGGCCTCCTCTTTACGATCCAACCTTCGACACAAGTCCGCACGCGCCGCCCACGCCAAGTGATAGCCGTCCAGCTCTCCCGAGGCCAACAGTTCATCGACCAGATTCAAAGCAGCCTCTGGCCCCTGCACCATGGCCAGCGCCACAGCGCGATTGAGTTGCACGACTGCTGAATCGTTGAAGCTCAGCAACACGTCGTAGAGCCCGACGATCTGTAGCCAGTCGGTGTCTTCGGCCTGTCTGGCGTCCGCATGTACGGCTGCGATTGCGGCCTGCACGCTGTAGGCCCCAGTCCTTCCTGAACGTAGGGCTTGTTCCACCAATGCTTCGCCTTCTTGAATCAGCGGGCGCTGCCACAGGCGTCGGTCTTGCCGGTCCAGCATGACCGGATCGCCCTCCGGGGAAAGCCGCGCCGGGCGCCGGGCTTCTACGAGCAGCATCAAACCCAGCAGCCCCGCCACTTCCGGTTCGGGCAGCAGATCCAGCAACAGGCGCCCCAGACGGATCGCTTCAGCCGACAGATCACTGCGGGTCAGGTGCTCGCCGGACGACGCGAAATAACCTTCGTTGAACACCAGATAAATCACCCGTAACACCGCCTCCAGGCGCTCAGGCAATTCGTTGTGGGCAGGGACTTCATAGGGAATGTGCGCGTCGCGAATCTTGTTCTTGGCGCGGACGATGCGCTGGGCAATCGTCGATGGCGTGATGAGAAAGGCCCGGGCGATTTCCTCCGTGGTCAGGTCGCAGACTTCGCGCAGCGTCAGGGCCACTTGAGCGTCGGCGCTCAAAGCCGGGTGACAACAGACGAAGATCAAGCGCAGCCGGTCGTCCTCGACGCTTTCGATATCGGCTGCATCATCGCTGAATCGATCCTCGAGTTGGCGTGCCAGTTCGTTGAGGGAGGCGTCGAAGCGAGCGCGGCGGCGCAGGCTGTCGATGGCCTTGAAGCGACCGGCGGAAACCAGCCAGGCACGGGGATTGTTGGGCATTCCGGATTGCGGCCACTGCTCGACCGCTGCGATGAAGGCGTCCTGCAAGGCTTCCTCTGCCCGTTCGAAACTGCCCAGCAGACGAATGAGCGTGGCGAGCACGCGCCGGGATTCCTGACGATAGAGGCTATCCACTTGCGCACGTACGACTGACGTGGCGCTGAGATTATTGTTATTAGGGTTATCGCTCATGCCCACACTCGCCGACGACTGTTCCGATAGTGGTCGGCCAAGCGTAGTAGGGGATCGGGCGTCGCTCAACGACGCCCCGACGGTCAGTTACTGCAAGGTGCGGCTAGCGGATCGTCGACCTGCATGCCCTTGCGCATGCCGAAGAACATGGCAGTGAGCAGGCCCACCGCCCCCATGATCGCGCAGTAGCCGACGCAGACCCACGGACTCCACGGCATCAGGGCGATCAGCGCCAGCGGCGTGGTGCTGGCCCACAGTGCGTAACTGATGTTGTACGTCAGCGAAATGCCAGAGACTCGAATACTCGCCGGGAACAGACCGACCATGACCGACGGCACCACGCCGACGATGCCACACGCCAGCCCCGCCACTGAATAGGCCAGAGCGATTGGCAGCCACTGAATGACCAGGCTGGCGTACAACAGGCCTACGCCCACTGGCAGCAGGAGGCTGTACAAGACCACCCCACGCCAGGCGCCGATGCGGTCAACCAGCATCCCCGCCAGCACACAGCCGATATTGAGGAAGACGATGCCGACGCTGCTCAGGGCGAAGGTGTCGCTGGGGCTCATGCCAAAACGCTGTTGCATCACGGTCGGCGTGATCACCACCAGCGTGACCACGGCCGAAGTCAGCACGCATGTCAGCAACGCGGCAGGCAGCAACGATTGGCGATGTTCGCGCACCACCGCACGCAGCGGGAGTTCGGTCATGCCTTCGCGTTGGGCGTGCAGCGCCATGAACACCGGCGTCTCGCTGAGCCAGCGACGCAGCCAGACACCGATCACTCCGAACACCCCGCCCAAGAGAAACGGAATGCGCCAGGCGAAGTCGAGGATTTCCGCGTGACTGAACACCTTGGCCAGCCAGGTCGCAGTCAACGCGCCGATCAAGTAACCGAAGGTCAGGCCTGCTTGCAGTACGCCCAAGGCGTAACCGCGATGGCCCTTTGGCGCGTGTTCTGCGACGAACACCCAGGCGCTGGGCACTTCGCCGCCCACCGCTGCACCTTGGAGGATGCGCAGGGCCAGCAGGATCAACGGCGCCCAGTAGCCGATTTCGGCGTAGGTAGGCATCACGCCGATCAGCAGGCAGGGCAGCGCCATCATCAGAATGCTCAGGCTGAACACCCGCTTGCGGCCCAGTTTGTCGGCGAAGTGCGCCATCAGGATGCCGCCCAAGGGGCGCGCCAGATAACCGGTGACGAAGATCCCGAAGCTTTGCAACAGGCGCAGCCATTCGGGCATTTCCGGCGGAAAGAACAGCTGGCTGAGGGTCAGCGCAAAGAATACGAAAATGATGAAATCGTAGATTTCCAGCGCCCCGCCCAAGGCCGCAAGGCCCAGGGTCTTGTAGTCGCCCCGGCTGATCGGTTGTGGACGTGGTCGAACAATGGCTGTCATGAAAGACCCCATTTGGCAGTTTAAACGGCAGTTAGGTGCGACAAAGGCGCGCAGGATAACAAAGCTTGCGCTTCAAAGGCGGCTGGCAGACAACCGGACTTGCGTCACATCACAGGGCATACACGCCGGGAGTCATGCCGAACTGTGCGCTGAACGCACTGATGAAGGTGCTCACGCTGTCGTAACCCAGGCGCTGCGCCACGCGGTTGACGTTGTCGCCCTGAGCCAGCAATTCCAGCGCGCGCTTCATTCGCGCAACGATGCGCCATTGCACCAGCGACATGCCGGTTTCGGCGCGAAAGTGTCGGGTCAGTCCGCGTCGCGACATGCCCACGCGCCGGGCCCAGTCGTCCAGGCTGGTCTTGTTGGCGGGATCCGCGACGATGGTCAGGGTCATGCCCACCAGATGCGGGCTGCTGGGCATGGGCAGAAACAACGGATTGGCAGGAGAAATCTTCAGATCGTCGAACAGCACCTCCAGTTGGCGATGCTGCGGGGGGGTGAGTTCGGCCGAGCCGCCGTCCCAGGCCCCAATACGATCGAGCAACGCACTGGACAGCGACGTCATGTCGAACACCGTGGGGTGAGTGGGAAACAGCGGGCACAGGTCCGGGCGCAGATAGATCATCCAGCCCTTGGCCGCTTCATGGACTCGCGCTGCATGGGCAACGCCCGGAGGTATCCAGCCAATGTGTCGTGCCGGTACCACCCAACTGCCAGTGTCCAGCTCGGCTGTGATCACGCCCTGCTTCACCGCCCACAACTGGCCTTCGCGGTAACGGTGCAACATGTCTTCAGTGCCTGGTTGCAGCGGCTCTGCATTGACCAGCAGCGGTCGTCCATCCTGGATGCGGCGTTGCAACGGGTACTGTGCTGGCATGGCCCGATTTCCCTGTTGAGTGGCATGCCGACGGTAGCAAGCCAGCGCTGGCGATACCAGTCATGCCAGGTATATGAGCAGAGAAAGGGTCAATGCACTGAATCGGCAGGTGTGTCGCGCTCCATGTACAGGCTGCGCAGGCTAATGCCACTGGGGTGCGCGTAGGCGTCGTCACGCACCGCGACAAATCCCATGGCGCGGTAGAAATCGGCGGCGTTGAGCGACGAGTAGAGATAGAGGCGACTGAAATGCTCTTCGGCAGCCATCGCTTCCAGACCCTTCATCAGGAGCTTGCCGATGCCCTTTCCAGCATGCAAAGGCTCGACGAACAGCGCAATCACCTCGCCGGTCTGGCGGTCCAGAATGGCGTAGCCGAGCAACTGGCCGTCTTCTTCCGCGACCAGCGCGCAGTCGGTGGCGAGCAACCGCAAATAGGATTCCGGGGGTGGCGCCTCGCTCCAGATCTCGATCTGCTCGGGCGAATAGTGACTGGAGCACAGCTTGCGCACGGCACGGGTGCGCAGCGACCACAGCAGCGGAATGTCAGGAATGTTTCCCGGTTTCAGTTCAATCATCTGCCGCTCCGGCCCCTTGAAAATCGCACGGACGTTCCTGTCGGTGCACAGCTATTCGCTCAGGGTGACAGGATGCACCAAAACACCGCCAACCTGTAGCCGCACGGCTTGCCGGCGGTAGTGCCTTGAAGATCGCCCCGCCGGCAAGCGGGACTGCTACAGGTCGCGAAGGTCTAGAAACTCACCGTCGCCGACAAACGCGCGGTGCGCGGGGCGCCGAGGAACAGGTAGTCGTCGCCCAGGTACTCGCCGACATCACGCCAGTAACGTTTGTCGAACAGGTTGTCGACAGTCAGGCGAAACACCGTGTCATACCCTTCCAGCCTGGTGCTGTAGCGACTGCCCGCGTTGAACACCGCGTAATCGTCGACTTTCACCGAGCCTTCGCGGTTCGCGTATTTGCTGGAGCTGTACTGCATGCCGCCCAGCAGCGCCAGCCCCGGGATCGGCAGGCTGTAATCCGCCGACAGACTGCCTCGGTATTTGGGTACGTTGATCGCCTGATGGTCTTCATAGGCTGCGGTGCCGCTGTCTTCGACCCGAGCGCGAATCGCCGCGACGCTGGCCGCGATCTGCAATTGCGAAGTCAGCCAGCCATTGGCGCTCAACTCAAGCCCGGTGTTCTTCTGTTGGCCCTGCTGCACGAAGGTCAGGCTGCCGTCGTCATTCGGCCTGGAATACTGATACGCCTGGCGCGTCTGGAACACCGCCGCGGTAAAGCTCATCCGACGCCAGTCGTATTTGACGCCGGCTTCCAGCTGACGAGAAATCGTCGGCGCGAGGATTTCACCGATGTTGGTGTCGAACACCGATGCGGTGCCACCCAACGACAGGCCCTTGCTGTAACTGGTGTAGAGCGAAACGTTGTCCAGCGGCTTGTAGATCAACGCCGCCTGCGGCAGGAAAATCGCACGCTGGGTGTGGCGGTTGTCGCTACCGTCTTCGTTGTAGGCCTTTTCATCAAGGCGCACCTGACGGCCGCCGATGACCGTCTGCCACTGATCGTTGAAGCTGATGCGATCAGTGGCGAACAGCCCGTACTGGCGGCTGTCCAGACGTCGCTCTGTATGGCCGACCGGCACGTCGGACGGCGCGAAGGTTTCAGGCGTTTGGTGAACGTTGCCGGAGCCCACGAACTGGCTGTAATAGGGCCGGGTGTCGACAGTGCGACGGAACGCGCTGGTGCCGAAGGTCAGCTCGTGTTTCAACCAGCCGGTGTTGAACAGACCGGTCATTGCCGCTTCGACTTCGTCGTTGCGGCGCGTGTCGTCGGGGCTGCGGAAGTCGTAGATGTCGTAGCCGCCATCAGGCGTGAAGTGGCCGGTCACCGGGGTGCTCGGGCAATCGCTCTGGTAATAGCAGCCGTAGGCGAAGGCGCTGTAATCGTCGATCACCACACGGCTGCGCGAGGCGCTGAGGCTGGCTTTCCAGTCGTCGTTGAGGCGGTATTCATAGCGGCCGTTCATGTTCAGCGAGTCGATACCCACCGGATTCGACCCACTCTGATAACCCAGCAACTTGCGCGGCGAGGCGTCGTGGGGCAGTTCGGTGCCGCCGAGCAATTGATAGCCCGGCACCGAGCGCTGTTCCCTGGTCTGGTATTCGACGTCCAGTTGCAGCGTCGATTGCTCGTTGATGTTCCAGTCGAATGCCAGCGATGCGAAGTCGCGCTTGCCGTCGGCGTGCTCGACGTAGGAGCGAATGTCTTCGTGGGCAACATTGGCGCGCAGGCCGAACTGCTTCTCGCTGCCGAACCAGCCGCCGACGTCGGTGGCGAGGTAGCGCTCGCCGTGTTCGTTGGTCGAAACGGTCACCGAACGCACATCCTCAGGGCGTTTGGTCTTGTAATTGACCACGCCCGCCGGCTCCGACACGCCGCTCTGCAGACCGGACAGCCCCTTGAGCAGTTCGACCTGCTCCTTGTTCTCAAGCCCCACGTTCTGTTCGCCAGTGATGCTACGACCGTTGATGCGGTAGCTGTTGGCGGCGTTGAGCGAAAAGCCGCGCACCACGAAATTTTCGTAGTAGCCCACCGGAGCGTAGCTGTCGCCCACCGACGCGTCGTTGCGCAGCACTTCGCTGAGCAACTTCGCCTGCTGATTCTTGAGCATTTCGTCGCTGAAGACCGAAATCGACGAAGGCGTATCGAGCAACGGCGCCTCGTTGAAACCACCGACCGAGGCGCTGCCAGCCTGGTAGCTCGACGCTTGTTCACCGGACACCTTCACCGCATCAAGGGTCAGCGGCTCGGCTTCCTGAGCGGCCAGCCAGGGCGATGCGAAAGCAATGCTCAGGGGCAACAGGCGTCGCGAAAAGCCTGCGGCGGGTCGCAGTCGAGTGATCATTGAGGGTGAAGCTCCAGGCGGGATATTTTTGTCGGCGCATCTTTTACGTTCTGCGTCGGATTTTTACAACCTCGACACATCCTCTTTAAACGTATGAAACATCTCGAAAATAAGTCGTCCGCTCATCTACACTCGGGCGTCTACCCCCTTTCAGGAAGTCTTTCGATGACGCCCTCGCTGCTCCTGGCCGTGCTCGCCTCAGGCTTTATCTATGCCATTTCGCCCGGTCCCGGGGTGCTGGCGGTGTTCGGCATCGGCGCATCCAGAGGCCGTCGCGCCGGGGCAGCGTTTCTCTGCGGGCATCTGCTGGGGGATGTGATCTGGTGCAGCACCGCGCTGGCGGCGATCATCGGCGCCAAGGTGATCGGCACCACCGCGTTCGATGTACTGGGCATCATCAGCGGGCTGTTTCTGTTCTGGCTCGGCTGGCGGGCGATCCGTGCCAAACGCAGCAACGGTGACCAACCCGAGACGCCACGGCGGCATCCGTTCTGGCACGGCATCATGTTCGGTCTGACCAACCCCAAGGCTTACCCGGTGGCGGTCGCCACGTTCACGGCATTGCTCTCCAGCCGGGCCGACCTGCTGAACTGGTCGATGCTGCCGCTGTTGATTCTGATCAGCACGCTGGGCGGGATCGTGGCCTACGGCATCATCGTCGGCGTGGTCGGCGCGCGTCATGTGCGCACGCTGTACCAACGCCACGAACTGACCATCACACGCCTGTGCGGGGTGATGTTCATCGGCTTCGCGATCAATGCGCTGATGCATGCGGTCCCGGGGTTGTTGCCGCGCAGGCCTTGAGGATCAGCATCGACTCGTAAAGGCTGACGATGCTATTCAATTGCCTCACACGGTCCTTGTGGGAGGGAGCTTGCTCGCGAAGACGGCCGTTCTGTGAACGCGTTGGCGACTGACATGCCGCTTTCGCGAGCAAGCTCCCTCCCACTGAATTTTTGGCGCATGTGAAATGGCGTGCAGCGCTGTCCCTGTGGAAATGATTACTCCCATTGGAGTGGTGTCGCAGCCGCTTCTTCGGCGAGCCACGCAAGGAAGGCTTTCACCGGTTCCTGCCGTTCGCGTCCCGGCACGCAGACCGCCACATAGCGTGGGCCGGGCAGGCTGATTTGCGGTCGGTAGGCGACCAGCTCTCCGCGCTTCAAGCTGTCCGCCACCAGCACATTGCTCGCCAACACCAACCCGTGGCCGGCCACCGCGGCACTCAAGGCGTAGTGTTCGTCGTCGAACTCACGCAGTCGCGCGGTTTCCAGCCAGCCGTCGCAACCAGCTGCCGCACACCAGCTTTTCCAGTTGATGGAAAACCCACCCGGGATCTGCCAGCGCAAGTCGATCAGCTCGACCCGCGTCGGGTCCAGCGACTCCACCAGATCTGGCGCGGCGTAGACCCCAAAGCGCTCGTCCATCAGCTCTTGGCGAAACAGGTTCGGGTCGTCATGGCTGACAGTGCGAATCGCCAGATCGACGCTGGAATCTCGCAGCAGGTCCACCAGTTCGTTGCGCGTGTCGACGCGAATGTTGAATTGCGGCCAGGCCCGATAAAAGCCGCCCAGCCGAGGAATCAACCAGGAGGCCGCCAGCCCCGGCGTGGTCGAAAGGGTCAGGGTCTGCGAGGCGGTTTCCGGGCAGAAGCTTTCCAGGCTGCGACTGATGTCGAGCAGCGCGCGATGGGCCTGGCGATAGAGTTGCTCACCCTCCTCCGTCAGCGCTACGCCCTGACCGGAACGGTCGAACAGCAAGGCGCCAAGCCAGGCTTCGAGGGTTTTCACCTGATGCGAGACCGCCGCTGGCGTCACCGACAATTCCTCAGCGGCGGCCTTGAAACTGCCCAGCCGCGCCGCCGCCTCGAAAGTGCGTAGCGCGTTGAGCGGAAGATTGGAGAACACGGGCAGCTCCCTGCATGAAATGAATTGAAGCGGGGTCAATTTATCTCATTTTTCGTGCGCTGTAGGGGTCGGTAGCGTGATCAACACTCGTCCCTTCACGCTTTCGGAGAACACCATGCAAGGCCCCACACGCAAACTGATTCAGGCGATCCTGTACGAGGCCATCGCGATCGCCGTGCTGTCGCCGACGATCTCGCTGATCTACGACGACGGTCTGGCACACGCAGGCGCCCTGTCATTGATGCTCTCGGCCAGCGCGCTGATCTGGAACGTGCTCTACAACTACGGTTTCGAATACTGGGAGGCGCGGCAAGCCCAACGCACGCGCACGTTCGGGCGCCGATTGCTGCACTCGTTCGGCTTTGAAGGCGGGCTGGTTCTGCTTCTGGTGCCGTTGGTGGCCTGGTGGCTGAACATTTCCTGGTGGGCCGCGCTGGTCACCGATCTCGGGCTGTTCGTGTTTTTCTTCTTCTACGCGCTGGTGTTTCAGTGGGCGTTTGATCGAGTGTTCGATGTGCCGGTGTCGGCGCAGGGGTGCGAGGGGTGATCCCTCGCGCGCCTGCAAACAGAGCGCCGACTCGTGCATCTCGGCCCGCGTTACTGCGCCAACCCGACTTTCAACAATTTGCCGTCATCCTCATCCGTCAACACATACAGATAACCGTCCGGGCCCTGCCGCACATCGCGGATGCGCGATTTCAGCTCACCCAACAGGCGCTCCTCATGCACCACTTTGTCGTCCTTGAGTTCAAGGCGAATCAACACTTGCGCCGACAGCGCGCCGATAAAGATGTTGTGGTCCCACTGCTTGAACGTGTCGGAATCGTAGAACGCCATGCCGCTGATGGCCGGGGATTTTTCCCAGACATGAAACGGATTCTTCACGCCCTCGACGATCTTGCCCCTGGACTCGGAAATCGGCTGGCCGGTGTAGTCGATGCCGAAGGTGGAAATCGGCCAGCCGTAGTTGGCGCCACGCTCGATGATGTTGATTTCATCGCCGCCCATGGGCCCGTGTTCGTTGGTCCACAACGTACCGGTCCATGGATTGAGCGCCGCGCCCTGCTGATTGCGATGGCCGTAGGTCCAGATCTCGGGGCGCACATTCTTCTGACCGACGAAAGGGTTGTCCTTGGGTACCGTGCCGTCGGGGTACAGGCGCACGATCTTGCCTTGCAGTTTGTCGAGGTCCTGCGAGGTCGGCCGATTGTTGTTCTCGCCCAGGGCGATGAACAGATAGCCGTCCCGGTCGAAAACGATGCGCGAGCCGAAATGGTTGCCCACGGACAGCTTCGGCTGCTGCTGGAAGATCCGCGAAAAGTTTTCCAGCTTTGTCATGTCTTCCGAAAGTCGCCCGCGACCCGCTGCGGTTCCGCCGGTCTTGCCGTCGCTACTGGCCTCGGCGTAAGTCAGGTAGACCATGCGGTCCTTGGCGAAATCCGGTGAGAGTTCGACATCGAGCAGACCGCCCTGCCCTTGCACCCAGACCTTGGGCACGCCGGAGATCGGCGCCGACAGTTTGCCTTCAGGTGTCACCCACCGCAGGCTGCCGGCGCGCTCGGTCACCAGCATGCCCTTTTTGTCCGGCAGAAACGCCACCGCCCAAGGATGCTGCAAACCGCCCACGACTTCGTCCACCGTCAACGTGCCCTCTTCGCTTTGATAGGTTGCCGCAGATGCCTGTAGAGACAGGCCGAGCAACACGGATGTACAGACACCGGCGATCAAGGTCTTGCGGAAGGTGGTGTTACGCAACATGGGCGATTCCTTATGAATGAGAAATGGACGCTGACTGTCGTGATGCCGGTTCAGTTGCTGCGCCGGTCGTTGCCGCTGGAAGGTCGGGGCGAGGTTTGCCGGGTGGGATAGCCGTTGCCGATGCCGCCGTTTTCCAAGGTTGGCGGACGTTGTTGCGTCGGCCCCAGATTAGGCCCGCGCATCGTCGGCGAAATGGATTCGGTGCCTTGGCGGCTGTTGGGATTGGCGCGGCGTATGGCGCCGTTATCGGGGGTGTTGTTGCTGCGGTTGGGATAGCTCGCCGAGGCCAGCAGCTGTGGGGAATGACTGGCACTCTCGCCCGCCTGAGCCACACCCACGGTCAACAGGCTGAGGGAGACGATTGCGAAATGACGCAGAAAACGGTTCATCTTTTACCTCACGTGGGAGGGGTGTCGAATGAGTCACGGTTCCGGTGTTTGATGGCGATCCGGCGCGTAGGTTCGCGCTGTGAGGGTGGATGAGCAACGTGTAGGACGATTCACTTTGTAACAAGGATAGTCGAGCGGCATGTCGTGGACGGTTCAGAACAGGTCTTTGCAGAGACCGATAGTTACCTGCCGCGTTTGCGAATTATGTGTAACCTCTGCTGCCTTCTCCGACTCAGGGAAACTCCATGTCCGACGCCCCCGCACTCAAGGAAATCTTCAATCGCGACCGCCTGCGACATATCGCCGATGAGACGTTGGCGGTGTACCCGGACTTCGATAGCAAGGCGTTTCTGGCGCGGGCCTCGAAGGAGCTGGACGGGCTGTCGGTGATGCAGCGCTTGAATCGGGTCAGTCAGAGCCTGCATGCGGGCCTCCCGGAAGACTATCGCGCAGCCCTCGACATTCTGTATGAACTGGCGCCGCGTCTGAACAGCGCCTTCGTCAGTATGATCCTCCCCGAATATGTCGCGCTGTATGGCCAACACGATTTCGACCGATCCATGCAGGCGCTGAAATTTTTCACCGCTTTTGGCTCTTCTGAATTCGCGGTGCGGCATTTCCTGCGTCGGGACTTTCCCCGAGCGATCGAGGTGATGCACAGCTGGTCGCTGGATGAAAGTCCCCATGTGCGCCGCCTGGCCAGTGAAGGCTGCCGACCGCGCCTGCCGTGGTCGTTTCGGCTGGAAAACCTGATGGCCGATCCGGTGCCGGTGCGGGACATCCTCGACAACCTCAAAGCCGATGACAGCCTGTACGTGCGCAAGTCGGTGGCCAATCACCTGAACGACATCACCAAGGACAACCCCGACTGGGTGCTGGATCAGCTCGAAGGCTGGTCGCTGGAAACCCCTCACAGTGCCTGGATCGCGCGCCATGCCCTGCGCTCGCTGATCAAGAAAGGCGATGCGCGCGCCCTGACCTTGATGGGCGCAGGCAAAAAAGCGCAGGTCGACCTGCAGAACCTCAAGATCACACCTGACGCCATCAGCCTGGGTGATCGCATCAACCTGTCTTTCACTCTCAAATCGACGTCCGATGAGTCCCAGCGATTGATCGTCGATTACGCCATTCATTACGTGAAGAAATCCGGCGGCACATCGGCCAAGGTCTTCAAGCTCAAGACCCTGGAACTGGCGCCCGGACAGTCGGTGAACGTCAGCCGCGAGCAGCAGGTGCGCAACTTCACCACCCGCGTGCATTACGCCGGTCGTCATGAGCTGGATGTGCTGGTCAATGGCGAGTGCCTGGGCCGCAGCGGTTTCGATTTGAGCGAATGAGCGCGCGCTGTTGGTCAGGTGCTGCACAAATCTTCCAGACCAGCCATTAAGCTGCGCACTAACCTGACGACGCAAATAACGTCTGTGCAGCAGCACGGCTTGCCGGGGTGACACTCTCGAAAATCGCTGCCGTAGGCAAGCCATACGGGTGTTCTCCTCGATAACGGTGGTAGCTGATCAAAGAAGGAAGCCTCATGCCCGAACGCAACTGGATCGATCTCAAGCAGGACGCAACGTCCGGCATCGAGACGATGCGCGCGCATTTCGAGGGGCATGCGTACGACCCGCACTGGCACGACAGTTATCTGGTGGGCATCACCGAGCAAGGCGTGCAGCAGTTCAACTGCCGCCGTCAGCAATACAACAGCACGCCGGGCCAGGTATTCCTGCTTGAGCCCGGCGACATTCACGATGGTCACGCCCCGGAAGCTGGCGGCTTTACCTATCGCACGTTGTACCTGGACCCGCACTGGCTGGATCGCGAGCTGCGAGCGCAATTCGAAGAAGCCCCTGACAACGCGCAACTGAGCTTCGCTGAAACCCTGGCAGATGACGGCCGTCTGGCCGTGGCCACCGCCAACGCATTCGAAGCCATGCACAGCGGCGAGCTGCGCATCGTGCGCCAGACCGCCCTGGATCACCTGCTGTCGAACCTGACCAGCCATTTGCGCTGGCGCACCCTGATCAGTCCAGATCCGCGTTTGCCGCTGGTGGCGCAACGGGCGCGGGACTATCTGCACAGCCACATGCACCAGGACATCGGGCTCGACGACCTGGCGCAGGCTGTCGGGATCGATCGCTTTCGCTTGAGCCGTGCGTTCAAGGCCGCCTTCGGACTGGCGCCCCACGCCTACCTCATTCAATTGCGCCTGACCCGCGCCCGCCGCCTGCTGGCCCGTGGCGAGTTACCGGTGGACGTTGCGGCGACGTTGGGCTTTGCCGATCAGAGCCATCTGGGGCGCTGGTTCCAGCGCGCGTACCGCATGACGCCTGCCGACTACCGCCGGCGCTGCTCAAATCTTCCAGACTGAGACCCGCCCGGCTCGCGATCATCGCTGCATGATCAATTGCTGCCGAGTCGCCTCATGCAAACCTTCCTGCCGTTTCTGCTGTTCGCTTTCGTCGCGTCAATCACCCCCGGACCGACCAACATTCTGGTGATGACCAACAGCTCGCGTCACGGCCTGCTGCGCACGCTCCCGATCATGCTGGGCGGCTGCGCTGGAGCGGCATTGCTGGTGCTGATTGTCGGCACCGGTCTGGGCGAGGTGCTGGGACGTCACGCTCAGGTACAAACCGTCATGTCGTGGATCGGGATTGCCTGGCTGACCTGGCTGGCGTGGCAGATTTTCAGCGCTCCGGCCGAGGCCGTTGACCCTTCCCAAACGGCAGGCGGTCCGCGTCTGGGCTTATGGAGCGCCGCCAGCCTGCAACTGGTGAATCCAAAAACCTGGCTGATGGCGCTGGCCGTAGTCAGCGTGTTCGCCGGCACTGATGCCGACCGCATGCTGCGGGTGATGTGGTTGTCGCTGATGTTTTTTCTGGTGGCCGTGCCGTGCATGGGGGCGTGGGCGTATCTGGGCGTCAGCGCCGCGAAGTTCTGTCGCTCACCCCAGAGCATGAAGCGCTTCAATCAGGCGATGGCGTTGTTGCTGCTGGGATCGGCGTGGTTGACGTTGGTGGTTTGATCGAGCAGCGCAGACATTCTTGTAGTAGTCCGGCGTGCCGGTGGTGACGTATGAGAGATCGCTACCGCCGGCACGCCGGATTACTACGGGAACGCATCCTGAGCATGATCTAATATGCGCTTTCCGATGCCGACTCCGGACCTGCCATGGCCCCTTTCTACGATGCACGCGGCAACATCTACGCCGTGATCTCTCCTGAAGCGCTGCGCAAGCTGGGAGTGGATGTGCCTGAAACTGCCGCCGAATCAGCGCGCATGCGCCGGAACTGGACAGCTCAAGCGGTCGCTGCAATCTGTGACTGGCCACCAGGCCAACGCCCTGCGGCCAGCAAGGCCCATCGCTCGGACGGTCTGTTGGTCGGGCCGTTTCAAGACGCAGCGCCATTCGATGTGCTGATCGTCAACACTGACGGCACCCTGGCCGAACGCAGCGGCAACGGCCTGACCATCTTCGCCCAGTCATTGACCGATGCAGCGCGGCCATTGAGTGCCAAAGGTTTCACCCTGCGGGTTCATCACGACAATCAGGACTCCGCCAGCCCGGTGCCTACCGAAGCTGTACCGGCGATGGTCGACGGTGTTTCGGGTTTCTGGCTGGGCATCGGCACACCGGGCTTCGGCCCTCAGGCGGTCGGCGCCAAAGGGGCTGGCGTCAGCGATGCCATGCTCGACCATCGGCCGGTGAACCGGGTCGAGCGCCTGGCGAAACTGCACCCGCACTGGCAGACCAGCGTCTTCGTCCGGGTCGGCAACCCCCATTGCGTCACACTGGTGGCAGATACCGAAGCGTTACCCGGCTTCGAGCAACTGCACGAGTCCCCGCTCAACGATGCCTTGACCAGAATTGCCTTCGCGGCTGGCGAGTTCGGCGAAGGCGACCCCTGTCCTGCGGGCGTCAATTTGCAGTGGGCCGCAAAAGTTGCACCAAATCGCATCATGGCGAGGGTTTTCGAGCGCGGCGAAGGGCCTACTGCGTCGTCCGGCACCAGCGCCAGTGCGGTCGCCTCTGCGGCCTGGCTCAGTGGCTGGGTCAAGGCAGGGCTGGTGGAGGTGGTGATGCCGGGCGGCACGGCACCCGTTCGCCTGATTGAAGAAGACGGCCAACTGAAACAGGTCCAGCCGTTCGGCGCCGCGCACCTGCAGAACTGACATTACGGGCCACGGCGCTGTCTTCGTCACAATCCGAACAGGTCGTTCTAGCCGTTTTGCGAACTGAAACGCAGAAGAGTGTGAATTTGCCACTACGGGGGATTGCATCCACGTTGCCCTTGGCTATGCTCTGAAAAACCTCAGCGCCATGCCCGAAGACGGGACGGTGCGCGGGCTGCACCATAGTCACCGACCAGGAAGTCAGGCGCCGGATATGGATTTGTTGACTAACCCGTCAAAAACACGACCACTGATCGCTTCGATCGGTATCAGACGATCGGCATCTTACAAATGTGCTCCCCGCGAACCGCCCTGCCCCGGTCCTTTCAACCCATTTCTCGCTCACTCCCAAGCGACCGATGCCATACCGCCATGACTCAAGCTGGCACCGGTAAGGTCGACTCTTGTAACAGCCCATCAAGGAAGACGGTCACTTCGACCGCGTTTCGCAATCATTGAGGTACATGGCAGATGTTCAACTCCCACCGCAAGGCCGTCGAAGCCGAACTGCAGGTATCCACCGCTGCCCTGTGCCAGTCGAAGGCCAAGCTCGCCGCGATCGGCCGATCCATGGCGATGATCGAATTCACTCCCGACGGCATCATCCTCGATGCCAACGAGAAGTTCTGCCATGCGATGGGCTATCAGCCGGGCGAACTGGTGGGCAAGCATCATCGGATCTTCTGCGAAAAAGCCTTCTGCGACAGCGATGCCTACAGCAAATTGTGGCGTGATCTGGCCCGCGGCGAGCCGCTGTGCGGCACGTTAATGCGCCTGGACAAATCCGGCCGGGAAATCTGGCTGGAGGCGAGTTACATGCCGGTGTTCGATAACGACGGCAAGGTGCAGAGCGTGATCAAGGTCGCGGCCGACATCACTGCGCGGGCCTACAAGGATCATGAAAACCAGAGCATGATCGACGCCATCGGGCGCTCGATGGCGATGATCGAATTTTCCCCGGACGGGCGCGTCATCACGGCCAATGAAAACTTCCTGAAGACCATGCACTACTCGCTTGCCGAAGTGGTCGGCCAGCATCACAGCCTGTTCTGCACTCGGGAGGAAGTCGAGTCGCCTGCGTACAGGGCGTTCTGGGCCTCGCTCAATCGCGGCGAATATCACGCCCATCGCTTCGAGCGGGTGAACAAGCTCGGGGAAAAGGTCTATCTGGAAGCAACCTACAACCCGCTGTTCGATGCCAAGGGCCGCCTGTACAAGGTCGTTAAATTCGCCAGTGACATTACCCAGCAAGTGACCGTGCAGCGCAGTGCCGCGACCACCGCCCACGACACCTCGGTGCGCACCGATGCCTGCGCGCAGAAGGGTTCGAGCGTGGTGCAGCAGACGGTTTCGGTGATCGAACAGATCTCCAATGACCTCAACGAAGCGGCACGCAGTATCGACGCGGTGAACAAGCAGTCGGAAATCATCGCCACCATCGTTCAGACCATTCGCGGCATCGCTGATCAGACCAACCTGCTGGCCCTTAACGCAGCCATTGAAGCGGCGCGGGCCGGGGAACATGGACGCGGTTTTGCGGTGGTTGCCGATGAGGTGCGAGGCCTGGCGGCGCGTACCAGCAAGGCCACCGTGGAGATCGTCGACGTGGTACGACAGAACAACGAACTGGCGAAAAGCGCGGTGTCGAGTATGCAGTCGAGCCTGAGCCGAACGGGCACCGGCGTGGAGCTGGCCAACGAGGCCGGGGAAGTGATCCTGGAGATCCAGCAAGGGTCCCGGCATGTGGTGGATGCGATCAGTCAGTTCAGCTCGACGTTGCGGCTGGATTGAAGGGTATCCGGCGCCAATGATCCCGTGGGAGGGCGCTTGCTCGCGATAGCAGAGTGTCATTCACAACGATGGTGACTGTGCTGACCTCATCCCGAGCAAGCGCCCTCCCACAAGCAGTGCGTGTGTTCACACACCGCGGGGTAACTGAACCGGCAGCGACTCAGGCAGCGCTACTCCCCGATATCCTCGTTCCACAACTCTGGCTTGTCGGCGATGAACTGCTTCATCAGGCCGACGCAGGTGGCGTTGTGCACCACGTCCACCTGCACGCCGCGAGAACGCAGCAGTTCTTCTTCGCCCATGAAGGTTTCGTTCTCGCCGACGATGATCTTGCGGATGCCGTACAACAGAATGGCGCCACTGCACATCGCGCAGGGTGACAGCGTGGTGTAGAGGGTGGCTTCCCGATAGACCTTGGCAGGCTGACGCCCGGCGTTTTCGAACGCGTCCATCTCGCCATGCTTGATCGCACTGCCTTCCTGAACCCTGCGGTTATGGCCACGGCCGATGATCTTGCCGTCATGAACGATCACCGAACCGATCGGAATACCGCCCTCGGCCAGTCCCTTTTGCGCCTCTTCGATGGCCGCCTGCATGAATGGGTCCATGGTCTCTCCTTCCCCTTTCGATCTAAAAAAGCAGCCCCGAACGAGCGGGGCCTGAAGCGCTAAGGCTTGGCTTTTTTCAGTGCGTTGTCCAGCGCCGTCGACACATAGACCTTGAGCAGTTCACTGGAACGACCCTTCATGTCCATGCCGACATCGCGCTGCCTGGCGCGGAATTTGTTGGCGACTTCGGGCGGTGGATCACCGACATTCAGTGCCGTCAGCTCATCGGCGGTGAACGACGCCGCGTACGCCTCTGCAAGGTTGCGATCCCATTCCTGTTGGTATTGCGGCTGCAGATATTGCAACTCGTCCTGCACGATTTCCTGAGCCTTGGTTCGCCCGACGGCTTCGACGATGGTACTGAAGGTCACCGTGCGTGAAGCCACCTGATACCCCAGCCAGCCAAGGCTTTCCCCCAGATGCCGGTCCTGGACGAACGCCAGCGCGCTGGCGGGCAATGGTGCGGCTTCGGCGGCCACGGCAAAACCGGGGACTTCCAGCACAAGGCCGAATAACAGCCCGGCTGCCACATTCAAAATCGTCAACGCAGTCGATCTGCTATATCCCATGTCCTCTCCCCGGCGACTTTATCTGTGTGATCAACTCATTGACTGCTCGGTGAAGCTAGCACCTGAGCCTAGGTTTGCCAGTCAGCCAGGTTTGCTACAGCGCGTTTCAGTCCCTCGGTGCGGGCCGTGACGACCATTGCTGGGCGTTCATGCGGTAGATCCTGACGCCGTGACGGTGGTACTGGCTGTGGATGAAGCTGCTGAAACCCAGTTTCTGAATCACCTTGACCGAAGCGATGTTGGCGGGCTCGACGATGGCGATCAGCGAGTCGATCTTCAATCTGTCGAAGCCATGGGACAGCGCACTGCGAGCCGCTTCGGTGCCCAGCCCCTTGCCCCAGAAGCCCGGCGCGAGCCGATAGCCGATCTCGATTTCATCGGCGTCGTCCACGCGCTCAGCATTCAGACCGCAGAACCCGGCCAAGGTTGACGAGGATTTGTCCACCACGGCCCAGGGCCCGAAGCCGCGCTGGCGGTAGGACTGGCAGCACCAGTCGATGAACTCGCCGGTAGCCTGCTCGCTCAGTACGCCACGCACAGAATGGCGCATGACTTGGGCGTCACCCAGGATCCGCGCCAGCGCCGGTGTGTCTTCGGGGGTGAGTTCGCGAAGCATCAGTCGGTCGGTGTGAAGGGAGGGAATGGGCGTGTTCATGATGGCGGGTCTCGCGGGTGGATCGGATACCAACCATGAGCATGGCGCAGGCTGGGGATGCCTGCCAGTCCTGCGCCAATCATCCTGTAGCAGTCCGGCCTGCCTGCGGTAGCGCTCTTATGACCGGAAGCGCCGGCAAGCCGTGCTGCTACAGTCAGTGCACTGTAATCAAAGCCCCGCCGTCACCTTCTTCGCCACGTCCGCAGGCACCCACTGCGTCCAGATTTCCGGGTGATCCTTCAGGAAGCTTTTGGCCACAGCGTCCGGCTCCAGGCGCTTCTCGCTCATCTCACCCAACGTCGTGTTCAACTGATCGATCGGCAGATCGACCTTCTGAAAGAAGCTCACCAGTTCCGGGTATTGCTTGTGGAACGGCTCGGACACGCCGATTGCCAGGTGCGCCGCCAGGGAACTTGTGCCGATCGGATTCGGGTTGCTGGCGTCAGCCAGGGTTTTCCAGGCGGCTTCGTTGAATGGCGGCTCCTCCAGCTTGATCAGCTTGAAACGACCCAGCAGCGGGGTCGGCGACCAGTAATAGAACAGCACCGGTTTGCCCCGACGGATGGACGAGGCGACCTCCGCATCCAGCGCCGCGCCCGAGCCGGTGCGGAAGTTCACGTAGCTGTCGTTGAGTTTGTAGGCCTTGAGCTTTTGCGTGTTGACGATTTCCGAAGTCCAGCCGCTCGGGCTGTTGAGGAAGCGCCCCTTGTCCGGGGATTCGGGGTCTTTGAACACATCTTTATATTTGGGCAGATCGGAGACCGATTTCAGGTCCGGCGCCAGCGGCTTGATGCCTTTTTCCGGGTCGCCCTTGATCACGAATTCCGGCACCCACCAACCTTCGGTTGCGCCTTTGACGATATCGCCCAGGCCGTACACCTTGCCTTCCGCCTCGGCCTTGACCCACGCGGGACTGCGTCCGGCCCACTCTTCGCCGATCACCTGAATGTCGTTTTTTGCCAGCGCGGCCTCAAGGCTTACGGTGCTGCCCGGCAGTTTGTCGGTCGGATAGCCGTAGCCCTTCTCAACGATGGTGCGCAGGATTTCAGTGATCAGACTGCCGCTTTCCCAAGTGATGTCACCAAAGTGGATCGGAGCCGGTTTGTCCGCGCTGTGCGCCGGGCCGGTCAGCACAGCCAGTGCCAGCAACGAGCCGCCCAGCAGGTGTTTGATCGATGTCATTGTTGTCTCTCGTGGCTCAAGGATGGAAAACGCTCAGTTGGGTTTAGCACAGCACACGCTTCATTCCAGACAAGCGCGCAGGCAACAGGTTTCAGCTTTCTCCATGTAATCGCTGACAGAGCGCGAGGAGATACCCAGTTGCGCAGCAATTTCGGGGTAAGTCAGGCCGTCGCCGCGGGACAACACGAAGGTACTCTTGACCTTGGCCGGCAGGCGGTTGAGACGACGGTCGATGTGATCGAGCAGTTGCAGGGTCGCGGCCAGACTTTCGGCTGACGCCACGTGCGGATTGTCTTCCTGCACAAGCCCTGCAAGGTAATCACGCTCCAGATCACGACGGCGCCAGCGTTGGTAAACCAGGCGTTTGGCGATGGTGGTCAGCAGCGCTCGCGGCTCCCGGATTGGCACCACGTTAGGCGACGCCAACAGTTGCAGGAAGGCTTCGGAGGCGATGTCTTCGGCGCAGGCGCGGGAATTCAGATGCTGGCACAAACGCTCACACAGCCATGAATAATGCTGCTGAAACAGATCACTAAGGTATTGGCGATGGGACAGCTCGGCGCCGGACATAAGACTTCCCCTGGCATGGATTTATTGTTCTGTCCGGTGTTCCGGTGGCGCCATGCTAACAAGGGTTTTTATGCATTAATAATATTTAAAAGCGATTTTTATAGACCAAACAGAAATAACAAATTTTGCAGTACAGCTACCAACGGAGGCATTCGCAAGATCTCCACCGCCGGCAGGCCGTGCTGCTAAAGCTGTGTCATCCCCATGTCCATCGCGGCACGTTCGTATTGCAGCAGCACTTGGTAATCTGCTTCGCTTGCAGGCAATACTTCAGCGATCGCCAAGACCGCCGCGACCTCGGGCAAATCTTTCAACGCCTGATTCATCGCTTCACGAATCGCTTGTGCATCTGCACCAATCCTCGTGACGTAAGGCAGGCAAGGCCCCGACGCGGTGCGCGCAATCACCTTCACCCCCGCAATCTCTTCGCTGTGATCCCTCGCCAGATAGTCGAACGTCACGCTGTCGATGGCCGCCAGGTCTCCCTCCCCCGCCTTGATCGCCACGAGGCTGTTGCGATGGCCTCCGGTCAACGATACCTGCGCAAAAAAATGACCGTCTCGCTGCAACGGCGCCAGCGTGTGGCGGAACAGGTTCATGCCGGAGTTGGAGTCCTGAGCGTTGAGCAGACCGTGGCTGCCGCGGAAATCTTCAAGCCGCTGCCGAGGATCGTCGGCCCGGGTGACGATCAGGCTGCAATGATTGCCGCCAGCCGAATGGGGGAGTTGATAAACCGGTCGCCCCACTACCTGAACTTGCCCACGCAGGATTTTCATCAGCGGATAGCCGCAGGTTTGCGTCAGCAGCAGTTGCGGCGATAGCCACAGCTGTTTGAGGTCGAGCGCTTGCGCATCCAGACGCGTCGCCGAAAGGATTTCCATCACCCGCGTCAGCCACTGCTCCTGGGCTTCCCGCACCCGCGGCGGGGCAACGTACATCAGTAATTCGGCGAAACCCTGAGACATGTTCGAGCACCGGCGCTAGGCAGAAGGATGTTGAGGACTGTCGATGGGGGCGAAGCTGTGACGCCGAAACAGTTCAGCATATCCAGAGACCAGAAAACCACCGCTGCGTGCCAGCCACTCCTCGCGGCGGGCACTGTACACCGTCGGAATCTGGTACCAGGCCAGGCCCGGCAGGTCGTGATGCACCAAATGCAAGTTCAGGTTCAGAAACAGCCAGCGCCACGGCCACGACGCTTCGTTGATCACGGTCCGCTGTTGCGGCTGTTCGCTGGGACGGTGCTCGTAATACGACCGCACCATCGAGATCGCCAAGGCGGGCACCGTGATTAGCAGCAGATAATGCAGGCTCGAGAGAGCGCTGTAACGTTCGATGAATACGAACATCAGCAGCAGGAAAAAACCGTGGGTCGACCACATGAACCAGGCCTGACGTTCGCCGCGCAGCAGGCGTCGGGATTCATCGACAATCAGACTGCCCAGCGCCAGAGGCACGCCGAACAGCAGACGCCCCGGCGGGGTCTTGTCCAGCCAGCGCAGCAGGCGCATGAAAGCGCCTGTTTCTTCCCAGCTCAGGCGGCTCAAATAGCGGCTTTCAGGGTCCAGATCAGGAATGGTCAGGTCCTCGTCGCGGTGATGCAACAGGTGCGAGTCGCGATACAGGGTGTACGGGTACCAGACGGCAAACGGCGCGTAGCCCAGCAGCTTGTTCAGCCACAGATGGCGGGTGGGATGGCCGTGCAGCAATTCGTGTTGCAGCGACATCCACAGCACCGTCAGCGGAATCATCAGCGCCGTGGTCGGCCAGGCACCCAGCCGCGGACTGAGCAGCAAAAGCGCGGGCCAGGCGCTGTATACCCCGATCAGCAACAGCCACGTCGGCCACTCCGTGCGACCGGTGAAACCTGCGCGCAAACGCAGGATGTCGTCGCGTTGAGCATCGTCGAGGTAATGGGGCATCGCTGGGTCCTGCGTCTGGGTGATGACCTGTTGTGACGCGACACCAGAAAATCTTGTAGACCGATTGGTTATGAGGGTAGAACGAAGGCCTGACTACCCGCGGAGCCTCTGCCACTCATGCTGTTCACTCAGTTGCCCGAGCTTCAACGCCCCCTGCTGGAGAAGTTCTACCGCGCTCGTCGCTCATCGATGCGCGCCAAGGGTAATGCGCAGATATGGGTCGCCAGGGACCGTGAAATCATCGCGGCATTGAGCTTGCGAGCCGTACAGGATGGGCAGTGGCTGACCGGGCTGTTCGTCGCCCCCGAGCAACGCGGGCAAGGTATCGCCAGCCGTTTGGTCGAGGCGGCTATCGCGGGGGTCGACCGCCGGGTCTGGCTGTTTTGCGAACCCGGCCTTGCAGGGTTTTATCAGCGACTGGGGTTTGTTGAAACCGAGGTTCTGCCGCGAGAGCTGGTTGAGCGACTGACGCGTTATCGACAGACGAAGTCTCTGATTGCGTTTTTGTATTCAGATCGATGCTGACTTCACCAACGCCATCGCAAGCCACTCCTACAGGGCACGGCACTCTCCTGTTGGAGTGAGCTTGCTCACAATGGTGGTAGTGCAGACGAATCCGTGCCGGGGCTTAGATCGGTTTGAGCGGTCGACCAAACCAAACGTGCCATCTCCGGCTGAAACTCCCGTGCTAGCCTCGTCCCATCACTTTTTGTCGTTGAACGGGATGCATATGAAACCGACGCTTCTGGCTTTTTCCCTTGCTGCTGTTTTCGGATCGACCCTGGCCTGCGCCGCAACACCCGCCCCTGCTTCCAACGTCAGCCACGAACAGTTCGCCACGGTGCTCAAGGGCGACTGGCGCGCGCCGCAAAACGCTGCCCGCGATCAATACCGCCATCCCGAGCAGACATTGCAGTTCTTCGGTCTGCGCACCGACCAGACTGTCATCGAGATCACCCCCGGCAACGGCTGGTACAGCGAACTGCTGGCGCCACTGCTCAAGGACAAAGGGCATTACGTGGCAGCGATCGTCGACCCTTCAGTCAGCGACTACGCGAAGAAATCAGCCGACAACCTCAAGCACAAATACGCGGCCGACGCGGCCCGTTACGGCAAGGTCGAGGTCGTGGACTATCAGCCCAAGGCGCCGGTCTTCGGCACAGCGGGGTCTGCCGACACCGTGCTGACCTTTCGCAACGTGCACAACTGGGTCGATGCGGGAAATGAAGCCGCAACCTTCAAGGCGTTTTACGACGTGTTGAAACCGGGCGGGACGCTGGGCGTTGTCGATCACCGCGCAAAACCGGGCACTACTGCCAAGGACAATGAGAAGAACGGCTACCTGCCCACCGATTATGTGGTGAAGCTGGCCCAGGCGGCAGGCTTTACTCTGGCGGGAGAAAGCGAAGCGAACGCCAACCCCAAGGACACCAAGGACTACCCCGACGGCGTCTGGACCTTGCCGCCCGCGCTGGTCAAAGGCGAGCAGGACAAGGCGAAGTATCTGGCGATAGGTGAATCGGACCGGATGACGTTGCGGTTCATCAAGCCAGAGAAATAGGCGAGGGTCGAAGCCGGTTGTTCAGAGGTCGTCCCGCTGATCAGGTCTCCTCAATCATCCGCATTCGGGTCCATGTCGGGGAACAGCACTTCGGTGAACCCGAAGCGGCTGAAATCGGTAATGCGCGACGGGTACAGGCGGCCGATAAGGTGATCGCATTCATGCTGCACCACCCGCGCGTGAAACCCGCGCGCCACGCGCTGGATCGGCTTGCCATCAGGGTCGAAGCCTTCGTAGCGTATGTGCTCGTAGCGCTCCACCACACCGCGTAATCCGGGCACCGACAGGCAACCTTCCCAGCCTTCTTCGAGGGTCTGTTCAAGCGGCGTGATCAGCGGATTAAGCAGAATGGTCTGCGGCACGGCTTCCGCTTCCGGGTAGCGTTCGCTGCGCTCGAAACCGAAGATCACCAGTTGCAGGTCGACGCCGATCTGCGGCGCGGCAAGGCCCACGCCGCCGACGCTGCGCATGGTTTCGAACATGTCGTCAATCAGGGTTTTCAGCTCGCTGGAGCCGAACATGGATTCGGGTACGGGTGGCGCGATACGCAGCAGGCGCTCGTCACCCATTTTCAGAATTTCACGAATCATGGAAGAACCTTTTGAAGGGGCGGATGCGCCGGTCAGACGCGCATCCTGCCACAGTATCGATCAGCTTTTATCGGTCTTGAGGGGATGCAGCGTCGGGTCGTAGTCGTGATCGTGGCTATGGTCGCCGTGATCGCTGTGGTGATCGATGAAATCCCGACTGTGATCACGCCCAAGCCCCGAGACGTGTTTCTTCTGGCCCGCAGGCACCTCGGTGCCTGGCTCGGCGTCGACACCGCCGTCACCGGCGACTTTCTCACCCTTGGCCTTGCCCTCTTGCGACATGTGCTCGATCACCGCATTCATCTCTGCTCCGAGCAAAAGAACCGACGCGGAGATGTAGAAGTACAGGAGCAACACAATAATGGCGCCGATGCTGCCGTACATGGCGTCGTAGTTGGCGTAGGTCTTCACGTACCAGGCAAAGCCCAGAGAGGCGACGATCCAGACCACGACAGCCAGCACCGAGCCAGGCGTGATGAACCGGAACTCCTGCTCTACGTCGGGCATGACGTAGTACATCATCGCCACTGAAATCATCAGCAGCAGGATGATCGCCGGCCAGCGCAGGATCGTCCAAAGCGTGACGATGAAATCTTCCATGCCGATCTGTGCAGCCAGCCAGCCCATCACCTGCGGGCCTGTGACCATGAGCGCCGCCGCGACCAGCAGCATGCCGGCAAAGCCTATTGTGTACAGCACTGAGAGCGGCAGGCGTTTCCAGACCGGGCGCTCTTCAACCACGTCGTACGCCGCGTTCATCGCACTCATCATCAGGCGCACACCGGCGGACGCACTCCACAGCGCGATGACAATACCGACCGACAGCAGCCCCCCCTTGGACTGCTGCAACTGGTCGATGACCGGATTGACCTGGTCCAGCGCCTGGGGCGGCAGCACCAGTTCCGACTGCAAACGCAGCCAGCTGAAGAAGTCGGGAAGATGGAGGAAACCGATCAGAGCGATCAAGAACAGCAGAAACGGGAACAGCGAGAACAACGTCTGATAAGCCAGCGCCGAGGCGTAAGTCGACATCTCGTCATCGAGAAATTCTTTGACCGTTCTGACCAACACCGTCTTCAAACGTAGTTGGCGCAAATCCGGGAATATCATGGCGTCTCCTTTCGCGACGTAGATGTATGCGAAGCACATTTACCTATACGAGCGGGCAAACGCTTTGAAATTCCATGTGCCCGCCATTACGGGCCGGCTTTTTACAGTGAGTTAAGCACTTTTGCCATGGCCGATACGTTTCAGAACATCTTCGGCCGGACACAATAACGGCCATCAGAGGATGGCCGTTACAGGTGACTGGGTTAACCGCTTGAGGCTGCTACACCCGAAGCGCGCAGGCCGTCAGGCCTTGTCGACGCCTTTTTTCACAGCGTCCTTGGCGTTGCCGACCGCTTGCTGTGCTTCGCCTTTGACTTCCTGCGCCTTGCCTTCTGCGCGCAGTTTATCGTTGTCAGTCGCTTTGCCCACGCCTTGTTTGACGTTACCGACTGCTTCGTTGGCCATGCCTTTGACTTTATCCCCAGTGCTGCTCATCGTGTTTCTCCTCGGTAAGAATCAGGTGTCATAACCTCGACGTAAAGATTGACCGGCCTCCATTCCCCAGAGTTTCAATTATTTCCCAAGCGGCGTTTGGGCAGGTGTAACAGCACTTTTCATCGGCCTCGCCCGTTTTGGCCTTTATGTTTGCCCGCCAACCCCGGAGAATGCGCGGCCGAGCCGGACAGTGCCTATCCTGCACTCACGGACTCAACAGATTCGGATCCACAGGAACGCTATGAAAATCGACAAGCAGCAAGCCATTGCGCGCCGCAATGAACAACTGGGCGGCGCCGTGCTGGGCACCAACAATACCCACTTCGCCGTACTGGACCCCAAGCGCAACATCTGGTGGTTCGACCTGCCCGTGAGCCGGCTAGCGGTAGGCCAGTACGAATGGCTGCACCTGCTGCTGCACACGCCTGCCACCGACGAACTCATTCATCTGAAAGTGACCACCAAATTCCTGCGCGAGCAGAAAGACGGCGTGGTGATTCGCAACGAAGGCAAACGCAAATCCACGGTCAGCCTGGAGTTGTCGGCGGACAAGGATTCCTACCTCAAGGACATGCGTCCAAACGGCGCGAACCTGGGCTTTGCGGCGTTTGTGCAGAAGTAACCAGCAGATTCTTCACCACAAGTTGAATTTTGTAGCAGTCCGGCTTGCCGGCGGTAGCGAACCCAAATACGTCACCGCTGGCAAGCCGACTGTTCCAGCAGAGCGCCAGCCGCATCGTATCCTCAAGCCCCGAATCGGCGGCTCGTCAGATATCCCACCGCCCCCGCCACACCCGACGCAAATGTCCCCCAGGCCCAATCCACCAGTGCCAACTGCGACGGCCAGCCTTGCAGCGTGGCCCAATTGGTCAGATCGTACGTTCCGTAGGCCATCACACCGAGCAGCGCGCTGTAACCGGCGGCATGTTTCAGGCTGGCTTGTCTGACGCCCGGGAATACGCCGATCAGCACAATGCCGACGATGTAGATCAGGTAGAACAGCACTGCCGGAAAGATCACCGGTTGCGCCAGCATCAACGGCCCGAGCCAGTCGCGATAGGTCGGCCCCATCAACACGCCGAGCCACAGGCCGTCGAGCAGCAGAAACGCGAAAAGTGTAGGCAGGTAAGCACTGAGAAATCGTTTCATGATGGAGGGGCCTGAGTCAGCAGTGGCGACGCACCGGCTGGCGCGCTCATCTGCTGTGACCTGCGACCATCGACGATAGCTGCAAAAAGCGTTGCACTTTTTGCTCGACGATGACGCAGGTCCACATGGAGCGGGTCCGACTCAGACCAGTTCGATGCGATCGGCGTGAATCACGATCTGGCCCTGCTTGTACAACGCGCCGATGGCCTTTTTAAAGTTGCCTTTACTGACGCCGAACAGGTTGCTGATCATGGTCGGATCGCTCTTGTCGCTGACAGGCAGTACACCGTTGTTCTCACGCAACTTGCTGAGAATCTTCGCGTTGAGGCTGCTGGCAAGCTGCTCGCCCACTGGCTGCAGACTCAAGCTGATGTTGCCGTCGCTGCGCACTTCCTTGATGAAGCCCTTCTCCTGCTTACCCGAACGCAGAAACTTGAACACTTCGTTCTTGTGAATCAGGCCCCAGTGCTTGTTGTTGATGATCGCCTTGAAACCCATGGCGGTTTCTTCGGCAACCAGCAGGTCCACCTCCTGACCCACCGCGTAGTTGGCCGGCACTTTGTCCAGATACCGGTCCAGGCGCGTGGTGGCGGTGATACGGCGGGTGTGCTTGTCGAGATAGACGTGCACCACGCAGTAATCACCGGCCTTGAGCGGGCGCTTTTCTTCGGAGTACGGCAGCAGCAGATCCTTGGGCAGGCCCCAGTCCAGGAAGATGCCGATGCTGTTCACTTCAACGACTTTTAGACTGGCGAATTCACCGACCTGAACTTTTGGCTTTTCCGTGGTAGCGATTAACTTGTCATCGCTGTCCAGATAAATAAAGACGTTGAGCCAATCTTCATCTTCACTGGGAATATCCTTGGGGATATAACGGTTAGGCAGCAATATTTCGCCGTCCTGCGCCCCGTCAAGATATAAACCGAAGTTAGTGTGTTTCACCACTTGCAAACTGTTGTAGCGCCCGACTAAAGCCATGTCCAAATACCCTCATTACGTGGGCGGCATTCTACCCGAGTTTGCCCTGCTGTTGCCGGTTACGCGCGCTCCGGTTGCGGTGGTCATTCGCAGGCCTTGAAAATCAAGGATTTAACGAGAGAGGTTCGCGGCCGGACCTCGGCCAATGGGCCATTCGTCAGGTCAGGTGCTGGATATCCGCAGTTAACCGAGGCGTTTTTCAAAGGCGATTCGCAGAAATCATGGCAATTAAAACAGTCATTTAGGCGATCTTTGCGAAAAATGATTTGCGCGCTCACGATTAATGGGGCTATGGTCCGCCGCGGATATTTACCAAGCAATTCCCGCGAGATTCCGATAAGATGGCCGGCCGTATTAATTTTATATAGGTTAATAGCAGCCATGCGCGTAAAAGCATCCAACTCGAAAGCCAAGCCAGCTCCTGCCGTTGAGACCAGCGATTCGATCAACGCACAAATTGCGGCTTTCCTGAAATCCGGCGGCGAAATCCAGCAGATCGCCAAAGGTGTAAGCGGCCAGACCTTCGGCCCATCGAAACAGATCTCCCTCGGTAAAAAGTAAATTTTTCCCCGCCTCCGCGGTCGACATCCAGGCGCTTTGATCACAAAGCGCCAGGTCCATCGCTCCCCTGCTTCAACAAAGCTCTGCTTTACTGTCTCGACATAGCCCGCTCGTCCAGAACCGGCCACAACGAACAGACAGCCCGGACGATGCCCTGATCACCAGACGTCTCTGCGGAAACCCGATATGACCAAATGGATGTTTTTCGGTGCCCTGCTCTGCCTCGGCCTGGGCGGTTGTGCAACACACGGTTGCGACACCTCAACGGTCGGCAGCCCTTGCCGCGCCGATTACCTGCTGTATCAGAACGATATGCTTCAAGCCAAACTGCTGATCAACGAACGTCGTCAGGAAAACTACGAGCTGGCCAGTGCCCTGCTCAAACGCGCGGCGCGTCAGGACAAGACGGGCGAAGCGGAGTTTTATCAGGCGGTTCTGCTGCTGCGGCTCAACGCTGATGAATCCCAGGTCAACGAGATGCTGCAAGATTCGGCAGATCGCAAATACCCGCTGGCGATCGCGCTACTCGCCCAACAGGCCGGCATGCGGGATCAGGAAAAGGCCCGGGCGTACCGCTTGAAGTACGACGAACTGGACGTCGCCAAGAGCGGATACCCGTCGTTTCCTCAGGCATTGATCGTCGTCAACCGGCTCGTCTCAACGAACAACTGATCGCGAAGTTCAGATTTTCTGCGATGAATCGACCAGCGGTCGATTCGTCGCGGCATTCGACGGTATGCTTGCGAGGCTCTAGCTCGCGGTTCCTATCGGGCCCTTGGCATTTCGATACGACACCTTCGATCCCACTCCTATGAACCTGAAAGGAGTGAAGCATGCCTAATGCTCGCTGTTTTACACGCTGGACCGGCGCGCTGCTGACGTGTGCGGCGTTTGTCCATCAACCCGCCAGTGCTCAGGTGCTGGAGCGGGAAGTGGGAGACTTCAGCCTCAAGCTGGGTACCACGCCGAGCCGGACCATGGCCCAAGGCCTGGTGACGCCCGGTGCAGGCGACTCAGCCTTCCACGGCGGGCTGGACCTGACCCACGACAGTGGTTTTTACTTCGGCCAGTGGTCGCCCAGCGCCGGGCTCTCCCCTGACACAACGCTCGAAGTCGATTCCTACATGGGCTTCAAAAAACCGTTCGACAAGACGCTGGGCTATGAGCTCGGGATCATTCGCTACAGCTATCCGAACACCGACCAGATCGACAGCCATGAGCTGTACGCCGGCTTTCGCATCTTCGACAGCCGAATCGGCACGGCCGTCAGCACCGACGCCGGACGTCAGGACAGCACGCTGTTTCTCGACCTCGGCGGCCTGGCCTCGCTGGGTCTGGATCTGCGCGTGCAGTACGGCAACCACCAGCTCGACTCGCCCGCGATCATCGATGGCGGTGGCATGGTCAGCGCCTACAACGACTGGTCGCTCAACGTCTCGCGCCCGTGGCTGGGAATGGACATGAACCTGATGTACAGCGGCTCGAGCCTCAGCGGCGCCGACTGCACCGCTTACAGCGGCCATAACAGCCAGTGCGAAAGTGCTGTCACGCTGAAGGTCGTGCGCTCGTTTTTCTGATGGGCTGAACTGGCATGCCCTGACTGGCTCTATAACTGGGAGACGAACCAGCAAGGAGCTGTCATGCGCATCGTATCGAGGACCTGTATTTCGCTGTGGCTGGGTCTGATTCTGCTGGCCGGCTGTAGCCAGATTGGCCTGACATATCGGCATCTTGACCTGATCATCCCGTGGTCGCTAAACGACTACCTGGACATGAACGCCACGCAGAAAGACTGGCTCGACGAACGCCTCAAGGAGCACCTGAGCTGGCACTGCAGCACGCAGATTCCCGGCTACCTGACCTGGCTCGACCGCCTGGAAGGCATGGTCGAAACCAATCAGGTCAACGAAACCCAACTCAAAGCGCGTACTGCCGAAGCCCGGCAGGCTATCGCCACCATCTCCCAGGAAATCACGCCCTCGGCCGTCGAACTGCTGCGCCAGTTGAATGATCAGCAGGTAGCCGAAATGGAAGCGGCGTTCGCCAAAGACATGCGCAAGCATGAGGCGGACTTTGTGGACCAACCGCTGGATCAGCAGATTCGCGACCGCGCTCAGCGCATGGAAAAACGCCTTAATCCGTGGGTGGGTAAACTCAACCCGGTGCAGAAAGCCCGGGTAATGCAATGGTCGACGTCGTTAGGCGAGCAGAATCGCCTGTGGATCGACAACCGCGCGCATTGGCAGTCATTGTTGGTGACGGCAGTCAAACAGCGGCAGGCGCCGGATTTCGATCAGAAAATTGCCAGGTTGTTACAGGATCGCGAGACGTTCTGGACGCCGGAGTATCGGCAAGCGTACGACCATACCGAACAGGCGGCGATTTCGCTGATCACCGACTTGATGGCGCAAAGCTCGCCCGAGCAGCGGCAGAAGCTGCTGGATAAAATCGCCGACGTGCGCCAGGACTTCACCAATCTGAGTTGTTTGAAAGGGGCCAGCAAAACCTGACTCTATCTGTAGGGGTCCGGCTGGTCGGCGGTGGCGCCAATGAAATTGCTACCGCCGACAAGCCTGACTGCTGCAGGGATCTTCGGCTACGCCACCTGCGCCTTGGACGACGCTTCGTCAAAGGTATCCGGATCCAGCGCATCGGCCTGTTCATCCAGCACCTGGCGTGGATGATCATTGCCGGGAATGCTGCTGTCGATCATCGCCAGCAGGCTTGCGCCGCGCGGCGTCAGGACGAAATTCTCTCCGTTACCGCCCTCTTCTTCTGGCCGCGACTCAATGAAGCCACGTTTGAACAGCAGGGCTTCGAGGTCGGCGGCTTCCATCTTCAATGAATCCAGATTGCCAGTGCTTTCGCCTTCCGCGGCCTTGGCAGCCGCGTGCTCTTCGGCATATTTGCGGGGCACGAAGGGCTTGTCGGCGCTGTTTTGCACTTCATGGAGCAGGCGCTCGACCAGGTCCCAGTCATAGCTTTTTTTGTCAGATGCATCAGACATAACCAACCTCCAGCAGGATGAGTTACCCGTGACGTCCGGTCATCGGGCTTGACGCTCAAAGTTGTGACCGAGCACAGCTATAGCCGTTCAGCCCACGGGCCCAGCGGTCGAATGCTGAACTTTTGGTCTGGTTCAGCCCTCCATTTCAGTAAGCCCGCACTGGATACAGAGGCAAATAATGAAAACACTGATGAGCATCACCGCCGCGTTGACGCTGATCGCCGCCGCACCGGTATGGGCCTGCACGCCCGAGGAAGCGGAGGCGAAACGGGAGCAGCTGGCGCAGGAAGTGCAGAAGCTGACCCAGCAGAACCCCGCCAAGGCCAAGGAGTTGAATCAGGAGATCAAGGACATGCAACTCGAGACCGCCAGCAAGGATGTGCCGGACAAATGCCAGTTGATCGATCAGCGGTTGAAGGAAATGGACGAGGCGGCGAAGAAGGCGCAGGGATAAGACAAGAAGGCAGAAACGGATTTTGAAACCCTGGGAGGGAGCTTGCTCCCCCCACGGGAATTTGTGTTTACACCGCCAGCACGGCGGTGTGAACACCAACTTTCATTACTCGGAAACCGGCGGACGCGTCACGCGCTTCTTCAGCGGCGCCAGACCGTCCTGGCTCACCAGCGACTCGGCCTTCGGACGGTTCACCGTCTTGCGCTTGGTCGGGCCCTTGGCGGCGGTTTTCTTCTTGTCACCTTTGGCGTCGGTCTTTTTCTTCTTCACGCCCACAGCCTTGCCGGACGCCTTGACCTTCTTCGGCCCGGTGTAGGTGCCTTTGACTTCCTTGATGGTGCGGCGCTCGAACTTCTGCTTCAGGTAGCGCTCGATGCTCGACATCAGGTTCCAGTCGCCGTGGGTGATCAGCGAGATCGCCAGACCTTCGGCGCCAGCACGGCCGGTGCGGCCAATGCGGTGGACGTAATCGTCACCGGTGCGCGGCATATCGAAGTTGATGACCATGTCCAGACCTTCGACGTCCAGGCCACGGGCTGCAACGTCGGTAGCGACCAGAATCTTCACCCCGCCCTGCTTCAGACGATCGATCGCCAGTTTGCGATCCTTCTGATCTTTTTCGCCGTGCAACACGAACGTCTTGTATTCCAGCGCCACCAGGCGGCCATAAATACGGTCAGCCATCGCGCGGGTGTTGGTGAAGATAATGGCCTTCTGGTAGGTCTCGTTGGCCAACAGCCAATGCAGGACCTGCTCTTTGTGCACATTGTGGTCAGCGGTGATGATCTGCTGTTTGGTACCCGCAGCCAGCTCGCTGACGCTGTTGACCTGCAGATGCTGCGGATCATTCAGCACCTTGCCGATCATCTCGCGCAGACCCGAGCCACCTGTGGTGGCCGAGAACAGCATGGTTTGCTGACGGTTGGCACATTCGCCCGCCAGACGCTCGACGTCTTCGGCAAAACCCATGTCCAGCATGCGGTCGGCTTCGTCGAGCACCAGCAGTTCGACTTGCTTGAGGTCCAGATTGCCCGCGTTCAGTTGTTCCAGCAGACGCCCCGGAGTACCGATCAGAATATCCGGCACCTTGCGCAGCATCGCGGCCTGGACCTTGAAGTCCTCGCCACCGGTGATCAGACCGGCTTTGATGAAGGTGAACTGCGAGAACCGCTCGACTTCCTTGAGGGTCTGCTGTGCCAGCTCACGGGTCGGCAGCAGGATCAGCGCGCGAATATCGACGCGAACCTTGGCCGGGCCCATCAGACGGTTGAGCATCGGCAGCACGAAAGCGGCGGTCTTGCCACTGCCGGTTTGCGCCGTCACCCGCAGATCGCGTCCTTCCAGCGCCAGCGGAATGGCCGCTGTTTGCACAGGCGTAGGCTCGACGAAATTGAGTTCGGCCACGGCTTTGAGCAGGCGTTCGTGCAGGGCGAATTGGGAGAACACGGGTGTTACCTCGGCGGAATACAAAAAAACAGTCGCATAGGGTACCGGTTTAAGGTGCTTTCGCCGAGTTTCTTTACCTCAAAGGACCTATTTTGTTACCGGATTTGCGCTGTAACGCCTTCATTGACACAACAGTGCTCTAATCGCGCCCATTTCAAAACGGAGATCCAGCCTCAATGGACATCAATTCTGTCTGGCAACGGGTCCAGCAACTCTGGGACCTGCTCGAACACCAGCCTATGCTGCGCAGCATCCTGGGTTTGCTGATGCTGCTGGTCACCGCGCTGGCCCTTGGCCGTCTGGTACGGTTTATCGTTCTTTCCGCCATGAAAGCGCTGGGCCGCCAGCCCGCGCTGTTCTGGCTCAACGACTTTCTGCACAACAAGGTCTTTCACCGTCTGGCTCAGGTCACCCCTTCCCTGGTGATCCAATTCGGGCTCAATCTTGTGCCTGACTTGAGTCCTACGGCCGCTCATGTGCTGGGCAACATCGCCCTGGCCTTCACCATCCTGTTCATGATGCTGACCGTCGGCGCCCTGCTCAACGCGATGCTCGACATCTACGCCCGTACCGAACACGCCCGCACGCGCTCGATCAAGGGCTATGTGCAACTGGCGAAGATGATTCTGTACGTATTCGCCGGGATCATCATCGTTGCCACGCTGATCGACCGTTCGCCGCTGTTGCTGCTCTCCGGCCTAGGCGCGATGTCAGCGGTGATTCTGTTGGTCTACAAGGACACCCTGCTGTCGTTCGTCGCCAGCGTTCAGCTGACCAGCAACGACATGCTGCGGGTCGGCGACTGGATCGAGATGCCACAAGTCGGAGCCGATGGCGATGTGGTGGACATCACACTGCACACCGTCAAAGTGCAGAACTTCGATAAAACCATCGTTTCGATTCCGACCTGGCGTCTGATGTCCGAGTCGTTCAAGAACTGGCGCGGCATGCAAGCTGCTGGCGGGCGCAGGATCAAACGCAGCCTGTTCATTGACGCCAGTGGCGTGCGTTTCGTCGCCGATGACGAGGAACAGAAGCTGACGCAGGTGCGCTTGCTGACCGATTACATGGGGCGCAAGAAAGCCGAGCTGAACGCCTGGAACGCGGCACAGGGCAATGTCGCCGAACTCTCCGCCAACCGCCGCCGCATCACCAACATCGGCACCTTCCGCGCCTACGCGTTGGCCTACCTGAAGAGTCATCCGGACATTCATCCGGACATGACCTGCATGGTCCGCCAGATGGAAGCCACATCCCAGGGCGTGCCGCTGGAAATCTACTGCTTCACCCGCACCACCACCTGGGCCGATTACGAGCGGATTCAGGGGGACATTTTCGATTACTTGCTGGCGGTGCTGCCGGAGTTCGGGTTGAGCCTGTACCAGCAGCCGAGTGGGTCGGATATGCGGATGGGGTTAAGGACTCGTTAAATGGGAAAGTCTGATTCTTCAACCCCAAAGGAAGCATTGCAGAGCTCCCTCTTCTTGCGCATATTCTGCGCAAGATTGCCAAGGAGTTCGATCATGCCTCTGACTGAAAAAGAACTGATGAAACGGGATGCCAAGCGCAACCTTGGCGAAGAACTGCTTGAGTCCATCCGGGATGTCAAAGCTGGTAATCACGGGCAGATTCATTCGCTGACAATGACCGAAGCGGCGCAGGCGCGCAACAAGACAGGTCTTTCACAACCACGATTTGCCGAGTTGCTTGGTGTGTCCGTGCGAACACTTCAGGAATGGGAGCAGGGTCGACGGATGCCTTCTGGAGCAGCCCGCTCTTTGCTGCATATCGCGGCGCTTCGACCCGATGTGTTTCGAGATGTGCTGGCCGTTTAAGCCGCAATAGGGTCCCGCGTGACAGTTGGATTCACATGAACAAAAAGCCCGGCATCCGCCGGGCTTTTGATTTTCGGTACGAAGGTGCCGTACTCAGTAGCGCTGATACTGCGAGCCGAACTCTTTGCGGTTGTCAGCAACGATGACGGTGCTGGTCGACTGGCGGGTGAAAAGTTTGGCGGTGGCCTTGTCAGCGACTTTTGCGTCGATGGCAGTGGCGTGGATGTAGGTGGGTTCCAGAACGATGGTCTGGGCAGTTGAGGCTTGTGGGCTGGCGAATGCGGAAGTGGCAGCCAGAACCGACAGTGCGAAGCCAATGGCGATGGATTTTTTCATGATCAGGATCTCCGGTAAGTTGGGGTGAATCGTTTCGTTGAGGCCAATCTACGTCCATTGCCGATCTATTAAAAAACACCAGGATTCATGCTGAACATCGAGCGCGCTGATAATAGGGAAAGTGCTATTACCCCGATAAGCTTATCGAATACAACTTTCCAGCCGACGACAAAAAGCCCGGCATCTGCCGGGCTTTTGATGTGCGTTCAGGTAAGACTGAACCTGTTACGTGACTCAGTAGCGCTGATAGCTGGAACCGAACTCTTTGCGGTTGTCAGCAACGATCACGGTGCTGGAAGATTTGCTGTCGAAAGGCTTGATGGCATCTTTGCTGGCGACTTTGCTGTCCAGAACAGTTGCACTGGAAACGTCGACGATAGCGCGTTGATAAGTCTTCTCTGGGCTGGCGAACGCAGAACCTGCAGCCAGGATCGAAAGTGCAAAACCAAGGGCGATGGATTTTTTCATCATCTGGATCTCCGGTAAGTTGCTAAGTCAGTAAGTTGGGTAGTTCGTTTCGTTGGAGCCAATCTATTCGGTCAGCCCCAACTTGAAAAACCACGCGTTCCGATATCTAACATCAACCCCGGTGATGTGATCGCCCCGAGCGTCTACTTCAACGGTTTCAGCGACTCAGGAGCGTTCGCCGATGCCTCGCCGGCTGATCCACACTGAGAAAACGATCACCAGACCACCGAAAAACAGCTTGCCCAAGTCCTCGTTCTGGCCCCAGATCAACAGGTTGATGAGCAACCCCACCGGCACATGCAGGTTGTTCATCACTGCCAGCGTACCGCCGTTGACCATGCAAGCCCCCTTGTTCCACCAGTACATGCCCAGCGCGGTCGAACACAGGCCGAGAAACAGCAATACCACCCATTGCTGGGGCGCTTCGGGGAGATGCTGGGGGTTGCCGAACAGCAGGAACGCCGGGAGCGCAACGATCAACGCGCCAAGGTAGAAATAGCCAAACCGGCGGTAGTGCGGCAGATCGCTCGGATGGCGGGCCACCAGATGCTTGTACAACACCTGCCCCGCCGCGTAGGTGAAGTTGGCTACTTGCAGCAGCAGGAAACCGCCGAGGAAGTTTCCGTCGACCCGGTCATAGCGAATGACCACCGCGCCAAGCACTGCAACGATCGCGGCCAGCAGGCCCCACGGATTGAATCGCCGGTTCAGGGCGTCTTCGATGAGCGTCACGTGCAGGGGCGTGAGAATGGTGAACAGCAGCACTTCCGGCACCGTGAGCACGCGGAAGCTCAGGTACAGGCAGACGTAGGTCACGCCGAACTGCAAGGCCCCGATCAGCAGCATCCCGCGCCTGAATGCAGGTTCCACCTGGCGCCAACGGGTGAGTGGAATGAACACCAGCCCGGCCAGCACCACGCGGATCAGCACCGCAAAGTAACTGTCGACATGCCCCGCCAGATAGACACCGATCAGGCTGAAGGAAAATGCCTGAATCAGCGTGACAAAAAACAGATAGCCCATGATTGCCCCTTTTTCGAAGGCGGCGACCTTAGCGGGTTGGGGAGTGTGTGTCTATTTTGCGCTTGAGCAGGCAATAAAAAGCCCGATGACCCGGCGCAAATGGCGGATCTATCGGGCAACGCACTCAGGAGCATTCAAGTGCCAAAGGAGGTTCGATGAACGCGAGGATGATCACTCGCCGGCATTAACTGACGATTAAGCGGTTGCGCATCAAGCCACCTGGGCCAGTTTGGCGACCGCCTGATTCAAGCCCTTCTCGGAGAAATCCCCGCCCATGTTCAGGCCTTCGGCGTGAATGAAGGTGACGTCGTGGATGCCGACGAAACCCAGCACCTGACGCAGGTAGGGTTCCTGGTGATCCAGGGTACTGCCTGCGTAGATACCGCCGCGAGCGGTCAGCACGTAAGCGCGTTTGCCGGTCAGCAGGCCCTGTGGGCCGGTTTCGCCATACTTGAAGGTCACACCGGCGCGCAGCACGTGGTCAAACCAGGATTTAAGCGTGCTCGGAATCGCGAAGTTGTACATCGGGGCCGCCAGCACTACGACATCGGCAGCGACCAGTTCGTCAGTCAATTCGTTGGAGCGGTCCAGCGCAGCCTGCTCGACCGCGTTGCGTTGATCCTGAGGCTTCATCCAGCCGCCCAGCAGATCGATGTCCAGATGCGGAACCTGCTTGACCGCCAGATCACGAACGGTGATTTCGTCGGCAGGATGCGCGGCGCGCCACTGGCTGATGAACTGTTGGGTCAGTTGGCGGGAAACGGAATCTTGCTGACGGGCGCTGCTTTCAATGATCAGGACGCGAGACATGGGGTGTGACCTCCAGCGAATGGGTATGTCGATTCGATGGAGAGAAGATTAATCGTGACGATATCGATAAAAAAGCGTAAAAAATTGCTTCTAAATATCTAATAATTTGTTTTATTGGCGGAAGCGCATTAGCCTCTTCCGCCTCGCCGCAGTCGATTATTGCGGCTCACAGCTGAGCTTGATCCGCAGCTTGATGATCTCGCGGGTGAATTTGGCCGTGACGTTTTCACTGCTCTTCGGTGCGATCTGCACTCGACGTGTACGGGGGGCTTCAGGGCCGTTGTTGAATACCACCGTGCATTTGGCCGGGACATCGCCGTAATTGTTCACCGTGATGTTGCCGATGTCGTAGGTAGTGTCGTGACTGTTGTAGTCGATCTGCACGCCGTCGATGTGTTTCTCGACATCAATGGGATAGGCAAAGGCGCTCAAGGGCAACATCGTCAGCAGCACACAACAGAATTTTTTCATGCGGCAGTCCTCATTATTGGACGGCCAGCTTAGTACAAACAGGAGCGAAAGATGAAAGCGCCCCGCGTGACCCTTGATCAATGGCGCACCCTTCAGGCCGTTGTCGACCACGGCGGCTTTGCCCAGGCGGCCGAGGCCCTGCACCGCTCACAGTCATCGGTCAGCTACACCGTGGCACGGATGCAGGACCAGCTGGGTGTTCCGTTGTTGCGCATCGATGGCCGAAAGGCCGTGCTGACCGAAGCCGGTGAAGTGCTGCTGCGCCGCTCAAGGCAACTGGTGAAGAACGCCAGCCAACTGGAAGACCTGGCGCATCACATGGAACAGGGCTGGGAAGCCGAAGTGCGGCTGGTCGTAGATGCGGCTTATCCGAACGCACGGTTGGTGCGCGCATTGACCGCGTTCATGCCGCAAAGCCGCGGCTGTCGAGTGAGACTGCGGGAAGAAGTGCTGTCTGGCGTTGAAGAAGTCCTGCTCGAAGGCGTCGCGGACCTGGCCATCAGCGGCTTCAACATTCCGGGCTATCTGGGCACCGAAATGAGCAGCGTTGAGTTCGTCGCGGTGGCCCACCCCGAACACCCGCTTCATCAAATGCAGCGCGAGTTGACCTTTCAGGACCTGGAAAGCCAGTTGCAGGTGGTGATTCGCGACTCCGGACGCAATCAGCCTCGCGACGTTGGCTGGCTCGGTGCCGAGCAGCGCTGGACTGTAGGCAGCCTGGCCACTGCGGCCACATTTGTCAGCAGCGGCCTGGGGTTCGCCTGGCTGCCTCGGCACATGATCGAGCGCGAAATGAAAGAAGGCGTGCTCAAGGTTCTGCCACTGGACAAAGGTGGCAGCCGGCGCCCGACCTTCTACCTTTATTCGAGCAAGGACAAACCGCTGGGGCCTGCCACGCAGATCCTCATCGAGCTGATCCAGACCTTCGACACCGCCCCGCTGGATGCGCCTTTCGCCGCGCCGCAACAGGCATAGAGACCCGCGAATCTGCGTATCAGTCCGGCTTGCCAGCGATGGCGATCTCCATTAAGTCACCGCCGGCAAGCCGGACTGCTACGGTTCGTCTATCGATTCTCTACAAGGACGTAAGCCATGCCCTACTTCGAACACGACGATTGCTCCCTGCACTACGAGGAATATGGCCGTGGCGCGCCGGTGCTGCTGGTCCACGGGCTGGGTTCGAGCTGCCTGGACTGGGAATATCAGATACCGGTACTGGCCGCACGCTACCGGGTAATCGTCGTCGATGTTCGTGGCCATGGGCGATCAGACAAGCCCCGCGAGCGCTACAGTATTCCGGGATTCAGTGCGGATATCGAAGCGCTACTGGAGCATCTGCAACTGGGTCCGGTGCATCTGGTGGGCCTTTCGATGGGAGGGATGATCGGCTTTCAGTTGGCAGTCGAACAGCCGCAACTGCTCAAGAGCCTGACCATCGTCAACAGCGCCCCCGAGGTGAAAGTCAAAAGCTTCGATGACTTTCGGCAGTTCGCCAAACGCTGGTTGCTGGCGAGGGTGTTCAGCATGGAAACCATCGGCAAGGGGCTGGGCAAGAACCTGTTCCCCAAACCCGAACAGGCCGAACTGCGGCAGAAAATCGCCAGGCGCTGGGCGCAGAACGACAAGCGTGCCTACCTCGCCAGTTTCAGCGCAATTGTGGGCTGGGGGGTGCAAGAGCAGTTATCGCGCATCAGTTGTCCGACGCTGATCGTGACGGCGGATCGCGATTACACGCCGGTAGCGCTGAAAGAGACATACACGCAGTTGATTCCAGACGCCCGTCTGGTGGTGATCGAGGACTCCCGACACGCCAGCCCGCTGGACCAGCCAGCGGCGTTCAACCAGATACTGCTGAGTTTCATTGACGCGCAGGAGAAACGCTCGATGTAGCAGCACGGCTTGCCTGCGGTGACGCTCTTTCGATCGCTGCCGCCGGCAAGCCGGACTGCCACAGGGACTGCCCGGGTTCGATCGACCCTGTCAAAATCCTTCCAAACGTGCTTCCCTTGTGACCTGTTTTTAGCAGTCGAAAATCACTTTTCAGGACATCTGCCTCATGCTGAAAAAAATCGCCCTCACCGCCGCTGCCGTGCTGTTCGCCTCCAATCTGATGGCCGCCCCTGCCCCTCACGTCGTGCTGGACACCAGCCTTGGGCAGATTGAAATCGAACTGAACCAGGACAAAGCGCCGATCAGCACCAAAAACTTTCTGGCCTATGCCAACGAGAATTTTTACACCAACACCATCTTCCACCGCGTGATCCCGGGCTTCATGGTCCAGGGCGGGGGGTTCACGGCGCAGATGATGCAAAAGCCGACTCACGACCCGATCAAGAACGAAGCCGACAACGGCCTACATAACGTGCGCGGGACCATCGCCATGGCGCGTACCTCTGACGTGAACTCGGCCACCAGCCAGTTCTTCATCAACGTCAAAGACAACGACATGCTCGACCACGGCGTGCGCGACTTCGGTTACGCGGTATTCGGCAAAGTGGTCAAGGGCATGGACGTGGTCGACACCATCGTCAATTCCCAAACCACCAACAAAAGCGGCATGCAAAACGTGCCGGTCGACCCGATCCTGATCAAGTCGGTCAAAGTTGTGAACTAAGCTAGTCAGGTGCACGAAAGCCGGGCATTTGCCCGGCTTTTTATTTTTTCAGGATGAAGATCGTGAATCCTTGCGAGCAATCGCGGCTTCACGCGGTCACAACAAGGGACTATTTCCCGGTCCGCAGAAAGGAGAGCCCGCTCAAGCGTGGGCGTCATAGCCAATGCTCTATCGTCGTTTCGAAAAGCTGATCGATATCTTCCGCGATGCCCCCACTGCCGCGCCTCCCAATCAGGTCATGGCGTTTTACGTGTATTACCTGCGCCAGGTCTGGCCCAGTTTCCTCGCCCTGCTGGTGGTCGGCCTGGTCGGCGCACTGATTGAGGTCTCACTGTTCAGCTACCTGAGTCGCATCATCGACCTTGCGCAAGGCACGCCGAATCCAAACTTCTTCAGCGACCATGCACTGGAGCTGACATGGATGGTTGTCGTCGCGCTGGTCCTGCGACCGATTTTCGTCGCGCTGCACGACCTGCTGGTGCATCAGACCATCAGCCCGGGCATGACCAGCATGATCAACTGGCAGAATCACAGCTATGTATTGAAACAGAGCGTGAACTTCTTCCAGAACGACTTCGCCGGCCGTATCGCCCAGCGCATCGTGCAGACCGGTAACGCGCTGCGCGACTCTGCCGTGCAGACGGTGGATGCGATGTGGCACGTGCTGATCTACTCGATCGGCGCGCTGCTGCTCTTTGCAGAAGCTGACTGGCGTCTGATGATTCCGTTGCTGAGCTGGATTCTCGGCTTTATCGTGGCGCTCTGGTATTTCGTGCCACGGGTCAAGGCGCGTTCTGTGGTGTCCTCCGAGGCACGCTCGAAACTCATGGGCCGGATCGTCGACGGCTACACCAACATCACCACGCTCAAGCTGTTCGCTCACACCAACTCCGAGCAACAGTACGCCCGTGAGGCGATCAGCGAGCAGACTCAGAAGACCCAACTGGCCGGTCGCGTGATCACCGAGATGGATACCGTGATCACTACGCTCAACGGGATTCTGATCGTCTGGACCACCGGGCTTGCCTTGTGGCTCTGGAGTCAGTCGATCATCTCGGTCGGTGCGATCGCGCTGGCGACAGGTCTGGTGATTCGTATCGTCAACATGTCCGGCTGGATCATGTGGGTGGTCAACGGCATCTTCGAGAACATCGGCATGGTGCAGGACGGTCTGCAGAGTATTTCTCAGCCTGTTGGCGTCACTGATCGTGAACCCGCGCCAAAGCTGGCGGTGAGCCGTGGCGAAGTGAAGTTCGAAAACCTGCAGTTCCAGTACGGCAAGGGCAAGGGCGTGATCGATGGCCTGAATCTGGACATCAAGCCGGGCGAGAAGATTGGTCTGATCGGGCCGTCGGGGGCAGGCAAATCGACGTTGGTGAACCTGCTATTGCGCTTGTACGACGTACAAGGTGGACGGATTACCATCGACGATCAGGACATTTCCCACGTCGCTCAGGAAAGCCTGCGTTCGAACATCGGCATGATCACCCAGGACACGTCGCTGCTGCACCGCTCGATTCGCGACAACCTGCTTTATGGCAAGCCCAACGCCACCGACGCCGAGCTGTGGGAAGCCATGCGCAAGGCCCGCGCCGACAGTTTCATTCCGCAGCTGTCGGACTCCGAAGGCCGCACCGGGCTCGATGCCCATGTCGGTGAGCGCGGCGTGAAGCTGTCCGGTGGTCAACGCCAACGCATTGCCATCACTCGTGTGCTGCTCAAGGACGCGCCGATCCTGATCATGGACGAAGCGACTTCGGCGCTGGACTCGGAAGTGGAAGCAGCGATTCAGGAAAGCCTGGAAACCCTGATGCAAGGCAAGACGGTGATCGCCATCGCCCACCGCCTCTCGACCATTGCTCGGATGGACCGGCTGGTGGTGCTGGAGGACGGTCAGATCGCCGAAAGCGGCACCCACGCCGAACTGCTGGCGCATCAAGGGCTGTACGCGCGACTGTGGGCTCACCAGACGGGTGGGTTTGTCGGGGTGGAAGATTTCCCCCTGGCGCCGCAGTCGTTGTAGTGGCTGACCTGCTGGCGGTGATGAAACCGGAATGACCACCGCCGGCAAGCCGGACTGCTACAGAGGTCTGCCGTCAGCCCCAAAAAGTCGGAATCACATGAAACCCGTGGGAGGGAGCTTGCTCGCGAATGGTGGTTAACAGCCACCGAAGATGCGCCGAGTGTACGGGAGTCTTCGCGAGCAAGCTCCCTCCCACAATGGACCTGAGCCAACCCGTTTTACCGCAGCGTGACTCGATCACTCCGCTTGCCGATACGGCAACGCCCCTCTGGCCTCTTCAGCGTACGCCAGAATCCCCGCCCGCTCCTGGGTCAGAAAGTCCGCCACGGCCTCACGCAATCCGGGGTGGGCCAGATAATGCCAGGAGTGCGTGATCACCGGCTCGAATCCGCGAATCAGCTTGTGCTCGCCCTGGGCGCCAGCATCGAAACGCTTGATGCCCTGCGCGATGGCGTAATCCATGCCTTGATAGAAACAGGTCTCGAAATGCAGTCGGTCGAACTCGGCCAGACACCCCCAGTACCGCCCGTAAAAACTGTCGCCACCCATCAGACTGAACGCCATCGCCACAGGCCGTGAGCCTTGGCGCGCGAGCACCACGCGAATCGCTTCGGGCATGCGTTCGGCGAGCAGACTGAAGAACTCCCGCTTCAGGTACGGCGCCTGGCCGCGGATCTCGTAGGTATTGGAGTAACAGGCGTAAACGAAGTCCCAGTACGCCTCGCTCAGTTCGTGACCTTCCAGCCATTCGAAGTCGATCCCCTGCCCCGCCACCTGCTCGCGTTCCTTGCGCATCTGCTTGCGCTTGCGTGAGCTCAAGGCGTCGAGAAAATCCTGAAAGTCGCGATAGCCCCGGTTCTGCCAGTGGTACTGACAGCCGATGCGCTGCAGCCAGCCGGGCTGTTCGGCGAGCAAGGTATCGGCCACGGGATCGGTGAAGTTGACGTGAACGCTGGACAGCGCTTCAGCTTCGGCATAGCCGGGCAGGCAGGCCAGCAGCTCGCGGCCGTCTTCAGGCGTCTTCGCCAGCAGGCGTGGCCCGCTCACCGGGCTGAACGGCACGGCAATCAGCAGCTTCGGATAGTAGGCAATCCCGGCACGTCGACAAGCATCGGCCCAGCCATGATCGAACACGTATTCGCCGTAGGAATGCGCCTTGCGATAGGCAGGCAATGCGGCGATCAGCTTGTCATCCTCGTAGTGCAGCAGATGCTCGGCACGCCAGCCTGAGCGCGGCCCCAGGCTGCCGCTGTCTTCCAGCGAACTGAGGAAGGCGTGGCGCAGAAACGGCGAGTCCCCGGGGATCAGCGCGTCCCATTCTTCGGGCGCAAGGTCCGACAGATTATCCAAACGGTGTAACGACATCGCCCCCTCCAAACTGCCTCGACAACGTTTGCGCAGTATCACCTATTGAAAACAATTGCACATGAAATTTGCAGCGTCAGCGCTCTAGCTCGCGGGTTCCAGGAAAATCCAACATGTCATCGACATGCCATCACTTAGCCATCCCACTGTCATAAACGGTCGTAATACTGGCGCCTGTTTTTAGAGCCCCCGGCTCTAAGAACCTGACTTCTTTTCCGCCCTCTATCGGTCGGTTGTTCCCTGGATGGCTTTGTCATCCCTTCTCATCTACGGAGATTGATATGCGTCTTGCTTCCACTAAAACTGCGGCGGCCCTGTGTGGCGGTTTGCTGCTGGCCATGAGCGTTCCGGCCAGCGCCGCAGTCGACGCGAAACTGCTCGACATGCTCAAGGCCAACGGCTCGATTTCCCCAGCCCAGTACGCCGAACTGCAATCGGAGCTCGCCAAGGATCAGCAGGCTCAGCAACAAGCCCAGAAAGCGACAGCCGATCAGATTGCCGCCGCCAGCGCCGCCAAGTCTTCCGAGCTGTCGGCCTTCGAACAGAAAGTGGCATGGGCTGCGAAGACCCAGTTCAAGGGCGACGTACGCGTTCGTCAAGAGACCGTCAAAATCGACGACCAGAACAACAGCCAGGACAAGAACCGTCAACGCATTCGCGTTCGTCTGGGCGCCTACACCGATATCAACCCGCAGGTCAGCACCGGTATCCGTATCGCCACCGGTGGCGACAACAAGGCCAACTCCACCAACGTTGACCAGAACGACTACTTCACCAAGAAAGACCTGTGGCTGGATCAGGGTTACATCGACTACCACCCGACTGCCATTCAGAACCTGCACGTTATCGGCGGCAAGATGGCTCAACCATGGGTCAGCGAAGGCGACGTGATCTGGGATAGCGACATCAACCCGGAAGGTCTGGCGGCCACCTACAGCCTGCCGATCAACAAGGGTTTCGAGCTGTTCGGTAGCGCCGGTACCTACACCCTCAAAGACAACATCAGCGGCGACGGTACTCAGTTCAAGAACGACCTGCGCCTGAACGCGGCTCAGTTGGGTACGCGTGTGGCGATCACCGACAACGTGAAGATGACCCTCGGTGGTTCGGTTTACCAGTACGAAAACTCAAACGACTGTAACCCGGCCGCTGCCAGCACCAGCACCACGTTCTGTGGCCTGGGCATCAACGGCAACAACACCAACGATTTCCGCCTGTATGAAGGCTTCGGTCAACTCGACCTGACCGGTCTGGTGGTTCCTGTGGGCCTGTACGGTCAGTACGTGGTCAACAGCGCGACCGACAGCAATCAGGACACGGCCTGGCTGGCCGGTGTGAAGACCAAGGTGTTCGGTTTCGGTCTGGACTACAACTATCGCGATACTCAGCGTAACGCAGTGGTCGGCGCATTCACCGACTCCGACTTCGCCAACGGCACCACCGGTTCGCGCGGTCACAAGCTCAGCGTCTCGTACGATGTCGACAAGAACTTCACCCTCGGCGCGACGTACTTCCTGACCAAGGCAGACTTCGCTTATGCCGGCGCCCCGCGTGATGAAGACGCCAACACGCTGCAACTGGACGTGATTGCCAAGTTCTAAGGGACACAGCCGCACGCTTCGAGGGGCAAGCGGCTAGCTTCAAGATCAACGTTTCAGGCGGCATGCTCCCGTCGCCTGAAGCTGCTGCATCCTTCCAGCCCGCTGCTGCCCTGTCGGATCCCCATCATCCGTTTCGACAGGTCAGCACCGGGCTGTTTTTGTTTGTCCTGAACCAGCGCGGATGTTATGCCGAACACCGGACAACCGTGGGAGAGAGCTTGCTCGCGAAAGGCTAGTGTCAGGCAGCGAGTAACTGACTGATCCGATGCAATCGCGAGCAAGCTCACTTCCACATTGACCGTGTTCGTCTCACGTTCAGCGCTAAGCCCGAAGGGTCATTTCCTGCGCAGAAGCACGCTGCCAATCGAATACCCGGCCCCGAACGAGCTCAACACGCCGAGCGCCCCGCTTGGCAAATCGTCCTGGTACTTATGGAAGGCAATGACTGAACCCGCCGAACTGGTGTTGGCGTAGCTGTCGAGAATGACCGGAGCTTCCTCGACGCTGGCGTCACGGCCCAGCAGCTTCTTGACGATCAGATGGTTCATGCTCAGGTTTGCCTGGTGCAGCCAGAAGCGCTTCACGTCGCTGACGTTCAGGCTGTTCTCTTGCAGGTGCGTGCCCACCAGCTCGGCCACCATTGGGCAGACATCACGGAACACCTTGCGGCCTTCCTGCACGAACAGTTTGTCCGGAGTGCCCTCGCCTTCTTCGGCGGTTCGGTTGAGGAAACCGAAGTTATTGCGGATGTTGTTGGAAAAGGTGGTCAGCAGCTTGGTGCTGACGACATCGAACTGGTGCTCGGAGGTCGCCAGATCGGCACGCTCGACCACTACCGCGGTGGCCGCGTCACCGAAGATGAAGTGGCTGTCGCGATCGCGGAAATTAAGGTGCGCGGTGCAGATTTCCGGGCTGATCACCAATAGCGCGCGGGCCTGGCCCAGCTTGATGCTGTTGTAGGCGGTCTGGATGCCGAAGGTGGCCGAGGAACAGGCGACGTTCATGTCGAAACCGAAGCCCTGAATGCCCAGTGCCGACTGGATCTCGATGGAGATCGCAGGGTACGCCCGTTGCAGATTGGAGCAGGCGACGAGCACGCCGTCGATGTCAGCAGCGGTCTTGCCAGCGCGCTGCAAGGCCTGTTCGGCTGCAGCGACACCCATCTGGCAGAGGATCGACCACTCGTCGTTGGAGCGCTCGGGCAGACGCGGCTTCATGCGTTGTGGGTCGAGGATGCCGTCCTTGTCCATGACGAAGCGGCTCTTGATGCCGCTGGCTTTTTCGATGAAGGCCGCGCTGGATTCAGTCAGCGCCTGAACCTCGCCGGCCTCGATGGCAGCGGCGTTCTCAGCGTTGAATTGCGCGACGTAGGTGTTGAAAGAATGCACCAGTTCATCGTTGGAAATGCTGTTGGCCGGGGTATAGAGCCCTGTGCCACTGATCACGACGTCGTACACGGTCGTTCCTCTCTTATTGACGGCAGCAGGTAAAAGACCTGCGTAAGCACGGTGCTGACTGTTTCTGGAACGACAGTACCAATGCAACGATAAAGTTTCCCGTATCCGGGAAGGGCCCCTGAACAAGCGTTGAGGTTTTAGCCGCGAAGTTTGCCATAACGGCCGGGATTTGGCGCTATCGGGCTGCTGGAATGCCTGACGGGCTGACAAGATTTCTATCATGTCGAACGCCAAACCTGTGGCAGGGAACTTGCTCGCGAAAGCATCAGTTCAGACATAAAGGGGTGTCTGTCACACCGCGTTCGCGAGCAAGCTCCCTCTCACAAGGTTTAGCGTCGATACGACGACCAGCGGTGAACTCCTGAACCGAGAGGCTGGCAATTCAGCCCTCCACCTGACTCCACTGCTTGCTCAGGCGCTTGTCGGAAATCGGCACTTTGGTCCCCAACTGTTGGCCGAACAGCGACACGCGGTACTCTTCGAGCCACCAGCGATACGTCACCAGTTCGCCGTCGCGCTTGCCTTCCTGAGCGTGTTTGTCGGCGCGGGTCTGATATTGCGCCCAAAGGTTGCTCAGCTCGATGCTCCAGACCCGGTCCTTCTGCACCTGACTGCCGAGCTTTTCCAGACGCAGTTCGATGGCTTTCAGATAACGCGGTAACTCCTTGAGCCACTGCGCAGGCGTTTCCCGCACAAAGCCCGGATACACCAGTTTGCCCAACTGCGCCTTGATGTCGTTCAGCGCCACTGCCTGAGCCAGATCGATCTTGCCTTTGAAGCGCTTCTGCAAGCCGTGCCACAGCTTGAGAATTTCCAGGGTCAGTTTCGCCAGGCGCTCGGCATGCTCGGTCAGGCTGCCGCGCTTGCGTTCGGCCAACGACATCAGTCCTGCGCCATCCCGCGGCAACGTCGCTTCGCCTTCGAGAATGCAGGTGTCCAGGCTCGCCAGCAGAATGTCTTCGATCAGCGCATCGACCCGGCCCATGTCGCGGTACAACAACGCCAGCTCGGTCTGCCCCGGCAATTTGCCGCGCAGGAACTTCGCAGGCTCGGCCAGTTGTTGCAGCAGCAGACGCTGCAAGGCGCGGCGATGCTGATACTCGGCCTCGGTCTGGGTCGAGAAGCGTCCTTCCTTGACCGTACCGCCCTCTTCCACCAACGCCGGATATACCGTCATCGACAGACCGGCGATCTTCTGTTGAGTCTTTTCCGCCACCGCAGCAAAGCCCTTGGCTTCCACAGGCTGCTGGCTCTTCGCCGATTGCGGCACGGCCAGCGCTGCCTGCCCGGCTTCGGCGAAACGCGCGGTCAGTTCATCCAGATCGCGACCTTCGCCCAGGAACTTGCCGTTGGCGTCGACCACTTCCAGATTCATCTTCAGATGGTTTTCCACCTGCTGCGCGGCGTCCGCCCAGGCTTCGTCAGAGACCCGCGCCCCGGTCATGCGTAGTAGCTCGCGCCCCAATGCCTGCGGCAGCGAACCTTCGGCAAATACCATGCGCTGCAAGGCAGCCTTGACGAAGTCCGGCACCGGCACGAAGTTCTTGCGCAGGGCCTTGGGCAGGTTGCGCACCAGCGCCACGCATTTGGTTTCCAGCAGCCCCGGCACCAGCCACTCCAGACGCTCAGCCGGCAGCGACAGCAGCAACGGCGCAGGCACGCGCAGGGTCACGCCGTCGCGCGGGTGATTGGGCTCGAAGTGATAGGTCAGCGGCAGGGTCAGATCGCCCAGGCGCAACGTGTCCGGGTACTGATTGGCCGTCACCTCGCTGGCTTCACGAGCGAGCACGTCTTCCTCGCGCATGATCAGCAGTTGAGGATTCTTCTGGCTCTCCATCCGGTACCACGCGTCGAACGTCGCGGTCTGGTGAATCTCGGCGGGCAAGCGTTCGTCGTAGAAACGGAACAGGGTTTCTTCGTCAGCGAGGATATCGCGACGACGGGCCTTGGCTTCCAGTTCGTCGAGCTGTTCGAGCAACTTGGTGTTGGCGCTCAGGCACTTGGCCCGGGACTGGATTTCGCCGCGCACCAGGCCTTCTCGGATGAAGAATTCGCGAGAGACAACAGGATCGATCGGCCCGAAATGCACAGGACGACGACCGACCACAATGAGGCCAAACAGGGTGATCTGCTCGAACGCCACGACCTGGCCACGCTTCTTCTCCCAGTGCGGTTCGAAATGGTTCTTCTTGACCAGATGCCCGGCCAGCGGCTCGATCCAGTCGGGCTCGATCTTGGCGACCATGCGCGCGTAGAGCTTGGTGGTCTCGACCAGTTCGGCGGCCATGATCCATTGCGGGCGTTTGCGGCCCAGGCCCGAAGACGGATGCACCCAGAAACGCCGCTGGCGCGCACCGAGGTAATCGCCTTCTTCGGTTTTCTGGCCGATCTGGCTCAGCAAACCGGATAGCACCGCCTTGTGGAATTTCGGGAAGTCGGCAGGCTCTTTATTGACCGTCAATTGCAGGTCACGGCAGATCAGGCTCAGCTGGCGATGGGAGTCGCGCCATTCGCGCAGCCTCAGGTAGTTGAGGAAGTTGCGGCGACACCAATTGCGCAGCGGGCTCGCCGTCAGGGCCTGGCGTTGCTCCTCGAAACCACGCCATAAATTGACCAGCCCGGCGAAGTCCGAGTCCTGATCCTTCCACTGTGCGTGGGCCTGGTCGGCGGCCTGCTGACGTTCCGGCGGACGCTCGCGCGGGTCCTGAATCGACATGGCGCTGGCGACGATCAGCACCTCCTGCAAGCTTCCCTGCTTCGCGGCTTCCAGCAGCATGCGGCCCATGCGCGGGTCCACGGGCAGGCGCGCCAGTTGGCGACCCAACGGGGTCAGCTGGTTCTCGCGGTTGACCGCCGACAGCTCCTGCAACAGGTTGAAACCGTCGCTGATCGCCTTGCCATCCGGCGGCTCGATGAACGGGAAATCGGTGATCTGCCCCAGACGCAAATGCAGCATCTGCAGGATCACCGCCGCAAGGTTGGTGCGCAGGATCTCCGGATCGGTGAATTCAGGGCGCGAGAGAAAGTCCTCTTCGCTGTACAGCCGCACGCACAGGCCCGGCTCGACGCGACCGCAACGACCTTTTCGCTGATTGGCGCTGGCCTGGGAAACCGCTTCGATGGGCAGGCGCTGAACCTTGGCGCGATAGCTGTAGCGGCTGATGCGCGCGGTGCCGGTGTCGATCACGTAGCGAATGCCCGGAACGGTCAGCGAGGTCTCGGCGACGTTGGTCGCCAGCACCACGCGACGGCCTGGATGCGACTGGAAAATCCGCTGCTGTTCGGCAGGCGACAGGCGCGCATACAGCGGCAGGATTTCGGTGTGCTTGAGCTGGGCCTTGCGCAGCATTTCAGCGGCGTCGCGAATCTCGCGCTCGCCCGGTAAGAACACCAGCACATCGCCCGGCGATTTGCGTTCGCTGCGTTCGAAAGCGGCCAGTTCATCGAGGGTGGCGAGAATCGCCTGATCGACGGTCAAGTCATCCTCGACACTGTTCCCCTCTTCGTCCTGCTCAGAGGTCAGCGGGCGATACCAGGTGTCCACCGGGTAGGTGCGACCGGAGACTTCAATGATCGGCGCCTTGTCGAAGTGCTCGGAGAAGCGCTCCAGATCGATGGTCGCCGAGGTGATGATGATTTTCAGATCCGGGCGGCGCGGCAGCAGGGTTTTCAGGTAGCCCAGCAGGAAGTCGATGTTCAGGCTGCGCTCGTGGGCTTCGTCGACGATGATCGTGTCGTAGCGCTCGAGAAAGCGGTCGTGCTGGGTTTCGGCCAGCAGGATGCCGTCGGTCATCAGCTTGATCAGGGTGTTGCTGTCGCTCTGGTCTTCGAAGCGCACTTGATAGCCGACCAACGCACCCAGCGGCGTGCCGATTTCTTCGGCGACGCGGCTGGCGACGCTACGTGCAGCGATTCGACGCGGCTGGGTGTGGCCGATCAGGCCGTGCTGGCCGCGACCGATTTCCAGACAGATCTTCGGCAGCTGGGTGGTTTTGCCCGAGCCGGTTTCGCCGGCGATGATCAACACCTGATGCTTGAGCAGCGCGTCCTTGATTTCGTCGCGCTTGGCGGCGATGGGCAGGTTCTCGTCGTAGCGGATGGTCGGCACGCTTTGCCTGCGGCTGGTCACCTGCGCGAACGACGCCTGGACACGCTCGACCCACTGCGCCAGCTTCGCCTCGTCGGGCTGCTTGCGCAGATCGTGCAACTGACGACGCAGGCGATGCCGATCACTGATCATCGCGTGGTCGAGGTTCTTGTACAGTTGGTCGATGGAGGTCGATTCGTCGGTCATCAGGGCGCGAAGTCTTTTCTATCTGAATTCAGGGCGCGGATTGTCGCAGATTTGGTGGGGGTCATGCATGTCTGAGGCGGTGCACCTCTCCACTCATCGTTCCCACGCTCCGCGTGGTAATGCATTGCGTGACGCTGCGCGTCACCAGACGTCGACGCAGAGCGTCACAAGCTGCATTCCCACGCGCAGCCTAGGAACGATCATCAGGATCAGTGGAGCGTCAAAACAACAAACCCCGCACGCGGGCGGGGTTTGTTGGTCATGCGGGTGACTTACGCCGGTTTCTTCAGCGCCAGCTTCTTGAGCTCTTCGTCACGCAACTCACGGCGCAGGATCTTGCCGACGTTGGTGGTCGGCAGCGCGTCGCGGAATTCAACGCTGCGCGGCACCTTGTAAGCCGTGACGTTGGCGCGCATGTGCTCCATGACCTGCTCTTTGGTCAGGGTCACGCCCGGTTTCGCGACCACGAAGATCTTGATCGCCTCGCCCGATTTCTCGTCCGGTACGCCGATGGCCGCGCACTGCAATACGCCCGGCAAAGTTGCCAGCACGTCTTCCAGCTCGTTCGGGTACACGTTGAAGCCCGACACCAGAATCATGTCCTTCTTGCGGTCGACGATACGCATATAGCCGTCCGGCTGAATCACCGCGATGTCCCCGGTCTTCAACCAGCCCTCGGCGTCGAGCATCTCATCGGTGGCTTCCTGACGCTGCCAGTAGCCTTTCATCACTTGCGGGCCCTTGACGCACAGCTCGCCCACTTCGCCCAGCGGCAATTCGTCGCCGGCATCGTTGATGGTCTTGCACAACGTGGACGGCACCGGAATGCCGATGGTGCCCATCTGAATCTTCTGGATCGGGTTGACCGTGGCCACCGGGCTGGTTTCCGTCATGCCGTAGCCTTCACAGATGGAACAGCCGGTCACATCCTTCCAGCGCTCGGCGGCTGCCTGTTGCAGCGCCATACCGCCGGACAGGGTGACTTTCAGCGATGAGAAATCCAGGTTGCGGAAGTCGGCGTTGTTGCACAGCGCCACGAACAACGTGTTCAGGCCGACGAAGCCACTGAACTTCCACTTCGACAACTCCTTGACCATCGCCGACAGGTCACGTGGGTTGCTGATCAGGATGTTGTGGTTGCCGATCAGCATCATCGACATGCAGTGAAAGGTGAACGCGTAGATGTGATACAGCGGCAGCGGCGTGATCAGGATCTCGCAGCCTTCGTTGAGGTTGGAGCCCATCAGCGCCTTGCACTGCAGCATGTTGGCGATCAGGTTGCGGTGGGTCAGCATCGCCCCCTTGGCAACGCCCGTGGTGCCGCCGGTATATTGCAACACGGCGACATCGCTGCCCTTTGGCGAGGCATCATTGACCGGCTTACCGCGGCCTTGCGCCAGCACGTCATTGAACTTGACGGCCTTGGGCAGGTGGAACGGCGGCACCATTTTCTTCACGTACTTGATGACGCTGTTGACCAGCAGACGCTTGAGCGGCGGCAGCAGGTCGGCGACTTCGGTGACAATGACGTGCTTGACGCCGGTCTTGGGCACGACTTTCTCGGCCAAGTGCGCCATGTTGGCCAGGCACACCAGCGCCTTGGCACCGGAGTCGTTGAATTGGTGTTCCATCTCCCGCGCGGTGTACAGCGGGTTGGTGTTGACCACGATCAAACCGGCGCGAATGGCACCGAACACGGCGATCGGGTATTGCAGCACGTTAGGCAATTGCACGGCGATTCGATCGCCGGGCTGCAGGTCGGTGTGGTGCTGCAGATAAGCGGCGAAAGCACCGGACAACTCGTACATCTCACCATAAGTGAGTGTCTTGCCCAGATTGCTGAACGCAGGTTTGTTGGCGAAACGCTCGCAGGACTGTTTCAATACCGCCTGAACGTTCGGATACTCATCCGGATCGATATCGGCAGCGATGCCAGACGGATATTTATCCTTCCAGAAGTTTTCGATCATGGAAGCCGACTCCTCAGCGACAGCGTTTCTACACACCGCTCGATGCGATGATTTCTTGTGTTTGGAATGTTCGTAGCAACCGCTTTCTGCGTATCGACAGGACAAAAAGCGGGCCGAGCGTAGCAGCTTTGTCAAAGGTCGACTAGAGCCAATAGCGGCCCATGCAGTCACAAAAATGACTATTGAATACTTAAACGTCACGTTTAGAGCAATGAACCTAAATGTCGAGAAAGCGCAAAGAAAAACGGCGTGTTTGCCAACACGCCGTTTCTGTTTATAGCCGCTTTATGCGATGTCGCGAAGCTCTCGCCTGAGGATCTTGCCCACAGGGGTCATTGGCAATGACTCACGCAGTACGATGTGTTTGGGGATTTTGTAGCCCGTGAAATTCTCCTTGCAGTAGGCCTTGAGTTCTTCGCAGGTGAGACTCGCATCCCTGGGCACCACGAACAGCTTCACCGCCTCCCCCGAACGCTCGTCCGGCACACCGATCACTGCACAGTTGGCGACCTTCGGGTGACGTGAAACCACGTCTTCGATTTCGTTGGGATAAACGTTGAAACCCGAGACGATGATCAGATCTTTCTTACGGTCGACGATGCGGATGAAACCGTCCGGATCGATGACTGCCACGTCGCCCGTCTTGAGCCAGCCTTCGCTGTCGAGCACTTCGGCGGTGGCGTCAGGGCGATGCCAGTAACCGAGCATGATCTGCGGCCCTTTCAGACACAGCTCGCCGCGCTCACCCACTGGCAGCTCGACACCTTCGTCGTCGATTACCTTGGCTGTGGTCCCCGGCACCGGCATGCCGACCGTGCCCAGCTTCGACTGATTGCCATAGGGGTTGGCCGTGGCGACCGGCGAGGTTTCGGTCAGGCCGTAACCCTCGACGATCGGACAACCGGTGAGCTGCAGCCAGCGCTCGGCGGTGGACTTGACCAACGCAGTGCCACCGGAATTGGTCAGGCGCAAGCTGGAGAAATCCACGCTCTTGAATTCAGGATGATCCATCAGCGCGACGAACAGCGTGTTCAGGCCAAGCATGGCCGAGAACTTCCACTTTTTCAGTTCCTTGATGAAGCCACCGATGTCCCGCGGATTGGTGATCAGCAGGTTGTGATTGCCACTGACCATCATGCACATGCAATTACAGGTGAACGCATAGATGTGGTACATCGGCAACGGCGCGACCATGATCTCGCTGCCCTGCTTGAAGATCGGCAAACCGTCCGGGCCGTGCTGCAACATGCAGGCGTAGACCTGCTGCATGTTCGCCACCAGATTGCCGTGGGTCAGCATCGCGCCTTTTGGCGATCCGGTGGTGCCGCCGGTGTATTGCAGAACCGCGATGTCATCCAGGTCCAGTTGCACACGCTGCAGATGATCGCCACGGCCCAGCTTGAGCACGCTCTTGAAGGAGACGGCCTGAGGCAGGTCGTACTGCGGGACCATCTTCTTGACCTTATCCACCACCGTATTGATCAGCCAGCCCTTGGCCGCCGACTGCATGTCACCCATCTTCACCTCGATGAGGTACTGGATGTCAGTATCGGGCAGGACTTCCTGGACGTTCTTGCCGAACACGTTCAGGTAAACCAGAGCGCGGGCGCCGGAGTCCTTGAACTGATGACGCATCTCGCGGGCGGTATAAAGCGGATTGGTGTTGACCACGATCAGCCCGGCGCGCATCGCACCGAACACGGCGATAGGGTACTGGATGAGGTTGGGCATCTGCACGGCGATGCGGTCGCCGGGCTTGAGTTCGGTCTGTTGTTGAAGGTACCCGGCGAAGGCCGCCGATTGCCGTTCGAGTTCGGCGTAACTCAGGGTCACGCCCATGTTGCTGTAGGCCGGACGGTCCGCGTATTTCCTGCAACTGCGCTCGAACACCTCCACCACTGATTTGTAAGCGTGCAGATCCACCTCAGAGAGGACGCCTGCCGGGCGTTTGTCGTTCCAGAAATCAGGTTGCATGTTCTTTTTATCCTCTTACCTGAGAGTGCTGGCCCCGCGATGAAGCAGGTGCTTGCCGGACGTTAGCAGCTGCCACCAGGAAGGCAAATCGTCATCAATGACGTGAATCTTGCGGGTGATCGGGCTGCCATCAAACAAGCGCTATACACTGCAATCAGGCGACCGTCAGAGCGCTATTTCAAGACAATTCTTTACAAGGCCAGGGAAATGCCATGAAACACGATGCTTTTTGGCTGGACACCAGTGACCCCAATCGCCTGTACGTGAATGCCTGGGTGCCGACGACCGCACCCAAGGCCGTGGTGATGCTGTCCCATGGCATGGCCGAACACAGCGGGCGTTATGACCGGCTGGGCGCGGCGCTGGCTGAAGAAGGATTCGCCTTGTATGCCCATGACCAGCGCGGCCATGGCCGCACGGCAGCTAACGGCGTGCTGGGCCACTACGCTGACAAGGACGGCTGGAACAAACTGGTGGGGGATCTGGCGGCGCTCAGCGCATCGATCGGTCAGCGTCATCCGGGCGCTCCGGTGTTTCTTCTGGGGCACAGCATGGGCAGCTACATCGCTCAGGCGTACTTGCTGCATCACAGTGCCAGCGTGCAGGGCGCAGTGCTCAGCGGCTCGAACTTCCAGCCGGTGTCGCTCTACCGAACGGCGGCGGTGGTGGCGCGCGTGGAGCGCTGGCGCCAAGGGCCAACCGGGCGCAGCGCGCTGATCGACTTTCTGTCTTTCGGCTCGTTCAACAATAAATTCAAGCCCGTACGTACACGGTTCGACTGGCTTAGCCGCGATCCTCAAGAGGTCGACGCGTACGTGAGTGATCCGCTCTGTGGTTTTCGTTGTACCAATCAGTTCTGGCTCGACATGCTTGGCGGGCTGCAACAGATCAGCAAGGCTTCCAACCTGGCGCAGATCGATAAAAGCCTGCCGATCCTGATCATGGGCGGCGAATGTGATCCGGTGAGCGAAGGCAAACGTCTCAAGGATCTGGCCGACGCCCTGACCGGTACCGATCATCACGCTGTCAGCCTGAAGATCTACCCCCAGGCGCGGCATGAAATCCTCAACGAAACCAACCGCGAGGAAGTCACTCGTGATTTACTCGCCTGGCTCGATCAGGCGCTGGCTGAGCCAAGGCCCCGTCGCAGCGAGTAACCGGCGGGGATTTCAGCTCTTTATTCACTTTTCATTTTCATGTCACAGGACCGCAACATGACCCAAGTCACCAACACGCCATACGAAGCCCTTGAAGTCGGCCAGACAGCCAGCTACAGCAAGACCGTGGAAGAACGCCACATCCAGCTGTTCGCCGAAATGTCCGGCGACCGCAACCCGGTACACCTGGATGCCGAATTCGCGGCCAAAAGCATGTTCAAGGATCGTATTGCGCACGGCATGTTCAGTGGCGCGCTGATCAGCGCCGCCGTGGCTTGCGAGCTGCCTGGGCCGGGCACCATCTATCTTGGCCAGCAGATGACCTTCCAGAAGCCAGTGAAAATCGGCGACACCCTGACCGTACGTCTGGAGATCCTGGAAAAGCTGCCGAAATTCCGCGTACGCATCGCTACCCGCGTGTTCAACCAGAACGACGAACTGGTGGTGGATGGCGAGGCCGAGATTCTTGCTCCGCGTAAAGAGCAGACCGTGAGTCTTGCGGAGCTGCCACCGATCACCGTTGGCTGATAAGCCTGACCGGACACTGTGGAGGCCGGCTTTGCTGGCCTTTGCAGCCAACATTCAGACATTTGACCAAATCGCAGGCACAAAAAAAGCGACCCTAACGTCGCTCTCTTTGTCGTTACGAGGAGTTCAAGGGCCTCGTAACTCAATATGGCGCAGCGGACGGGACTCGAACCCGCGACCCCCGGCGTGACAGGCCGGTATTCTAACCGACTGAACTACCGCTGCGCGTAACACATAAAACGAATGGTGGGTGATGACGGGATCGAACCGCCGACATTCTGCTTGTAAGGCAGACGCTCTCCCAGCTGAGCTAATCACCCTTCGCTTCGGTGTGGCGCGCATTCTACGGAGCGACCCAACCTCTGGCAAGCACTTTTTCAAATATTTTTTATATTCCCACCAAAGGCTTACGTCAGGGTTGGCCGCAGGGTCGCGGCAGCGAATAATGCCCCCCTTTGTATAAAGGAGAGACGTACCCCATGTGGTTCAAAAACCTGCTTGTCTATCGCCTGACCCAGGACCTGCCATTTGATGCCGAGGCGCTGGAAACCGCATTGGCGACCAAGCCTGCACGCGCTTGTGCCAGCCAGGAGTTGACCACTTACGGTTTCATCGCCCCGTTCGGCAAGGGCGAAGACGCACCGCTGGTGCATGTCAGCGGCGACTTCATGCTGATTTCCGCGCGCAAGGAAGAACGTATCCTGCCGGGCAGCGTGGTCAACGATGCATTGAAAGAGAAAGTCGAAGAGATCGAGACCGAGCAGATGCGCAAGGTCTATAAGAAGGAACGCGATCAGCTCAAGGATGAAATCATCCAGGCGTTCCTGCCGCGCGCCTTCATCCGTCGCTCGATGACCTTCGCTGCCATCGCCCCTAAACAGGGCGTCATTCTGGTCAACGCCTCAAGCCCGAAACGCGCCGAAGACCTGCTGTCGACCCTGCGTGAAGTGGTCGGCTCGCTGCCAGTGCGTCCGGTCACCGTGAAAACCGCACCGACCGCCGTCATGACCGAATGGGTCAAGACCGGCCAGACCGCCGACAACTTCTTCGTCCTCGACGAATGCGAACTGCGCGATACCCACGAAGACGGCGGCATCGTTAAGTGCAAGCGTCAGGATCTGACCAGCGATGAAATCCAGCTGCACCTGAGCACCGGTAAAGTCGTGACTCAACTGTCGCTGGCCTGGCAGGACAAACTGTCCTTCGTGCTGGACGACAAACTGGGCGTCAAGCGTCTGAAGTTCGAAGACCTGCTGCAGGACCAGGCCGAACAGGACGGTGGGGACGACGCACTGGGCCAACAGGACGCCAGCTTCACCCTGATGATGTTGACCTTCGGCGAATTCCTGCCGGAGCTGTTCGAAGCGCTGGGTGGTGAAGAGATTCCGCAGGGGATCTGATTCCAGCCGCGGGTTGTCTCGCAACATGCTCCTTTAGCAGTCCGGCCGGACTGCTACAGGACGAGGTGTCGGCAGTTGCGATGTTCGACGGGGCATCGCACACCCCAACCATTACAAATACTCCATTTCTGCGCACACACAATAAAAGGAGCAAGCCATGCGTGCCCTGGCTGCATTGAGTCGTTTTGTCGGTAATACCTTTGCGTACTGGGTGCTGCTGTTCGCCGTACTGGCGTTCCTGTTCCCGAGCTGGTTCATCAGCCTGAAGACTTTGATCGTGCCGCTGCTGGGCCTGGTCATGTTCGGCATGGGCCTGACCCTCAAACTCGAAGACTTTTCCGAAGTCGTGCGCCATCCGTGGCGTGTGGCTCTGGGCGTGGTCGCGCATTTCGTGATCATGCCGGGCGTGGCCTGGTTGCTATGCCAGGCGTTTCATTTGCCGCCGGAAATCGCTGTCGGCGTGATCCTGGTCGGTTGCTGCCCGAGCGGCACCTCGTCCAACGTCATGACGTGGCTGGCCAAAGGCGACCTGGCGTTGTCGGTGGCCATCGCCGCTGTCACCACCCTGCTCGCCCCGCTGCTTACCCCGGCGTTGATCTGGCTGCTGGCTTCCGCGTGGCTGCCGGTGTCCTTCATGGAAATGTTCTGGTCGATCCTGCAACTGGTGATGCTGCCGATCGTGCTAGGTGTCGTTGCGCAACGCCTGCTCGGCGCCAAGGTGCAGTTCGCGGTTGACGTGCTGCCCCTGATTTCGGTGGTGAGCATTGTGATGATCGTCTGCGCCGTGGTCGCTGCCAGCCAAGCGAAGATCGCCGAATCGGGCCTGCTGATCATGGCCGTGGTGATCCTGCACAACAGCTTCGGTTTCCTGCTGGGTTACTTCACCGGCAAACTGTTCAAACTGCCACTGGCCCAGCGCAAGTCGCTGTCGCTGGAAGTCGGCATGCAGAACTCCGGCCTCGGCGCCGCCCTGGCCAGCGCCCACTTCTCGCCACTGGCGGCCGTACCGAGCGCGCTGTTCAGCGTCTGGCACAACATCTCGGGAGCGTTGCTGTCGACGTATTTCAGGAAGATGGAGCCGGATGCCGAGGGTGAGCCCGGCGTACATTAAGGTGCCGGATTGCGATAGGGGCAAGTTTTCAAACGTTGCCCCTATGTTTGTGATTAACAGCAGCACCCTGCCCTACGCTGCCGACAGTGAAGGCTAGTCGTCGTTATTGGAGTCGATCTGCGCATCTAACCAGACGTCGACAGCCACATAATCACCGTCGACTCTGAAAAATGCCGGACTACTAAAATCCAGTATTTTTTCTCTCACCACTACTTCCACTCTCTGGTTAACGACCGTTGTTTTCGCATCATGATCTCGAGTAATTAGAAAAGCCCTTCCCTCTTCCCTGAGTGATTCGAGTGCCGAATCGTTATCACCTATACTCCGATGAATGAAATAATGATAAGTGAATGGGACTGTCGCTCCGCCAGAATTACTTAGAACTACATACAGCGTTCCTCTATCACCGACAGGATAGCGTTGGATAATCTCGGACAATTCGGCTGTAAACTTATAGTGGATGAGAATCCAGAAAGTCTGCGCAAGGCAGATGAGAATCATGCATCTAAATGCGATGTTACCAGGGGCGCGATTTTGCATACTTGATACCCTGCGCTATCATCTCCTGATCAGTCTCATCATCCCCATACGAATAAAAGAACCAGTCGATGAGTGTAGTATTAGCCTTGGTCGTTTGGGCCCTGAACTGGGCAGCTCCCGCGGCTCTATGTAGGACAAACTCTGAAAACCCCGCCGCAGCACCCACTGCTCCGTAGTGAAAACTCCCAGATTTCTCGAACTGTTTACCCTTCTGTTTATAATCCCACGGGCCTCCGTTTCGAACCCTGTTATAAAACCACAACCACAGACTCACTTCATCAGCGATTGACGCGCTCCATTTTTTCTGCCGAGCAAGCCCCATATTAACAAGCAGCGAAACCCCTTCAGGAGCAAGTGGGACAATCATTGAACAGTCACCCAACTCAGGAAACGAGCTGACGATTCTATAGACCTGGAAATGACATACGAAGGCTAAACGACGTCGCGAGGAAAATTCGGAAACACCCTACATACGACGCAAGAAGTGTCTGTAGGGCATATACCGATGAGACGCAAAAGACTGGCCTAAATTCGCCACTGGCGGCGGTGCCAAGCGCACTGTTCAGCGTCTGGCACAACATCTCGGGAGCGTTGCTGTCGACGTATTTCAGGAAGATGGAGCCGGATGCGGTGGTGACGGAAGACAAGCCTGTGGTGGGTTGAGTTATCTCGCTTTCGGCTTGAAGCACTCATTCGCATGAACGACTGAGTACTCGTGGGAGACGCCGGAGGTCACGACGGCAGCGAATGCGGTGAGTCAGACACCCTCGATGTGGGAGGTCGGACGCCATCGTCCGATCGCAGCCCCTACCGTCGTGATCCCGGCGTCTCCCACAGCTATTACGGTGCCCTCGATAATTGCGTACGGGCCGTTTAGCGCACCCCACCACGCAACTCGGCCACCCTCTCGCGCACCAACGCCGGTTGCGACTCACCCCCCGCAATCGCAGGCCCTGCCACCAGGGTCACTCGCGACCACAGCCTGCGAAACACGCCCTTATCGGGATCGCGGCTGAAGAAACTTCCCCACAAGCCCTGCAATGCCAGCGGAATCACCGGTACGTCGGTCTGTTCCAGCACCCGGGTCATGCCGCCCTTGAACTCGTCGATCTCGCCGGTTGTGGTCAACTTGCCCTCGGGGAAGATGCACACCAGTTCGCCTTCATTCAGGTACTCGGCAATGCGCTTGAACGCCTGATCGTAGGTCTGCAAATCCTCGTTGCGCCCGGCAATCGGAATCGCGCCTGCAGTGCGGAAAATGAAATTGAGCACCGGCAGGTTGAAGATCTTGTAGTACATGACGAAGCGAATCGGCCTGCGCACGGAACCTGCGATCAGCAGCGCATCGACGAACGACACGTGGTTGCACACCAGCAGCGCTGCGCCCTCATCCGGAATCTGCTCAAGGTCGCGATGCTCCACGCGGTACATGGAATGGCTGAGCAGCCAGATCATGAAACGCATGGTGAACTCCGGGACGATCTTGAAGATGTAGGTGTTGACCGCGATGTTCATCAGCGAGACCACCAGAAACAGCTGGGGAATCGACAGCTTCACCACGCTCAGGAAGATGATCGAAACAATCGCCGAGACCACCATGAACAACGCGTTGAGGATGTTGTTCGAGGCGATGACCCGCGAGCGTTCCTTCTCCGGCGTGCGCGACTGGATCAGCGCGTACAGCGGCACGATATAGAAGCCGCCGAAAACTCCGATGCCGAGGATGTCCAGCAGCACCCACCAGGCCTGGCCGTAGCCGAGAATCGCCAGCCAGTTGTTGGCCTGCACGTTCTGCGGGAAGTCCCCGGAATGCCACCACAGCAACAGGCCGAACACGGTCAGGCCCATCGAGCCGAAGGGCACCAGGCCAATCTCGACCTTACGTCCGGACAAGCGCTCGCAGAGCATGGAGCCCGCAGCGATGCCGATGGAGAACACGGTAAGAATCAGGGTGACGACGGTTTCATCGCCGTAGAGAAATTCCTTGGCGTAGGCCGGAATCTGCGTCAGATAGATTGCGCCGACGAACCAGAACCAGGAATTGCCAACGATAGAGCGCGAAACCGCTTTGGTCTGCCCAAGGCCCAGTTTCAGCGTGGCCCAGGATTCGCTGAAAATGTTCCAGTTCAGGCGCATTTCCGGCGACGCCGCCGCTGCCGGGGGGATGCCGCGACTGGCCAGATAGCCCAGGCACGCCACCAGTACCATCGCTGTGGACACGATAGGCGCGTAGTGCGTGGCGGACATCATGATCCCGGCGCCGATGGTGCCGGCGAGGATCGCCAGAAAGGTGCCCATTTCCACCAGACCATTGCCACCCACCAGTTCGTTTTCGTGCAGGTGCTGGGGCAGGATCGAGTATTTCACCGGGCCGAACAGCGCCGAGTGCGTGCCCATGGCGAACAGCGCAGCGAGCATCAGCTCAAGGTGATTGAACAGAAACCCTGCAGCGCCGACCACCATGATGCCGATCTCCAGCATCTTGATCATGCGGATCAGTTTGTCCTTGGGGTACTTCTCGCCAAATTGCCCGGCCAGCGCCGAGAACAGAAAGAACGGCAGGATGAACAGCAATGCGCACAGGTTGACGTAGATCGAGCGGTCGCCGTCGATGGTCAGCTTGTAGAGAATGGCGAGGATCAGCGATTGCTTGAAAATGTTGTCGTTGAAAGCCCCGAGGGACTGCGTCACGAAAAACGGCAGGAAACGCCGTTTGCCCAACAGATTGAACTGCGACTGACTCATCGAACGTGATCCTGAGTGGCGCCGGGATCGGCTTTTGGATTGGAAGTCCGGTTTCCGGCTCGAGCCACATTGAAGACGCTGGATGAAAATCTGTCGATCATTTCATTCAATGATCTTCTTGTTGAAGACCTACCTGAGGAACAAACGCAATTTTTGTAAGAGCACGGCTTGCCGGCGGTGGCGTCCTTCCAATCGCTACCGCCGGCAAGCCGTGCTGCTACGTGGAAACTTGATATGAATCAGCCTTTCAATCCCGCAATACACGGCGAAACGAACAGCTCTCCTTTATAGGCACCAATCAAGGTGCGGCGCATGATCACCAGCCACAACAGCGCCAGCCCCGCCACCAACACACTGCCGAGGATCGAAAAGAAGCCCAGATTCAACACGGCGCCAAGCTTGAGCGTGGTCAGGGCAAACACGCCGAGCGGGAAGGTGAAACCCCACCACCCCAGATTGAACGGCAGGCCGTTGCGCAGGTAACGCACGGTGATCAGCACTGCCATCAGCAGCCACCACACGCCGACGCCCCACAGAATGATCCCGGCGATAAGCCCCAGCCCTGAGGCGATTTCCCCGACGCCACTCAACCCGTTGGCGGCGAAGATCGCAGGGGCGTCGGCGCCCAGCACCATCAGCCCGAATGCGCCAGTGCTGATCGGGCCCAGTGCCAGCCAGCTGGACGAGGCCATGCTGGCGTGAGGCAGTTTGTGCAGGGCCATGCGCAGCAAGAGGATCGTCAGCATGCTGAACGCCACTGGCACCGACAGCGCCCACAGCACGTAGCTGGTGATCAACACGCTGAACTGGCTGTGGCTGTCTCCCAGATGCGGCGACAGCAAGCCTCCGCTCGCCGCTGCCACTTCAGCGGCTACCACGGGCAACAGCCAGACCGCTGTCATCTGATCGATGCTGTGCTCCTGGCGGGTGAACATCATGAACGGGATCAGCACTCCGCACGCCAGCGACATCGCCACATCCAGCCACCACAAAACCTCTCCCAGGTGCAGCGCCGCATCGCCCCAACGGGACAGGCCAAAGGTCAGGAAGCCATTGATGATCGTCGCCATGCCCATGGGAATGGTGCCAAAGAACATCGACACCGTGGAATGGCCGAATACCCTCCGCGCCTCGTCGAAAAACAGCACCCAACGGGCGGTATAGAGAAAACTGAAGGTCAGGAACATGACGATGTTCAGCATCCACAAGGCTTCGGCGAGCTGGAACATGCCGGGGATGTGAACCGGAAGCTGAGTCAGAACCGCAGAAAGAATCCCGGTACCCATGGTCGCGGCGAACCAGTTGGGCGTGAACTGACGGATGACTTCCCGGGGATGACTGAGTTGGCTGAAAGGTCTGCGTGGCGTGAAAGTGGCGTAAGTCATGATTTGCTCCTGTCCCCGTGTGAGGTGGTACCCATATTACGGCCGACACTGATATCTATTAAGCGGGTATTTTCTCTATACCTCATAGATTTAGCAGATATAAACCTGCGCATGACTTACCTGTGCGAGCAAGCTCCCTCCCACCGTCAACTGCGGCGTGACAGAAATCCCATGCCAGCCGCTCCTGCTCACTTCTGCGGCACCCGGCCGCTCAGACCTTGGTCGAAACAGACGAACGTCAGCGGGCGTGCGAGACTGTCTGACCTGCGAGGGATCGCAGTCGAAATCGTGACCTGCATGAATCTGGAGTTCCCATGTCGCTGTCCAGCGGACTGATCGCCGCCGTTGCCCTGGCCTATATGGCCATCATGTTCGCCATCGCCTTCTACGGTGATCGTCGCAGCGGTGCCCTGCCGCCCAGACTGCGCGCCTGGGTCTATAGCCTGTCACTGGCGGTCTACTGCACCAGCTGGACATTCTTCGGCGCGGTGGGTCAGGCCGCCGAGCAGTTGTGGTCGTTTCTGCCGATCTATCTGGGGCCTATCGTGATGATGGTGCTGGCGCCCTGGGTGTTGCAGAAAATGGTGCTGATCAGCAAGCAGGAAAACATCACTTCCATCGCCGACTTCATTGCCGCGCGCTACGGCAAATCACAGACGCTGGCCGTCGTGGTGGCGCTCATCTGCCTGATCGGCGTGCTGCCCTACATCGCCTTGCAACTCAAGGGCATCGTGCTGGGAGTGAACATCCTCATCGGGGCCGGCGCCGACGCCGCGGGCACCCGCGCACAGGACACCGCGCTGATCGTGTCGCTGGTGCTGGCGCTGTTCACCATCGTCTTCGGTACTCGCAACCTCGACGCCACAGAGCACCACCGCGGCATGGTCCTGGCCATCGCCTTCGAATCGCTGGTCAAGCTGTTCGCGTTCATGGCCGTTGGCGTGTTCGTGACCTTTGGCCTGTATGACGGGGTCGACGACCTGTTCAATCAGGCGATGCTCGCGCCGCGTCTGGAGGAGTACTGGAAGGAGACGGTCAACTGGCCGTCGATGGTGGTGCAGACCGGCGTCGCGATGATGGCGATCGTCTGCCTGCCGCGACAGTTTCACGTGACGGTGGTGGAGAACATCGAGCCGCAGGATCTACGGCTGGCCAAATGGGTGTTCCCGGCGTATCTGTTGCTGGCCGGGCTGTTCGTGGTGCCAATTGCACTGGCCGGGCAGATGTTGCTGCCGAGTTCGGTATTGCCCGACTCGTTCGTGATCAGCGTTCCCCTGGCCCACGCACACCCCGCGTTGGCGATGCTGGCATTCATTGGCGGTGCTTCGGCGGCGACTGGCATGGTGATCGTCGCCAGCGTCGCGTTGTCGACGATGGTCTCCAACGACATGCTGCTGCCGTGGCTGCTGCGGCGCAAAACCGCCGAGCGCCCGTTCGAAGTCTTCCGCTACTGGATGCTCTCGGTGCGCCGGGTCAGCATCGTGGTGATCCTGCTGTTGGCCTACGTCAGCTATCGATTGCTGGGTTCAACGGCGAGCCTGGCGACCATCGGCCAGATTGCCTTTGCGGCCATCACTCAACTCACACCGGCCATGATCGGTGCGCTGTACTGGAAACAGGCCAACCGCCGGGGCGTTTTCGCCGGTCTGGCGGCAGGCGTGTTCATCTGGTTCTACACCCTCGTCCTGCCCATCACGGCCCACAGCATGGGCTGGGCGTTGAGCAGCTTCCCGTTGCTGGCGTGGCTGCACGGCAACCCGCTCAACCTGCCCATTAGCCCGTTGACCCAGGGCGTGGTGCTGTCGATGGCGGGCAATTTCATTCTCTTCGCCTGGGTATCGGTGCTGTCGCGCACACGGGTTTCCGAACACTGGCAGGCGGGGCGGTTCATCGGTCAGGAGTTACAAGAGCGGCCGAACAGCCGTTCGTTGCTGGCGGTGCAGATCGAAGACTTGCTCAAACTCTCGGCGCGTTTCGTCGGCGAAGAACGTGCACAACAGAGCTTCATCCGTTTCGCCTACCGTCACGGCAAAGGCTTCAACCCCAACCAGAACGCCAACGGCGACTGGATCGCCCACACCGAACGGCTGCTGGCCGGTGTCCTCGGCACCTCGTCGACCCGCGCCGTGGTCAAGGCCGCCATCGAGGGCCGCGATATGCAGCTCGAAGACGTGGTGCGCATCGCCGACGAAGCCTCCGAAGTGCTGCAATTCAACCGCGCGCTGCTGCAAGGCGCGATTGAGAACATCACTCAAGGCATCAGCGTGGTGGACCAGTCGTTGCGACTGGTGGCCTGGAACGACCGCTATCTGGAGCTGTTCAATTACCCGGACGGCCTGATCAGCGTGGGTCGCCCGATTGCCGACATCATTCGCTACAACGCCGAACGAGGCCTGTTAGGGCCCGGGGAAGCGGAGGTCCACGTCGCACGCCGCCTGCACTGGATGCGCCAAGGCCGTGCGCACACGTCCGAACGGCTGTTCCCCAACGGGCGCGTGATCGAGCTGATCGGCAACCCGATGCCGGGCGGCGGTTTCGTCATGAGTTTCACCGACATCACCGCGTTCCGCGAGGCCGAGCAGGCGCTCAAGGGCGTTAACGAAAGCCTTGAGCAGCGGGTCGCCGAACGCACCCGTGAACTCTCCCAACTGAACTCCGCACTGACCGAAGCCAAGGCCCACGCCGAAGCCGCGAACCAGTCGAAAACCCGTTTTCTGGCGGCTGTCAGTCACGACCTGATGCAACCCATGAACGCGGCGCGACTGTTCTCCGCAGCGCTGCAGCATGTGGATGAAAATATCCCCGATGAGGCGCAGAAGCTGATCCAGCATCTGGACAGTTCGCTGCGCTCGGCTGAAGACCTGATCAGCGATCTGCTGGATATTTCTCGTCTGGAAAACGGCAAGTTCGCGCCCACCATCGCGCCCTTCCCGCTCAACAACCTGTTCGACACGCTCGGTGCCGAGTTCAAGGCGCTGGCTCAGGAACAGGGACTGAGCTTTCGTGTACGCGGCAGCCATTTGCGCATCGCCAGCGACGTGAAACTGCTGCGTCGAGTGTTACAGAACTTCCTGACCAACGCCTTCCGTTACGCCAAAGGCCCGATTCTGCTGGGCGTCCGACGCAAGGGCGGACAATTGAGCCTTGAGGTGTGGGATCGCGGACCGGGGATTCCGGAAGACAAACGCCAAGTGATTTTCGAAGAGTTCAAACGCCTGGACAGCCATCAGACCCGCGCCGAAAAAGGCCTGGGTCTGGGGCTGGCGATAGCCGATGGTCTGTGTCGCGTATTGGGCCATACGCTGCAAGTTCGCTCATGGCCAGGCAAGGGCAGCGTGTTCAGTGTCACCGTTCCACTGGCTCGGACTCAGGCGGTGATACAACCTGTGGCGGTTGAGCCCAAACGCGCCGCGCTCAATGGCACGCAGGTGCTGTGCATCGATAACGAAGACAGCATTTTGATCGGGATGAACAGTCTGTTGAGCCGCTGGGGTTGTCAGGTCTGGACTGCGCGCAATCGCGAGGAATGCCAGGCCCTGCTCGATGATGGCATTCGCCCGCATCTGGCGCTGGTGGACTACCACCTGGACCACGGCGAAACCGGCACCGAGCTGATGGCCTGGCTGCGCACGCAACTGGGCGAGCCCGTGCCTGGTGTGTTGATCAGCGCCGATGGCCGCCCGGAGCTGGTGGCACAGGTGCATGCGGCAGGGCTCGAGTATCTGGCCAAACCGGTGAAGCCTGCTGCGTTGAGGGCGTTGTTGAGTCGGCATGTGAGTTTGAGTTGAGGTCCCACAGGCTGAACACAGGCCCCATATAGATCCCGTTCAGCTTGACGACTGGACACCACTCTTCCTGCGATACGGAAACACATCGATCACCTTCCCGGCCCTGATCGCCTCCTGCACACCCTTCCAGTAATCGGCGTCGTACAGCTCGCCGTGCAGGCTGTTGAACAGTCGTCGTTGGCCCAAGTCAGCAAACAGAAACGGCGGAAACTCTTCGGGAAACACATCCAGCGGGCCAATCGAATACCAGGGCTCGGAGGCCATCTCGTCCTCTGGCGTGCGCGGCTCGGGGATGCGCCGGAAGTTGGCTTCGGTCAGAAAGCAGATCTCGTCGTAGTCGTAGAACACCACTCGCCCATGGCGCGTGACGCCGAAATTCTTCAGCAGCATGTCGCCGGGAAAGATATTCGCCGCCGCCAGTTGCTTGATCGCCAGCCCATAGTCCTCCAGCGCTTCATGCACCTGCGCTTCGCTGGCGTTTTCCAGGTACAGATTCAGCGGGGTCATGCGCCGCTCGGTCCAGCAGTGACGAATCAGCACCACGTCGTCTTCCAGCACGACGGTCGACGGCGCCACTTCCAACAATTCCTCAAGACACTGCGGCTCGAACCTGGCGACTGGAAAACGGAAGTCGGCGAATTCCTGGGTGTCGGCCATGCGCCCCACCCGGTCGACGTTTTTCACCAGCCGGTACTTCTCGATGACGGTGGCACGGTCGACATTCTTGGAAGGCGAAAAACGGTCCTTGATGACTTTGAACACGGTGTTGAAACCCGGCAGCGTGAACACGCTCATGACCATGCCGCGCACGCCCGGCGCCATGATGAAACGGTCGTCGGTATCGGCCAGGTGCTTGATCAGCGCGCGGTAAAACTCGGATTTGCCGTGCTTGTAGAAGCCAATCGAGGTGTACAGCTCGGCGATGTGCTTGCCCGGCAGAATGCCCTTGAGAAAGCCAACGAACTCGGCTGGCACCGGCACATCGACCATGAAATACGAGCGCGTGAACGAAAAGATGATCGAGACCTCGGCCTCGTCGGTAATCAGCGTATCGATCTGCACGCCCCGCCCCTCGCGATGCAGCAATGCGATCACCAACGGCCATTGTTCGTCGAGCGTATGAACGCGCCCCACCAGATAAGCGCCCTTGTTGCGATACAGCACCGAGGAAAACAACTCCAGAGTCAATGCCGGGTCCTTGCACACCCAGTCCGGCAGGCACTCGCGTAACAGGGTTTCGATGCGTAGAAGATCGCCCGGTAAATCGGCATAAGCCATGTTGAATCGGTAATCGCTGAACACCTGCGCCAGCATCGCCGGAAGATCGCCATGAGGCTGATAGATCCGCGTCTGCGCCGCGCGTTCGTGATGGCGCATCGAGGGCCGCGTGGTGTGGATGAACATGCAGCCATCGCTGATCAGGTCATGGCTGAACAGGCTGCAGAAGATCGAGTTGTACCAGGTCTCGGCCAGCTCATCGTCCAGGCGCGGATCGATGAGTTCGATGTAGGCGCTTTTCACCAGAGGCCAGCAGGAAGCATCCAGCAGAACGTCCCCGGCAAAAGCCTTGATCAGCCAGCCCGTCACCTCGCTGACCTTCTGCTCATACAGACTGATACGCGCCGCCGACGCTGCTTGCGCCTCCTGCCACAATGCCTGCTCGAAGCGGGCCTGAGCGCCGTCTGCAATACGCCGGAAATGATCGCGGTAATCATCGAAACCGTCGAGGATCAGGCGGGCGATTTCAGCGGCGGGCCAAGGCGTGGACATGGCGGATGCTCGGGAAGGCAAGATCCGCCAAGCGTAGCAGCGCGCTCGCGCAAGGTAGGTGCCGCTACTTCACCTTACGAAACACGAACACCAGCCCCACCACAATCAGCACCATTCCCAGCATGCTCAACAGCGCCAGACGGTTGCCGAAGATCAGGTAATCCATGATCGCGGTCACGGCCGGAACCAGATAGAACAGGCTGGTGACGTTGACCAGGTTGCCCTGCGCGATCAGCCGATACAGCAAGAACGTCGCCAGCACCGAAACCACCAGTCCCATGTACAACACCGGCACGTAGAACCCGAAACTGTGTTCGAAGTGGAATGGCTGGAATGGCACGAACACCGCGCAGACCACAGCCCCGGCAAAATACTGAACCGGCAGCGTGCCCAGTGGGTTGTCGGTGATGCGCTTCTGCATGATCGAGCCGCCGGTCATGCTCAACATGCCCAGCACGCCGAACGCCATGCCGGCCAGCGAGCCGCCGTTGCCAATGCCCTGATAGACCACCAGCACCAGCCCCGCCAACCCCAGGCAGAGCCCGAACATCCGCGACCCTGAACGACTGCGCTCGACCAGCACTGCCGTGAGGATCGGCTGCACGCCCATGATGGTGGCCATGACGCCCGGCGCGACTTTCATGTCCAGCGCCAGCAGGTAGCAGATCTGGTAGGCGCCCAGCAACACCGCCCCTGTTGCCAGCGCGTAGCGCATCGACTGCCCGGTTGCAGGGAGTTTGTAGCCCAGGGTCGGGATCAGAATGGCCAGCGCGACCAACGCCAGCAAGAAACGGAACAGCAGAAACGCGAACGGCGAAGCATGGGTCAGGCCCCACTTGGAAACGATGGCCCCGCTACTCCAGAGCAGGACGAACAGCGTAGTCGTGGCCAGCGAGGCCAGCGCTTTGTTAGCGAACATGATGTCACCTGTGATTCAGACAAAATCGGACCCGGCAAAGAACCGGATTCACTGATGTTTTGTTGGGGTTTGCAGGCGTGGATCGACAGCTTCAGCGCAGTCGATCAGCCCAGCACAACCACGGCTGGCGGCGAAACAACGCACGCAACCGGGCCGGTCACAGGAGCAGGAGGTGGATAGCGCGTGATGTAGAACGCTTGCTGGCACCCGCACGGCTCAGCCACAGCGGACGCTGCGGTATCGAACACGAGTTGCGAGTGGGAAGCAGGCATGGCGCTGATCTTCTTCGGAATGAGGGGTGGGTGTTTCGACATGTTTCGAAGCACCGGCGCTGAATATAACCAGCGCGCGGTGCGCGATGCAACGTTTAGTTATCAGCCGAACAGCCAGTAACCCAGCAGCGTCAGGACGATCACCGCCAGCACCGGGCGCAGGATGCGGTAGGACTTGGGATTGGCGCGTTTGAACTGCTTCACCTTGCCGCTGAACGCGTTGCTGAAACGCTTGCTGAACGCATAAGCCTGGTTGATCCCGCCCACACGCTCGTCGTCGGTATTCTGCGGCGCGGTGGCGCGACCGAGAAACGCACTGACGCTGCGGTTGATCGATCTCATGAAACGGTTGCTCAGAGGGCGTTCGATGTCGCAGAACAGAATCACCCGCGTGACATCGGTTTCGTTCTTGACCCAGTGCACGTAGGTCTCGTCGAACATCACGTCTTCACCGTCACGCCAGGCGTAGACCTTGCCATCGACGAAGATTCGGCAGTCATCGGAGTTCGGCGTCGACAGGCCCAGGTGATAACGCAGGGAACCGGCGAACGGATCGCGGTGCGGGTTCAGGTGACTGCCACCCGGCAGCAGCGCGAACATCGCGCCCTTCACGTTGGGAATACGGCTGACCAGCTCAACGGTTTTCGGGCATAGCGCCTCGGCCGAGGGCAACGGTTTGTCGTACCACTTGAGGTAGAAACGCTTCCAGCCCTTCTTGAAGAACGAACCGAAACCGGCGTCGTTGTCCTTGGCGGCGGCGCGAATATAGCCCTCGTCGAACAAGTGCATCGCTTCGTCGCGGATGGTTTCCCAGTTGTCCTTGAGCACGTCGAGTTCAGGGAACTTGCTGCGGTCCAGATACGGCTTGGATGGCACGCTGGAGAACAGGTACATCAAGGCGTTGTAGGGGGCGAACAGTGCGGAGTGGTTCACGAACTGGCGCAACACCGGCAACCGCGCCTTGCCGCGCAGATGCACGTACAGCGTGCTGCCCACGAACAGCAGCAGGATCGCCGCCTTGGCAGCGAAAGAAAGGGTCATGAAACTCTCCTTGAAGATGGCCTGTAGCAGTCCGGCTCGCCGGCGGTGACGCCTTCGAGTTCGCCACCGCCGGCGAGCCGGACTGCTACAGAAGCGTTACGCGCGCGGTGTCGGTAAAAATCCCGCGCCAGTCTAAAACACTGCAAAACCCGCTGGATGACCTGTGACAAGGTCCCGACAAGTCTGGATGGCGGCCATCATAAGCCTTAGTCAGCCCGGTAAAAAGCCAAAGAGCCTCACGATACGACTACTGGGTCAGCTCCTGTTCAGTAAACAGGTCGCTGAACAGCATGCTCGACAAATAACGCTCGCCTGAATCCGGTAACACCACAACGATGGTCTTGCCTTGCATTTCCGGTTTTTCCGCCAGACGCACCGCCGCCTGCATGGCGGCGCCACAGGAGATACCGCACAGAATCCCCTCCTCCTGCATCAGGCGCAGGGCCATGGCCTTGGCCTCTTCATCGCTCACCAGTTCGACCCTGTCGACCAGCGAGAGGTCGAGGTTTTTCGGGATGAAGCCTGCGCCAATGCCTTGGATCTTGTGCGGGCTGGGGGTGATTTCCTGGCCGGCCATGGCCTGGGTGATGATCGGCGAAATCATCGGCTCGACCGCCACCGAGATGATCGGCTTGCCCATGGTGTGCTTGATGTAGCGCGACACGCCGGTAATGGTGCCGCCAGTACCAACGCCCGCGACTAGCACGTCGATGGCGCCGTCTGTATCGTTCCAGATTTCCGGGCCGGTGGTCTTCTCGTGAATGGCCGGGTTGGCCGGGTTCTCGAACTGCGCGGGCATGAAGAATTTGTCCGGGTCGCTGGCCACCAGTTCCTCGGCCTTGGCGATAGAGCCTTTCATGCCTTTCGCAGGCTCGGTCAGCACCAGCTCGGCGCCAAGGGCCTTGAGGACCTTGCGCCGTTCTATGCTCATGGAAGCCGGCATCGTCAGCATCAATTTATAACCACGCGCGGCGGCAACGAATGCCAGCCCGATACCCGTATTGCCGGAGGTCGGCTCCACAATGGTCATGCCCGGCTTGAGTTTGCCGCGGCTCTCAGCGTCCCAGATCATGTTCGCGCCGATGCGGCACTTCACCGAATACCCCGGATTACGCCCCTCGATCTTGGCCAGAATCGTGACCCCGCGCGGCGCGATGCGGTTGATCTGCACCAGCGGCGTATTGCCGATGGAATGGGCGTTGTCTGCGTAAATACGGCTCATGACCGGGTCCTTGTGCAGGTTTGGAAAAGCCCAAAGCCTAAGCTTGGGTGCTTATTACGTCCAGCCCAAGCGAACGGATCACAACGCCGGCAGTCAACAAATCTAGTAAACCGGAGAACGTTGCCATGAAACGTCGCTATAGCTGGCCGCTGTGGACAGTCGTGGGCCTCGTCGTCTTGCTGATCGCGGTCCACATCGCACTGCCCTACGTGGTGCGCAACTACTTGAACGACAAGCTTGCCGACATGGGCGATTATCGCGGCCATGTGACCGACGTTGACCTGGCGCTGTGGCGCGGGGCGTACAAGATCAACGGCCTGAACATCGTCAAAGTTGACGGCAAGGTGCCGGTCCCGCTGCTCAAGGTGCCTGTGATCGATCTGTCGGTCAGCTGGCACTCACTCTGGTACGACCACGCCGTGGTGGCAGAGGTTGCGTTTGTCAGCCCCGAGCTCAACTTCGTCGACGGTGGCGCCGACAGACAGCAGTCCCAGACCGGTGCAGGCACTGACTGGCGTGCGCAATTGAACAAGCTGCTGCCCATCACCCTCAACGAAGTCCGCGTTCAGGACGGCAAGATAACGTTCAGCAACTTCAACTCGACGCCCAAGGTAAAAATAGAGGCCGACAAGGTCAACGCCAGCGTCTACAACCTGACTAACGTGGTGGACACCGCCGGCAAGCGCGACGCCCGCTTCGAAGGAAAGGCCCTGCTCCTGGGCAACGCCCCTCTGGAAACCACCGCAACCTTCGACCCGTTCAGCAACTTCGAAGACTTCGATTTCAAACTGCGCGTCACCGAGGTGCAACTCAAACAGATGAACGACTTCGCCTCGGCCTACGGCAAGTTCGACTTCAATGCCGGCAACGGCGACATCGTCATCGAGGCCCATGCCAACAAGGGCCAGCTCAGCGGCTACATCAAACCCTTGCTGCGCGACGTCGATATCTTCAATTGGCAGCAAGACGTCGAGAATCAGAACAAAGGCTTTTTCCGCTCGATCTGGGAAGCGATGGTCGGTGCTGGCGAAACCGTGCTCAAGAACCAGCGCAAAAACCAGTTCGCCACCCGCGTCGAACTCAGCGGCAGCGTGCACAAACAGGACGTCAGCGCATTTCAAGCCTTCCTGCAGATCCTGCGCAACGCGTTCGTCCAAGCGTTCAACACGCGGTATGACAGCGGGAAGAAAGAGGCACAGTGATGAAGGTAAAGCCGTCTACGCCTACCTTGAGAAGGGAGCTTGGTCTGGGCCGACTTGACGTTATGCGCAGGATCAACAGCCATCCGCGGTCAGTTCTCCCGATATTAGGGTGTCGGCACCGATCTGAATATCAGCCCCGGCCCATTCGACTGTCCAGCCATCATCGCCTAACTCGGCATGCAGAAAAACTGCCTCATCCTGTAGCGGCAACAGAGCGGGTAGCCGCCTGACGTCACCGCTCAAATCCACGATTGATTCCTGATTGTTGGCGAAAGTGAGCGCCAGCCTGTACCCCTCAAGGGCCCAAACGGCGATAAGTTTCGGTCTATCCATATATTCCGTCATTTTGCCTTCCCTGCTGGCTGTCTATAACAACGCTAAATCGTATCGCCCAATGTTTTCGACAGATACGAGCGTTACAATTTTCTATCCAGTCAAACCGCGACTCGCCATTCAGCTACTGAATAAAGCGTCTGCGTTCACAGTCGTGCGAGGGGCGCGTTATAGTCGGCGCATTCTTATTGCAGATTTGCGCCGTGTGGCCATTGTGTCCGCACGCCACGTTCGAGGATTTACCGATGAAGTTCGAAGGCACCCGCGCCTACGTCGCCACCGACGACCTGAAGCTTGCCGTCAATGCCGCCATCACGCTGGAGCGCCCGCTGCTGGTCAAGGGCGAGCCCGGCACCGGCAAGACCATGCTCGCCGAGCAACTGGCTGAATCCTTCGGCGCGAAACTGATCACCTGGCACATCAAGTCGACCACCAAGGCTCATCAGGGCCTGTACGAGTACGACGCGGTCAGCCGTCTGCGCGACTCACAGCTAGGTGTGGATAAAGTTCACGACGTGCGCAACTACCTGAAGAAAGGCAAGCTTTGGGAGGCGTTCGAGGCCGAGGAGCGGGTCATTCTGCTGATCGACGAAATCGACAAGGCTGACATCGAATTCCCCAACGACCTGCTGCAAGAACTCGACAAGATGGAGTTCTACGTTTACGAAATCGACGAGACGATCAAGGCCAAGAAACGGCCGATCATCATCATTACTTCCAACAATGAAAAAGAGCTGCCGGACGCGTTCCTGCGCCGCTGCTTCTTCCACTACATTGCCTTCCCTGACCGCAACACCCTGCAGCAGATCGTCGACGTGCATTACCCCGACATCAAGAAGGACCTGGTCAGCGAAGCGCTGGACGTGTTCTTCGATGTGCGCAAAGTCCCAGGCTTGAAGAAGAAGCCCTCGACCTCCGAGCTGGTGGACTGGCTGAAGCTGTTGATGGCCGACAACATCGGTGAGGCCGTACTGCGCGAACGCGACCCTACCAAGGCTATCCCGCCACTGGCAGGCGCGTTGGTGAAGAACGAGCAGGACGTGCAATTGCTGGAGCGTCTGGCGTTCATGAGCCGTCGTGGCAATCGCTGAGTTCTTTCCGATAAGTGCGGGACAACCATCATGTTGCTCAACCTGTTCAACGAAATGCGCGCAGCCAAGGTGCCGGTCTCGGTGCGTGAACTGCTCGACCTGATCAACGCTCTGAAACAGCGGGTGACGTTCGCCGACATGGACGAGTTCTACTACTTGTCGCGGGCGATCATGGTCAAGGACGAGCGTCATTTCGACAAGTTCGACCGGGCGTTCGGTGCCTATTTCAATGGGCTGGAAAAACTCGACGATCACTTGCAGGCGCTGATTCCCGAAGACTGGCTACGCAAGGAATTCGAACGCTCACTGACCGACGAAGAACGCGCGCAGATCCAGTCCCTTGGCGGCCTCGACAAGTTGATCGAGGAGTTCAAGAAGCGTCTTGAGGAACAGAAGGAACGCCACGCAGGTGGCAATAAATGGATCGGCACCGGCGGCACCAGCCCATTCGGTTCAGGCGGCTATAACCCGGAGGGGATTCGCGTCGGTGACGCTGGCAAGCGTCAGGGCAAGGCGGCCAAGGTCTGGGATCAGCGTGAGTACAAAAACCTCGACGATCAGGTCGAGCTCGGCACGCGCAACATCAAGGTCGCGTTGCGGCGTCTGCGCAAGTTCGCCCGCCAGGGTGCTGCAGACGAACTGGACATCGACGGTACCATCGACCACACGGCTCGCGATGCCGGTTTGCTGAACATCCAGATGCGGCCGGAACGTCGCAACACCATCAAGCTGTTGCTGCTGTTCGACATCGGCGGCTCGATGGACGCCCATGTGAAGATCTGCGAAGAACTGTTCTCGGCCTGCAAGACCGAGTTCAAGCACATGGAGTATTTCTACTTCCACAACTTCATCTATGAGTCGGTGTGGAAAAACAATCTGCGCCGTACCTCGGAACGCACTTCCACCCAGGATCTGCTGCACAAGTACGGCGCCGACTACAAGGTGATCTTCATCGGTGACGCGGCCATGGCTCCCTACGAAATCACCCAGCCAGGCGGCAGCGTCGAGCACTGGAACGAAGAGGCGGGCTACGTCTGGATGCACCGCTTCATGGCCAAGTTCAAGAAGATCATCTGGATCAACCCCTACCCCAAAGATGCCTGGGGCTATACCACCTCGACCAACATCGTGCGCGACCTGATCGAAGACCAGATGTACCCCTTGACGTTGCGTGGGCTGGAAGAAGGCATGCGCTACCTGGCCAAATGAGGCCAGGTCAGTCGGTAACGGGCAGGCCGGATCACTCAGGCCTCGCCTGCTCCGGGTACTCGAACTCGAAAACCCTGACCACTTCAGACGCATGCCAGGACGCAGCAGCGACGCCGTCGGACGGCCCTGAGAAACGGCCCAAGCGTTCAGCGCACTCGAAGAATCCGGTGCGCGGCAGGCGGCTGGCTCCCTGACTGATTACCAGAGAACTGCGCAGCGGCTGTTCTGCACGGGCATCAATGGCGGCCAGGTGTTCGAGTGCGGCGGTAAGGGTCTGCATCGCGGGGCTTGGCAGCTGAATGCGTTCCAGCAGCGCGCGATAGGTGACCAGATGGCGTTGCCGACGAGCCAGATCCAGTTCAGCCAGCAGCGCTTCCCAGTGCTGACGGCTGATCCGTACGCTCATGGCTCACCTCGCCAGGCCGACACACCCAGCTCCCAGGCCAGGCTTCGTCGAATCGCCGCATCGGGCTGGCGCGTGCCATTCTCGATCAACTCAAGATACGAAGGACTGATGCCCACCGACCGGGCCAATTGCGCGAGCTCCAGCCCTTTGGCCTGACGCAGCGAGCCCAATTGATCGAACGAAGGGAAATCGACAGAAGCAGAGGCTGTTGATTCGGCAGATTGAGCAGTGGACGCGGTTTCTTGTGGACGAGCAACGCCGGCCGCCTGCAACAGGGCCTGATAATGCGCCCATGGCAGCACTGCGTACTCTGGCTCTCCATCACGAGAAATGACCTGAAGATCCATACCACCCCCTGTAGGACAAAAAACTGTTTCAAGTAATCTTTTTCTTTGTATTGCGGCATCTTAACAGCGGAAGGGGAGAACTTGCGTGCACGTAATCGACAGAGTTTTCTCAGGAGCGACTTTTTCGAGGGTATTTCGCCAGAAAATCGAGGAGATGACAGAAATTCGATAGGGAGAGAGCGTGAGAGCGTTGTGGCGGGGCCACTGTCAATCCTTCTTCTCACCCTCCAGCAACTTCGGTGTCGCAGGCAGGCGTTCGACCACTGCCAGTTTTTCGGGATTCTGCCGCTCGCGCCAGGCACGGAATGCGCTCAGTTCGGCTTCCAGATTCTTCATTACCCACGCCAGCACGGCTATGTCATCGAGCATGCCCAGCCCCGGTATCCAGTCGGGAATGGCGTCCAGGGGGCTGAGGAAATACATCAGCCCTGCGACCACCGACAGGATCGCCTTACCGCTGATGGCTCGATACTCGCCGCGCCAATAGGCCAAACACAGCGCTTGCAGCAGCTTGAGGTCTTCCTTGAGCTTGCCCAGCCGATTGCCCTCACTCGCCGCCTTTCCCGCAACGGCGAACAGCAGTGCGGGCAAACGGCCAGCCGCCATCAGACGTTTGGCCATGGGTAGATAACGAATGAAGTTCCAGGGTGCTTTCATATTCACTCCAGCGATATCGATAAAAATCGACCAATCGGTCAATCGCCTCTGATGCAACAACCCGTAGGCATTTTGCAAGCCCGCACGCGCGAAAGGTTATCCACACAAATTGTGGATAACCTTGTGAACAGAGCCGTTCTACGGCGCTGAAACGCCCGTTCTATAGGGCCCGGGCTTAAATCGCGCGTTTTTTACTCACAAAAATAAACGCAAAAAATCGTTGACTTGGGTGCAGGTCGAGACTGGCGCAGACGCCTGAAAACGGCGTGGACTGCTCGCAAACCCGACATTTGCCCAATCTGCCAACGGTAGTGGGACTCTACTTACCCTGCCCGGTTCGATTTGTTTTCAACAAAAATGAAAATGCCCCGTCGAGACGGGGCATTTTCGTACAACAGGCAATCGAGTTATCGATTACTTCTTGGCTGCAGGCTTGGCAGGTTCAGGAGCCGGTGCAGCTTCTTCTTCCTCGTCCGCGCCAGCAGCGCCGCCAGCGGCGTCGTTACCTGCGGCAGCCGGATCCTTGATGCCCAGCAGTTCCAGGTCGAAGACCAGAACCGAGTTCGCCGGGATCATCGGGCTTGGGCTTTGCGCGCCGTAGGCCAGATCGCTAGGAATGTACAGCTTGATCTTCTCGCCGACGTGCATCAGTTGCAGGCCTTCGACCCAACCCGGGATCACGCCACTCACTGGCAGATCGATCGGACTGCCGCGCTCTACGGAACTGTCGAATACCTTGCCGTCAGTCAGCTTGCCTTCGTAGTGAACGGTCACGACGTCAGTAGGCTTGGGAACCGGGCCGTCAGCTTTCTTGACGATTTCGTATTGCAGGCCGGAAGCGGTAGTGGTGACTTCCTTGCGCTTGCCGTTTTCTTCGAGGAATTTCTTGCCAGCGGCTGCCGACTCTTCACTCATCTTGGCCATGCGCTCTTCGGCACGCTTTTGCAGATCGCCGAACGCGGCAACCAGCTCTTCGTCCTTGAGTTTCTGTTCTTTCTTGCCGACCGCATCTTCAATACCCAGCGCTACGGCTTTGGAATCCAGATCGTCCATGCCTTCCTGAGCCAGGCTCTTGCCCATGTTCAGGCCGATGCCATAAGAGGCTTTTTGTGCCGGGGTTTTCAGCTCAACGGTGCTGGCTTGCTTATCGCAGCCCGCGAGTACCAGACCGACCAGGGCAATCGCCGCTGCCAACCGATGCTGTTTCATCCTGTTTCCTTGTTCATGCGCCAATAGGGCAAACGAGTAAAGCCGCGAGCTTATCAGGCCGCCGCGATCAATGGCTACCGGCATGAGAGGGGGAAAAGGCAGATAAGTTCAGGTAACCAAAGGTTTTCTTGTTTGATCGAGAAAACCGTTCAGTTTTGGTTCAGGCACACGCTGGAAATACGAATTCTACGCGTAGGGACTTTCCGAGAGGACCAAACGCAGGACATGCCGTCAGCGTTCCCTATTTCGCAATAAAGCACTTTTCGGCAGGGCATTTATGTCCTCTTCATTCATGGACAAGGCAGTACATTAAGGACTGCATGGTCCCGCAGAGCGACCGACAACAAAACCTCCAGCTCGCTTATGAAATCTGCCAACCATCCGGAGCCTTCCTTATGACCAAACCCCGTAGCAACGCATTGAAGCTGGCGAGTCTGGCGTTATTGATCAGCGGCACCACCCAGGCCTTTGCCGAAGACATCACGTTCGTCTCTCAGGGGGGTGCTTATCAGGAAGCGCAGAGCAAGGCGATCCTTGAGCCTGCGGCAAAGAAACTGGGCTTGACGCTGAAACAGGACAGCTCGCCCAAGGCTTATCCGATCATCAAGACACAGGTCGAGAGCGGCAAAGTTACGTGGGATGTGGTGGATCTGCCCACCGGCGACTGCATTCGCGGGGAGTCGGAAGGTCTTTTCGAGAAGCTGGACCTGGCCCTGATTCCCAATGCCGCCCAGCTGCCAGCAGCACTGAGAGACGATTACAGCGTGGGCTACATCAGTTACTCCACCGTACTGGCCTATCGCACCGATGCGTTCAAGGGCAAGGACGTGCCCAAGACTTGGGCTGATTTCTGGGACACCAAGAAATTTCCCGGCCAGCGCTCGCTGCGCAATCTGCCCCGCCCTACCCTGGAAATCGCCTTGCTGGCCGACGGCGTTCCTGCCGACAAGCTCTATCCGATGGATGTCGATCGTGCGTTCAGGAAACTGGAGCAGATCAAGCCCGACATCGCGACCTGGTGGACCTCCGGCGGACAGTCCGCCCAACTGATCAGCGACGGCGAAGTCGACATGATCCAGGCGTGGAACGGCCGCATCAGCGCTGTGCAGGCAGCCGGCGCCCCGGTGGCGTTCGACTATAACCAGGGCATTCTGGAAACCAACTCGCTGTGCGTGCTCAAAGGCTCGCAGCACAAGGCTGCCGCGATGAAGTTCGTCAATGAAGCGATCGACGCGAAGCTGCAAGCCGCGCTGCCGATGATCATTGATTACGGCCCACTCAATCCCGAAGCGTTCAACACCGGCGTGATCCCGGCCGAGCGCGCTGCGAAGCTGCCATCCTCACCTGAGAACATTTCCCGTCAGGCCCTGCTGTCCGCGCAATGGTGGGCGTCCGAGGCCGGCGTCAAAGCCGAAGAGCGCTGGTTGTCCTTCGTTCAGAAAAAGTAATGGGAGGCCCCTATGTCCAACGCTTATCTCGCCAAATCCCTCCCCGATTCCAGTGATCAGGGTCAGCCTCCGCTGACCAATGAGCATGCCCTGGCCCGTGAAGAGCGCAAGGAACACGCCTCGATGCTGCTGTTGCTTGCGCCTGCGCTGGTGATGGTGGTCGTGTTGTTGATCCTGCCGTTGTGCTGGCTGGCCGTGCAGTCGGTGCAGACCGAAGAAGGATTCTCGCTGGTCAACTACCTGCGCATCTTTCAGGAAGCGATTTACTGGGACACTTTTGCCCTGACCTTCAAGATCAGCTTTCTGGTGACCATTCTTTCGATCGTCATGGGCTTTCCGATCGCCTACGCCGCTTCGCGGTTGCATGGATTCTGGGCCAACCTGGTGTTGATCTGCGTGATCCTGCCGTTCTGGACCAGTGTGCTGGTGCGCTCCTACGCCTGGCTGGTGCTGCTGCAACGACGTGGTCTGGTGAATCAGACGCTGATTGATCTGGGCATCATCGACCAGCCCCTGAACCTGATGCACAACACCACCGGCACCGTCATCGGCACCTTGCATGTAATGCTGCCGTTCATGGTGTTGCCTCTGTATTCGGTGATGAAAAAGATCCCGCAAGACCTCATGCAGGCGTCTGAAAGTCTGGGCGCGAAACCGTTCTACACCTTTCGTCGAGTGTTCCTGCCGATGGCGGCGCCAGGCATCATGGCAGGTTCCATTCTGGTGTTCGTGATCTGCCTGGGCTTCTTCATTACCCCCGAACTGCTGGGCGGCGGTCGCACCATCCTGGTGTCGATGCTGGTGCAACGCAACGTCGAGCTGTATCACGCCTGGGGCGCTGCAAGCGCTGTCGGGCTGGTGCTGCTGTTCGTGGTGTTCCTGATCTTCTGGGGCATCAATCGCTTCATCCCCATCGAACGCATTCTGGGAGCGCGCTAAATGAATCTGCTTGCCAACCTGCGTCACATCAAACTTTCCCACGTGCTATTCACCGTGGTGGTGGCGGCGATCCTGCTGTACTTGATCATCCCGGTGCTGATCGTGGTGCCGATGTCGTTTTCCGAAGCGCGTTTTCTGCAATTCCCTCCCAAGCAGTGGTCGTTCCACTGGTACGAGGCGTTCTTCAACAGCGTTGAGTGGATGTCGGCGGCGCGGGTCAGCCTGATCACGGCGTTTTTCACGATGGTGATCAGCCTGCCGATCGGCATGGCGGCCGCCTACGCCATCAACAGTTCGAGCCTGAAAGTGGTGCGCACGCTGCAGATCATTCTGCTGCTGCCGATGATGGTCCCGATCATCCTGATTGCCGCCGGTGTGTTCTTCGTCTATGCGCGGGTCGGGCTGATCAGCACCATGACCGGGCTGGTGCTGGCGCACATCATGCTGGCGCTGCCCTACGTGATCATCGCCCTGCTGGCCGGGCTGCGTAACTTCGACATGTCTCAGGAGATGGTGGCGCGCAGTCTGGGCATGAACCGCTTCCGCGCCTTCATGGCCGTGACCCTGCCGCAGATCAAGCCAAGCCTGGTGTCGGCCACGCTGTTCGCGTTCATCACATCGCTGGATGAAACCGTGGTCGCGCTGTTCATTTCCGGTGGCGACAACCAGACACTCACCAAGCGCATGTTTACCGCCCTGCGCGATGAGATCGATCCGACCATTGCGGCGATCAGTTCGATCCTGATTCTCGCCTCGTTGATCCTCGTAGTGATTGCCGGGCGCAACAAGCAGTAGGGAACACGCCACACTCTGTGGGAGCGATGATCGTTCCCACGCTCCGCGTGGGAACGGCCTCTGTGACGCTCTGCGTCACGCCGGGTGGACGCAGAGCGTCTCGGGATGCATCCCCACGCGGAGCGTGGGGACGATCATTCGCGCAGCGCAGTAGGTTTCTGCCCAACCGGCGCTCTGTTACGCGTCCAGCCTCCCAGCACAGCCTGCCGTCAATCCTCGCAATTCAGCATCTATCACCCGCCAAGCCACTCATCTCGGCATCGGCGGCTGGGCGAGGATTTTTACAATGAGTCCATCGCTCGTACCCTCAAGGCCCTGATCATGTTGAAAACCCAACTGCGTGACCCTTCACTTCTTGTCGAACGCGCCTATGTCAATGGCGCCTGGATCGCTGCCGATGACGGCCAGACCATCGACGTGACCAATCCCGCCGACGGCAGCGTCATCGCGAGGGTTCCGGCCTTGCAGGCGGCGGAGACCCGCCGTGCCATCGAGGCCGCCGAATCGCGCTTCGTCACCTGGCGCGAAGTCCCGGCGGCCGAACGTGCTCGCTATCTCGAAACCTGGTTCGCACTGATCATGGAAAACCAGGAAGACCTGGCGTTGATCATGACCGCCGAGCAAGGCAAGCCCTTGGCAGAATCCCGGGGGGAAATCGCCTACGGCGCCAGCTTCGTCAAGTGGTTCGCCGAAGAAGCGCGCCGCATTTATGGCGACACCATTCCATCCCCCGCCGCTGACCGTCGAATTCTTGTACTGAAGCAGCCCATCGGCGTGGTCGCTGCGATCACACCGTGGAACTTCCCCAACGCGATGATCACCCGCAAATGCGCGCCTGCACTGGCGGCGGGCTGTACGGTGTTGGTCAAGCCGTCGGAAATGACCCCTTTGTCGGCTCTGGCACTGGCGGTGCTGGCAGAGCGCGCGGGCATTCCAGCCGGTGTGTTCAACGTCCTGACCGGTATGCCCGCGGGCGTTGGCGGCGAGATGACCGCCAACCCTGCGGTGCGCAAGCTGTCGTTCACCGGCTCGACCCGAATCGGTCAACTGCTGATGAGCCAGTGCGCAAGCACCATCAAGCGCCTAAGCCTTGAGCTGGGCGGTAACGCGCCGTTCATTGTTTTCGACGACGCGGATCTGGATCTGGCGATTGCCGGTGTCATGCAGAGCAAATTCCGTAACGCCGGGCAGACCTGCGTGTGCGCCAACCGCATTCTGGTGCAGGACGGCATTTACGATCGCTTCGCCGAACGCCTCAGCGCTGCAGTCGCCCAATTGAAGGTCGGCGATGGCCTTGAGAGCGGCGTCACCATCGGCCCGCTGATCAACGCGGCGGCCGTGGACAAGGTCGCGCGACACATCAACGACGCGCTGGAGAAAGGAGCCAGCATCGCCATCGGCGGCGCTCCGCAAGGGGAAGGCCTGTATGTGCAGCCGACGGTCCTGCGTGATGCCAACGCCGACATGTTGCTGGCCACCGAAGAAACGTTCGGCCCGGTTGCGCCCCTGTTCCGTTTCAAGGATGAAGCCCAGGCACTGGCACTGGCCAACGCCACCCCTTACGGCTTGGGTGCCTATTACTTCACGCAGGACATGCGACGCGCCTGGCGGGTCGGCGAGCGTCTGGAGTTCGGCATGGTCGGGCTCAACACCGGGATCATTTCCATGGAGGTCGCGCCCTTCGGCGGCATGAAGCAGTCGGGTACCGGCCGCGAAGGCTCCAAATACGGCCTGGACGAGTTCCTCGAGGTCAAGGCCTGGCACATCGGCGGCCTGAACTGATTGTCGGTCGCTCACGAACAGCGCTGACATCCCGGCCGCCGCACAGCAGATCCTGTTGGAGCAGCGGCCCAAAACGGCACGAACCAGGCCTGTGCCTGTGTTCAGATGACAAGCAGACTTATCGGGCAATCCCCCGTTCTGCAGAGGAGGACGCTTCATGAATTTCACTGAAGGTTTTGAATCGGTCAGCGTCAACAAGGTGTGCAAACACTACGGCAGCCTCAAGGCATTGAACAACGTCGATCTGAAGGTCGAAGCCGGGGAATTCATGTCACTGCTCGGCCCGTCGGGTTCGGGCAAGACCACGCTGCTGAGCATTTTGGGCGGGTTCATCCGGGTCAGTTCCGGTAGCATTTTCTTCGGTGAACGGGACGTCACCCTCATGCCGCCGCACAAGCGCGAGATAGGCGTGGTGTTCCAGAACTACGCACTGTTTCCGCACATGACCGTGGGCGAAAACGTGGCCTTCCCGCTGCGGGCCCGAGGCGAAAGCGCCAGCAAAAGCCGCGACCGGCTCAAGAGCGCACTGGCGACCGTCGAGCTGTCCGGTTATGAAGACCGAAACATTGCGGCGCTGTCCGGTGGTCAACGCCAGCGCGTGGCGCTGGCTCGCGCCATCGTCTTCGAACCCAAGCTGATCCTCATGGACGAGCCGCTGTCGGCGCTGGACAAGCAACTGCGCGAGATCATGCAGATCGAATTGCGTGCCCTGCACAAACGCCTGGGCGCGACCATGATCTACGTCACTCACGATCAGCGCGAAGCCCTGACCATGAGCGACCGCATCGCGATCATGCGCGGCGGTCAGTTGGTACAGGTCGATACGCCACGGCGCCTGCACGATCATCCGGCCAACGATTTTGTCGCCAGTTTCATCGGCGAAAGCACCTTGGTGCCGCTGCAACGTGGAGAGAACAACGGCCTGACACTGGGCACCACGGCACTGCGCACCACCCGGCCGGTGCCGCCGTCCGGGGATGTGTTCCTGGCGCTGCAATCGGAAAAACTGCTGCTCGACAACGGCAGCTCGGGACCCGAGTGGAACCGCCTTCGCGGGCGGGTTTCCGACATCGTCTTTCAAGGTGAGAGCCTGAAGGTGTTCGTCGATCTGGAGGGCGGCCCCACCGTCAGCCTGCGTCAGCCGAGCCACCACGAAGGCAACCTCAGTCTGCCGCCAATCGGCTCGCCGATGATGATGCGCCTGCATCCGGAAGACACCATCGTCGTACCGCGCGCCGGGGTCTGATCCAGATGATCGCCCACGCAGTGCGTGGGAACGATCAACACGGTCAACGCTTTTAAAATTCCCCGCAGCGAAATATGTCGTAACACCCCCGCAAAACAGTCGATCACAGCGCTGGCCACCCCAAGTTCAGCGCTTGTGATTCCGGCCAGTCCTTATCCTGATCACATCACCCGCCACCCTCGGCGTTTACGGAGATCGAGATGAATTCTGCATTGACTGAAAACCAGCGCCTGCTGGCCCTGCGCGAACAACACGTGCCTCGCGGTATCGCGACCGCGCACCCTGTCGTGGCAGCGCGTGCTCAAGGTGCTGAACTGTGGGATGTGGATGGCAAGCGCTACCTGGATTTCGTCGGCGGCATCGGCGTGCTCAACGTCGGCCACAACCACCCCAAAGTGGTCGAGGCGGTGCGTCGCCAGGTCGGCGAGATCTCTCATGCCAGCTTCCAGGTCGTGGCGTACGAAAACTACATCGAAGTGGCGGCGCGGCTGAACAAGATGATCGGCGGTGAAGCGCATTACAAAAGTGTGTTGTTCACCTCCGGCGCCGAAGCGGTAGAAAATGCGGTCAAGATCGCCCGGGGTTACACCAACCGCACTGCGGTGATTTCCTTCCGTGGCGGCTTCCATGGTCGCACTCTGCTGGGGGTCACCCTCACCGGCATGAGCCAGCCCTACAAGCAGAATTTCGGGCCGTTCCCGGCGGAGATCTACCACGCGACCTACCCCAACGCCTATCGCGGCATCAGTAGTGACGACGCGCTGGCCGAGCTGGACGAACTGTTCGCCACCGACGTCGCGCCTGATCGTGTCGCCGCCATCATCATCGAGCCGGTCCAGGGCGACGGCGGTTTCCTCGCAGCACCGAAAGAATTCCTCCAAGCCCTGCGCGCGCGTTGTACGCAGCACGGCATCGTGTTGATTCTCGATGAAATCCAGGCAGGTTTCGGGCGTACAGGCACCATGTTCGGTTTCCAGCACGCCGACATCCAGCCGGACCTCGTCACGGTCGCCAAAAGTCTGGCCGGCGGCATGCCGCTTTCCGGCGTCGTCGGGCGCGCCGAGATCATGGATGCGCCTACGCCGGGCGGCCTGGGTGGCACCTATGGCGGTAACGCAGTGGCTTGTGCTGCGGCGCTGGCGGTACTCGATCTTTTCGAGGAGCAGGATCTGCTGACGCAAGGCGAGACACTGGCAGCGCAGCTCAACGAAGGTTTGCTGGAACTTCAGCAACGCTACCCGCGCATCGGCGACGTGCGCGGTTTGGGGTTCATGCAAGCCATCGAGATGGTGGCCGACGACGCAGCGCAAAGCCCGGACGCGGTACTGGCGCAGAAAGTCATCGACGAAGCGCGCAATGCTGGATTGCTGGTGATCAAGTGCGGCGTGCATCGCAACGTGGTGCGCTTCCTCGCCCCGCTGGTTACAACACCGGCGCAGGTGGCCGAGGCCTTGCAGATGCTCGACAAGGCGCTGTCCGTCGCCTGTTGAGCGACTGTTCAACGTGTCACTCGACCCGGCCTGCCAGCGCAGTGCCGGGTCGTGAGCTTAACCATCATGGAATCGGAACGTGCTATCCAGGAGCCAATCATGAAAGTCACCCAGTACAAGGCTTTGGGCTTGTCGTTCGGCACCCTGGTTGACCGCGAACGGGGCATTCTCGAAGGGCTGCGACCGCTGGCAGTGCAGAGTGAATCCAATACCAGCGACGCTCAGTTGCTCAGCACTTATCGACAGGTGGCGCAGGCGCTTGCCAGCACGGCAACACAGGTCAGCGCGACGGCTTTTCACGGCCAGCTTTACCAGCGTGTGGCGCAACAATTGCAAATCATTCCGGGCTGGGATGAAAGTGTGGCGTTCAGTAGCTCTTCGTCCCAATGGCCGATTTTCGAAGATGCTCCAGGTGCCCTTCAGTACCTGAGCAAGTTCTACCGTTTGATACTGATCGCCCCACCCCAAGGCGTCGATGTGCTTGCTCTGGCTCGCCGCCTGCCGGTCGAATTCGATGCGATCATCGAACCCGGCAGCGACGATTGGCACAGCAGTCTCGAGACCGAGCTGCAGCGTCTGGGGCTGGAGCGTTCAGAACTGTTACCGGTGCGCAGTACCGAAAGCGACGACCCGTGGATCGAACGGGTGGACTTTCCGGTGTGCACCCTGCGCCGCGGCCATAACCAGCCGTGGAACCATTCGCCTCAGGCAATGGACGGCAAGCGCTGCGAATACGCCAGCCTCGCCGACCTCGCACATGCCCACCAAAAGGCATTGCACGCCTGAGACCGACGGCCCAGATTCGACATTGCGAGGACTGATCCATGGACGCTGCAACCAAGCTCGATCGTATCGACATCAACATTCTGGTCCAATTGCAGAAAGACGGGCGCATGACCAACGTCAGCCTCGCCGAAGCCGTGGGCCTGTCGCCCAGCCCTTGCCTGCAGCGGGTCAAACGCCTGGAAGCAGCCGGTTATATCAGCGGTTACGAAGCCCACGTCAATCTCGCCAAGTTCGCCAATTCGGTGACCGTGTTTACCGAAATGACCCTGTCGGACCACAAGCGTGCCGACTTCGTGAAGTTCGAATCGAGTATTCGCAACATCGACGAAGTACTGGAGTGCCACTTGATCAGCGGGGGTTATGACTATCTGGTGCGCTTCCTGTGCAGCAGCATCCAGCATTATCAGGAACTGATGGAATCGATCCTGGACAAGAACATCGGCATCGAAAAATACTTCAGCTACATCGTGATCAAGTCGCCGGTGGTCAAGAGCACCGTGCCGTTGCGCAGCCTGGTCAGAGCGGTTTGAGTCTTCGCAAAAAAAAGGGCTGAAAGGCCCTTTTTTCACGTGCGTTGAAAACTACGACAAAATGCAGAACACCTTGCGTACCGTCTCTTCGCTGCGCCAGGCGTTGGTCGCGCCCCGGGGCACCATCACTGTTTCACCTGCCCGTACATGATGACTGTCACCCTTCTCTGCGGTGAGGGTCACTGAACCTTGGAGAATGAACATCAGCTCGCTGTATGCGGGGTCCACCTGTTTGCGCGCATAGGCCTCGCATTGCCACAGGCCGATGCGCAGGTTAGCGGCGCTGAACAGGGTTTCGCTCCAGGCGTTCGGGGTGCTGGTCAGCAGCACATTCGCGGGCGGTGGACTGGCCGGCGATAGCGATTGGGACAAGTCGATCCGGATGGGCAATTTCGGCATGTCGGTGCAGGCTTCCAGACCCGGAAACGCCACGAACAAGCGGCGCAGTTGCCCACGGTGATGCCAGCGAACACGAACGCCACGAGGTACCACGAAGCAGTCACCGGCACTGAGTTGCAGATCGAATCCGTCGCCCTGCAAACGCAGTTCGCCCGCTTCGACGATGCCCAGTTCGACCCAGGGAAAATCCTCGATCAACAGATTCGCGCCGACGCTGACACTGCTGCCGGTCGCATACCCTTGCAGCGGATCGTGGAAGTTGATCACACGCCCGGCGGCCAGCGGATCGCCTTGCAGGGCAAAGGCTGCGCAGGGTAACTGCCGGTCGGTGTGAGGAGTGGAGTAAAGCAGGATCGGTGGCATGTTTTAACGCTCGCTCATCGGCCGATGACATCAAGGAACTGCTGCCAGCCCGCTGCCAGGCGCACGCCCGGTGCGCGGAAGGCATGCAAGGGAATAGGGTTGAAGTTGTCGCCCGCCAGCAAGCCGAGTTCGACCTTCTCGCCGGCCGTCATCGCCGCCAGCTGTCTACCCATCCAGGTCGACATCGCAACCCCGCCGCCGTTGTAGCCAATGGCGTAGAAGCTGCGCTCGTCCAGTTGTCCGGCATGGGGCAGATAATCGAGGGTCATCGCCACCAGACCTGACCAGCGATAGGCAATTTTCTGATCGCGAAGCACCGGAAAAACAACGCCCATACTGCGTTGCAGATCATCGAACGCACTCTGCGAGTCGTCTTTGCCGAATGCCCCTCGCCCGCCGAAAATCAGGCGATCACCTATGACCCGGAACCAGCGCAGCATGCGCTTGGTGTCGCCACAGACCTGCCCACCGGGCATGAGGGTAGCGAGAATGTGCGGTGGCAGCGGGTCGGTGGCAATGATCGCGCTGCGGAACGGAATCAGCCGACGATGCAAGGTGTCGGTGACGCGGGTCTGATCCGAATAACCGTTGGTGGCGTAGATCACCTGCCGGGCACTGACTCGTCCCTGCGGCGTCTGCACGATGACGCGATCACCCTCACGACGGACCTGTTCGGCGGGGCTGTTGATGAACAGTTTTACGCCGCGATCGACGAGGTGCTGAGCCATGCCGCGAGCGTAATTCAGAGGATGGATACCGCCTGCCTTGGGGGTCAGCAAGCCCCCGGAGAAGATCGTGGCGCCGGTCATTTCCCGCACCTGATCCGCCGAGATCATCACCGACGATGTGCCCCCGGTTTCGCGTTTGATCCAGTTCGCGGTGGACTCAAGACCGCCCAATGCATGAACGTTGTGCGCCGCGGCGATGTGCCCGCCCATGTGCAGGTTGGCGCCAGCGAGGCCAAGGGTTTCGACCGTCTCCACCAAGCTGTCCACGGCGGCATAACCGGTGCGGTACATCTGCAAGGCCGTGTCACGGCCGAACCGCGACATCAGTGTCGAAAAGCCCACGCGAAACTTGGGTGACACCACGCCGCCATTACGCCCGCTGGCGCCCCAGGCCAGGGTGTTGGCCTCGACGATCAGGGGCTCGCGCCCACTTTCAGCGATGTGACGAGCTGCCGAGAGGCCGGTATAACCCGCGCCGATGATCACCACGTCGCACTGCCGCTCGCCTTCAAGGGATTGCAGCGCAGGTGCAGGTTGGGCGGTGGCCGCCCATAAGCTCTGAACAGTCATGCCAGCATCTCGGATAAATAGGGACTGACGCTCGCCTGAACCGAATGGCACGCAATGCTCTGTAGCAGCACGGCCTGCCAGCGGTTGCGGTGTGTCTGCAATGCATTCATCAACTGATCCATTTCAACCGCCGGCAAGCCGCGCTGCTACAGAGGTTTTGCCAGCAACACGTCTTGCCTGTTCAGGTCAGAGCGTCGAAAGGATTCAACCCAGTTCTTTTTCTACCGCGTCAGCCAGTTGCGCCAGCGAGGTGAAGTGGTAGTGCGGTTCGGTGCGCTCGGATTCCAGCGTGCCTCCGGTGCCTTTCTGGGCGAAACGACGTTCGATCCAGCAAGTCTGGTAGCCCAGACGCATGGCGACGCCAATGTCGTGGTACTGGCTCTGGGCAACGTGCAGGATGTTTTCGAACAGAATGCCTTGGGTTGCCAGCACGCCGCGGGTGTAAGCGAAGAACTGAGGATCGGGTTTTTCGAACCGTACGTCATCGACAGTGACGCGAACATCGAATGGCTGGTCCAGGGTCTCGGCCATGTGATTCAGGGCCCAGATCTGCGAGTTGGTGGTCGCCACCAGTTTGAAGTGCTTGCGCAGACGCTTGAGCGCTTCGACCGAATCCGGGAATGCCGGGAAGTTCTTCACTGACTGAGCCAGGCCTTTGGCGTAGTCATCGTTGTCCGGCAGACCCAGCTTGGAGGCGATGACGTGGTAGCAGCGCTCCAGATCGTCCGGCCACCAGCCCGAATCGGTAGAGGCACGGGCTTCACGGTAGGCCTTGAGGATGTCGTCATCGCTGCAGGCTTTGCCCGCTTCGCCCGCCACTTCGCGCACATGGGCGAGGATGCCGGCTTCGAAATCGATCAGGGTACCGACGACGTCGAACGTCAGGGCTTTGAACTGCTTGAAAGACATAGGGCGCTCCGCAAGAAAAGTCGTGAGGATGAAACTGACTGGACGGTCCCATTATCTGCCCGCCCTCTCGCGCAATATTCTGTTTTGCCCTGCCCTTAAGGCATAACCTACTGTTTTTCTACTCGACGTACCGCAGCTGTGCTCAAAGGCTCGATTCGAGGGTTGCCGCCAGCCCCAGATGAGGGTAAAGCGCATCGATTTCCAGCATGTCCGCGCGCATTTCCTCGATGATCCAGTCGCGCACATTTTCCACGATCGGGCGCACCGGGCGGTTGCCCGGCACCACCAGACAACAGCGTCGCGAATTGACCCGAAATGTCTCTGCCGCCGGCACCAGTTCGCCCTTGCACAGTGAATTGGACACCACGTTGAGCCACCCCAGCGCGATGCCCTGGCCAAGCAAGGCCGCCTGCACCACGACCGCATAATCGGAAAACACCAGCGTGTTGTCAGCACGCCCCGGCGTCCCGAAAGGCGCTGCCCAGGCACGATCCTGATGGTCCATGCTGATCAGTGTCGGCACCTGTTTTCGGCTCCTTCCCTGCACCACATCAGCCAGATACTGAGGGTTACAGACCGGCAAGGTGATTTCTGGAATGACCAATTTTTCCGTGGCTTTCAGGCTTCCTTCATCGAGATAGCGCATGCCCAGATCGACGTCCACCAAAGGACCGCCGATTCTTCCGGACATCAGTTGGTAACGCATGTCGACCGTGGGAAAGCGCTGATTGAAGCGGCTCATGCGCGGCATCAACCAGTGGGTGGTGAAAGCCGTGGAGACCGACAGCGTGACGGTCTCGATACCGGTTGCGCGGGCTTCGATTTCGCTGATGGCCGACTCGATGGTACTGAAGCCTTCCTGCACCCGGCGAAACAGAATGCTGCCGCTTTCGGTCAGCCGGGCACCGCCTCGAACACGCTCGAAAAGCTGCACGCCGAGATGCTCTTCGAGGCGTGACAACATGCGGCTGACGGCCGGCTGACTGACGCACAGTTCATCCGCCGCCCGGGTGAAGCTGCCACAGCGGGCGGCGGCTTCGAAGACGAACAGCGAACTGGAGCTGGGGAGTTTTCGACGGAGATTTGACATGACCTGAGATTATGCCTCTCACAACTATTAGTAAATTGTCTGCTGCAAAAAAGCGCGCCTATTCTTGCGAGCGACTGCATGCAACGTTCCAGCCGTCGATCAGCCTCCTCCTGCTGTACCTCTCTATCATTCGAACGAGACCTCTTCCCGTATGGAAAACGCCCTGAAGTTTTATATCGACGGCCGCTGGGTAGAACCGTGCGGCACAGACCGCATGGCCGTGATCAACCCGGCGACAGAACAAGCGTTCGGCGAAATCGCCATGGGCAATCTGGATGACGTGGACGCTGCAGTGCACGCTGCGCGTCGTGCCTTTCCGGCATTCGCCGAGACCTCACCGGCATCGCGCAGGCAATTGCTGGAACGCGTACTTGCCGCCTTCATGAACCGATATGACGAAATCGCCGACGCCGTGATGCAAGAGGTCGGCGCGCCGAAGGCCCTGTCCCACGACTGGCAGGCCGGGATTGGCAGGTGTCATCTGGAACAGTTGCTGCTTACACTGGACACGTTCGAATTTCAAAAAAAACGGGGCACGACACTCATCAGTCAGGAGCCCGTCGGTGTGGTGGCGTTGATCACGCCGTGGAACTGGCCGATCAATCAGATCGTCTGCAAAGTTGCACCTGCCCTCGCGGCAGGCTGCACGATGGTGCTCAAACCCAGTGAGATCGCCCCGATCAACGCCTTGCTCTTCGCCCAGGTGATGCATGAAGCCGGTGTGCCCGCCGGGGTTTTCAACCTGATCAATGGTGACGGCCCGACCGTGGGAGCAGCGCTCGCGGCGCATCGGGACGTGGACATGGTTTCGTTCACCGGCTCGACCCGCGCCGGCACGGAAATCGCCCGCCTTGCAGCGCCCACGGTCAAACGCGTGCATCAGGAGTTAGGGGGCAAGTCCGCGAACATTTTGCTCGATGACGTTGACCTTGATTCAGCGGTGACCTCTGGGGTGGACAGCTGCTTTGGCAACAGTGGGCAGTCCTGCAATGCGCCGACCCGGATGCTGGTTCCCGTGGCACTGCACGATCAGGCGGTTGAAATTGCCCGCCGTGCCGCAATGGCTCACACGCTGGGCGCGCCAGACGATGCAGCTACCCGCATGGGCCCGGTGATCAGCGAACGGCAATTCGATGCGATCCAGAAGATGATCGGCATTGGCATCGAAGAAGGTGCGCAATTGGTGTGCGGTGGCCTGGGCCGACCGGCTCATCTACCCACGGGCTATTACGTCCAGCCGACGATCTTTGCCAACGTCACTCAGGACATGACGATCTCAAGGGAAGAAATCTTCGGCCCGGTGCTGGTCATCCAGCCCTATGAGACGGATGCAGACGCCGTCAGCATGGCCAACGACAGCGTGTTTGGTCTGGCCGCTTACGTGCAATCGCCCGATGTGGAACGCGCTCGAAAGGTGGCGTTGCAGATGCGCGCAGGCAGCGTCTACATCAACTACCCGAACTGGGACGCCAGCGCGCCATTCGGCGGTTACAAGCAATCGGGCAACGGGCGCGAATATGCCGAGTTCGGCCTGGAAGCATTTCTGGAAACCAAGGGCATTGTGGGATGGGGCGCGTGAGGGTCGGCCGACTCGGTTGTCTGTGAGAGCCGAGGGAGTGGGAACAATCAGACGACCAGATCAGGCTCTTTGATCGTTCCCACGCTCCAGCGTTGGCGTGCCCTGCCGGAGGCTCTGCGTCCACCGCGACGCAGAGAGTCGGCTGCTGCGTTACCACGCGGAGCGTGGGTACGATCAGGACAAGTTGAGCCCGAGAGGATCAGCTTCTTGTGAGCCAATCCGCTAGGTGCCGGAGACCTCGAAATCCCTCTGCGCCACGGTTGCCTGGGCCTTGATAAGGTCAGCGAGGCGCTCAGCGATCATGATCGTCGGCACGTTGGTGTTCGCGCAGGGAATCGACGGCATCAACGACGCATCGCACACACGTAACCCCTCGACGCCGATCACCCGACCATCTGCTGTCGTCACCGCCATCGGATCATCAGCGCTTCCCATGCGGCATGTGCCTGATGGATGCCAGGTGCCGCCGACATTGCGCTGCACGAATTCGGTCAGCGCCCGGTCATCGGCCATCAGCTTTTTCAAGGTAACACCCTGAGTCACCAAGCCATGCACCAGCCATTGACGCAAAGGGCCTGCGACGTCCAGCAACAGACTCAACACGCCTCGCTGCAAGGCATTGAACCCCCCCGGCATCGCGACTTTCGCCACCTGAGGCGAATAGCTGGAAGGGAACACCACGCTGCGCGCTCCAGCCAGCGCATCCGCCGACAGGGTCTCGGCGCCCAACCGCAGCGCCTGTTTCAAACGCTCCAGATCACGAGGATCGGACAACATGTCGAAGCGCACGACCGGCTCGTCGTTCGGATCGCTGGACGCCAGGCGCAGACGCCCCCGGGAATAGGATTTATTGACCCAGAAAAATATTGTGCCCAGACGATATCCGATGGAATGCCAACCGGAGCGAGACAGGATTGCCCCGTGCATGTCACAGGGAACCGTGCCTTGGAGCCCCGACGAAAACCGCACGATGGCCTGCTCGTGATGCTCGTCGGGAAACGCCGTACGCCCCTCGCGAGTGAGCAACGCAGAGACCGCAATCGATGGATGCTCCATCAGATTCGCCCCCACACCCGGCCGATCACTGACCAAACTGATGCCCAGTGAAATCAGGTCATCGACCGGACCAATGCCGCTGCGCAGCAGAATGGCCGGACTGTGAATCGCGCCGGCGCAAACGATGACTTCTCTGGCCATCAGCGATTCGACTGCGCCGTCCTGGCCAATGATTCTGGCCCCCACTGCGCGCCCGGATTTGATCAGTACGCGGTCTACCAGGCAGTGTGTCTTGATGGTCAGATTGCTGCGACGACGCACTTCGTCGGTCAGGTAACACACCGAGGTTGGAATCCGTTCACCCTGTTCGCTGACGCCAATGGCGCCGACGAAGACGCCCTCTTCCCACGGGCCATTCTGATCGGGTTTGTGCGCAAGGCCGCGCCCGCCCAACACGTTCATCACGCCTCGCACGAAGGGCGAAAGCCGCTCAGGCGAGGTGCGTCGAATCCGCAGAGGGCCGCTGTTGCCATGCAACGCAGCATGCTGCGGACCCCTGAAATCACTGTCGTTTTCCAGCTTGCGAAAGTACGGCAGGCAGTTGTCCCAATTCCAGCCTTGCGCACCGAGCGTTTGCCACTCGTCGTAATCGGCAGGCGCCCCTCGATTGGTCATCAGCGCGTTGATCGCCGAACCGCCGCCCAGAATCCGCGCCTGTTCGTATCGACGCTCGGCGTTGGCCCGATTGCCCATCAAGGCAGTCAGGCGACGCCAGATGTTGCTGACATCCAGGTAGGCGCGCCCCGGATACCGACTGCGAATAGCAGCCGGCATGGTCCGAGCGCTGATGTCTCGACCCGCCTCGATCAGGCAGACCTCCTTATCCGGATCTTCCGAAAGCCGCGCAGCCAGCACACAACCTGCCGAGCCGCCGCCGAGTATCAGGTAATCGATCATGTGCGCACTCCGGCCTTACTGGACGAAGGACAGCCAGCGATCCTTGGCCGCAATCCCCGCAGGCGACGCCCACCACTCTTCGGACATCATCGCCTGGCGGGCGGCATTGTCCGGCGAGCTAGGCAGTTCTTTGGCTCGTTGATCGGTGATCTTGCCGGTTGCGAAAGCGGCAGGGTTCCCTGGGCCGTAGTCGATGTACAACGGCAGGTTGGCCTGCAACTCCGGCGACACCGCTTCGTTGACGAACTTCACGGCAGCGGCGTAGTTAGGGGCGTTTTTCAGGATGCACAGCTGGGTGTTCTGCAGCAGGCCGTCGTTGTAGGTGAACGCGACATCGGGATTGCTTTTCTGCACTGCGCTGGCGCGGCCGTTCCAGATCATCAACATGTCCACCTCACCGTCGGCCAGCAACTGTGCCGATTGACCGCCCGAGGTCCACCAGACCGCAATGTTGGGTTTGATCTGCTCCAGGCGTTTGTAGGCGCGGTCGACATCCAGCGGATAGAGTTTGTCTCGGGGGACGCCATCGGACAGCAGCGCGGCTTCCAGGGTACTCATCGGATCGTTGCGCAGCGCACGGGTGCCGGGGAAGTTTTTCACATCCCAGAACTCGGCCCAGGTCTGAGGAATCTTTTTCAGGGTTTTCGTGTTGTAGCCGATGACCGAAGAATAGAACTCGTAGGCCACCGAGTACGGCGTGCGATAGGCAGCCGGCATGCCCTGCACGTTGGGCATCTTGCTCAGGTCCAGCTTCTCGATCAGCCCTTCGTTGCCGCCGCGCACGCAGTTGGACGGAGGGGTGTCGATCACGTCCCAGACCGGTTTCTTCGCCTCGCCCTGCGCCTTGACCATCGGCCAGGCGTCCGGCGCGCTGTCCTGCTTGATGGTCATGTTCAGGGCTTTCGCTGCGGGATCCAGAATGGCTTTGGTCTGCGCTTCCTGATACGCGCCCCCTTGCGAGACGAAGGTGATCTCGTCGGCCCATGCGGGCACCGCACACGCCACCGACAGGCTCAACAGGGATAAGACGGAACCGAACGCTGCAGTAACAGACAAGGTTTTCATGGCAAATCATCCTGGACGTAGATTAATTCGGCAGTGCTAAAACCTCGACTGAACACCCTGCACCGCAGTGCCTTGCTCAGGTTTGATCTTATTATTCGACCGAGCGGGAGCCTTGGACGTTACAAGAGCATGACGGCCGGGGGCAATGCACGATTAGTCAGATAGCCCATGACGTGAGGTTATGCAAAAAAATACCTTTACCCCCGCCAGTCGCTCGACCTGCGCCATCACTCACTTGATGGCGGCAAACGGCAAACGCTCGGCCAGCGCCTGCGCAAGGTAACGGGCAAACACCTGAATGCGCTGCGGGATATGGCGCCTGTGTTGATACACGGCGAAGATGTCGGCGCGAGGTGCCTGGTGGTCCGTCAATACCGCTTGCAGCCCCCCATTCTCCAGATATCCCTCAACATTCCAGCGCGAGCGCAGGATCAGCCCGTGCCCATCCAGCGCCAGGCTCAGCGCCACTTCACCATCGTTGCTCGACAGCGTTCCCCTGACCTTGTGCGAGTAATCCTGACCATCCTTGCTGAACCGCCAGATCGCGTAATCGTTGCCGAACTGGCGCAGGACAATGCAGTTGTGCTGCGCCAGATCGGCCACTCGGGTCAGCGCAGGCATAGCCTCAAGGTATCCTGGCGACGCACAGAGAATGCGCGGGTTTTCCAGCAGGCGGATGCCGATCAACCGAGAATCCGGCGGCTCCCCCATGCACACCCCGATGTCGAATAGATCATCCAGCAGGCTCAGCGGCTGGCTGGTCAACTCCAGCGAAATTTCAAGGTCCGGGTGCAAACGCGCGAAGCTCGACACGATCGGCGCCAGATGCTGACGTCCGAAACCCAGCGTGCCGTTGATTCGCAAGCGCCCCTGCAACGTGGGCTGACGGCTGTTCAGCGCGCTTTCCAGCTCTTCGAGCTGCCGCAGAATCGGGCGGCTGCCCTCCAGATACAGCGTACCTTCCGGCGTCAGCGACAATCGCCGGGTGGTGCGCTGCAGCAACTGCACGCCCAACCTGGCCTCCAGCTGGCTCAAGCGTTTGCTGACGGCGGGCAGTGACAGCCCCAGATGCCGCGCCACTTCCGTGAGGCTGCCGCGGGTTGCCACCTGCTGAAAGAAACTCAGGTCATCGATCATGCTCATCGATTCTTTCCTTAAGGCTAAGAATGGCTTTCCCGGAAGACTAATTATTAAATCAGAGAGACTGCATACACTGAGATCCGTGCCCCAATCAACCCAGGAGTCGAATCCATGAGCAGCACCCAGTACAAAATTGCAGTGATCCCCGGCGATGGCATTGGCAAGGAAGTGATGCCAGAAGGCGTGCGCGTGCTCGACGCCGTGGCTGCCCGGTTCAACCTGGAACTGCAATGGGACTGGTTCGACTTCGCCAGCGCCGATTACTACCTGACCCACGGCAAGATGATGCCGGACGACTGGTTCAACACTCTCAAGGACTATGACGCGATCTACTTTGGTGCCGTGGGCTGGCCGGACGTGGTGCCTGACCATATTTCCCTATGGGATTCGCTATTGCAATTTCGTCGTGAATTCGACCAGTACGTGAACCTGCGCCCCTGCCGCCTGATGCCCGGCGTGAAGGCCCCACTGGCAAACCGCAAGCCCGGCGACATCGATTTCTGGGTGGTGCGCGAGAACACCGAAGGCGAATACTCGAGCGTCGGCGGCAAGATGTTCCCCGGAACCGAGCGCGAGATCGTCCTGCAGGAAACCGTCATGACCCGCGTCGGCGTCGACCGCATCCTGAAATTCGCCTATGACCTGGCCCAGAGCCGGCCGAAGAAGCACCTGACCTCGGCCACCAAGTCCAACGGCATCGCGATCACCATGCCCTACTGGGATGAGCGCGTCGCCGAAATGGGCAAGCAGTACCCCGACGTCAATGTCGACAAGTACCACATCGATATCCTCACCGCGAACTTCGTCCTGCACCCGGACTGGTTCGACGTGGTGGTGGCGAGCAACTTGTTCGGCGATATCCTTTCCGACCTGGGCCCGGCCTGCACTGGCACCATCGGCATCGCGCCTTCGGCCAACATCAACCCGGAGCGCAACTTCCCGAGTCTGTTCGAGCCGGTGCATGGTTCGGCGCCCGACATCGCAGGCAAGGGCATCGCCAACCCCATCGGCCAGATCTGGTGCGGCGCAATGATGCTCGAACACCTGGGCCATCCCGAAGCCGGCGCAGCGGTGCTGACAGCAATTGAAACCGTGCTCGCGATGGGCCCGGAGAATGCGCCGCTGACCGCCGACATCGGTGGCACAGGCAACACCGAAGCGCTGGGCAAGGCCATCGCTGCTGCGGTCTGAGCGAACAAATAACGCGCAATCTCCCGTTCCGGCCGAAGGATTCGGGAGATTGTTGCGTTGGGCTCTGGCATCGTGTGGGCATCTGCCCGACTGCTTGCGAGACGCCCATGGCCCTGCTGTTCAAAGTCGATGACGCCCGCGGCGACATCTGGAAATCACTGTTCCAAACCCACGCGCCAGACATCGACGTGCGCCTGTGGCCCGACATCGGCGACCCGTCGCAGGTGCGTTACTTCGCCGCCTGGCAGCCGCCAAAGAACCTGCACGAGCGCTTCCCCCATCTTGAAGTGATATTTGCAACCTCAGCCGGGGTCGATCAGTTCGACCTGGGCGAGTTACCTGAACACATCAACGTGGTCCGCATGCTCGACCCCGGCATCGCCAAAGGCATGATCGAATACGCCTGCTTCGCGGTATTGAGCCTGCATCGGCAGATCCCGCTGTACCTGCAACAGCAGCAGGCGCGGCAATGGCAGGAGCATGAACTGATGCCCGCCAGACGCCGCCGTGTCGGGGTCATGGGCCTGGGCAATCTGGGCGTCTCTGTGCTGGAAAGCCTGCGTCCGTTCGGTTTCGAGCTGCACGGCTGGGCTCGCTCGCAAAAGCACATTGACGGCGTAGAGTGTTACGCCGCAAACGACCATCTGCAGCCGTTCCTCAATCAGTGCGACATCCTCATCTGCCTGTTGCCATTGACCGATGACACCCGCGGAATCCTCAATGCCAGAACCTTCGCGGCGATGCCCGAAGGGGCGCAACTGATCAACCTCGGGCGCGGGGGACACTTGGTGGAAAACGACCTTCTGGACGCCTTGGCGAGCGGCCAGTTGGCACATGCCATCGTTGATGTATTGAACGATGAACCGCCCGCCGAAGACCATCCGTTCTGGCACCACCCCGGCATCTGGATGACACCCCACATTGGCGCCAACACCTCCCCGGACAGCGCTTTCGAGGTGCTGCTGGCAAATATTCGTCGGCATCAGCGCGGCGAGGCCATGCTAGGCGAGATTGCCCGTGATCAGGGGTACTGAAGCCGCTCAGTACACGTCGCGCACATAACGCTTCTGTTCTGCCAGATAGCGCAAATACTCGGCGGCCCGATCAGGACTCAAACCGCCGTGCTCGGCGATGACTTCGCGCAGGGCCTGGTCGACGTCTTTAGCCATGTGCGTGGCATCGCCGCAGATGTAGATCTGCGCGCCGTCCTGTAACCAGCGCCACAGTTGTGCACCCTGCTGACGCATGCGGTGCTGGACGTAGATTTTCTCCGACTGATCGCGAGAGAACGCCAGGCTCAAGTGGGTCAGCAAGCCATCCTTATGCATGCCCTGTAACTCATCGCGATAGTAAAAATCGGTGGCCGCATGCTGCTCGCCGAAGAACAGCCAGTTGCGCCCGCGATCACCGCGCATGCGCCGCTCTTGCAGAAAGGCCCGAAACGGCGCCACACCGGTGCCCGGGCCGATCATGATGATCGGTACGTCACCATCGGCCGGTGGGCGGAAATGCTGAGTTGGCTGGACAAAGATCGGCACTTCGCAGTCGTCCGCGCGATCGGCAAGAAACGTCGACGACACACCCTTGCGTTTGCCATAGCGCACGGCAGAAACGGTCAGATGAACTTCGTCCGGATGGGCCATCGCGCTGGAGGCAATTGAGTAAAGGCGCGGCTGCAGTGGTTTGAGATTTGTCAGCAGTTCCTGGGCCGAACACCTCACGGGGAATTCGCGCAGCACGTCCGCCAGTTGCCGGCCCCAGAGCCAGTCTTTCAACTCGCTTCTGAACGGCTCGGTCAGCAGATTTCTCAGCTCGCTGCTGCCGCTGCGCTCGGCGATGAAAGCCAGCGCCTCTGCATTGGGTCGTGCGATTTCGATTCGCTCTGTCAGAGCCACACGCAATGGCACATCCCCGAATTTGTCGAGGAGGACCGATTGCTCGCCATTCAAGGCGGTGAGTTCCAACACCTCGTCGACCAGCGCAGGGCAGTTGCGCGGCCAAACGCCCAGCGCATCCCCAGAGTTGTATTTCAGACCGGAGTCGCCGAGCGTCAACGCGAATTGGCGAGTGTCCTTGCTGGCGCCCTCCCCGTTCAAGCGTCGGTTGATCGCCAATTTCGCCGGGTGCGGGCGCTCACGGGTTGGTTGGTCGTCTGGCGCAGTGTCAGCGACTTCGATATCGGGTATGTCCAGCGCCAGCGCCTGTTGCAGCGCCTTGAACCAGCCATCGGCGTTGTCGTGAAAATCACCGTCGCAATCGACTCGTGGAATCAACGGTGATGCCCCCAACGTCAGCAAACGCTGATCCAGATTCCTGCCGTGCTGGCAAAAGCTCTCGTAGCTCGGATCACCCAGCGCCAACACGGCATAGCGCAGCGACTCCAGGCGTTCTTGTTGAGCCGTCAGTGACTGCCAGAAGCCTTGACCATTATCGGGCGAATCGCCATCGCCAAACGTGCTGCTGATCAGCGCGACGTTGCTCACTTCACTCAGTCGCGCCACCGGGAAACTGTCCATCGCAGCCACCTGCACGACGATACCCGCGGTGCGCAGATGAGTGCCGAAGCGCTTGGCCAGGGTTTCGGCGTTGCCGGTTTGTGAGGCCCAGAGCAGGGTCAATACCGGCTCGCCCGGCGGAGCTTCCTGTACTTCGGCTTCTGCCTGCGGCAGGTCGAGAAAACGGTGGGCGATCAGCTCGACCTTGCGCAACGCCACGGCGCAGAATTTGAATTCAGGCTGCCGGGAAATCGGGTCGACAGCATCGCTGGTCACGGCGTTGATCGCCAGGTGTTCCCCGTAGACATCGTTCCAGTGAAATGGCGCGAAGCAGTTGCCGGGGCGCACCCGGTTGGTGATGACCGCAGGCAACACGGCCTGTCCCCGGACCGAGCGCACTTCCACAGCGTCCTTGTCGCGAATGCCCAACACAGCAGCATCGTCGGGATGGATTTCCACGAATGGCCCGGGATTGAGCTTGTTCAGCGTCGCCACTTTCCCGGTCTTGGTCAGGGTGTGCCATTGATGTTGCAAGCGCCCAGTGTTGAGCACCATCGGGAAGGCAGAATTGGGCATTTCGGCGGGGGGCATGTGCGGGCGCGGCAGGAACATCGCCTTGCCGTTTGCCGTGGCGAAAACAATCGCCGGGCGCTCACCCTGTTCATCCAGCCGAGTGGCCTGACTGACACCGTCATTGAGGTAGCGGATCGGGTTGCGCGTGCCGATGTCGTCTGGGGCGCACGGCCATTGCAGCGACTGATCGCGCAGCCTGGCGTAGCTTGCGCCTCGAATGTCGTAGCCGGTTTTCGGGTTCCAGGCCTGTTTGATTTCCTCGAAGACTTCCTCCGCCGAGGCATAGCTGAAGCCTTCGGCAAAACCCATGGCACAGGCGACCCGGGCGATGATCTGCCAGTCCGGCAACGCCTGCCCCGGCGCATCGACGGCTTTTTGCGTGAGGTTCAGGTTGCGCTCGGAATTGATCATCACCCCTTCGGCTTCTGCCCACAGCGCGCCGGGCAGGAGGATGTCGGCGTAGCGATTGGTTTCGGTGTCCAGGAACGCGTCCTGAGTAATGACCAACTCGGCGGTCTGCAGCGCTTCAATCACCGTGGCGCGGTTGGCCACGCTCGCCACCGGGTTGGTGCAGATGATCCAGCAGGCTCTGATTGCCCCGTCGCGCATCTGTTCGAACATGTCGATGGTGCCGCCGCCGAGCTGCTGGCCGAGGCTGCCACGGGGAATCGCCCACAGGTCTTCGATAAAGCTGCGATCCGATTCGACCAGAACCGAGCGTTGCCCCGGAAGGCCAGGCCCCATGTAGCCCATCTCCCGACCGCCCATGGCATTGGGCTGGCCGGTGAGCGAGAACGGCCCGCTGCCCGGACGGCAAATCGCCCCGGTCGCCAGGTGCAGGTTGCACAGCGCATTGGTGTTCCAGGTGCCGTGGGTGCTCTGGTTCAAACCCATGGTCCAGCAGCTCATCCACTCCGGCGCCTGGCCGATCATCTGCGCGGCCTGACGAATGTCGGCTTCGGCCAGCCCCGTGATCTGCGCGACCTTCTGAGGGGTGTAATCGGCGAGAAAGCCCGGCATGGTCTCCCAGCCTTCAGTGAACGAGGTGATGAAGTCTGTATCGATGTCGCCGCTTTCCAGCAGTAGGTGCAGCAGGCCGTTGAGCAACGCCAGATCGGTACCGGGTTTGATCTGCAGAAACAGGCTGGCTTTGTCCGCTGTGGCGCTGCGCCGGGGATCGACCACGATCAGCTTCGCGCCAGCCTTGACCCGATCCATCATGCGCAGGAACAGGATCGGGTGACAGTCCGCCATGTTGGCGCCGATCACGAAGAACAGATCGGCCTTGTCGAAATCGTCATAGGAACCCGGTGGGCCGTCCGAACCCAGCGACAGCTTGTAACCGCTCCCCGCGCTGGCCATGCACAGCCGCGAATTGGACTCTATGTTGTTGGTGCGCACAAAGCCCTTGGCCAGTTTGTTGGCCAGATACTGAGCTTCCAGAGACATCTGCCCCGACACATAAAAAGCCAGTGCGTCCGGGCCGTCACGGTCGAGGATTGCACGCAGGCGCTGTGCGGTTTCGCCAATGGCTGACTCCATGTCGGTGCGCGCGGGGTCCTGGTTGCGCCGATGACGCAGCCAGGCCGCGTCCATCCGTCCCGACTCGGCGATGGCCTGCCCACAGGTCGTGCCTTTAGTACACAGGCGGCCGAAGTTGGTGGGGTGAGTCTTGTCACCGCTGACCTTGATCACACGATTGTTTTCGACCTGCATGACGATGCCGCAGCCGACACCACAATAAGGACACACACTTCGCACGCTGTTGCTCGCCATAGCCCATTTCCCGAAACCAAAAAAAGACGCCCTGTTCTCCCCCGTTGAAAACGGAGAGCACACGGCGCCTTTGTCGTGGAGAGGGCAATCGGCGTTGACTGCCTATAGCCGGGTAGTTGCAAAGGACAGGCCAGTCTTCTGCATCTGCCTGTGGCCGCACGGGATGTCGGAGATGACGCACCGAAAATCGTTGGCGCTGGTAAGCCGGATTGCTACAGGTTGGGGCGGGCAACGCAAAACCGCACAGTTTTTGTGCCGAATAGCAATGGCTAACGCTGGTTTTTGTAGCCCTCCGGCTTGCCGGCGCAGGCAATTACAAGAACGCCACCGCCAGCAAGCCGGACGGCTACCGGGTTGATCGGTGCTCAACGACCGCGCTGGCACACCCATTGCTTTATCACTTTCAAGTCCAGCCTGAATGCGTGGTTGGCAGCCCTGGTCGGTCAACGATGATCGTCCGCCCCTCAAGGCAATGGGCTCAGCAGGTTGTGCCGACACTGTGGTCGAGCGACAACCCATAAAAGAACAGGCAAAGGCGCCTGGAACCGAAAGGTTCCGGGCGCCTTTTTTTTGCTTTCAAAAAACCTGATTGGCCTTGGCCGGGACTCGATATGAACACCACAGTCGCCCCTCTGAACGATGTGCAGACACTGATCGTCGTTGGTAACGGGATGGTCGGTCACCACTGCGTCGAGCAACTCATCGCCGCCGGTGCCCTTGAGCGCTACCGCATTCATGTCTTCGGTGAAGAAGGCCAGCGTGCCTACGACCGCGTGCACCTGTCTGAATACTTTGGCGGGCGTGATGCCGAGTCGCTGGCCCTGAGCGATGCCTCCTTATATGAGCAACCGGGGCTGAGCCTGCATCTGGGTGTTCCGGTACTGGAGATCGACCGAACCCGCCGCGAAGTCATCACGTCCAAAGGCTGTTTCGCCTACGACAAGCTGGTGCTGGCGACCGGTTCCTACCCTTTCGTACCGCCGATTGAAGGCGCTGAAGGCCATTCGCGGCTGGTCTATCGCACGCTGGACGATCTGGACACCATTCGCGCCGCTGCCGAAAAAGCTAAACGTGGGGTCGTGGTTGGCGGCGGGCTGCTCGGTCTGGAAGCGGCGAATGCCTTGAAATCCCTCGGCCTGGAACCCCACGTGGTTGAGTTCGCGCCACGTCTGATGCCGGTGCAGCTGGACGATCATGGCGGCGCGGCGCTGAAGGCCCGGATCGAAGCGCTGGGGGTTGGCGTGCATCTGTCTCGCGCCACTCAGTCGATCAGCGCGGGCGAGCAATACCGCTACCGCATGAACTTCGCAGGGGACGAATTCCTTGAAACCGACCTGATCGTCTTCTCCGCGGGCATTCGTCCACAAGACGCCCTCGCCCGCCAATGCGAGCTGGAACTGGGCCCACGGGGCGGTATCGCGATTGACGAACATTGCCGCACCAGCGACGCCGACATCTTCGCCATCGGTGAATGCGCCGCCTGGAACGGCAGCGTCTTCGGCCTGGTCGCGCCGGGTTATCAGATGGCGCGCAACGTCGCGGCCCAGCTGTGCGATCTGGACAACGAGCCGTTCTTCGGCGCCGACATGTCGACCAAACTGAAACTGCTCGGCGTCGATGTCGGCTCCATCGGCGATGCTCATGGAGCACTGACTGGTGCGCGCAGCTATCGCTTTATCGATGAAGCCACCGGAAGCTATCGGCGCCTGGTGGTTTCCGCTGACGGCACCCAGGTGCTCGGCGCGGTGCTGGTCGGCGACAACAGTTACTACGACACCCTGCTGCAGTACGCGCAGAACGGTATCAAGCTACCCGCCGATCCATCTAGCCTGATCCTGCCCCACAGCGAAGGCGCTCCCACTCTGGGCGCCGATGCACTGCCTGCGACGGCGACCATCTGCTCGTGCCACAACGTCAGCAAAGGCGCGATCTGCTCCGCGATCGACGGCGGCTGCACCGACCTCGCCGGCATTAAAACGTGCACCAAGGCGGCGACCGGTTGCGGCGGTTGTTCTGCACTGCTCAAGAGCGTGTTCGAACACGAACTCACCGCCCGTGGCGTGGCTGTCGACAAGAGCCTGTGCGAGCACTTCGCTTTCACGCGTCAGGAGCTGTACGCCCTCGCCCGCGTGGAAAGCATCGAGAGTTTCGAAGAGATGCTGGCCCGCCACGGCAAGGGCCACGTCGGTTGCGACATCTGCAAACCAGCGGTCGGTTCCATTCTTGCGTCATGCTGGAACAAGCCGATCATGGACCCGTCGCTGGTGCCATTGCAGGACACCAACGACACCTTCATGGCCAACATGCAGAAGAACGGCACCTACTCGGTGGTGCCGCGCATTCCGGCTGGCGAAATCACCCCCGACGGCCTGATCGCCATCGGCGCCGTGGCGAAGAAATACGACCTGTACACCAAGATCACTGGCGGCCAGCGTATCGACCTGTTCGGCGCGCAACTTCATGAGCTGCCGGACATCTGGGCCGAGCTGATCGCCGCCGGTTTCGAAACCGGGCATGCGTACGGTAAATCGACACGCACGGTGAAGTCCTGCGTCGGCAGCACCTGGTGTCGTTACGGCGTGCAAGACAGCGTGCAAATGGCGCTGAGCATCGAGGATCGCTACAAGGGCCTTCGCTCGCCGCACAAGCTCAAATTCGCGGTCTCCGGCTGCACCCGCGAATGCGCCGAAGCCCAGAGCAAGGACATCGGCGTGATCGCCACCGAGAACGGCTGGAACCTGTACGTCTGCGGCAACGGCGGCATGCGCCCGCGCCATGCCGAACTGTTCGCCACCGACCTGGATGACGAAACACTGATTCGCTACATCGACCGCGTGCTGATGTTTTACATCCGCACCGCTGACAAATTGCAGCGCACGTCGGTCTGGCGCGAGTCGCTTGAAGGCGGGCTGGATTACCTCAAGGCTGTTGTGATCGACGACAGCCTGGGGCTGGCTGCCGAGTTGGAACAGCAAATGCAACTGGTGGTGGATCGCTATGAATGCGAGTGGGCGAATGCCCTCAAGAGCCCGGAAAAACTTAAGCGCTTCCGCACCTTCGTCAACGACAAAAGCGCGGACCCGGACATTCATTTCGTCAAGGAACGCAGCCAGCGTCGCCCGGCACGCGCCGGTGAACTCAACCTTATTCCTGTTGCGGAGATCGCGCGATGAGCCAGTCCAATGCGTTGATGATGGACCCGTCGCAAACTCAGGCCTGGCGCGCGGTGTGCGCCCGTCAGGATCTGGTGCTCAACTCTGGCGTCGTGGCGCTGGTGGGCACGGCGCAAGTGGCGCTGTTTTACGTGGCTTCAATCAGTGGCACGCCGCAGTTGTTCGCGGTGGACAATCGCGATCCGGTCTCAGGGGTCAACGTGATCGGGCGAGGTTTGATCGGGAGTCTGGCGGGGGATCTGGTGATTGCTTCGCCGCTGTATAAGCAGCATTACCGGCTGGAGGATGGGACTTGCCTGGAAGATCCGGCGTTGAGGTTGCGGACCTGGCCGGTGCGGTTGGTGGGGGATGTGGTTGAGGTTGATGTGGGGTGAGGTGTTTTTGGCTATGCCGTTGGCGTTGGCGTTGAGGCCGGGTGCATAGCCGTTATGAGTGGTGGCGCTTGTTGGTTTGGCCTAACGGCCAACCTGTTTCGCCTTCGGCGAGTTACTTGAAAAGACACCAAGTAACCAAGTGTCCTGGCTCCTGGTTGGGTTCCTCCTTCGTCGGAATTCCCTCACTCCGGCGACGCTCCGTGGGCCCGCCGCCATCCGCCATCCATGGCGGGGGGCGGCTCTCGCGGCATCCATGCCGCTCGGCCCACGCAGCGCCGCCTGCGTTCGGCCTGCACCCAAGTCGCGATTTGTGGTGTCTGGGCTGTTGCGTAAGAAGATCAAGATCAAGATCAACAGCAACGGCAACGGCAACGGCAACGGTCTACATCAAACCTGTAGCAGTCCGGCTCGCCGGCGGGGCGATCTTGAAGGCATCACCGCCAGCAAGCCGGACTGCTACGGATTCGCGACGATTACGGATTTTGAACTGAACATTTGACCCTGTGGGAGAAGCTGGAGCTGTGCGACAGCAGCGAAGCGGTGGGTCAGATGGCTCATCTGCAACTGACCCATCGCCATCGTCCGAATCGCGGCCCGTACCGTCGCGACCTCCGGCGTCTCCCACAGGGTTCGCGTGAAACCCCAGAGCTGTGTTCGCTGTTGATCTTGATCTTGCTTCTAAGCGCGCGTCAGTTCAGACGCCACAAATCGCGACTTGGGTGCAGGCTGAACGCAGGTGGCGTGGAGGGGGCCGAGCGGCATGGATGCCGCGAGAGCGCCACAAGGACATGGATGTCCGTTCGGCGCGGGCCCACGGAGCGTCGCCGGAGTGAGGGTATTCCGACGAAGGAGGAACCCAACCAGGAGCCAGGACCCTTGGTTACTTGGGGTCCTATCAAGTAACTCGCCGAAGGCGAAACAGATCTGGCGTTAGCCAGAGCCCTATCAGCCGCGCCGCGATTACGTGGCGTATCCAGATTTCCAGCTGCACACGAAAGCGTGTGGGAGCTGCTGGAGCTGTGCGACAGCCGCGAAGCGGTGGGTCAGATGGTTCATCTGCTAAATGACGCACCGCAATCGCTGCCGTCGTGACCTCCGGCGTCTCCCACAGGAATTGCGTCAGGACGGACAGCTGTGTTCGCTGTTGATCTTGATCTTGATCTTGCTTCTAAGCGCGCGTCAGTTCAGACGCCACAAATCGCGACTTGGGTGCAGGCTGAACGCAGGTGGCGTGGAGTGGGCCGAGCGGCATGGATGCCGCGAGAGCGCCGCAAGGACATGGATGTCCGTTCGGCGCGGGCCCACGGAGCGTCGCCGGAGTGAGGGTATTCCGACGAAGGAGGAACCCAACCAGGAGCCAGGACCCTTGGGGGTCCTATCAAGTAACTCGCCGAAGGCGAAACAGATCTGGCGTTAGCCAGAACCCTATCACCCGCGCCGCGATTACGTGACCTATCCAGATTTCCAGCTGCACACGAAAGCGTGTGGGTGCTGCTGGAGCTGTGCGACAGCCGCGAAGCGGTGGGTCAGATGGCTCATCTGCTAAATGACGCACCGCAATCGCTGCCGTCGTGACCTCCGGCGTCTCCCACAGGAATTGCGTAAAAATCGAAGGCTGCGTTCGCTTCTGATTTTGCTTCTAAGCGCGCGTCAGTCTAGGCGACACAAATCGCGACTTGGGTGCAGGCTGAACGCAGGTGGCGTGGAGTGGGCCGAGCGGCATGGATGCCGCGAGAGCCGCCCCCCGCCATGGATGGCGGATGGCGGCGTGCCCACGGAGCGTCGCCGAAGTGAGGGAACCCGAGGAACGAGGGCCAAGCCAGGAGCAGGGACACTTGGTTACTTGGTGTCTTTTCAAGTAACTCGCCGAAGGCGAAACAGGTCTGGCGTTAGCCAGAACCAAAAATCAGCACCGCACAAATGACGGATATTACCCACCATTCCAGCGCCACCGAAAAAACCCAAAAAACCAAAAAAAAACCAAAAAAAACCCAAAAAAATGGGCAACCGAAGTCGCCCAAAATGCCTTGCGTGCTCTTTTTAGAAGACTCAGTCCTTGCCGCGCTTGTGCGAGTCCCTCCAGATGAATAAGGCCAGGCCTGAGAAAAAACTCAGCATCAGCATGACCGTGATCACACCGCCTACCACCGCATGGTCGAGAAACATGAACGCCCCTCCTGCTGAGACCCTGTTCGATGGGTGCAGAGTAATCAGAGGCAAAGTGAGGAGTATTGATCCAGGTCAACGTCACCGCGCTTGGCGGCAACTCATCGACTGGATCGAAACAAGAAGGGAGGTCTAGCGCTTTTTTGGCTTGTTCTTGGGCTTTTTCTTGCCCTTGCCCAACGGCATCGCCTGCTCGAAAGCCTGACGCACCTCGTTGAGCCGCTTGTCGTTGAGATCGTGAACACGCTTGGCGCGTTCGACGCTCAGGTCTACCAGTTTTTCATCTTCGCTCATGGCGTGCCGTTCTCGAATGCCCAATGGCGACAATAATGCGCAATCGCGTCGGCGCTGACCAGCACCTCAGACTTTCAGATCCACCCACAAGCCCTGACGCGGCTCGTCATCGATGATCGGCACCACCGGCACCGTGTTGTCGGCATTCAGGTAATCGCCTGGCATGGCCGGGCCTTTATGAGCAGTCTGCTGAGCGGCCTTATCCTCATCCTCGTTCAGATCGGGATGACGATCGGCGGTTCGCCGGTCGCGGCGACGCCTTTGCTGTCGGCGTTGCTCTTCGCGCAGCATCAACTGCGCCTGCTCGGGGTCACGCTCGCCCATGTTGATCGTGGTTTCGCTAGAGCTCGGCTGCACGGGCGCGACGGGCGGGATGTCCGGTGTCGGCCTGACCGGGTCCTGCTGCGCAGTCACGGGGGCCGCACTCAAGGGGATCAGCGGTGGCAGCATGGTAATGGTCTCCTGTTATCAAGCTGTCGGCTGCCGTTTCGTCGACTTGAGCCGTTAGAAGAGGAAGTTTGGACTATGTTTCTCGCAACAAGTGCCAGCGCAAGGCCACTTACCCAATAAATACGGGGCTTTTTACAATGTGGCTTTGGTCTGGACCGCTTGTTCCGTTACCATAGTCGGCTTTTTCAAGGCGGGAGTCAGGCAGCATGGCGCAGCAGTATCAACCGGGGCAACGCTGGATTAGCGACAGCGAAGCCGAGCTGGGTTTAGGCACCGTTCTGGCACAGGACGGCCGCTTGTTGACCGTGCTCTATCCGGCCACTGGCGACACCCGCCAGTATGCTTTGCGCAATGCCCCTTTGACGCGGGTGCGCTTCTCGCCGGGTGACACCATCACCCACTTCGAGAACTGGAAAATGACCGTTCGCGAAGTCGACGACGTCGACGGCCTGTTGGTCTACCACGGCCTCAACGCGCAGAACCAACCGGTGACCCTGCCGGAAACCCAACTCTCGAACTTCATCCAGTTCCGTCTGGCCAGCGACCGTCTGTTCGCTGGGCAGATCGACCCGCTGGCCTGGTTCTCCCTGCGCTATCACACACTGGAGCACACCAGCCGTCAGCTGCAATCCTCGCTGTGGGGCCTGGGCGGCGTTCGCGCCCAGCCTATCGCGCACCAGTTGCACATCGCCCGTGAAGTCGCCGACCGCATCGCACCGCGCGTTCTGCTGGCCGACGAAGTGGGCCTGGGCAAGACCATCGAAGCCGGTCTGGTGATCCATCGCCAGTTGCTCTCGGGCCGCGCCAGCCGCGTGCTGATCCTCGTGCCGGAAAACCTCCAGCACCAGTGGCTCGTGGAAATGCGCCGTCGCTTCAACCTGCAGGTCGCACTGTTCGACGCCGAGCGTTTCATCGAGAGCGATGCCAGCAACCCGTTCGAAGACACTCAACTGGCGCTGGTTTCGCTGGAGTGGCTGGTGGACGACGAGAAGGCTCAGGACGCGCTGTTCGCAGCGGGCTGGGATCTGCTGGTGGTCGACGAAGCTCACCACCTGGTGTGGCACGAAGAAAAAGCCAGCCCGGAATACTCGCTGGTCGAGCAACTGGCCGAAGTGATTCCTGGTGTATTGCTGCTGACCGCGACCCCGGAGCAATTGGGTCAGGACAGCCACTTCGCGCGTCTGCGACTGCTCGACCCGAACCGTTTTCACGACCTGCACGCCTTCCGCGCCGAAAGCGAGAACTATCGCCCGGTGGCCGAAGCCGTTCAGGAACTGCTCGATCAAGGCCGTTTGTCTCCTGAAGCCCACAAGACCATCCACGGCTTCCTCGGTGCAGAAGGCGAAGCCCTGCTGGGCGCCGTGGCCGATGGCGACACCGAAGCCAGTGCTCGCCTGATCCGTGAACTGCTCGATCGTCACGGCACCGGTCGTGTGCTGTTCCGTAACACCCGCGCCGCGGTGCAAGGCTTCCCGGAACGCAAACTGCATCCGTACCCGCTGCCTTGCCCGGCCGAATACCTGGAATTGCCGATTGGCGATCATGCCGACCTGTACCCGGAAGTCAGCTTCCAGGCTCAGGGCGAGACCAGCGAAGAAGAACGCTGGTGGCGCTTCGACCCTCGCGTCGACTGGCTGATCGACACTCTGAAAATGCTCAAGCGCGTCAAAGTGCTGGTGATCTGTGCCCACGCTGAAACCGCGATGGACCTGGAAGACGCCCTGCGCGTGCGCTCCGGTATCCCGGCCACCGTGTTCCACGAAGGCATGAACATCCTCGAGCGTGACCGCGCCGCCGCCTACTTCGCTGACGAAGAGTTTGGCGCGCAAGTGCTGATCTGCTCGGAAATCGGCAGCGAAGGCCGCAACTTCCAGTTCTCGCACCACCTGGTGCTGTTCGACCTGCCGGCGCATCCGGACCTGCTGGAGCAGCGAATCGGCCGCCTGGACCGTATCGGCCAGAAGCACATCATCGAACTGCACGTGCCGTACCTGGAAACCAGCCCGCAAGAACGCCTGTTCCAGTGGTACCACGAAGCGCTGAATGCGTTCCTCAATACCTGCCCGACCGGCAACGCCCTGCAACACCAGTTCGGCCCGCGTCTGCTACCGCAACTGGAAGGCGGCGACGAAGACGACTGGCAGGCGCTGGTCAATGAAGCCCGCGCCGAGCGTGAGCGTCTGGAAAGCGAGCTGCACACTGGCCGCGACCGTCTGCTGGAGCTTAACTCCGGTGGCGCTGGCGAAGGCGAGGCGCTGGTCGAGGCGATTCTCGAGCAGGACGATCAGTTCACCCTGCCGATCTACATGGAAACCCTGTTCGACGCGTTCGGCATCGACAGCGAAGACCATTCGGAAAACGCCCTGATCCTCAAGCCGAGCGAAAAGATGCTCGACGCCAGCTTCCCGCTCGGTGACGACGAAGGCGTGACCATCACTTACGACCGCAACCAGGCGCTGTCCCGCGAGGACATGCAGTTCATTACCTGGGAGCACCCGATGGTGCAAGGCGGCATGGACCTGGTGCTGTCCGGCTCCATGGGCAATACGGCCGTTGCACTGATCAAGAACAAGGCGCTGAAACCCGGCACCGTGCTGCTTGAGCTGCTGTATGTCAGCGAAGTGGTTGCACCGCGCTCGCTGCAACTGGGCCGCTACCTGCCGCCGGCCGTCCTGCGCTGCCTGCTGGACGCCAACGGTAACGACCTGTCCGGCCGCGTTTCTTTCACGACCCTGAACGATCAACTGGAAAGCGTGCCCCGCGCCAGCGCCAACAAGTTCATCCAGGCCCAGCGCGACGTGCTCAACCCGCAGATCAACGCCGCCGAAAGCAAGATTGCGCCGAAACACGCCGAGCGCGTGGCCGAAGCACAACGTCGTCTGGCAGCCGATACTGACGAAGAACTGGCACGTCTGACCGCCCTGCAAGCGGTCAACCCGACCGTGCGCGACAGCGAACTGACTGCCTTGCGCGAGCAGCGCGAGCAAGGTCTGGCGATGCTGGAAAAGGCGGCACTGCGTCTGGAAGCGATCCGGGTGCTTGTCGCCGGATAAGTTTGATCATGCCCACGCTCTGCGTGGGCATGCATCCCTTGCTGCCCCGCGTCACATCAACAGGCGGACGCGGAGCGTCCAGCCCAGCGTTACCACGCAGAGCGTGGGAACGGTCAATAACTTCACGCCACCGACGGCTTCCCCCCCTGCCCCACCGGCTCATCGGCCAGCATCCGTTCGCGCATCCGCTGCGCATCCCGGCTAAAACACTTCGATGCCCGCACCAGAAACACCAGCGCGAAAAACAGCGCCACGGGAATCAGATACATCGCGTCATGCAGCCCCACGGCCTTGAACGCCTCGGTCATCTCCCCGACCTGCGCCGCGTACATCGCCGAATGAGCGAAGTGATCCGACAACAACCCGACCACCACCGGCCCCAGACCACCACCCAACAGATACAATCCGGCGAAGAACAGCGCCATCGCCGTCGCTCGCAGCCGCGGCTGAACCACGTCCTGAATCGCGGTGTAGACGCAGGTATAGAAGTTGTATGAGAACAGCCAGCCTACGCTGAACACCGCGACGAACACGCCGATCTCGATACGCCCGGCATGCAGTGCATAACCGGTGCACAGGCTGGCAACGGTCATGCTCAGTGCCGCGAACATCAGCCGACCGTTGGCAAAGCGCTGATGCAGCTTGTCAGCGATCCAGCCGCCCGCCGTCAAACCGACGAGCCCGGTTACCCCCACGATCATGCCTGTTGCCATCGCAGCTTCCTGCAAAGGCAACAAAAAATACCGCTGCAGCATCGGCACCATGAACGAGTTACACGCGTAGGTTGAAAAGTTGAACGCCAGGCCCGCCAGTACCAACCAGCGAAAAGTAGGGATCGACAATACGCGTCGGATCGGCCGGTCGATTTTCTCCTGCGATATCGCCACGCTTTCCGCAGCACCGCGCGCGGGTTCGCGGATGAAGAACATGAATATCGCCAGTACCAAACCCGGCACTGCTGCGATGAAGAACGGTGCACGCCAACTGTCGAATGCCTTGACCATCGCGCCGATGGTGAAAAACGCCAACAACAGCCCTAACGGTAGGCCGAGCATGAAGATGCCCATGGCCCTGGCGCGTTTGTGAGCGGGAAACAGATCGCCGATCAGTGAGTTGGCGGCAGGGGCATAACTCGCCTCGCCGATGCCCACGCCCATGCGCACCAGCAAAAACGCCCAGAAGTTGCCAACCAGGCCGTTCACCGCTGTCAGGCCACTCCACACCGCCAGGCCCCAGCCCATCAGTTTACGCCGCGAGCCATTGTCGGCCATGCGCCCAAGGGGCAAGCCGGCGATCGCATAAACGAGCGTGAACGCCGTGCCGATGATCCCCAGCTGGAAATCGCTCAGCAGCCATTCCTTGCGAATCGGCTCGATGATGATCGCCGGGATCGTGCGGTCGAAGAAGTTGAACAGGTTGGCCAGAAACAGCAGGAACAGAATGCGCCACGCGTTCGCCGCCTGAGTCGAATGATCCATGGGTCGATCTCTATTATTGTTGTTGTTCGGCCAGACACGACCAGGCCAGGAAAGGGAAATCTAGTCAGCCCGCAGGCAGCTGTCTGTGATTATTCGCCAGACTGATATCAGTCCATCGCAACCAAGCTGGCGCGCTGATTTCATCCGCGTCGCGCTTGCAGATTTCAAGCGTCATACACATCCAGAAATATTTTCTGAGGCCGCTTCCCAAGCGCAATGGAAGGCCTAGAATGGCCAGCCGATTCAACCCCCTTTCCTACTTTCCTCCTCGGTTATAACCCATGTCCGACGTCAGTCCGTGCCTGAATTATGGTGCCTGCTGTTCACATTTTCGCGTGTCTTTTTTTTGGGGTGAGTGCGCATCGGCGGGAGGTACGGTGCCCGACGAACTGGTGAGCAGCATCAGCCCCAGTCGCGTGGCGATGCTGGGCACCAACTGCAAATCCGTGCGCTGTACATCCCTTGAGGGTGAGGTCGGCAAGGGCACCAGCTGTTCAATTTATGAACAGCGCTCCAGTACCTGTCGCGAGTTCGAAGCCTCGTGGACAGATGGCCAACACAACCCGGATTGCGACGCCGCTCGGGCGGCATTCGGTTTGCCGGCCATTTGCGCGCCGCCCGTCAACGATGATGACTGGACTTTACTGCCAGATGAGGCAGCCATCGCTTAGAACTATTCGCGATAACTGTTATTTCGAAATAGTTTGTACGTCCGTCCCCAAACAGGTGTTTAAACCCGAGCCACTTCTATAATCATCGCAAAGTGCCATCAGTTACCCAGACTGAGGTTACTCCGGCAGTGAACACATGGAGCGTGCTATGGATTGGCTGGGTTTGCATTTTTTACCCTCTATGCCGGCAGATGGCCGGATGCTGATGGAATGCAGTCACAACCCCCTGCTCATCCTGCTTGCTTATCTGGTGGCCTGTGCCGCCAGCTTCGCAACGCTGGACATCGCCGAGCGGATCGGACACGTCGACAACGCGACGGCAAGGATTCGCTGGCGAGGGTTGGGCGCCTTGTGTCTGGCAGTGGGTATCTGGGCCATGCATTTCATCAGCATGTTGTCGTTCCAGGCCCCGCTGGAAATGCACTACGACCTGCCGGTCACTGTCGCCTCGCTGGCCATTGCGCTGATTGCCGGGATCGTGGCGATGGAGACCCTTAGCCATCAGAAACTCCAACCCGCGCAATATCTGTTCGCCTCGATTTGCATCGGCCTCGGCATCGCGGCCATGCATTATGTCGGCATGTCTGCCATGCGCTCCGGGGCTACGCAGTACTACGAGCCCGTGCGCTTCATCGCCTCTATCGTGATCGCGATTGCCAGCAGCCTGGCGGCATTGGTGCTGGCCATTCATTTGCGTCAAGGCAGCGGAGTCTTTCATCAACTGCTCAAATACGGCGCCAGCCTGGTACTGGGCGCCGGGATCGTAAGCACGCATTTCATGGGTATGTGGGCACTGCATCTGATGGTTCCTGCCGGAGCGCAGTTTCAGCCACCGTCTACGGAAAACAGCCTGCAATTGAGCCTGACCATCGCCTTGATCGTGCTGCTGATCATTGCCGGCAGTGTCAGCGCAGCGCTGGCGGACAAAAAACTGCAGGCCAAGGAACGCGACCTGAAACGGGTCAACGCATTGCTCAGCCAGCTCGATCAGGCGCGGGTTTCGCTGCAACAGGTCGCGCATTTCGATGCGCTGACCAATCTGATCAACCGCCGAGGCTTCAACCAGATCTTCGCCGAGCGGCTGATGGAGCAGAAACTTGCGCAAGGCATGCTCGCCGTGATGTTTCTGGACATCGATCATTTCAAGCGTATCAACGACAGCCTCGGCCACGATGCCGGAGATGAACTGCTGAAGGTCATTGCCGAACGAATCCGCAGCGCGACCCGCGCCAACGATGTGGTCGCCCGCTTTGGTGGCGACGAGTTCTGCATTCTCATCGCCTTGCACAACACCGACGAGGCGCTGAACCTGGCGCAGCGAGTCATGCATAAGATGAAAGAACCGATTGCGCTGTCCGGCCGGCGCATGGTCATGACCACCAGCATCGGCATCAGCGTCTATCCCCAGGACGGCGAAACCTCGGAAGAACTGCTCAAGCACGCGGATCTGGCGCTTTATCAGTCCAAGGGCCATGGCCGCAACAGCATTCACTTCTTCAGCGCCAACCTCAAGACCAAGGCCAGCTTGGAACTGCAGCTGGAGGAAGAACTGCGTGCTGCCCTGCGCGAAGAAAGCGGGCTGCAACTCTATTACCAGCCCATCGTCGACCTGCGCACCGGGCATGTCGCCAAGCTCGAAGCCCTGGTGCGCTGGGAACACCCGACCCATGGTTTGTTGACCCCGGATCGCTTCATCAGCATCGCGGAAAATAACGGCCTGATCGCCGAACTGGACAACTGGGTGTTGCGTCGGGCGTGCCGGGATCTGGGCCAGCTCACAGAGCCAGGCTTCGAGAAGCTGGTGATCGCGGTGAACTGTTCGGCGCTCAATCTCGCACGCGAGGAGCTGCTGGAGGAAATCGACAGTGCGCTGAAAGAGGCAGGCGTCGCGCCCCATCGCCTGGAGCTGGAAGTCACCGAAAACGCGCTCATGGGCAATATCAGCAGCACCATCATGTTGCTCAAGGAGATCCGCGCGTTGGGCGTGGCGCTGTCAATCGACGACTTCGGCACCGGGTACTCGTCGCTGGCCTACCTCAAGCGCTTGCCACTGGATACCGTGAAGATCGACCGCTCGTTCATCATCGACATTCCCCGCTCCCCCCAGGATATGGAGATCGTTCAGGCGATCATCCTGATGGCCCACACGCTGCACCTCAAAGTGGTGACCGAAGGTGTCGAAACCCCGGCACAGCTGGATTTCCTCAGCCATTACGGGTGCGATTACGTGCAAGGCTACCTGTTCAGCAAACCGGTACCCCTGAGCGCCCTCCGCCCCTTGGTGCAGCAACTGAACATGCGTCGCCCGGCCAGCCTGTGGCCGTCAACCGCGATGCTCGAGGCGGTAAACCTCACGGTTCACGGCCCCGGCACTCAACTCTTGCTCACTGATAGCAGCGACCCGCGCATGGACCGGTTCCGGCCACGGCCCGCGAAGTGATGAGACTTGATCCGCATTCCCGCCACTTGCCGACTCTGAAGCCTCAAGAGTGACCGCTCATCGCCGATTAACCGAGGGATTCCCTGAAACGACGGGACGAGGCGGTGGGTCAGCGACACTTTTTTTACAGACATACCGCTTCGTCCGATCGCGGCCCGGGCTGTCGCACTGCTCCAGCAGCTCCCACAGGGTTCGGTGTGCAACTGGAAATCTGGGTACGCCACGAAACCGGACTGCAAGGTTAGCCGCTCACAGTCGCGTTGCCGTGGATCTTTGTCTTGCTCCTGAACTTGGGAGGTGCTGCATTCCGACTTTTCCGAGTAACCCGCCGAAGGCGGAACGCTTCCGCCGCCAGGCAGAACATGAAACCAACACCCCTTATCGATACCCCCAAATCCAAGCGCGATAATGCGGGGCTTTCTGCTACCCACCCCACACCGCCGGTTACCGACCTACCCACTTTGCCATCATTGCTCGCACCAAAAACGAGCACAGATAACTATCACGCCCTTTCCTGGATCAACACCCAAGGCGCCACCACCACCGCCCACAGCGGCGGATCGCGCTCGAGCAACTCCAGAGCCGTTGATTCAGAGACCTTCCCGACCTCCCCCGTGCTCAGCCACGCCGCCACTTTCGCCTCGGCATTCTCGGCGAAAGCCTCGGCCACCGCGATCAAATCCTGGGAAGGCTCGACCCACAACAGGGCACCCTTGGCAAAGAAAGGTTGCAATTCTTTCCACGTGATCGAAGCCGTTTCGCCAAGCAGTTTGGCATAGAGGGTGCTAGGTTCTTGCGTCATGGGTTTCACCGTTTGAAAAATCGGCGTAATGATACCGCCGCCTTTCCAGCGCTCAAACCCGGATTCAAGTGATTGATTGCAGAGAACTTCGCTCAGGCCGATAGATTGAACGACCCGGTTGGGCAATCGACCGGCTTGATTGTGTATCTTTCTTTCGATTAAGCGACATCAACAGGTTTTGCCCCCTGCAGCCAGCTTTTCAAGCGCTCGACCGGCGCTCTAAACTGTTCCGGTACAGTTGCCGGGGGTGTGGCCTGGATAATCAATCCGGTCCTGCAGCTTCTGGCCGTCAGGATTATAAAAACTACAACGCAAGAGTGGAGCATCATGACTAAGGGTATTAATCAGATTTCCAAGCTGTTTGCCGCACTGGTTCTGGCGGGGGTTGCCAGCCATTCGTTCGCAGCTGACACCATCAAGATCGGCATTGCGGGTCCTAAAACCGGTGCTGTTGCCCAATACGGCGACATGCAGTTCAGCGGTGCCAAAATGGCCATTGCCGACATCAATGCCAAAGGCGGCGTCGATGGCAAGAAACTCGAAGTCGTGGAATACGACGACGCCTGCGATCCTAAACAAGCGGTCGCAATCGCCAACAAAGTGGTCAACGACGGCGTCAAGTTCGTGGTCGGCCACCTGTGCTCCAGCTCCACTCAGCCAGCGTCTGACATCTACGAAGACGAAGGCATCATCATGATCACTCCGGCTGCCACCAGCCCGGAAATCACCAACCGTGGCTACAAAATGGTGTTCCGCACCATCGGCCTGGACAGCGCTCAAGGTCCGGCCGCCGGCGACTACATCGCCAAGCAGGTCAAGCCGAAGATCGTTGCGGTCATCCACGACAAACAGCAGTACGGTGAAGGTATCGCCACTGCCGTTAAACAGACCCTGGAAAAAGACGGCGTGAAAGTCGCCCTGTTCGAAGGCATCAATGCCGGCGACAAGGACTTCTCCTCGCTGATCGCCAAAATGAAGCAAGCCAACGTCGACTTCGTCTACTACGGCGGCTACCACCCTGAGCTGGGTCTGATCCTGCGTCAGGCACAGGAAAAAGGCCTGAAAGCAGGCTTCATGGGTCCGGAAGGCGTGGGTAACGCTTCCATCTCGCAGATCGCTCAGGACGCTTCCGAAGGCCTGCTGGTGACTCTGCCAAAATCCTTCGACCAGGATCCTGCCAACAAGGCGCTGGTAGAAGAATTCAAAGCCAAGAAAGAAGACCCGAGCGGTCCTTTCGTGTTCCCGGCGTACGCTGCCGTTCAAGTCATTGCAGACGGCATCACCGCCGCCAAGTCCGAAGACACCGCCAAAGTGGCAGCCGCCATCCACGCCGGTACCTTCAAGACCCCTACCGGCGAGCTGTCTTTCGACGCCAAGGGTGACCTGAAAGACTTCAAATTCGTCGTTTACACCTGGCACAAAGACGGCACCAAGACTGAAGCCCCTGTGAAGTAATCACAGACCTCAGGTTGAACCCGAAGCCCACTGCAACCGCAGTGGGCTTTGTTTTACGAGGCCGATGGATTTCACAAGAGTCCCTACGCCTGAACATCTTGAAACCGCACCAGTGAATCACTGGGCTCGTGCCGAACGCGGACGTAGATCACGACGCGCGAGCGGGAAAAAGACTTCACCAGTGAAACACCGAGAAGGTTTTTAGGAGCACGGCAATGCCCGAGATAGATCTCTATCATTTTTTCCAACAGCTGGTTAATGGCATGACCATTGGCAGCACGTATGCCCTGATCGCCATCGGCTACACGATGGTCTACGGCATCATCGGCATGATCAACTTCGCCCACGGCGAGGTGTACATGATCGGTTCGTACGTGGCGTTCATCGCCTTGGCCGGCCTGACCATGCTGGGTCTGGACAGCCTACCATTGCTGATCACGGCCGCTTTCATCGCCAGTATCGTGGTGACCAGTGCCTATGGTTACGCCATCGAACGGGTCGCCTACCGTCCGCTGCGCGGCAGCAACCGTCTGATCCCTCTGATTTCCGCGATCGGTATGTCGATCTTCCTGCAGAACACTGTGCTGTTGTCGCAGGACTCCAAAGACAAATCGATCCCCAACCTGATCCCCGGCAACTTCGTGTTCGGCCCAGGCTCGACCCATGAAGTGGTGATCTCGTACATGCAGATCCTGATCTTCATCGTCACCGTGCTGGCCATGCTCGGCCTGACCTGGTTCATCTCCCGCTCTCGCCTGGGTCGCGCCTGCCGCGCCTGTGCCGAGGACATCAAGATGGCCAACCTGCTGGGCATCAACACCAATAACATCATCGCCCTGACCTTCGTCATCGGCGCGGCGCTGGCGGCGGTCGCTGCGGTGTTGCTCAGCATGCAATACGGCGTGATCAACCCCAACGCCGGGTTCCTTGTCGGCATCAAGGCCTTCACCGCAGCGGTTCTGGGCGGTATCGGCAGTATCCCGGGCGCGATGCTCGGCGGTCTGGTGCTGGGTGTGGCTGAAGCGTTTGGCGCCGACATCTTCGGCGACCAGTACAAGGATGTGGTGGCGTTCGGTCTTCTCGTATTGGTGTTGTTGTTCCGGCCAACCGGCCTGCTCGGCCGTCCGGAGGTTGAAAAAGTATGACCAGGAATCTCAAATCGGCCCTCTTCAGCGCAGTGCTGGTGCTGGCCGTCGCCTACCCGATCCTCGGGCTCAAACTGGACATCGTCGGGGTCAACCTGGCGGTCGTCGGCGCCAGCACCACCACGGTTCTGGTGATCTTCGCCGCTGCCCTGCTGATGTTCCTGCGCGTGCTGTTCAATGAACAGATCAGCGCCATGTGGCGTTCGCGCCCGCAGAAGCAACTCGTGTCGGACAAGGCCAGCAACTTCCTGACCCTGCCGTCGACTCAGCGCTGGTTCCTCGGTGCAATCGTCGTCGCCGCGCTGATCTGGCCGTTCTTCGGCTCTCGCGGCGCGGTGGACATCGCGACCCTGATCCTGATCTACGTGATGCTCGGCCTGGGCCTGAACATCGTGGTCGGTCTGGCGGGTCTGCTGGACCTGGGCTATGTCGGCTTCTACGCCGTCGGTGCCTACACCTACGCCCTGCTGCAGCACTACTTCGGCTTCGGTTTCTGGATCTGTCTGCCACTGGCGGGCCTGGCCTCGGCGACGTTCGGCTTCCTGCTGGGCTTCCCGGTCCTGCGTTTGCGTGGCGACTATCTGGCCATCGTGACCTTGGGCTTCGGTGAAATCATCCGTCTGTTCCTGCGCAACCTGACCGACATCACCGGCGGCCCGAACGGCATCAGCAACATCGAAAAGCCAACGTTGTTCGGTCTGACATTCGAGCGTAAAGCGGCCGAAGGCATGCAGACCTTCCACGAATACTTCGGTCTGGAATACAACTCCATCAACAAGGTGATCTTCCTTTACCTGATCGCCCTGTTGCTGGCGCTGTTGGCCTTGTTCGTGATCAACCGCCTGCTGCGCATGCCGATCGGCCGTGCATGGGAAGCGTTGCGTGAAGACGAAATCGCCTGCCGGGCGCTGGGTCTGAACCCGACCGTGATCAAGCTCTCCGCGTTCACCCTGGGCGCGGCGTTCGCCGGTTTCGCAGGCAGTTTCTTCGCCGCACGCCAAGGCCTGATCACCCCGGAATCGTTCACCTTCCTCGAATCGGCGATCATCCTTGCCATTGTGGTACTGGGTGGCATGGGCTCGCAGCTGGGTGTGATTCTGGCGGCGGTGGTGATGATCCTGCTGCCCGAACTGCTTCGCGAATTCAGCGAATACCGGATGTTGGGCTTCGGCGCCTTGATGGTGCTGATGATGATCTGGCGTCCTCAGGGCTTCCTGCCAATGCAGCGTCCCGTCATGAAACTCAAGGGGGAGCGCTGATGAGCCGTCCACTTCTGCAAGCCTCCGGCTTGAGCATGCGCTTTGGCGGCCTGTTGGCGGTCAACGGCGTGGGTCTGACCGTCAACGAGAAACAGGTCGTGTCGATGATCGGCCCTAACGGCGCCGGCAAGACCACCGTCTTCAACTGCCTGACCGGTTTCTACAAGCCGACAGCGGGTACCATCCTGCTGGACGGCGAGCCGATTCAAGGCCTGGCCGGTCACGAGATCGCTCGCAAGGGCGTGGTGCGGACCTTCCAGAACGTGCGCCTGTTCAAGGAAATGACGGCAGTCGAGAACCTGCTGGTGGCCCAGCATCGTCACCTCAACACCAATTTCCTGTCCGGTCTGTTCAAGACACCGGCGTATCGCAAGAGCGAACGCGAGGCCATGGAATACGCCGAGCACTGGCTCGAAGCGGTTGACTTGAAAGCCTTCGCCAACCGCCCTGCCGGCACCTTGGCTTACGGTCAGCAGCGGCGTCTGGAAATCGCCCGCTGCATGATGACCCGCCCGCGCATCCTGATGCTCGACGAGCCGGCGGCCGGTCTGAACCCCAAGGAAACCGAAGATCTGAAAGCGCTGATCGGCGTGCTGCGCAACGACCACAACGCCACGGTGCTGCTGATCGAGCACGACATGAAACTGGTCATGAGCATTTCCGACCACATCGTGGTGATCAACCAGGGCACCCCTCTGGCTGACGGCACGCCCGAGCAGATCCGTGACAATCCTGAAGTGATCAAAGCCTACCTGGGGGAAGCGTAAATGCTGCAGTTCGACAACGTTTCCACCTTCTACGGCAAGATCCAGGCGCTGCACGGCGTCAGCATCGATGTGCAACAGGGTGAGATCGTCACCCTGATCGGCGCCAACGGTGCGGGCAAATCGACCCTGCTGATGACCCTGTGCGGTTCGCCGCGCGCTCACAGCGGCAGCATCCGTTACATGGGTGAAGAGCTGGTGGGTCTGGAGTCATCGGTGATCATGCGCAAGAGCATCGCGGTCGTGCCCGAAGGCCGCCGCGTGTTCGCTCGATTGACCGTCGAAGAAAACCTGGCCATGGGTGGCTTCTTCACTGACAAGGGCGATTATCAGGAGCAGATGGACAAGGTCCTGGGCCTGTTCCCGCGCCTGAAGGAGCGCTTCAACCAGCGCGGCGGCACCATGTCCGGCGGCGAACAGCAAATGCTTGCCATTGGCCGCGCGCTGATGAGCAAACCAAAGCTGCTGCTGCTCGATGAGCCTTCGCTGGGTCTGGCGCCGATCATCATTCAGCAGATCTTCGAGATCGTCGAGCAGCTGCGCCGTGATGGCGTGACGGTGTTCCTGGTCGAGCAGAACGCCAACCAGGCGCTGAAAATCGCCGACCGTGCATACGTTCTGGAGAACGGCCGGGTGGTGATGCAAGGCACCGGCGCCGAGCTGCTGGTCGATCCGAAAGTGCGGGATGCGTATCTGGGCGGCTGATCCCGCCCTCTGACTCGACGCGTCTCCCGTAGCAGTCCGGCTTGGCGGCGGTGGCAATCTGGAAGTTGCTACCGCCGGCAAGCCGGACCGCTACAGAATACTGCGCCAAGCCAAAGAAAAACGGCCCTCATCGGGCCGTTTTTTTGTGTGCAATTCAAAGCTTTTCCAGCGCCGCCGTGCTGCGTTCGAACCACTCGGTCAGGTAATCGGCCATCACCTGGACTCTCCTTGGGAGGCGCCCTTCGAATGGATTCACCAGAAACAGCGACGATACCGGTGTCTGGTAATCGCGCAGCAGCCATTGCAGGCTGCCGTCGTTGAGCTCGTTGTGAACCATGTACGACGGCAGGCGAGCGATCCCCGCCCCCACCAACGCCGCCTTCTTCAACAGCCCATAGTGATTGCTGGCAAAAGTACCGCGCACGTTGACTCGGGTCATTTCGTGATTCTGGTGATAGACCCAGCTTTCCCGGCCGGCGTAATGACTGTTCAGCAGGCAGCGGTGAACACGCAGGGCTTCAGGTGTCTGTGGCTGGCCGTGATGAGCGATGTATTCGGGGCTGGCGCACGTGAGCTCCTGCAACGACAGCAGAGGTTTGGCCACCAGTCTTTCGTCGATGCCCACGCTTGAACGAATCCCCAGATCGAAGCCATCGCGGCGCATGTCGCGGAACTGATTGTTGAGGTCCAGTTCGACCTGAACGTCCGGGTATTTAGTGGAAAACTCAGTCAACACGCCCTCAAAGAACGTCTCGCCCAACGACACCGGCACCGTCAGGCGCACCGTGCCGTTCAGGCTTTCGCTGAGATAGGCCATCGCGTCGCGCACCCGGTCCCGTTGCGCCAGCAGCGCTCGGGCTTCGGGCAGCAGAATCGCTCCCGCCGAGGTAAGCGTCAGGCTGCGAGTGGTGCGATGCAGCAACGTCACGCCATAGCTCTTCTCCAGTTTGCTGATCCGCTTGGACAACTGGCTGGTGCTGGTGTCCAGCCATTGCGCGGCCAAGGTGAAGCTGTTGGCCTCCACCAGCATGGCGAATGCCGCCAGATCGTCCATTTCACTCATGATTGTTTCCTTTTCGACAAACCGGGATTGCCGTTTGACCCATATATCTGCGGGAAACGGCGGTACACACTGAGCGCCTGATCCAATAACCGGAAGGACTGCACTGTGAAGATTCTATTGATTGGCGCTGGCGGAACCATCGGCTCGGCGATCGAGAAAGAATTGGCGCCACGCCATGACATCGTCCGCGCTGGCCGTAACAGCGGTGACGAGCATGTCGATATTAGTGACAGCGCATCGATCCGCAAACTGTTCGAACGGACGGGTCCTTTCGATGCATTGATCTGCGCCGCAGGCAACGTCACCTTCGCACCGCTGGGCGAGATGACCGAAGAGTCCTTCGCCCTGGGCCTGCGCGACAAACTCATGGGCCAGGTCAACCTGCTGCTGATCGGCCGCGAATTCGCCAATGACGGTGCCTCGTTCACCTTTACCACCGGCATTACCAGCCACGATCCGATCCGCACCGGCGCCTCGGCAAGCCTGGTCAACGGCGCCATCGATGCCTTCGTGTGCGCAGCGGCCATCGAAATGCCTCGCGGCATGCGCGTCAACTCGGTGAGCCCCAACGTACTGGTGGAAGCCATGGGCAGTTACGCACCGTACTTCCGCGGCTTCAAACCGGTGTCGGGCGCAGAAGTGGCGCTGGCCTATGCGAAGAGTGTCGAGGGGCTGCAAACCGGTCAGACCTATCACGTCGGTTAATCGCTACTTGTGATGAGCGAGCAGGCTGAGTAACGTGGCGGCACTTGTCTGGAGACCCGCCACATGTTCGCTGCTCGTTCCGTTCTGATGTTCGCCTTGCTACCCGTATTCGCTGGCTGCCAGTTGTTGCCCTCGCAATCCGCTGACAACACGGTGTCGACCGCGGGCATGATCCGCATGCAAGGCACGCTCAGCGGTGACGGCGGCAAACTGTTCTTCGCACCCTGCAACGAACAGCGCCGCTACGCGGTGACCGACAAAGGCAACACCGGCATCCTCCAGGAAGCCGCTTCGGTGGTGGACAAGAACGGCAAGGCCTTCGCCGATGTGCGGGGCAACTTCGTCGCCAGCCGCGCACAAGGCAGCGATGGTGTGGCGGACGTTTATCAGCTGTATCGCGTCGAACGCCCAAGCAACGCCTGCGACGACCCGAACTTCAAGCGCCTGACCATTCATGCCAGCGGCAACGGGCCCAAATGGAACCTCAATGCCAGCGGCAAGGGCATGGTGCTGGAGCGCGAAGGCCAGCCACCCTTTGCAGTGCCGTACATGGAAGAACAGATGCCTGAAGGTCGCTTCAACCTGATCACCGACGCCAATGACCAGCACGTCGAGCTGTATGTCGCGCCGCAGCGCTGTGTCGACCCGCTCAACGGCTCTGTTCAGCATCTGACCGCCGAGCTGCGGGTCAATGGTCAGGTGCAACGCGGATGCGCCTATTTCGGGGCCATGCGCAACGATTGAGAGACGAGCCACCGCTGCGCCTGCAATGTGGCTTATAATTGCCGGTTCTTGTAGCGCTGCCGGGCCGATCCTGCGGCCCGAAACCGGACCTTTCAATGTTACGAATCACCGAACTCAAACTGCCGCTGGACCACGCGGACGAAGAGCTGCGCCCCGCGCTCGTGCAACGCCTGGGCATCGACAGCGACGAGCTGCTGGATTTCACCCTGTTCAAGCGCAGCTATGACGCGCGCAAGAAATCCACCGAACTGCAATTCATCTACACCATCGATTTTCAGGTGCGCGACGAAGCCACCCTGCTCAAACGCCTCAGCCATGACAAACATCTCACCGCCGCGCCGGACGTCAGCTACAAAGTCGTGGGTCAAGCGCCTGCCGACTTGAGCGAACGTCCGCTGGTCGTCGGTTTCGGCCCGTGCGGTATTTTTGCCGGGCTGCTGCTGGCACAGATGGGTTTCAAGCCGATCATTCTCGAACGCGGCAAAGAAGTCCGTCAGCGGACCAAAGACACCTGGGGCCTTTGGCGCAAAAATGTTCTCAACCCTGAATCCAACGTGCAGTTTGGCGAAGGCGGCGCAGGCACTTTCTCCGACGGCAAGCTCTACAGCCAGATCAAGGACCCGAAATTCCACGGTCGCAAAGTGCTGCACGAGTTCGTCAAAGCCGGCGCGCCGGAAGAAATCCTCTACGTCAGCAAACCGCACATTGGCACCTTTCGCCTGACCGGCGTCGTCGAAAACATGCGTCAGCAGATCGAAGCGCTCGGCGGAGAAGTGCGTTTCGAACAACGCGTTACCGACGTGTTGATCGAAGACGGCCAACTGCAGGGCGTCGAACTGGCCAGCGGTGAGCGCATCGATTCGCGACACGTGATTCTGGCGCTGGGTCACAGTGCCCGCGACACCTTCCGCATGCTCCACGGTCGCGGCGTGTACATGGAAGCCAAACCGTTTTCGGTGGGTTTCCGTATCGAACACCCGCAAGGTCTGATCGACCGCGCACGTCTGGGAAAATACGCCGGGCACCCGAAGCTCGGCGCTGCCGATTACAAGCTGGTGCACCACGCCAGGAACGGTCGCTCGGTCTACAGCTTCTGCATGTGCCCTGGGGGTACGGTCGTGGCTGCAACGTCAGAGCCTAACCGCGTGGTCACCAATGGCATGAGCCAGTACTCGCGTAACGAGCGCAACGCCAACTCCGGCATCGTGGTCGGCATCACTCCGGACGAAGACTACCCGGGCAGCCCGCTGGCGGGCATCGAACTGCAGGAGCGCCTGGAATCCCACGCCTACATCATGGGTGGCGAAAGCTATGAAGCGCCTGCGCAACTGGTGGGCGATTTCATCGCGGGCAAGGCCTCGACGGAACTGGGCACAGTGGAGCCTTCCTACAAGCCAGGGGTAAAGCTCACCGACCTTGCTGACGCACTTCCCGCCTTCGCCATTGAAGCGATCCGCGAGGCATTGCCCGCGTTCGACAAGCAGATCAGAGGTTTCTCACAGCACGATGCGGTGCTAACTGGCATCGAAACCCGTACCTCCTCGCCACTGCGCATCACACGAGACGCGAGCATGCAGAGCCTCAATGTCAAAGGCCTGTTCCCGGCCGGTGAAGGTGCAGGTTACGCAGGTGGGATCATGTCGGCAGGTGTTGACGGGATTCGCATTGCAGAAGCTCTGGCAAAGAGCATGTTGGGGATAGTGGACTGATCCCCGACCTGTAGGAGCCGGCTCGCCGGCGGCAGTGGTCTACAAAAGACCACCGCCGCCAAGCCGTATCACTACAAGCTTTCGAGAAAACTCCTACACCCCGCGTCAATCAAGCCCTGTAGCACTTTGTTACTAATCTTCCAGATTCTTTGTATACACATTCGCCATCGATTTTTTATAACAAAATCGAATATAACTTTTGTTTTCAGAAATAAGAACACGGGTTAGGGTGTCGCTCCTTTTGCGCATGTCCATGGAGAGTGACCTTGCCCGTACGCAATACATTCAAACAGTTTTTTCAGTTGGAGGCGGCTGGTGGTCTGCTGTTGATCGCCGCTGCCGCCCTGGCGCTGATCATCAATAATTCGCCACTGTCGTGGCTGTACAACGGCCTGCTGGAAGTACCCGTCGTCGCGCAGATCGGCGCACTGAAGATCGCCAAGCCCTTGCTGCTATGGATCAACGACGGCCTGATGGCACTGTTCTTCCTGCTGATTGGCCTGGAGGTCAAGCGTGAAGTGATTCAGGGGCATCTGTCCCGTGCTTCGCAAATCATCCTGCCCGGCGCGGCTGCCATTGGCGGCATGGTGATTCCCGCTCTGGTGTTCTGGGCGCTGAACAAGGACAACCCGGCGGCGATGAGCGGCTGGGCGATTCCCATGGCCACCGACATCGCCTTCGCGCTCGGCGTGCTGGCCCTGCTCGGCAAACGCGTACCGGTTTCGCTGAAGCTGTTCCTCATGACCCTGGCGATCATCGACGACCTGGGCGCGATCATCGTCATCGCACTGTTCTACTCGGGTGAGCTGTCCAACCTCTCTCTGGCCCTGGCAGCGGGATCAATCCTTTCTCTGATCGCGATGAACCGCCTCGGGGTGGTGAAACTCGCGCCGTATCTGCTGGTAGGTCTGGTGCTATGGGTCTGCGTACTCAAGAGCGGCGTCCATGCAACGCTGGCGGGGGTAATTCTGGCGTTCTGCATTCCGCTGAAAACCGCAAGGGACGTACCCTCGCCTCTGCAGCAACTAGAGCATGCCCTGCACCCTTGGGTCGCTTACGCCATCCTGCCGCTGTTTGCCTTCGCCAACGCTGGGGTTTCCTTGACTGGCGTGACAATGGAAAGCTTCACCCATCACGTACCCATGGGCATCGCGCTCGGCTTGCTGGTGGGCAAGATGGTGGGCGTGTTCGGGCTGACCTGGCTTGCGGTCAAAACCGGAATGGCAGCGTTGCCGACCGGCGCCAACTGGGGTCAGGTGCTGGGGGTTTCGATTCTCTGCGGGATCGGCTTCACCATGAGCCTGTTCGTCGGTTCACTGGCGTTCGTGCCGGGGCAAAGTGAGTTCGCTGGCATGGATCGGATGGGCATACTCACTGGGTCTATCCTTGCGGCGCTTATCGGTTACGGGATCACCGCGATGGCCAGCAGAAAGAAGGTCAACCCAGCGTAATAAGCCGACTGGCGAATGCAAAACGCCCCGACAAGTCGGGGCGTTTTTGTGTAAGCAGGTATTGCATCGAGCCTGCTCTCGACCGTACTTGAGACGACTCAGTGCGAAACGCGGCTGGTGCCATTAACGGTCATGATGCGTACGCGCTCGCCAACCCGGAAGATCTCGTTCTCTTGAACTTCCTGTACATAGGCGCGCATGGTGCCGTCGTCTTCACGCACGGTGATTTCAACACCCTGAGCACGGGTCAAGCCGCCCTCGGCTGCCGAACCCAGCAGACCACCCGCAACTGCACCGATGACTGCGGTGACAATGCTGCCGCGCCCGCCGCCGATAGCGCTACCGCCCACACCACCGACGATTGCACCGGCACCTGCGCCGATCGGGGTCTTGGTGCCTTCAATCTTCACTGGACGCAGCGATTCGATGGTGCCCAAACGCACTGTCTGCACTTGGCGAGCTTCATCGCGCGAATACGAGTCGCCGGTCAGGCTCGAAGTGCAGCCGCCCAAGGTCAACGCCATGGCGGTGAACGAAGCGACCAACAGAACAGACTTACGCATAACATTCATCTCCAGAGGAACAGGTGGCCATTAAACTCCGCGGCGCCAACGGGTGTCACGGTCCTGTCCCGATAATTTACGTTTATTCAGGCGATATACAGAAAGTCGCCGACGTCTACGAGTATGGACGACGACTCAATGCAGAGATTCAAAGAATTGTGTCTCAAGCCGCCGAACAGCTAAGGCGCGAGACGCTCGCGTGTCCACTGGCCGTCGACCAGGCGGTAGTTCAGACGATCATGAAGCCGACTCGGCCGCCCCTGCCAGAACTCGATCCGGTCCGGCACCAGACGGTAGCCGCCCCAATGATCCGGGCAATCCGGCTGGGTATCGCTGAAACGTGCTTCAGTGGCCTTGAGCAGCGCTTCCAGCGCCTCACGATCTGCGATCACCCGGCTTTGCGGCGATGCCCAGGCACCCAGGCGGCTGCCCAGAGGGCGAACCTGGAAGTAGGCATCGGATTCTTCGTGGGAGACTTTGGCGACCCGGCCCTCGATGCGCACCTGACGCTCAAGGGTTGGCCAGAAGAAGGTCATGGCAGCGAAAGGCCGCGCAGTCATCTGCTGGCCTTTGGCGCTTTCATAGTTGCTGAAGAAGGTGAAACCCTGAGCGTCCAGGCCCTTGAGCAACAGGACCCGGCAGTGCGGGCGACCGTCGGCATCGACAGTCGCCAGGGTCATGGCGTTGGCTTCAACCGGTAACACCTCGGTTTTCACCGCCTCGCCGAACCACTGATGGAACAGCGCGAAAGGTTCTTCCGGCGCCTGCGATTCGGTCAAACCGTCGCGAGCGTAGTTACGACGCATGTCAGCCAGACTCTGGCTCATCACTGCCTTCCTTTATCGAAATCCGTAAGCGGGATGACGATATTACCCTCAGTTGTTGCTGGCTTGCGCGTCCGACGCAGGTTTCTTGGCGGCAGCTTTGGCGGGTGCTGCCTTGGCCTTGGCAGGAGCGGCCTTCTTCGCCGCAGCTTTCTTGGTGGCAGGCGCCTTGGCCGCAACGGCTTTCTTGGCAGGTGCTGCGGCTTTGGCCGGTGCTGCCTTGGTGGCAGGTGCAGGTGCTGGCGCAACCGCTGGTTTGGCTTCTTTGGTGGCCACCATCGTTGGAGCCGGTGCAGGCGACATGTTGTACTTGGCCATCAGCGCAATCATGGTGTCTTGCGGCGTCATGATGATTTCCACGCGACGGTTCAAGGCACGGCCTGCGGCGCTGTCATCGGCGGCACGCGGCATCACGGCGCCAAGGCCGCGCAGATTCAGGCGATTACGTTCCAGACCGCTCAAGCGGAAGATGGCGGCGACGGATTGCGCGCGTTGCTGGCTGATCTTCAGGTTGGCGTCGCTGGCGATATCGCTGTGACCGAGAACCAGGACCGCGGACTTCTGATCGCCTTCGACGAGCTTGGCCATGCGGGTGATCGGACCGAGATTGACCGGCAGCAGCATCTCCGGGCGATCCGGGTTGAAGGTGCTGTCCACTGGCGCGGTGACCACCAGCACGTCTTCACGGCGCTCGAGTTCGAACTTGCTGTCCTTGATCGCATCACGCACACGAGGCTCGTACTGATCGAGCCAGGCCTGGGTCACCTTCGGATCGACCTTGGGCACGGCTGGCGCGGCGTCTTTCTTCGCCTCGCTGGCGCCGAACGGCCACCACCACTTGCTGCCGTCATCGGCCTTGGCCACGGCGGGTTTGGCTGCGGGCTGGGTTGCAGCCAATTCAGGCTTTTTCTCGGTGGTGCCATGGTCGGAACCAAATGGCCAATACCAGTGAGTTCCGCTTTCGGTTTCAGTCTTGGCGACTTCCTTCGCCACTTCGGCAGCCGCAGGGCTGACAGCGGGTTTCACGGGAGCGGTGTCGTTGCTTTTGCCGGAGCCGAACGACCACCAATGGTCGTTGCTGGCCGATTGATCCTGAGGCGTCTGTGCACAGCCGGTTACGGCGAGGCAAAGAGCGAATGCGAGACTTTTGTTGGCAGACATGGGTGACCCACACAAATAATTGATCAGAAAATGAACGAAGCAGCGCCCATATAACACGCATAAACGCCGTTTTGGAAAAGGAAACCGCCCTACGGTTCCGATATGGGCGGTTTAACTGACAGTCGGTATAACAAGCACTTATCAGCGATAGTTACTGCAAACACTCACCAAGCACCCGAACCAGACGCTGTGCCCGCGGATCCATCAGCACATAAGGGCCCAACGTGTTGGTGACGAAGCCAAAGGCCACATCGCGATCGGGATCGGCGAAACCCACCGAGCCTCCCGCGCCAGGATGGCCGAAGGATTTGCTCCCCAGACCAAACGTGGCATTGGGCACGGTCGGCTGGTCGAGCATGCAACCCAGGCCGAAGCGGGTCTGGGTCAGCAACGTCTTGTCCTGGCCAATGCTGTGCTCGCGGGTCAGTTCGTTGATCAGCTGCGCATCGAGCAGGCTGCCATCGAGCAGCGCACTGTAGAAACCCGCCAGGCTGCGCGCATTGCCGTGGCCGTTGGCGGCGGGCTGTTGCATGCGGCGCCACTCGGGCTTGTTGGTGCTGGTCATGATCGATGGCGGGTTGGTGAACGCGCGCGCCGTCATGGACGTGGGTTCGCGCATCGTGGTCTGCACCAGACGCTGGGCGGCTTCGTCGCCCATGTTGCCCTTGCCGCGCGCGATGTGCGCAACCCGGTGGAACTCTTCGTCGGGCAGCCCTACGTGAAAATCCAGGCCCAGAGGCCGAGCGATACGCGCGGCAATGGATTCGCCCGGACCACGTCCGTCTGCGCGCCGAATCATTTCGCCGACCAGCCAGCCATAGGTGATCGCGGCATAACCGTGCCCCTGACCCGGAGTCCACCAGGGTTGTTCAGCGGCCAGCGCATCGGTCATGGCTTCCCAGTTGTACAAGGCCTCGGCCGGCAGCATGTCGCGAATGGCAGGCAAACCGGCCTGATGGCAAAGCAACTGGCGCAAGGTGATGGACTGCTTGCCTGCCGCAGCGAACTCAGGCCAGAGGCGCGAGACGGGCTGATCCAGGTCCAGCTTGCCCTCGCCCACCAATTGCAGCGCAGTGACCGAGGTAAAGGTCTTGGTGCAGGAAAATAGATTGGCAATGGTGTCGCTGTGCCAAACCTCTGCGCCGTCCTTGTCGGCTGTACCTGCCCACAGGTCCAGCACCGTCTGCCCGCCGATCTGTACGCACAACCCTGCGCCACGCTCTTGCGGGTCGTCGAACAGCGCTGCAAACGCTTCGCGAACGGCTTCGAATTGAAGCTCGAAATGACCTTGAATCTGCACGGTTTCGCTCTCCGGTCCGGGGGCTGCACAAAATGGCGTGCATTGTTCCAGCGATTAGCGGATTTGGGAACAGCCGCGCGGATACCCTTCTGTAACAGTGCGGCTGGGGATGTTACTGGGTTTTCGCGCCCACCTTGCCAATAACATCCACTATCTGGCCATTGGCCTTGCGCACCGCCTCGATGAAGCCCTGATACGGCACATCTGTAATCCCGACCAGCCCCAGATGACCGTTTTCGCCATCGAGCATGCGCCCGGTGGCCGGTTGATCAAGATACTGGAACCAGTGCACGCCCACGATGGAAGGCTCGGCGAGTGCGCTTTTCAAGAAATTGCTGTAAGCCGGGCCGCGATCCTCTTCACGGGCCACCTCCATCGCCCCTCCCCAGAACGGCCCGCGATCACGGGAACCGAAGTGAAATTCACTAACCAGCACCGGCTTGTCCAGCACCCGCAGTTTCGCGAAGTCCACGCCGTCCTGCGGCTTGGGCGTGTAGAGGTTGAAACTCAGCACGTCGCAATATTTCGCGCAGGCCTCGATGGCTTCCGGCGTGCTGACCCCGAAACGCCCGCCTAGCAGCATATGGTTCGGTGCGTGCCACTTCAGGGCGTCGGCGATGGTCTTGAAGTAAGTCTCAGCGAACACGCGCTGGAAGTATCGGAAATCGTTTTCGATCTCGGGATGTTCAGGACTCGGTAATGGCGGCTCGAACCCCGGATCTTCCATCAGTTCCCAGGCGGGAAGATCGATGCCCCAGGCTTTGGACAGCCCTTCCTGGTTGCGATATTTGTCACGCAGCTGTTTGAGAAACGCGCGTTTGGCCGGTACATCAGTGGTCAACTTGAGGGTGCCGTAAGCCAGCGCGTAGCGATCCTTCGGATCATCGCCCGGGGCTGCCCAGGCCAGTTCGTTATCGGCGAAATAGCCGATCAGATAAGGGTCGTCGCGGTGATCCCGGGCCGCGATCGCCACGGCGCGCTCGGTGGCCATGGCGAAGCGCGGGTCGAACGGATCGGGCATGCCGCCCCACCAGTCATGACCGGTGCTGATGCTGACGTAGTCGCCGACGATTGACAGCGGCAAGGTGTAGGGCACACGGTCTTTTTTGGGTAATTGATCGCTGCCCAGTTCAGGCTCGCTCCAATTGCCTATGGTGTTGAAGCCCCAGGCTTGCAAGCGCTGCGAGGTATGGTCGATCCAGCGCTGCATGTCGAAAGTGACCGGCTTGCATTCGGCAGTCTGTTTGACCAAGGGCGTTTTTTCTGCCGGCACCACAGGTGTTGTTTGATCACTCGACGCGTCGACGTCTGATGCTGGCGGATCTTCATCATCGACCGCAGGTTTGGGCGTGATGACTTCGACACATTTGGGGGCGCCATAGGTGCGCTGCAGGTTAGCGCCATAGAAATCGAACCAGCGCCCCTGATCGAACTGCCGATCCTTGTTGGCACCCGTCTCGCGGTTGTCATCCCCCTTGCCATAAAACGCAGCCAGCGGGTCGTCGTTGCCCGGCAAGCTGGCAAACATCGACTCCCGGCCTTCGACGTAGGTCTGACTGTCATCCCCGGTGACGGCATTGACGCCCAGCGAATAGAACGGATGGCCTTCCGGCGTCACCAGATACCAGCGGTCATCACGTTTCTCGGTACGGAAAAATCCCTTCGCCTCAAAGCGCGGCCCCTTCAGCAGGCCGCCGTATCTGTCGTGAGCTGCCAGATCCTTCTGCCAGGCCTTGAGCTGCGATTGCTCCTTGCCTGCGAGGGTTTTGAGTTGGTCGTCGCTGCCGATCTTCTCCGGCCACTTGCCTCGGGTGTACTGCCCATAACCGTCGAGCAGATTGCTGTAGGCAGCCTTTTGAATCGCGTCGCCTTCCTGCACGCCGAACTTCTCGATCAGCACGCTCTGCGCAACGTTGGGCTGGGACATCGACACGGTGACTGATGTCACTTGCGCCGGGCTCAGTTCGCCCTCGGTATTTGCCACTAATACTCGCTGCCCTTCATAAGTCCACGGCATCGGCGGGCCGACACGCATGCCCTGGCTCAGCGGCGAACTGGCCTTGAGTGGCACGACCAGGGTTTGCGCGGGCCCGGCAGGCAGGTCGATGCGGCTGGTGAGTGTTTTACCGTCACTGCTCTGAATCTGCACATAAAGGGTCAGCGCCCAATCCATGGCGCTTTGCAAACGCAGCGTCATCGCGCTGTCGGCGCTCCAGTCCCAGACACCGGTCTGCGGCGTCAGACTCAGGCTCGGCCTGGCCACGGCGTTGAAGGTGACACGTCGCAACACCTCGCCTTCGGCCGTCTGCTCGGCGTTGGCTTGCGGCAGGCTGGCGTCCTGCGTGGTGACCTGAACGACGTCGGCGGGACGGACGAAATTGAACAGCGTCTGCTGGCCGTTGGGCGCGGCATACACGGGGCCCGCGCAGGCAATGGCGAGGACGGCAGACAGTGAACGGCGAATCATGCGATCGGGTGCTCCTTGATCATCGGAAGCCCGAGCGACGGCGGTTAGCCGAAGCGCTCGGGCGGACCGAGATAAGACCCGATCAACCGGGTTTCATCCCCGATACGTGTCAGGAAATTTCGCGGCGAAATGGCGGCAGTGCGTTGAGGATGGCTTTGCCGTAGCGCTGGGTGACCACGCGGCGGTCGAGCAGCGTGATGATGCCGCGATCCTGTTCGGTGCGCAGCAATCGGCCGCAGGCCTGGATCAGGCGCAGCGAGGCATCGGGCACGGCGATTTCCATGAACGGATTACCGCCCCGCGCTTCGATCCACTCGGCCAGCGCCGCTTCCACAGGATCGTCCGGCACCGCGAACGGGATCTTGGCGATCACCACGTGTTCGCAATAGGCGCCGGGCAAGTCGACACCCTCGGCGAAACTCGCCAGACCGAAGAGCACGCTTTCATCGCCGCCATCCACACGCGCCTTGTGTTTGTTCAGGGTCTCCTGCTTGGACAGGTTGCCCTGAATGAACACGCGCTTGCGCCAGTCTCGCTCCAGACCGTCGAACACTTCCTGCATCTGTTTACGCGAGGAGAAAAGCACCAGCGTGCCCTTGGAGCCTTCGACAAGGCCCGGCAATTCGCGAATGATCGCCGCAGTGTGCTCCGCGGCGTTGCGCGGGTCGGCTTTCAGATCCGGCACGCGCAGGACACCGGCGTCGGCGTGATGGAACGGGCTCGGCACCACAGCGGTAACGGCATCCTTGGGCAAACCGGCGCGCATGCGGAAGCGATCGAACTTGCCTAACGCGGTCAGCGTCGCCGAGGTGACCAACGCGCCGTAGGCCACGTTCCACAAGTTGCGCCGCAGCATCTCCGCTGCGAGGATCGGGCTGGCGTTGACCTCGATGTCGAACAGCGAACCGCTCTCGGCGAGGGTCAGCCAGCGGGCCATCGGCGGGCTGTTCTCCGGGTCTTCGGCGGTGAAGGCCGTCCACAGTTCCCAGTTACCGTGGGCTCGCGCCAGCAGGCTGCCAAACAGTGGATACCACTCTTCGGCCTGATGGCTGGCGATGCCGATGTTGACCTCGCCGTCCATGCCTTCCTTGAGCAGCTCGGTCAGACGAGTGAACAGATCGTCGAGCCGGGCAAAGCCCTTTTTCAGCTCGATGCCCATCTCGCGCATGTGTTCGGGCACAACGCCGCCGACGAAGCGATGACGCGGACGTTCGCGCCCTTCCATGTCTTCACCGGCCTTGAAGTCGGCCAGTTGTTCGCAAGCGGTGAACATGAACTGCTGGTGGGTCTTGATCTCGCGGGCCAGTTCCGGAACCTGCTCGATGAACTTGCCCAGGTCGCCGGGCAGCGGATGCTGGGCCAGCAGTTTGGTGAGGTTCTTGGCGGTCTGCTCCAGCCAGTCGGCGGTTGAACGCAGGCGACTGAAGTGCGCGAAATGGCCGATGGCCTTGTCCGGAAGGTGGTGACCTTCGTCGAACACGTAGAGGGTGTCGCGTGGATCGGGCAGGACTGCACCGCCGCCCAGCGCGAGGTCAGCCAGGACCATGTCATGGTTGGTGACGATGACGTCGACCTTTCCCATGCCTTCGCGCGCTTTATAAAAGGCGCATTGCTGGAAATTCGGACAATGTCTGTTGGTGCATTGACTGTGATCGGTGGTCAGACGCGCCCAGTCCTGATCCGCCAGCTCCTGGGGCCAACTGTCGCGGTCGCCGTCCCATTTGTTGCCGGCAAGCTTTTCGATCATGTTGGTGAAGAGCTTCTGACTGGCCTCGTCGACCTCGATCTTGAAGCCTTCCTCCTCGAACAGCTGGGCCGTGGCGCTTTGCGCATTGCCTTCCTGCAAGAGCATGTCGAGCTTGGACAGGCACATGTAACGCCCGCGCCCCTTGGCCAGCGAGAAGGTGAAGCTCAGGCCGCTGTTGCGCATCAGGTCCGGCAGGTCCTTGTGGACGATCTGCTCCTGCAGGGCGACGGTCGCCGTAGCGATAACCAGACGTTTGCCCGCTGCCTTGGCCGTGGGAATCGCCGCAATGGCATATGCCACAGTCTTGCCGGTACCGGTCCCCGCCTCCACCGCGACTACCGCCGGGTCGCCCGAACGGCGGCCTTCTTCGTCGGTGTCCACGTCCCCCAGCACTTTGGCGACCTCGGCGATCATCAAACGCTGGCCGTAGCGAGGTTTGAGGCTCTTGGCTTCGAGGAAACGCGAATAGGCGCCCTGAATCTGGGATTTGAGTTCGGTACTGATCATGGGCTGGGTCGTTGGCTCGGCGTCACGGTGCTGAATGAAAACATAAAAAACCGCTGGATATATCTTCAGTACTCTCAGCGGGCGGCTATCATACCGCGCTAATTCTTTCTGCGCAGAACGGAGTTTCCGATGTCACCTGTAGCCCTTGTCTACACCTTGCATGTCCTGTCGGCTGTTCTATGGGTAGGAGGAATGTTTTTTGCCTGGATGATTCTGCGACCAGCGGTCATCGCCGCCCTCGAAGGCCCTGTCAGGCTGAAGCTTTGGTTGCAGGTGTTTGCGCGATTCTTCGTCTGGGTCTGGTGCGCGGTGATCATGCTGCCGGTAACCGGGATCGGCATGATCAACATCAACTTCAGCGGCTTCCAGACGGCGCCGCGTTATGTGCAGGTGATGATCGGGCTGTACGTCGTGATGGTGGCGCTGTTCCTGCGTATCTCGACGCTGAACCTGCCGGAACTGCGTAAAGCCGTGGCCGCCGAGCAGTGGCCGGAGGGCGTCGCCGCGCTGGGAAAGATCCGGCGTCTGGTGGGGATCAATCTGCTGATCGGGATAGCAGTGGTTGCCATCGCGGCGGCGCGGCCCGGCTTCTAAGGGAAAAAATAGCGGCTTACTGGCGCATGCGACGGGGCAATCAACGCAAATGTTGAATTGAAACCGCCACCGCCGGCAAGCCGTACAGCTACAGGATCATGAGTCGTTCTTAAAGCTTGCGAACGCTCACAGAACCCGCAGGCCCTACCGAACCAGACTGGCCCTTGTCGCCATTCTTGCCCGACTTGGCGCCATCTGCGCGATAGACCAGACAGCCCTTCGACGCGCCACCCTTGCCGCCACGGCCGCCTTCACCGCCGATACCGCCAGCGCCGCCCTGCACGTTGATCTTCACGCGCTCGTCCGGGAACGCTTGAGGCAACTCCAGACGCACCAGCGCACCCGGTGCACCGTCACGGCCGTTGCCGCCATTGTCGCCGTCGAAGCCACGACTGGCCGAACCCCAGGTGCAACCCGGATCCTCACCGTTGCCGCCGTCCAGACCGACATAGCCTGGAGAACCTGCACCGCCGCGGGCGTCGATGGACAACAGATCGGCGTTCAACTGTTCGATGCGCAAATTCAGATTGCGACCTGGCAGCGGCGACTTCTCGAACGTCCCCGGCGCGCCCCGTGCGGTGATCTGCGCGCCATCGCCCAGATCGCCGCGCTTGACCTGCAACTTGAAGGGCTCTGCGCCAGGCACGATCGCGATTCGCGACTCATGGCCCATGACCAATTGCCCGACCTCAACCTCGGTCAGCCCGGCAGGAATCAGCAAGGTTCCATAATCCGCCACTTCCAGACGATCCAGTTGCAGGACGCTGGTATTGCTCGGCAAGCGCATCAGCGAATGCGGCTCCACCGAGATAGTCTGCGCCATGACCCAGGAACTGCTCAGAGCCGACAGCAGGCCCGCCGTCATCAGCAACGCGTTACGCATGGTGAACCTCCGCCTGGCGGCGACCGAAAGATTGCAGGTGGAAAATACCGAAAATCAGAATCTGCAAGCGGTCGAGCCAGGGATGCGAACGCCCCCGCAGGCTGCCGTTGAAGAGAAACAGTTCCATGACGTGGGTCAACAGCAACAGGCTGCCCCCCAGTTTGATCAACATCTCGAAGGGAATCGGTAGCTCGACGGCCTGGTTGACCAGCACCACCATCCAGAATCCCAACGTCAAGATTTTCCCCAACCCCCAAAACAACTTCATGACCCGCCCCTGCTGTTTTTTTATTTCTGTGCCGCGAAAAAGCTTTGCGCACAGTACGGCGACGGGAGCGATCATGCCAGAGGCGCGAGGCAAAAGTCGTGGATTTCGGGATCAGGCGCAGCGATCTGTCGCCCATTGCCACGCCTTCATAAAAGAAAACCCCGGCGCAAGGGCCGGGGTCTGTCTTCAAGCATCACACACCTAGCGGTTGAGTTTAATTTCCACACGACGGTTAAGCGCACGACCATCGGCAGTTTTGTTGTCTGCCACCGGACGGCTTTCACCATCGCCCTCAACCGAGACGAAGGCGCTGCGTGGGATCCCCGCGCCGACCAGATAATCCGTCACGGAATGTGCACGTTTTTCCGACAGTTTCTGGTTGTAGGCATCGCTGCCCACACTGTCGGTGTGCCCGCTGACATGCATCTGTACATTGGGCGCTTCTGTTTTCAGCTTGGTCGCGACCATATCCAGTTGCTGCTTATCGCTTGGGGTCAGCGTTGCTTTGTTGAACTCGAAATGCACATCACGAATGGTGATGATTTCTTCTTTTGGCAAAACCACTGGGGCTACAGGTTCAGGTGCTGGCGGAACGATCGGGCAACCGGTCGCATCGACTTTCGTGCCTTTTGGCGTATCCGGGCACTTGTCGACACTGTTCAGAACACCGTCACCATCATCATCGCCATCACCATGAGCCCAGCAATACGCGCCGGCCATCACACCCACCGCGCCACCCAGACCCGCAGCGACCGAGGCCGTCTGGAACGCACCAATCGCCGCACCGGTGAGAACGCCGCCGGCAGCACACAGAGGCCAGTCGGTCTTTTGCAAGCCGGCGCAGCCCGTCAATACACTGGTAACCAAAATCAGAGGTAACGCTGTCCGAATCATGCTCATACAGTTCTTCTCCTTTGGTATCGGCTAAAACCGACTGAAATGGAGTAAAGACGCCGTTGGGGCCATTTGCCACCCGGAATACGGGGGTTTGCTGGCTTTTTTGTGCGGAAACAGGCCTGTTCTTTTAGAAATAGCCTTTTGCCTTCACTCCGTACGCTTTGTCATGGCGACTGAGAAAAAAGTTCAAGCACTAGGCCACGAAGATTCAGCAGGCTAACCTTGCTGCTCAAGTGAGGGATTTCGATGACCGACAGTTTTTCCACCCGCACGCCGCAACAAGCACTTGCCGCGTTGCTGGACCGTTACGCGCCCAAGCGTCTGCTGTTGATTGGCGCGGACAGCTTTCCGGCCCTGCAGGCGTTTCAGGAAGCGCATCCAGACACCGAACTGGCCCAGGCTGCTCCCGGCGCACTCCCCGCAGAACTCGCGGGCCAACGCTTTGATCTCGCGCTGGTGGTTGATTGCCTGGAGCACATCCCCAAGCGCGCGGGGCTGGAATTGCTTGGAGGAATCCGCAACCTCAACGCCAGCCGTATCGCCGTACTCGCAGACATGAAAGCCTGCGGCTGGCAGACCACCGATTTCTATTCACTGGCGCTGCAGGCCAGCGAGCGTTTCGCCAGGGACGAACAGGTGCTGACCCTCTTCACCTACGACCTGCGCGAATACAAACAGGTACCGGACTGGCTGAACGCGAAGTTTTGGGCCAATCCGGAGAATTTCGGCAAGTACTGGTGGTGAGACACGCATCATGAGCAGTGCAATTTGTCCCTGTGGCAGCGGCAACCTTCTGGACGGCTGCTGCGCGCGATATCACGCCGGTCAGCCCGCCCCTTGCGCCGAGGCCTTGATGCGCTCGCGCTACAGCGCTTATGTGCTGGGCCTGATCGATTACCTGCTGGACACCACGTTGCCGGTGCAAAAGAGCAGCCTGGACCGGGACTCCATCAGCCAATGGAGTGCCCAGAGCACCTGGCTCGGGCTTGAGGTGGAAAACGCGGAGCTGTTGGGTGGCAAGCCCGAGCACGCGTTCGTCACGTTCACGGCGCGTTGGCACGATGCAACCGGCGAACACAGCCATCGTGAGCGCTCGGCGTTCGTGCAGAATCAGGGCCGCTGGTATTTTATCGACCCCACCGTGCAGCTCAAGGCCGGCCGCAACGACGCGTGCCCCTGTGGCAGCGAGCTGAAATTCAAGAAGTGCTGTTCGGCGTACATGGCCTGAGCGGCTGAGTGCGCTCCACACTCACGTAGCAGCAAGGCGTGCCGGCGGTGACCTCTTCAGAAGCGCCATCGTCGGCAAGCGGAACGCCGCCCGGCCGACTGCTACAGAGCTTCATCGCAAACGAGGTCTGCATTACGCCAGCTTCAGATGCGAAGTATCCGGCACCAGCACATGCTCCTGCGACTTCGCCTCGCCCATATCGCTGCCGGCAGGCGCCAAGCTCAAGTCTGAAAGATCCAGCCGGGGCGCGACCGGGGGGGCTTTCGGGTCCTGCACATCCTTGCCCAGTTCGGAAATCGTGAAATCCGGCGCCTCGACATAGACGAAAGCCGCCATGTAGACGTCCCGCGGCTCCAGTTTCGACGTCTTGTCAGTGCTACGCCGCGAACCCGCCGGGGTTGAATTCTGAGGTGCACGGCGGGTCCAGGTCGGCTCGTCCGGCGGAGGTGCCAGTTCGACTTCCTCGACTTCCGGCTCCGGCTCCGGCTGCGGCTGCGGTTCGGGCTCGGCTTTCACCTGCCCTGCCATTTCCACGACGTCGACCTGTGCACCTGCCCGTTCCAGGGTCGAGCGGTATTTCTCCGCGGCGCTCTGATCGAGGTTGTTTTTCAGCACCAGACGCCGACCCGAGAACAGCAGCGCGATGCGTTGCGCGTCCGCCTGGAACAGTTTTGCCAGGTTGGCCTGGACCCTGTCCAGCTGTGCACCGGCGACCAATTGGCCGGAAAAAACAATTTCATACAGCTTCATGGGTCAATACTCCTACGACACATGGCGTGAGTATGGCGCAGGCTCTGAGTAACATCGAGTGGCCCCCAATGGGCGACTTGCTAGACTCAGGCCCGACAGGGAGTGAACCAATGGTGTTTCAGGCAAGCGTATTCAGAGTCATCGGCCTTTTCATGGTGCTGGCAGTGTCCGGGTGCTCGTCGCTTTTTTCCAGCGACGAAGCCAGAGAACCCGAGGTCAAATTGCTCAAGGTCGATGTGGTCAAGGCCAGACTGCTCAAGCAGGACATGAAGCTGCGTTTCCGCATCGACAACCCCAACGATTCCAGCCTGTGGGTTCGCGGGTTGCGCTACAAGGTCGTGCTCAATGACATCTTGATCGCTGATGGCGAGTACAGCGACTGGTTCATCGTCAAGGCCAACGGCCACAAAAACTTCTCGGTGCCGATCCGCACCAACCTGTGGGAACACCTCAAGGACGTCACCCGCATGCTCGGCAAACCCAATCAGCCTATTCATTACCGCCTGGAAGGCAAGCTCAAGACCGGATTTTTATTTGGCGACAGCGTGCGTATTGGACGCGATGGCGACATAATTCCCGGCGATTTGATTCCGGAGTAACCCCATGAACCAGCAAGACCACGTGCACGGCCCTGATTGCAACCACGATCACGACCGTCACGACCATCATCATGACCATGACCATGGCCACGTACACGGCCCGCATTGCAACCACGAGCCTCAGGAGCCGGTCCGCAACGCGCTCAAGGACGTGGGTCGCAACGACCCTTGCCCGTGCGGTAGCGAGAAGAAATTCAAGAAGTGCCACGGCGCTTGATGGCTGCCTGAAGTGAGCCCTGTGAGAGAGAGCTCGCTCGCGATTGCGCAGGGTCAGTGACTGCAATAGCGACTGACTCGCCCCATTCGCGAGCAAGCTCCCTCCCACAGAATTTCAGATGCATGCCAGATACCCCGCAAAATCCTGAAATAAACTCCCGCCCCCCGCTTGCGTGGCGCCTGCCTGCTCTCTAACGTAGCGCGTTTCCAACGCCTACCCCCGCAGGAGCTACATCATGGCCTCGCCAGCCCCCTCTTCCCTGAAGACGCGACTCAGTATTACTGCTGCCATGATGGGGCTGCTGAGCCTCGCCGGCTGCCAGTTGGGCGGTGAAGACCGTGACAGCCTGCCCCCTGCCAGCGGGGTTTTCGCGATCAAGGGCCTGGCGCAGAACGTCTCCGTGCGACGCAATAATCTGGGCATGCCGCTGATCGAAAGCAGCACATTTCACGACGCGCTCTTCACCCTGGGCTATGTGCACGCCACCGACCGCATTTCGCAGATGATGCAAATGCGCCTGCTCGCTCAGGGCCGTCTGTCGGAAATCGCAGGCCCCGGGGCACTGGATCTGGACCGCATGATGCGCGCCGCGAACCTCAAGCAGAACGCAAGCGAGCTGTACAACGCGTCCTCGCCTCGCCTCAAGCGCTTCTTCGAAGTTTACGCACGGGGCGTCAACGCCTACCTGTTCCGCTATCGCGACAAGCTGCCGTCCGACATCGCCGACTCAGGTTACAAACCGGAATACTGGAAGCCCGAAGATTCGGCGCTGATTTTCAGCCTGCTGAACTTCAGCCTGTCGGTGAACCTGCAGGAGGAGATTTCCTCGCTGGTGCTCGCCCAGAAAGTCGGCGCCGAGAAACTGGCCTGGCTGCTGCCAACCTATCCAGACGAAGAACTGCCGTTTGCCGAGGCTGACAAACTCAAGGGCTTGAATCTGAGCAGCCAGATGCCGGGGCTGAGCGATATCGAGAAGGCTGCACTGCAACTTTCCGACCTCAATCTTCTGGGGGTTTCAGCGTCCAACAACTGGGTGATCTCGCCGCAACGCGCCCGCGCCGGCAAGAGCTTGCTGGCCACTGACAGCCAGCTTCCGGCCACGCTGCCGTCGATGTGGAATTTCGTGCAGATCCGCGCCCCGAAATATCAGGCCGCAGGCGCTACCGTTGCGGGTCTGCCGCTGGTGTTGTCGGGTTTCAACGGCAAACTGGCCTGGGGCATGGGCCCGGCGATGGGCGACAACCAGGACCTGTTTCTGGAAAAGCTCAAGCGCGAAAACAATCGCCTGATGGTCATGGCCGATGGCAAATGGGTCGCCGCCGGTGCTCACGAAGAGACTTATTTCGTCAAAGGTCAGCGCCCGGTCCGCGAGCCTGCCTATGAAACCCGTCACGGGCCGCTGCTCAACGCCAGCTCGGCGCAACTGGCGAGCGGTCTGGGCATTGCCCTGCAAACCCCGGATGCCAAGGACGACAAGACACTGGATGCACTGTTTGACCTGACCCGCGCACAGAATGTCGAGCGCGCATTCGACACCACCCGGGAAATCCGCGCCATTACGCTGAATATGGTGTTCGCCGATGCGTCGAACACTGGCTGGCAAGTGACCGGTCGCTATCCGAACCGGCGTGAGGGTCTGGGGCTGATCCCATCGCCAGGTTGGGACGGCCGCTTTGACTGGGACGGTTACGCCGATGCGATGCTGCACCCTTACGATCAAGACCCGCAGCAAGGCTGGATCGCCACCGCCAACCAACGCACCATGCCCAAGGGCTATGGCATGCAGCTCTCCAACTCTTGGGATTACCCGGAGCGCGCCGAGCGCATCGCCGAGCTGGCCAGTTCGGGCAAGCAGGACACGCGCAGCACGATCAGCATGCAACACGACCAGACCACGACCTTCGCGGCCAAGCTGAAGAAAATGTTCGAAGCGCCGGGCATGGCCAAGCCGTTGAAACAGGCCATCGACGCCTTGGCGCCAGCAGACCGCGACAAGGCCCGCGAGGCGCTGAGCCGCTTGATGGCGTTCGACGGCAGGTTGTCGCCAGTTTCTTCTGACGCAGCGATCTACGAGCTGTTCTTGCAGGAGAGCACCAGGCAGATCTTCCTGGATGAACTGGGCCCGGAAAGTAGTCCGGCATGGAAAGCGCTGGTGCAAAGTGCAGACCTTTCCTACTCGCCACAGGCCGACCATCTGCTAGGACGCGAGGACAGTCCGTACTGGGACGACGTGAAAACGCCACAGAAAGAAGACAAACCGGCGATTCTGGCGCGCAGTCTCGCCGCTGCGATCAGTGCTGGAGAAAGTCAGTTGGGCGGCGACCACAAGGCATGGCAGTGGGGCAAGTTGCACCAGTACAGATGGACGTCGCAGAGCGCTCAGTTGACCGCCGCGACCAGTGGCAGCCAGGCGCCTGTGATCAAAGGACCAATGGCGGCTGGCGGCGATCACACCACGCTGAACGCTTCGGGCTTCCACTGGGGTCAGGATTTCGATGCGGCGGTGATTCCGGCGATGCGCATGATCGTCGACTTCGCACAACAGGAGCCGATGATGGCGCAGAATGCGGTGGGGCAATCAGGTAACCCGGCGAGCCCGCATTTCGCCGACGGGATCGAGCCTTGGGTCAAAGGGCAGTACATGTCGATTCCGATGCAGCCAGAGAACTTCGAGAAGGTTTATGGGAAGCAGCGGTTGACGTTGACGCCTGGGAAGTAAAAGTTGGCGCAGGTTTTTGCGTGCATATCCGATATCTGTGGTGGCGGTTCATATTGGGTCTGGCTAACGCCAGACCTGTTCCGCCTTCGGCGGGTTACTTGAAATGACCCCGAGTAACCAAGGGTCCTGCGCTCCCTGTCCGGCCCGACTTCGTCGGGTTCCCTCCCTCCGGCATTGCTCCGGGGGCACGCCGCCGACCGGCCATCCCTGGCCGAACGGCGGCTAGCGCGACATCCATGTCGCGCTGCCCCCTACGCAACGCCTGCGCTCGGCCTGCCAAAGTCGCAATGGGTGTCGTCTGTGATATCTGCGTCCTTCATCGTGCTGGCGCTAACGCGCTTCGCTTGAAGCACAGAGCACAGAGCACAGAGCACAGAGCACAGAGCACAGGCTGTATGCGATCTTCCCAGCCAAAAACCCCGAACTTCCCGCCCCCCGAACTGCTCTACCTGACAAGCCCCCCAATCCGGTCATCCCATGGACCTTGTCATCGCTCGCCCCGAAGGCCTGTACTGCCCGCCCGGAGATTTCTACATCGATCCCTGGCGCCCGGTCGAACGCTCGGTCATCACCCATGGCCATGGCGACCACGCCCGCACCGGCAACCAACACTACCTCGCCGCCGCCCCCGGCGAAGGCATTCTGCGCTCGCGCTTGGGTCAGGACATCAACCTGCAAACCCTCGAATACGGCGAAACCATCACCCACCACGGGGTGAAACTCAGCCTGCATCCGGCCGGGCATGTACTCGGTTCTGCACAAGTTCGCCTGGAATACCAGGGTGAAGTCTGGGTCGCGTCTGGCGACTACAAAGTCGAACCGGACGGCACCTGCGCCCCATTCGAACCGGTTCGCTGCCATACCTTCATCACCGAATCCACCTTCGGCCTGCCGATCTACCGCTGGCAGCCGCAAGCGGAAATCTTCACCGGCATCAACGACTGGTGGCGTGCCAATGCAGCGGTCGGCAAGGCCAGCGTGCTGTTCGCTTATTCCTTCGGCAAAGCACAACGCATCCTTCACGGGATCGACCCGAGCATCGGGCCCATTCTGGTTCATGGCGCAGTCGAACCGCTCAACCGGGTCTATCGGGAAGCCGGCGTGCGAATTCCCGAAACCCATTACGCCGGCGACTTCAAAAAGACCGACCCTACCCTGCGCCAAGCCCTGATCGTCGCGCCGCCCTCCGCAGGCGGCAGCACCTGGATGCGTCGATTCGGCGATTTTAGCGATGCCTTCGCCAGCGGCTGGATGATGCTGCGCGGCACCCGTCGGCGGCGTGGCGTGGATCGCGGTTTCGCCCTCTCAGATCATGCCGACTGGCCCGGCTTACTGTGGGCTATCGAAAACACGGGAGCCGAGCGGGTGATGGTGACCCATGGCTCAGTGGCGGTACTGGTGCGTTATCTGCGTGAAAAAGGTCTCGATGCGCAGGGCTTCACCACCGAATACGGAGACGAGGAAGACGACGCCCCCGCCAAGTTGGACACCGCAGAGGAGGTCTCGTCATGAAGGCCTTCGCCGAGCTCTACTCATTGCTGGACGCAACCACTTCGAGCAACGCCAAGCTTGCCGCCATGCAGCAGTATTTCGCCAAGGCAGCACCTGAGGACGCGGCTTGGGCCGTGTATTTCCTTTCCGGTGGGCGGCCACGACAGTTGGTGCCGACGCGCATGTTGCGCGAACAGGCGATGCTTCTGTCCGGGCTGCCTGAGTGGCTGTTTGAAGAAAGCTATCAGGCCGTGGGCGACCTGGCGGAAACCCTGTCCTTGCTGTTGCCCCAGGCCGAACACAGTTCCGATCAGGGTCTGGCCGACTGGATGGAGAACAAGTTGCTGCCCCTGCGCGGCCTGCCGCCCGAGGAGTTGCTCGAACGCTTGCCGACGTTCTGGGCGCAGCTGGACCGCCAGAGCCTGATGGTTTGCCTGAAACTGATCACCGGCAGTTTTCGGGTGGGGGTTTCGAAACTGCTGGTCACCCGCGCTTTGGCAGCCCTTGCGGATATCGACAGCAAGCGCGTGGCGCAACGTCTGGTGGGTTACACCGATTTGTCCCACCGCCCCAGTGCCGAGGGTTATCTGAAGCTGATCGCCGAAGAGTCCGAGGATGAGCATGCGCAACGTGGCGGTCAGCCTTACCCGTTTTTTCTCGCACACGCCCTGCAGCAGCCGGTGGACCAGTTCGACACCCTGCTTGGCTCCGCTGAGAACTGGCAGGTTGAATGGAAGTGGGACGGGATTCGCGCGCAGGTGGTCAAACGCGAGGGGCGTCTGTGGATCTGGTCGCGGGGTGAGGACCTGGTCACCGATCGCTTTCCGGAACTGCATGCCCTCGTTGAATGCCTGCCCGATGGAACCGTGATCGACGGTGAAATCGTGGTCTGGAAAGCTCCCTCGCCAACGAATGAAAACCCGGATGAGTTCACTCTCGATACTCCTGCGCCCCAAGTGCCAAAGGTAAGCACGCCCTCCGTGCAACCCTTTGCCCTCCTGCAACAACGCATCGGTCGCAAAACCCTCGGCAAGAAAATCCTCGAAGACGTTCCCGTCGTGGTCCTCGCCTACGACCTGCTGGAATGGCAGGGTCATGACTGGCGCAGCAAGCCGCAGCATGAAAGACGCACGCAACTGGAGCAGGTGATCGCCCATTCGCAAAGTCCGGTGCTGATGTCCTCCCCGGTGCTGACCGGAAAAGACTGGGCTGACCTCGGCCAGCAGCGCGAGGCATCCCGCAGCCTTGGGGTCGAGGGCATGATGCTCAAGGCCCGGGACTCGTTGTACGGGGTCGGTCGGACCAAGGACATGGGCGTGTGGTGGAAATGGAAGATCGACCCGTTCAGCGTCGACGCCGTATTGATCTATGCCCAACGCGGCCATGGCCGTCGCGCCAGCCTGTACAGCGACTACACATTCGCGGTCTGGGACGGCCCGCCGCAGTCCAGCGAGCGCACGCTAGTGCCCTTCGCCAAGGCCTATTCGGGCCTGACCGATGAAGAGATGCGCAAAGTCGATGCAATCATTCGCAAAACCACGGTCGAGAAATTCGGCCCGGTCAGAAGTGTTACCCCGACGCTGGTGTTCGAATTGGGATTCGAAGGTATCGCCCTGTCCAAGCGCCATAAAAGCGGGATCGCGGTAAGGTTTCCACGAATGCTCAGATGGCGGCTGGACAAGCCCGTCGCTGAAGCGGACAGCCTGGCGACTTTGCAGGACTTATTAGCCTGAGCACTACTTTGGTGCGACCGCTGGAACTTTATCGTCCCCCGATGCACCTTCTGGCAGCACGCCTCGTTAGCGGTGGCGTCCTGGAAACCGCTACCGCCGGCGAGCCCTTCTGCTACAAATCCATGCAACCTGCCAGCGCGCCGGAAACACCTACCGCGTAAGAGGATTTTTTTACGCGCCCTTTTTGGTCGTTTCGGCTACTCTCCCACTGCCTCCGGCGCCCTGAAAAAAGACAAGAGATGGCTCAAAGTCATCATTGCGACAACTCCGTACATTTAAAACGCACGTTCGTCTCTTTGGTTCGGAAATTGCTATCTTTTTGCGGTCTGGCACCTGCCGGTAGCAAGCCTTCGCGTGTTCCCAACGCTCAATTTGGTTTTAAGGACTGAACGATGAAAAAAGCATGGCTGACCCTTTCCGCACTCGCCATCTGTCTGGCCGCTGGCAACGCAATGGCCAAGGAATACAAGGAGCTGCGTTTCGGCGTCGATCCTTCGTACGCTCCATTCGAATCGAAAGCCGCTGACGGCAGCCTGGTAGGTTTCGACATCGATCTGGGCAACGCGATCTGTGCTGAACTGAAGGTCAAGTGCAAATGGGTCGAGAGCGATTTCGACGGCATGATTCCTGGCCTGAAAGCCAACAAGTTCGACGGCGTGATCTCTTCGATGACCGTGACCGCAGCTCGTGAGAAGGTCATCGACTTCTCCAGCGAACTGTTCTCCGGCCCGACTTCGCTGGTCTACAAAAAAGGTTCCGGCCTCTCCGCTGACGTTGCTTCGCTCAAAGGCAAGACCGTTGGTTACGAGCAAGGCACCATCCAGGAAGCCTACGCCAAGGCCATCCTGGACAAGGCCGGCGTGAAAACCCAGGCCTACGCCAACCAGGATCAGGTTTACGCCGACCTGGTGTCCGGTCGTCTGGACGCTTCCGTACAAGACATGCTGCAAGCCGAACTGGGCTTTCTGAAGTCGCCACAAGGTGCTGATTACGAAGTCAGCAAGCCAATCGACGATCCACTGCTGCCAGCCAAAACTGCAGTTGGCATCTCGAAAGGTAACAAAGACCTGAAAGCGCTTTTGGACAAGGGTATCAAAGCGTTACACGATGACGGCAAATATGCCGAGATCCAGAAGAAGCACTTCGGCGATCTGAATCTGTACAGCGGTAAGTAAGAAAACAAACGCCTGTCGCGTCCAGAGGGGTCATCCGAATCCCCCCCTCTGAACACGATGGGCGTTTTTATTGACTGTATAGGTTCCACATGTTCGAAACTCTCCTGCAAAACCTGGGACTGTCCGCGTTCAGCCTCAAGGGCTTCGGCCCGTTGCTGCTTCAGGGCACCTGGATGACCGTCAAATTATCGGTAATGTCGCTGCTGCTGGCCATCGTGCTCGGCCTGCTGGGCGCCAGTGCCAAACTGTCCAAAGCCGCCGTCCTGCGCGTTCCGGCACAGATCTACACGACGTTGATTCGTGGCGTACCGGATCTGGTGCTGATGCTGCTGATCTTCTACAGCCTGCAAACCTGGTTGACGACGCTGACTGAAGCGCTGGAATGGGACTACATCGAAATCGATCCCTTCGCCGCCGGTGTCATCACTCTCGGCTTCATTTACGGCGCGTATTTCACTGAAACCTTCCGTGGCGCGATTCTCGCGGTGCCACGTGGACAAGTCGAAGCCGCGACTGCTTATGGCTTGAGCCGCTCCCAGCGTTTCCGCTTCGTGGTGTTCCCTCAGATGATGCGCTTTGCCCTTCCTGGTATTGGCAACAACTGGCAAGTGGTGCTCAAGGCCACCGCGCTGGTGTCGATCATCGGCTTGGCCGATCTGGTCAAGGCTTCTCAGGATGCTGGCAAGAGCACCTATCAGCTGTTCTATTTTCTGGTGCTTGCGGCGTTGATCTATCTGGTCATCACCAGCGTCTCCAACTTTGCCCTGCGCTGGGCTGAACGGCGTTATGCCGCAGGCAGCCGGGAGGCTAAACGATGATTGAATTGCTTCAGGAATACTGGCGCGCCTTCCTTTATACCGACGGCCAGAACACTACCGGCCTGGCCATGACCCTGTGGCTGCTCAGCGCTTCGATCGCCATTGGCTTCGTCGCGTCGATCCCGCTGTCCATCGCCCGGGTTTCGCCCAACCCGCTGGTTCGCTGGCCGGTGCAGTTCTACACCTACCTGTTCCGCGGCACCCCGCTCTATATCCAGCTCCTGATCTGCTACACCGGGATCTACAGCCTTTCCGTGGTTCGCGATCAGCCGATGCTCAACGCGTTCTTCCGCGATGCAATGAACTGCACCATCCTGGCGTTCGCTCTCAACACCTGCGCCTACACCACCGAAATTTTCGCCGGTGCGATTCGCAGCATGAACCACGGCGAAGTCGAGGCAGCCAAAGCTTACGGCCTGACCGGCTGGCGTCTATACACCTACGTGATCATGCCCTCGGCGCTGCGTCGCTCGCTGCCTTACTACAGCAACGAAGTGATCCTGATGCTGCACTCGACCACCGTAGCCTTCACCGCTACCGTGCCGGACATCCTCAAGGTCGCCCGGGATGCAAACTCGGCCACCTTCCTGACGTTCCAGTCCTTCGGCATCGCCGCGCTGATCTACCTCTCGGTGACCTTCATTCTGGTCGGCCTGTTCCGACTGGCCGAACGGCGCTGGCTTGCCTTCCTCGGCCCGTCTCACTAGGACCTGCGCATGCGACACCAGACCCATGATCTGCTGGCCCCGGTGCCAGGCACCGCGCGGCAGATCCACAGCTTCCACTACGGCCCGGAAAACGGCGCCTGCAAGATCTACATCCAGTCGTCGCTGCACGCCGACGAACTACCCGGCATGCTGGTTTCCTGGTACTTGAAACAGCGTCTGGCGGAGCTGGAAAAAGCCGGTCAACTACTGGGAGAAATCGTCGTGGTTCCGGTCGCCAACCCCATCGGGCTGGAACAGGTGCTGATGGACATCCCGCTCGGGCGTTACGAACTGGAAAGCGGCCAGAACTTCAACCGCTGGTTCGTCGACCTGAGCCAGCAGGTGGGCGATGAAGTCGAGCCACTGCTGAGCGATGACGAGAAACATAACGTCGTTGTGATCCGTAAAAGCCTGCGCGCCGCCCTGCTCGCGCGCACCGGCCCCACTCAGCTGGAATCGCAGCGTCTTGCATTGCAACGTCTGGCCTGCGATGCCGACATGGTGCTGGACCTGCATTGCGATTTCGAATCGGTCGAGCATCTGTACACCACGCCTGAGGCCTGGTCACAGGTCGAGCCACTGTCGCGCTATATCGGCGCTCAAGCCAGCCTGTTGGCCACAGATTCGGGCGGTCAGTCGTTCGACGAATGCTTCACGCTGGTCTGGTGGCAGTTGCAACAACGCTTTGAACATCGCTTCCCGATCCCTCTGGGCAGCTTTTCCGTGACCCTCGAACTGCGCGGTCAAGGCGATGTAAACCACGCACTGGGCAGCCGCGACTGCCAGGCGATCATCAGCTATCTGATGCACTTCGGCGCGATTGCCGGTGAGCCAGTAGCGCAACCTGAACTTATTTATCCGGCGACGCCACTAGCGGCGGTCGAACCGGTTGCCACGCCTGTCGGCGGCCTGCTGGTGTTCTGCACACTGCCAGGCGAATACGTCGAGGCCGGGCAACTGATCGCTGAGGTCATCGACCCGATCAGCGACGCGGTGACCCCGATCCACGCGGCCAACGCCGGCCTTATGTACGCCCGCTCATTGCGACGCATGGCGACCGCCGGCATGGTCATCGCCCATGTCGCCGGCACCGTGGCCTTGCGCAGCGGCTACTTACTTTCTCCTTAAGGATTGCCAGTCATGTACAAACTGACCATCGATGGCCTGCATAAAAGCTACGGTGACCATGAGGTGCTCAAAGGCGTATCGCTCAAGGCCAACGTCGGTGACGTGATCTGCCTGATCGGTGCCAGCGGCTCGGGCAAGAGTACCTTCCTGCGCTGCATCAACTTTCTCGAACAACCCAACGACGGCGCCATGAGCCTGGATGGCCAGCAAGTGCGTATGGTCAGCGACGCCAGCGGCATGCGCGTGGCCGATCCGGCAGAACTGCAGCGCATCCGCACACGCCTGGCGATGGTGTTCCAGCACTTCAACCTGTGGAGCCACATGACAGTGCTGGAGAACATCACCATGGCGCCACGCCGGGTGCTGGGGGTGTCCAAGGCCGAGGCCGAAGATCGCGCGCGCAAGTACCTGGAAAAGGTTGGCCTGCCTGCCCGCGTCGCCGATCAATACCCGGCGTTCCTTTCCGGCGGCCAGCAACAGCGCGTAGCGATTGCGCGTGCGCTGGCGATGGAGCCTGAAATCATGCTGTTCGACGAGCCAACTTCGGCCCTCGACCCTGAACTGGTGGGCGAAGTGCTGAAGGTGATCCAGGGCCTGGCCGAAGAAGGCCGCACGATGATACTGGTGACCCACGAAATGGGCTTCGCCCGCAAAGTGGCGAATCAGGTGGTGTTCCTGCATCAGGGCCAGATCGAAGAAATCGGCCATCCGGACGATGTGCTGGGTAACCCGAAGAGCGAACGGTTAAAGCAGTTCCTGAGTGGGAACCTGAAGTAACTGAATCAACCACTTCTGCACAAAACCACCCTGTAGCAGGCCGGCTTGCCGGCGGCAGCGCCCTAGAAATCGCTACCGCCGGCAAGCCGGACTGCTACAGGCGCAAAGTGCGTCCCTGCACGCTCGGTAATCGAAAACCGACCAAACTAATCCCCTCCCCCCACGGTCTTTGAATTAACACTCCCTCAGAGCCGGCGCATGCCAAAGACCCTCAATGTTGCTCAGCGCTGGTTCACCGCACGCGGCTGGAAGCCTTTCGCCTTTCAGAAAGAAGTCTGGTCGGCCGTGGCCCGTGGCGAGTCCGGTTTGTTGCATGCCAGCACCGGAGCGGGCAAGACGTACTCGGTGTGGTTCGCCGCCCTGAACCTCTTCGCCAGCGCAATGCCTTTTACACCCCAAGACAAACCGCGCAAACGCAAACCCGCGCCCGCACCGTTGAGTGTGCTGTGGATCACCCCCATGCGCGCCCTTGCCGCCGACACCGCGCGAGCCCTTGAAGCGCCGCTGAAGGATCTGGACATTGCGTGGAACGTCGGCCTGCGAACCGGTGACACCAGCAGCAGCGAGCGCGCCAAACAGGGCCGTCGCCTGCCCTCCGCGCTGATCACTACCCCGGAGAGCCTGACCCTGCTGCTCACCCGCGCCGACGCCCAGGCGACGTTCTCGACGCTGAAGATGGTAGTGGTGGACGAATGGCATGAGTTGATCGGCAACAAACGCGGCGTTCAACTTCAACTGGCGCTGGCGCGGTTAAGGCAGTGGAATCCCGCGCTCATCGTCTGGGGGCTCTCCGCGACACTAGGCAATCAGGCTCACGCACAGCAAGTGCTCTTGGGCGATGAGGGCACTGCGGTGCAGGGCAAGGTGGTCAAGGAGCTGATCGTCGACACGCTGATTCCCCAGAGCATCGAGCGGTTTCCCTGGGCCGGGCACATGGGGTTGAAAATGCTGCCCCAGGTGCTCGCCGAAGTGGACAGCAGCGCCAGCTGCCTGCTGTTCACCAACACTCGCGCGCAATCGGAAATCTGGTATCAGGCATTGCTCGAAGCTCGGCCTGACTGGGCTGGTTTGATCGCCCTGCACCACGGCTCGCTGTCACGGGAAGTCCGGGATTGGGTCGAACGGGCGCTGAAGGAGGGGCATCTCAAGGCGGTGGTCTGCACCTCCAGTCTCGATCTGGGGGTGGATTTTCTGCCAGTGGAGCGCGTGTTGCAGATCGGCTCGGCCAAAGGCGTAGCACGCCTGATGCAACGCGCCGGACGCTCTGGTCATGCGCCCGGTCGGCCCTCCAGGGTCACGCTGGTGCCCACGCACAGTCTGGAGCTGGTCGAGGCCGCCGCTGCTCGCGATGCGGTCGCCGCACGGCAAGTTGAGCCCAGGGAATCACCGCACAAGCCGCTGGACGTTCTCGTACAGCATCTGGTGAGCATGGCGCTCGGTGGCGGATTCTTGCCTGACGAGTTGCTGGCCGAGATCCGTACGGCTTGGGCCTATCGCGACCTGACCGATGAAGAGTGGCAATGGGCACTGGCGTTCGTGCGCCATGGCGGTTTGTCGCTCACGGCGTACCCCGATTACCGAAGGGTCGAGCCTGACGAGCACGGCGTCTGGCGCGTGCCCGATGCGCGGTTGGCGCGTCGGCACCGGATGAGCGTAGGCACCATCGTCAGTGACGCCAGCATCAACGTGAAGTACTGGAGCAAGGGGGGCGGCGGTGGATCGCTGGGCAGCGTCGAGGAAGGCTTCATCGCTCGCCTCAAGCCTGGCGATGGCTTCCTGTTCAGCGGACGATTGCTGGAACTGGTCAGGGTAGAAAACATGACCGCTTACGTGAAACGGGCCACAGTCAAAAAAGCCGCTGTCCCACGCTGGAATGGCGGGCGTATGCCGCTCTCCAGCGAACTGGCCGACGCAGTGGTCGAGAAATTCGACGCTGCCTCCCACGGCAACTATGACAGCCCGGAAATGCACACGGTCAGCCCCTTGCTGGAAGTCCAGCGAGAATGGTCAGGCCTGCCACGCAAGGACACCCTGCTGGCCGAAGTACTGAAATCTCGGGAAGGCTGGCACCTTTTTTTCTATCCGTTCGCTGGACGCCACGTGCATCTGGGGCTCGCGAGCCTCTTGGCCTGGCGGCTGAGCCGCGATAACCCGCTGACCTTCTCCATCGCAGTCAACGACTACGGGTTTGAGCTGCTGAGCGCCACTGAAGTCGACTGGTCTCAACGCCTGAACACGCAACTGTTCACGCAAGAGCATCTGCTGGCCGACATCATCGCCAGCCTCAATGCAGGAGAACTTGCCCTGCGCCGCTTTCGCGAAATCGCCCGGATTGCCGGGCTGGTTTTCTCTGGCTATCCCGGCGCGCCGAAAAGCAACCGTCAGCTGCAGGCCTCCAGCGGGTTGTTCTTCGAAGTATTCAAACAGTACGACGCCAGCAATCTGCTGTTGACCCAGGCCGAGGAAGAAGTGCTGCGTCAGGAACTGGATGTGAATCGGCTTGAGCAGACATTACAGCGCATCAACAGTCGGACACTGGATCTGCACCTCATCAAGCGCCCGACGCCCATGGCGTTTCCGCTGTTGGTAGAACGCATGCGTGAGAGCCTGAGCACCGAGAAACTGTCGGATCGCATCGCACGCATGGTGCGCGATCTTGAGAAAGCGGCAGGTCCTGAGGTCAACGCATGAGGCCGTATCTGTCGATAGAGCTGGCGGGAGCCGAACTCTGGCTGCTGGCCGACAAAGCCGTCTACTACCCCGCTGAGCACGCGCTGTTGATTGCTGACGCGCATTTCGGCAAGGCCGCCGCCTATCGAAGACTGGGACAGCCGGTTCCCCATGGCACCACGGACGACAACCTACAGCGGCTGGACAAGCTTCTGGCCGCCTATGACTGTCGTCACCTGATTTTTCTCGGAGATTTCCTCCATGCACCCGAGTCTCACGCCCCGGGGACGCTGTCGGCATTGCAAGCCTGGCGCGAGCGGCACTCTTCTGTGGCCATCACATTGATTCGTGGCAATCACGACAAGCGCGCAGGCGATCCGCCAGCGCAGCTAAACATCCATGTGCTGCCAGAACCTCTGTTGCTGGGCCCTTTTGCGCTGCAACACGAGCCCGACCCTCATCCCTCTCACCATGTGCTGGCCGGTCATGTGCATCCCGCCTATCGGCTTTTCGGCAAAGGCCGACAACGCCTGCGCCTGCCCTGCTTTTATGTGCAGGCACAGGTCAGTCTCCTCCCGGCATTCGGCGCCTTTACGGGCGGGATGAATATCGAAAGAGGAGAAAACAGCAAGGTTTATGTGGTCGGAGACGGCGCAGTCTGGGAAACGCTCTGAGGCGTCCACTGGACCGTCCGAATGCAGAACTTTGCCAAATGATTCCTGCCGATGCCGCAGCACCGGCAGGAGTCCGTTCTCAGGCGACTGGAGCGGGAGGTGGCTCGTCGGGCAGCGTTGGCTCGCCGGGCTCTTCAGGCTGAGGATAATCGTTGGGGGTGTCCGGATTCGGCTGACCGGGGATGCCGCCGGCCACCATGTTGTTCAGATGGGGATGCGCTAACAGCGACCAAGCCAGCAACCCAACCTGATTCTGTGCGGGGTCGGCTTCCTTGCTGCTGGTTTTGATTTGTCTCTTCATAGGGCACTCCTGAGCGTTGGCCCCATCCGCATGGTGCGGATGGGAACAGTTCAGTCAATAGAGTGCTGATCTCGAGACTAATTCACTTTCGAAATGACCAACGGTGCTTCAAACGGCAAGACTCAGGTACGTGGCAACGTGACGCCACGCTGCCCCTGGTACTTGCCGCCGCGATCCTTGTAGGACACTTCACACTCCTCGTCAGACTCCAGAAACAACATCTGTGCGACGCCTTCGTTCGCGTAGATCTTGGCCGGCAGCGTGGTGGTGTTGGAGAACTCCAGGGTGACGTGGCCTTCCCATTCCGGTTCCAGCGGCGTCACGTTGACGATGATCCCGCAACGCGCATAGGTGCTTTTACCCAGACAGATGGTCAGAACGTTACGAGGAATGCGGAAGTACTCGACGGTGCGGGCCAGTGCGAAGGAGTTCGGCGGGATGATGCAAACGTCGCTCTTGATGTCGACGAAGCTCTTCTCGTCGAAATTCTTCGGATCGACGGTCGCCGAATTGATGTTGGTGAACACCTTGAATTCGTCGGCGCAGCGTACGTCGTAGCCGTAGCTGGAAACGCCGAAGGAGATCAGCCGGTCAGCGCCCTCACCGCGCATCTGGCGTTCAACGAAGGGCTCGATCATGCCGTGCTCTTGCGCCATGCGGCGAATCCACTTGTCCGATTTGATGCTCATGGCGGTGTCCTGAATAACGAGGTGAAAAAAGATGTCCGGCATCTTACCGGGCATGGGCTCCGGGTTCAAAGACTGTGCGCGCCGAGCGTTGGAAGCTTTGTGCCTTCTGTCGAAATAAACGAGACATGCCCATTGGCACATCCGGAAAAAAGGGTTAAGGTGCGTCCACTGTGTTGCTTGTGTCACTGAGAATCTCTACACGATGTTGAATTTCGATCCAACCATCTCCAAGAATTTTTCCTGCTCTTTGCACTCAGTCTCGGCCAGGGTTCTTCCTGAGTCGCAGTTAACTTTGTCCAAGGAGATACACCATGTCTAATCGCCAAACTGGTACCGTT